>JGI25127J35165_1000216_pt1 | contig 19248 bp, 19 predicted proteins | sample ETNvirenome_2_30_FD_35165 | JGI IMG/M metagenome (IMG submission 35165) | reverse complement strand
AAAAAAACCCGCATTAAGCGGGCTTTTATAAACAGATTGTTTAGGCGTAATTATACGTTGAACAAGAAGTTCATTACATCGCCATCTTTAACAATGTACTCTTTACCTTCTTGACGCATTTTACCGGCTTCTTTAGCGCCACCTTCGCCATTAAAGGCAATGTAGTCGTCATAAGCAATGGTTTGTGCGCGAATAAAGCCACGTTCAAAGTCGGTGTGAATTTTACCAGCCGCTTGCGGCGCAGTTGCACCTACTGGAATAGTCCACGCGCGTACTTCTTTTACACCTGCTGTGAAGTAGGTTTGTAAATGCAATAGCTCGTAACCACCGCGAATAACACGGTTTAGGCCTGGTTCTTCTAAACCTAGGTCTGCCATAAATTCAAGCTTGTCTTCTTCATCTAGTTCAGAAAGCTCAGATTCGATTGCAGCACACACCGGAATTACTACAGCATCTTCAGACTCTGCAATAGCACGTACACGGTCAAGGTGTGGGTTATTTTCAAAGCCATCTTCAGCTACGTTAGCAATGTACATAGTAGGCTTAATAGTTAAGAAGTTAATTGAGCTTATTGCTGCTTTTTCTTCTTTAGTAAGCTCTAAAGAGCGAAGTGTTAACCCTTCGTCTAAGTGTACTTTTACTTTTTCAAGTACTGCATTTTGCTCTTTAGCGTCTTTATCGCCGCCTTTCGCTTTTTTAGCGTTACGGAAAATTGCTTTATCAGCGCTGTCCATATCGGCAAGTACTAATTCGGTATTGATAACGTCAATATCGTCAGCAGGGTCAATAGTACCTGCAACGTGAATTACGTTTTCGTCTTCAAAACAGCGAACTACATGGCCAATTGCATCCGTTTCACGAATGTTTGCTAAAAATTGGTTTCCTAAACCTTCACCTTTTGATGCGCCTTTTACTAAACCAGCAATATCAACAAATTCCATACTGGTAGGTAGAATACGTTGAGGATTTACAATTTTTGCTAGCTCGTCTAAGCGAGGATCGGGTACCGGTACTACACCTGTGTTAGGTTCGATGGTACAAAAAGGAAAGTTAGCGGCTTCAATACCCGCTTTAGTTAGTGCATTAAAAAGCGTTGATTTACCAACATTAGGCAAGCCAACGATGCCACATTTAAAACCCATAGTAAGATACCTTGTTAAGATTCGTTTAAACGATTATGGTTTAAAAGAATGTAGTCTGTTTTGTGCTTTTAACACACCATCTTTTGCAAGTATTTCCATACAACGAACTGCTTCATCAACCGCTGCATCCATTTTTTCTTGGTCTTCTTTGGCTGCTTTTCCAAGCACCCAACCGGTAACCATTTCACGATGCCCTGGATGACCGATACCTATGCGTAAACGCATAAAATCTTTTTGGTTTGCCATTTTTGCAATAATGTCTTTTAAGCCATTATGACCGCCATGACCGCCACCTTTTTTAAGTTTGGCAACGCCTGGGTCTAAATCCATTTCGTCATGGGCAACAAGTATGTTTTCCACGGGGATTTTGAAAAAATTGGCTAAACTACCGACCGCTTTACCACTTAAGTTCATGTAGGTGGTGGGGATCAATAATTTGAATTCTTGGCCTTGGATGATCACTTTGCCAGTTAGGCCGTGATATTTAGGATCGTGTTTGAGCGTGCAGTTGTAGCGTGCTGCGAGTTCTTCAATGAACCAAGCACCTGCATTGTGGCGTGTGTTTGCGTATTCGGGGCCTGGATTAGCCAGGCCCACAAGCATTTGAATAGAATTCAAGGTGCAAGACCTTAAATATTATTCAGCAGCGTCTGAAGCTTCTTCTTCAGTAGGAGCTGCTTTGTTAGCTTTGATTGTAACTACTGACAGGTCGTGGCCTTCGCCTTTACCTAGTTCAACAGACTGAACACCTGAAGGAAGTTCAAGGTCAGAAATGTGAACTGAATCACCAACTACTAAATTAGAAACGTTAACTTCAACGAATTCTGGAAGTGCTTTAGGAAGACAAGAAATCTCAACTTCAGTTAACTGGTGAACAACAGTTGCGCCAGCTTTAGTAACTGCTTCTTCACCGATGAAGTGAAGAGGAACTTTAGTTACTAATTTGTGAGTTGCATCTACACGTTGGAAATCAAGGTGAGTGATTTTTGGCTTGAATGGGTGACGTTGAATATCTTTTAAGATAGCTTCAACAGACTCGCCGCCAACATTTAGCGTAAGAATGTGCGTGTAAAAACCTTCGCTTTCTTGTGCTTTGATCATGTCTTTATGAGCAAGAGTAAGCGATACCGCTTCTTTATCTGCACCGTAAAGGATAGCAGGTACTTTGTCTTCGCGACGTAGGCGGCGGCTCGCACCAGTACCAGTTTCTACGCGAAGTTCAGCGTTGTAAGTATAAGTTTCGTTAGACATAATGTCTCCAATAATTAAAAGTGTTAGGGCCTTTGCGACCAAGGTCCCTACCCAAAAGGCGCGCTATCATAACACCGCCCCCCGATAAAATAAACAACACATACAAAAAAAGCGCCAAAAGGCGCTTATATGTTCCAACGAATGTGTGATTTTAGTGTTCAAACATCGCTGAAATAGATTCTTCATTGCTGATGCGACGAATTGTTTCGGCTAACATGTCAGCAAGAGTCAGTACTTTTACTTTATCAAGCGCTTTTAATTCATCAGATAACGGAATTGAGTCAGTTACAATTACTTCATCAATTACTGAGTTACGAATGTTCTCTGCAGCTTTGCCAGATAAAATAGGGTGCGTTGCATAGGCAAATACGCGTTTAGCACCGTGTTCTTTAAGTGCTTCTGCGGCTTTACATAAAGTACCACCGGTATCAATCATATCATCTACGATAATACAGTCGCGGCCTTCAACATCACCAATAATATGCATTACTTGAGAAACGTTAGCTTGAGGGCGACGTTTATCAATAATAGCAAGGTCTGTGTCGTGAAGTAGTTTTGCAATAGCACGGGCACGTACTACACCACCAATATCTGGTGATACTACAACAACGTCTTCAAACTCACGCTCTTCCATATCTTCAAGTAATACAGGGCTACCAAATACGTTATCTACTGGTACGTCAAAGAAACCTTGTATTTGCTCAGCGTGTAAATCAACCGTAAGAACGCGGTCAACACCTACACTTGATAAGAAATCGGCAACAACTTTAGCGGTAATTGGAACGCGCGCAGAACGTACTCGACGGTCTTGACGTGCATAACCAAAATAAGGAATGACGGCAGTAATACGACCTGCTGATGCACGACGTAGAGCATCAACCATAACGATAAGTTCCATTAGGTTATCGTTAGTAGGGGCACAGGTTGATTGCAAGATAAAAACATCCGAGCCACGAACATTTTCATTTATTTGAACACTGATCTCACCGTCGCTAAAACGGCCAACAACAGCATCGCCTAATTCAATATACAAACGTTTTGCAACTTTTTGAGCTAACTCAGGTGTTGCGTTACCAGCGAAGAGCTTCATGTCAGGCACGGTAGGGTTCCTCAGGCACTGAATTTTTGGACTAACGGGTAAATAGGTAAAACCCACTACGCGTTAACTTATGATTACTTGTACGTTACTTCATTGATCGAATATGGCGGCAAGCTCCGTATGAGCAGGTGAGACATTTGCGCTAGAAGCAACAAAACCCTGCCAAGTATGGGGGAGGTTATCAAGTACATCTTGTGCTTGAACTTGGCTAGCAAATTCGACAAAACAACATGAACCTGTTCCGGTCATCTTCGACGGGGCGTATTTTAGCAACCACTGCAGGGTTTTTTCAACCTCGGGGCAGAGCTTTTTAACTAAAGGCTCACAATCGTTGGTTAATTTATGGGTTCGCCAATCACCTGAAATTTTTGGTGTATCGCGTTTTAAATCTGGGTGAGTGAATATTTTAGCGGTACTGACATGCTGATTAGGGTGCACAACGCAATACCATTTTTGTTCAAGCTCTACGTCAACCAATTGTTCGCCAATACCGTGTGCTATGGCGCTTTTACCACGAATAAATACCGGTACGTCGGCGCCTAATTGCAAGCCTAAGTTTGCTAATTCATCAATATTTAGTTGTGTATTCCACATTTTATTAAGTGCAAGTAACGTGGTGGCTGCATCAGATGAACCGCCTCCCACGCCGCCACCCATAGGTAAACGTTTAGTGAGATTTATTTTTACACCTGATGAAATGCCACAGTGATTTTTAAGCAATAACGCGGCTTTATAGATGAGATTATCGCAATCTGCTATGCCTTTCGTATCACCCGTTATTAAAATAGTGGGCGCTTCGTTAACTGAAAAGTCGAGTGTGTCGCCAAAATTTAAAAAGGTAAATAAGGTTTCTAGTTCGTGATAACCGTCATCACGGCGCGCATTGATGTGTAAAAATAAGTTAAGTTTTGCCGGTGCAATGACCGAAAAAGCTGTTTTAGTATTCATACTTAATTAAATTGCCAATTGTAGAGTTGAATTTTGATTTTAATTTGCTGATGTTTTAGCGTGACATTGCCAGGAACCCAAAAGCCACCTTGCTGTTTATAGTTTGAATACGTTATTTGCCACTTTTTATTGCTGTTATCGTACCAAATAACTTGTTGTGCACGGCCAAGTTCGTCTACTTTTAATGTTTGCGACATTAACGTGCCTTTTAACCAGTTATCAGCGTTATCAACTGGCAGGTCAAAACCGGTTAAGCGTTTTAATAATAACGCGGCGTTAGTGTCTGTGTATGTTTTATCGTCGTAATCAAGTACCGCACCTGTGCGGGTTTGTTTAAGCGACAATATACGAGTACCAATAAACGTAGTGAGCACTAAGTTGTTTTGTTTTTCGTCTTGTTGCCAATTTAAGTTTGCAGATTGGCGCTCATCAGGGCTTATAAACGCTAATTTACCTTGTGCTTGCCAGGTTTTTTGCGCTGCTAAGCGTGGTTTCCAATCATCGTAAAGCGTTGTTTTTGTATCAATTTGGTGGGCACAGCCCGCTAAAAACAAAAAAAGAGTGAATAAAATTAAATAATGTCGAATCAAATGTTGTTCCTTACTTTCCATATTCCGCTGATTTTTGGTAAAATTGCCGCCTTTAAAGTAGGGCGCAGCAATATTTGGCAAATATGACCATCATAGCACTTGGTATAAATCACAAAACCGCATCCGTAGAATTACGTGAAAAAGTGGCTTTTTCGCCTGAGCAAATGTCTGAGGCGCTCCAGCAATTAAGCGGTCATGCCGACTTTAACGAAGCCGTTATTGTATCTACCTGTAACCGTACCGAAATCTATTGTAGCCTTGAGCAGTCAAATTCCCAAGCACTGCTAGCCTGGCTTGCCAGTTTCCATGGTTTGGATGAACACGAACTGAGCAAAAATATATATTGCCACCAAGGTGATGCAGCCATTAATCATTTAATGCGTGTTGCGTGCGGCTTAGATTCGTTGGTATTGGGCGAGCCGCAAATTTTAGGGCAAATTAAGCAAGCTTATCATAGCGCCAAAACACACGATGCCGTAGGCGTTAAGTTTGATAGGTTGTTTCAAAAAACCTTTTCGGTAGCTAAGCAGGTCCGTACCGACACCGATATTGGTGCCAGTGCTGTGTCGGTGGCGTTTGCTGCGGTTAATTTAGCAAAACATATTTATGGCAAGCTTGATAAAACCAATGTGTTATTAATTGGTGCCGGCGAAACAATAGAGCTTGTAGCTAAACATTTATATCAAAATGAGCCGCAACAAATTACGGTTGCCAACAGAACCATTGAGCGTGCACGCGGTTTAGCGCAGGAAGTGTCGGCCGATGTGATTGCGCTGGCACAACTACCTGAGCGTTTACACAAAGCCGATATTGTTATTAGCTCAACCGCCAGTACGTTACCAATAATAGGTAAAGGGGTGGTGGAGCAAGCATTAAAACAGCGCCGCCATAAACCTATGCTGTTTATTGATATTGCCGTACCGCGCGATATAGAAAGCCAAGTAGGCGAGCTTGACGCAGCCTATTTATATTCCGTTGATGACTTACAAGCCATTGTAAGCGAGAATATGGCCGCGCGTGAACAGGCGGCAGAGCAAGCACAATTAATAATAAGCGAGCGCGTAAAAGAATTTGAAATGTGGGTTCGTTCTCTCGATTCGGTTGATTTAATTCGCCACTACCGAAACGACGTACAAACCATTAAGTCAGAACTTGTTGAGCGGGCGGTTAGCCAGCTAAATACAGGTAAAGACGCAGAAAAAATTATATTAGAGTTGGCCAATAAATTAACCAACCGCTTAATGCACGCGCCTACCCGTGCAATTCAAGATGCGGCTAAAAAAGGTGAAGTGGCACAACTAACTCAGTTGAAAAAAATGTTAGGTATTGATCAGGAATAACAGTTAAATGAAAGAGTCTGTATATCGTAAATTAGAAACCTTAGTAGAGCGCTACGAAGAAGTACAAGCGCTACTGAGCGATCCGTCGGTCATTAGTGATCAAAACCGCTTTCGTGCTCTTTCAAAAGAATACTCTGAGCTTGAAGAAATTGTAAAAACATTTTTAGCATACCAACAAGCACAAGACGATGTAGCGACTGCTGAAGAAATGCTTAAAAGATTCAGACCCAGATATGCGTGAAATGGCGCAAGAAGAATACAAAGAAGCTAAAGCGCAAATTTTATCATTAGAAGATGAGCTGCAAGTGCTTATGCTTCCAAAAGATCCTAAAGATAACAACAATGTATTTTTAGAAGTACGTGCGGGTACCGGTGGTGACGAAGCGGCTATTTTTGCAGGCGATTTATTTAGAATGTACAGCCGTTACGCCGAAACACAAAAATGGAAAGTTGAAGTAGTGAGCACCAACGAAGGTGAACACGGCGGCTACAAAGAAGTTATCGCAAACATTAGCGGTGAAGGGGTGTACGGTAAGCTTAAGTTTGAATCGGGCGCTCACCGTGTACAACGTGTACCAGAGACTGAATCGCAAGGGCGTGTACATACCTCTGCGTGTACGGTCGCAGTAATGGCCGAAATTCCAGAAGCTGAAGCCATTGAAATAAACACCGCCGATATAAAAGTAGATACCTTCAGAGCCTCGGGCGCCGGTGGTCAGCACGTAAATAAAACCGACTCTGCAATTCGTATTACTCATATTCCAACGGGTGTTGTGGTTGAGTGTCAGGATGAGCGTTCGCAACATAAAAACCGTGCTAAAGCGATGTCGGTACTTGCCGCGCGTTTACAGCAAGCCGAAGATGAAAAACGTCATGCGGCTGAGGCCTCTGAGCGTCGTAACTTAGTGGGCAGTGGCGATCGCTCTGAGCGTATTCGTACTTACAACTACCCGCAAGGGCGTATTACCGATCACCGTATTAATTTAACGCTTTATCGCTTAAACGAAGTGGTAACTGGTGATTTAGGCGCAATTATCGATCCATTAATGCAAGAGCATCAGGCTGATTTACTTGCCGCAATGGGCGATGAGTAATTGTGAGCCACACGCTTGAGCAGGCAATAGCGGTTGGTGCAACTAAACTTGCACCAACTAGCGACAGCGCTAAATTAGACGCACAAGTACTGCTATTACATATTCTTCAAAAACCCCGCAGTTACTTATTTACCTGGCCAGATAACCTACTTAGCAGCGACGAACAGCGCCAATATGATGAATTTTGTGAACGGCGTTTAAATGGTGAACCCGTAGCGCATATTATTGGCCAGCGCGAATTTTGGAGCTTAGCGCTCGAGGTGAATGCCACGACGCTTATTCCTAGGCCTGATACTGAAACACTTGTTGAGCAAGCTTTAGCACTTACCGTGCCTGAGCAAGCAAAAGTGCTTGATTTAGGCACTGGCACCGGCGCTATTGCACTTGCACTTGGCAGTGAAATGCCAACATGGCAAATTACAGCAGTCGACAAAGTAGCAGATGCGGTGGCCTTAGCGACTCGTAATCAGCAGCGTTTAGCCATTAATAATGTGCAAGTTAAGCAAAGTAACTGGTTTAGCGCGCTGAAAAATGAGCAGTTTAATTTAATTGTGACCAACCCACCGTACATTGAACACGACGATAAACATTTAAAAGAAGGGGATGTGCGCTTTGAACCTCTTTCTGCGTTAGTGGCCGATGATGCAGGAATGGCTGATATAAAACAAATAATTACACAATCACGTGACTATTTGCTCCCTAGTGGCTATCTTTTAATAGAACATGGTTTTGAACAGGGTGAAGCTGTTCGGCATTTGTTTAAGCAAATGGCGTATATAAATATTAAAACAGTAAAAGACTTGGGAAATAACGATCGTGTAACGCTCGCACAGTGGCCTTAATTTGATAATAAACAGCCATGATTGTGTGTTCTATAAATGCATTAAGGAACCTTTAATATGATGGGTGATTTTTTATTTTCAGATGAGCCAGATGAGTTAGAAAGTGAAGTAGAGCTTGGCACTTGGAAAGTATTAATCGTTGATGACGAACCTGAAGTTCATGCTGTTACAAAGCTTGCGTTGAGTGATTTTGAATTTCAGAACAAACGTTTAGAATTTTTAAGCGCATACTCGGGCGCTGAAGCAAAAGAATTAATAAATGCGCACCCAGATGCCGCTATTGTACTGCTAGATGTGGTAATGGAAACAGATGACGCTGGGTTACAGGTTGCTAAATTTATTCGCGAAGAAGCTAATAATAATCATATTCGCATTATTTTAAGAACCGGTCAGCCTGGGCAGGCGCCTGAGCGCCAAGTCATTATTAATTACGATATTAACGACTATAAATCGAAAACAGAGCTGACAGCGCAAAAACTGTTTACTGTGATTATGTCGAGCTTACGCTCGTATCGCGATATTATTTCTATAGAGCAATCTCGCGAAGGGCTTGAAAAAATTATTGTTGCCTCGCGCGATATATTTGCCACACGTTCAATAGAGCAGTTTATTGAAGGGGTGATGCAGCAACTTACCTCGTTATTAGGCATTGCTGATCAAGCGGTGTATGCCACTACGTTAGTGGCGCAAAATACGCAAGAAAATAGTAANGATAAGCTAATNGTNCGCTCTGGTACCGGTGAGTTTGAGCAAAGCGAGGGTAAAGAGTTAGATGCNGTGCTGCAAAACGAGCAACTAGAGGCGTGTCATCAAGCACTTAAAGATAAAAGCATAATTTATAAAGATAACTATTTATTTGCTTATTGTAGTAGCGAGTACAAACACAATTCGATGTTATTTATATCGGGGATCCCTAAAAATATAACCGATACGCAACGTAATTTAATTGAGATTTTTTCGCAAAATGTACAACTAGCATTTGAGAACGTGCAACGACAACAACGTTAATCGTTACTATAAATTTAAAAAGCACATAGCCTTGCGACTATGTGCTTTTTAGTTTGTGAGGCATAATAGCCAAAGCAGTGCGTAGGGCTTGGTATTATACCAAGCAGCAATAATACTTAATCATTTTGAGGGGGCTAAACGTGTTGCTATCAGCGTTAAAAAATTCTCATTTAGAACAACTAAATAGCAAATTTTTTGCCTAGCTATNAACACGTTTTTCCATCCTCAAAATAGATCACTTAATTAAGCGGATTGGTATTAAACGCACTTAACTAAATTTAACAAAACAAAAAGTACTGAGGCTTATGGATTATTTAGCAGTAAAACACTCACACATGGCAATTGCTATGCTAAGCGTTATCTTATTTTACATCCGCTCTTTTTCGCGTATGGGCAGTGGCAAGCTTGCCAAAAATAAACTGGTTTTTATTGGCAGTCACAGCATTGACACTTTATTACTTATTTCTGCAATAACATTGGTGTTCATGGCAACAATAAACCCCTTTGAGCAACTATGGTTATTAGAAAAAATAGTGCTTGTAGTGATTTATATTGCGATAGGTATTATTAGTGCTAAACAAACTAATACGCTGCCAAAAATTATGTATGTGGTAGTTAACACGGTTGTGATTTTAGCGATAGGGTATTTGGCAACGGCAAAATCGCCGCTACTTTTATAATACCTACTCTGTTGCAAGTTAAGTGTCGGTGCGTGTATATGCTTTTTAAACACGCACGATACTTATAAGTAAGGGACTTAAACCCCCAAGGAACTTGAGTAACAGTTAATACAGTTAATACACCTCTGCACGCTTTATAGCCTTCACCATTTTTCAGCCAGGCTGGCCTACTCCTTTTACTATAAAGCACACCTCTGGGGTATAATTATGGGTGGGAGCTTCGCTGTATTGGTAACTATCCGTAAAATTAGGTAAACTACGCCTTCGTTTTTTAATAAATGTTGTAGTATTGATGACCACCCTCGGGTATGACGAACACGACGAATCTTATTTAGATGATGCATATGATGAATTTACTCCACCGCCACTTTATCGGTGTATTAATGCAGAGTCGAAATGGGACCCTCAAATAGATTTAGCGCCAACTTTTTCTGTATTAACTGACTTTGAGCAGCAGATCACTGCNATGTGCGCAAAGCAAAAAGACCCACACGATAGATTAGAAGCCCTTCTTGATATTTTTTATAGCAAATGGCTATTTAGCGCCTCTGGGCTAAAAGTACCAGAGCATAAAATAAATAGCTTAAGCTATACACTCACTATGCGCAGCGGCTCTATAACCACATTAGGTATTTTATTGAGCCATTTGCTTGAGCAAGCGCAATTAGATGCCAGTGTGTGTATTAATCAGGGAGATATTAGCGTGCATGTCGCAATAAGTGATGAAGAAGGCTACATTATTGAGCCTAGCAGTGGGCAACAGAGCTGGTACATCATTCCTGAAAATGCGGATGAAGAAAATGGCCAAGAGCAAGAGCCACTTGAGCTTATTTATAACGATGAAGTTTATAAATTGTTTTTAGCGCAGCAAAAATGGTCGTTTATTAGCGAAAATAAATTTGGCCACGCGCTGGTATGTGTTGAGTTGCTAATGGAGCTATTAGGCGATGATCCGTACGAGAGACGCGACAGAGGTTACTTACTCAATCAGTTAGATTGTCCTAAAATGGCACGCGATGATTTACAGTTTTTTATTGATGAGTGCCCGGACGATCCGGCAATTGAAATTATTCAGCATCAACTAGAAGAACTTGAAGATAATAATAAAACACACCATTAATAATAGGAACAAATATGGCTGATACTCACACTGCATTAATTACTAATGATGCTGTTGTACTGGGTTTGCTTGCTGTAATTTTAGGGTTCATTTTTAAAACCTCTAGCAGCGAAAACCCCAAACTAAAAGCATTTTATAAATATGTACCAGCATTATTGCTGTGTTACTTTTTACCTTCTTTACTCAATACGTTTGGCATTGTAGATGGACATAGTTCAAATGTTTACTATGTTGCTTCGCGCTATTTGCTGCCAGCATGTTTAATCTTACTTACTATTAGTATTGATTTAAAAGCGATTATTAATTTAGGCCCCAAAGCGCTAATTATGTTTTTAGTGGGTACGCTGGGTATTGTGATTGGTGGGCCCTTATCTATTTTAGTGGTTAGCGTATTTAGCCCTGATTTAGTAGGCGGCCACGGCCCAGATGCTGTTTGGCGTGGTATGACAACGGTTGCCGGCAGCTGGATTGGCGGCGGCGCAAACCAAGCCTCAATGAAAGAAATGTTTGAAGTGGGCGGCGATATATTCTCGGTTATGGTGACCGTTGATGTGATTGTGGCGAATATTTGGATGGCTGTTTTATTACTAATGGCCGCAAACCATAAAAAAATTGATGCCGCAACAGGGGCTGATACAACCGCCATAGAAGATTTAAAAAACCGTGTTGAGCAATACCATGCAGAGCATGCCCGCATGCCGACACTCAATGACTACATGACCATTATTGCCATAGCATTTGGTATAACGGGGCTTGCTCATTTTTGTGCCGACTTTTTAGGGCCGTTTTTTGCAAACAATTACGCGTGGGCTAAAGAATACAGTTTAAACAGTAAATTCTTTTGGCTAATTGTTATTTCAACCACTATTGGTATTAGTTTATCATTTACTAAAGTAAGGCAAATAGAAGCGTTTGGCGCATCAAAAGTTGCTTCAAGCTTTTTATATATTTTAGTAGCATCAATTGGCTTACATATGAACGTAACCGCTATATTTAGTAACCCTGGGTTATTTTTAATTGGGGCTATTTGGATGCTAACGCACGCAAGTTTAGTGCTGATTGTAGCCAAAGTAATAAAAGCCCCGTTATTTTATATGGCGGTGGGCTCGCAAGCTAACGTTGGCGGCGCTGCGTCGGCGCCTGTGGTGGCTTCTGCGTTTCACCCTTCGCTTGCGCCAGTGGGCGTTTTATTAGCTGTACTAGGGTATGGTGTAGGTACATATATGGCCTACATTTGTGGATTAATGATGCAAGCAGTTGCACCTTAAGGAATTTAAATGAACAACCAAGTAATTGATATTAATAATATTGAGCTGGCAAACGACAAACCATTTGTATTATTTGGTGGTATGAATGTTTTAGAGTCGCGCGATTTAGCAATGCGCATTGCAGAGCACTATGTAGAAGTAACGTCTAAATTAAATATTCCTTATGTATTTAAAGCCTCGTTTGATAAAGCGAATCGCTCATCAATAAATTCTTACCGCGGCCCTGGTATGGAAGAAGGCTTAAAAATATTTGAAGAGATTAAAAATACCTTTAATATTCCGCTTATAACCGATGTGCACGAACCACACCAAGCAGCGCCTGTAGCTGAAGTGGTTGATGTAATTCAGTTACCTGCATTTTTAGCACGCCAAACAGATTTAGTGGTAGCTATGGCTAAAACGGGTGCCATTATTAATGTGAAAAAACCACAGTTTTTAGCCCCACACGAAATGCGCCATATCATTACTAAATTTAATGAAGCAGGTAATGATAATGTGGCACTGTGTGAGCGCGGCTCAAGCTTTGGCTATAACAACTTAGTTGTTGATATGCTAGGTATGGATGACATGAAAGCCATGGCACCGGTTATTTTTGATGCCACCCATGCACTACAGCGCCCAGGCGGGCGAGCTGACTCTGCTGATGGACGCCGTGCACAAGCTGCCGAGCTTGCTCGCAGCGGCATGGCACTGGGCATTGCGGGCCTATTTATTGAAGCGCACCCTAACCCTAATGAAGCAAAGTGTGATGGCCCATGTGCATTGGCACTTAGCAAGCTTGAAGGGTACTTATCGCAAATGAAAGCTGTAGATGATTTAATTAAAAGCTTTGCACCACTTGATACAAGCGCAAGCGATTTATAATTTAACACCTATTTAGGTAATAGTTAAAAAGCGACTTAGGTCGCTTTTTTTATTCGATTAATATACACACACAACGATGCTGTATATAATCTTACGCATAAGAAAAACTAATTCTAAGCTTGGTTACTATGTCAAGACGAGTCCCCCCATTAAACGCACTTAAAGCTTTTGAAGCCGCGGCACGCCATTTGAGCTTTACTAAAGCAGCAGAAGAGCTGTATGTAACGCAAGCGGCAGTGAGCCATCAAATTAAAACACTTGAAGAGCATTTAGGCTTAAAATTGTTTTTACGTAAAAATCGCTCGTTATTATTAACCGAAGAAGGCCAAGGCTACTTTTTAGATATTAAAGAGATTTTTACCCAGCTGATAGATGCTACCGAAAAGCTACTTGCTCGCGGTGCAAAAGGCTCGCTTACCGTAAGTTTAACCCCGAGTTTTGCAATTCAGTGGTTGGTACCTCGATTAAGTTTATTTAACGAACTCCACCCCGAAATCGATGTGCGTATAAAAGCGCAAGACCAAGACGAAAACTCGTTAACCGATGATGTAGATATTGCTATTTACTACGGCCGAGGCCACTGGAGTGGAGTTCAAACTTACAAATTGCACACCGAGTATTTAGTGCCTTTATGTAGCCCACTGTTATTAAGCGGGCATAAACCGCTTAATCAACCGAGTGACTTAGCCCAGCACACCTTGTTACACGATACCACGCGTCGTAACTGGAAAACCTGGATGAAAACGGCAGGTGTACGTAATGTACAAGTGAATCAAGGTCCTATATTTAGCCACTCATCAATGGTGCTCCAAGCCGCGGTGCACGGTCAAGGTGTAGCAATAGGCAATAGTGTGCTTGCCAAACCCGATATTGACGCGGGCCGTTTAGTGATCCCATTTAGCCACAGCTTAGAGAGTAAAAACGCGTATTACTTAGTGATTAGAGAGTCGCAAACAGAGCTGGGTAAAATAGTCTCGTTTAAAGATTGGATGCTGAGCTTAGTTGAACAAGAACAAGAGTATTAATAATGATTGAATGGTTTAAAAGCGCAACGCAGCCTGCTATTGCACAGTTTATATTTGCGCATGGTGCCGGAGCTGGATCAGATTCTGATTTTATGCAGCATATGGCTAAACTCATTAGTGCGCAGGGTATTGATGTAGGTTTATTTGATTTTGAATACATGCAAATTGCTAAACAAACACAAAAACGCAGGCCGCCAGAGCGAGCCCCTAAACTGTTAGCTTATTACGAGCAAGTACTAACAAATGCGCAACCTAATTTACCATTATTTATTGGCGGCAAGTCGATGGGCGGGCGTATGGCGTCTATGCTTGCTTGTAGCTCTACACAACCGATTGCAGGGGTATTAGCGTTTGGCTATCCGTTTCATCCGCCCGGTAAGCTAGATAAGCTACGCACCGATCATTTTGCAGACATACCTTGCCCGTTTTTAGTCTTACAAGGCGAGCGAGATACCTTTGGCACCCGTGAAGAGCTTAAAACGCTTTCTATGCCAAAGCAGCCAAGCTATGTTTGGCTTAGCGATGGCGACCATTCACTCAAACCACGCAAAAAAAGTGGTGTGAGCGAGCTGCAAAACCGTGAAACTGCAGCGCTTGAAGCAAGTAAATTTATAGCCAATAGAGTGGAGCAATTATGATTAAATTATTTTTACTCACGGGCAGCTTTTTTTGCATGCTGTCGGTTATGTTAGGGGCATTTGCCGCACATGGCTTAAAAAGCCGTTTAACTGAGTATTCACTCGGGGTATTTAAAACCGCAGCTGAGTATCAAATGGTGCATGGTTTAGCGCTTATAGCCGTGGCGATTCTTATTAAGTGGGGTATTAATTTAACCATGGCGGGAGGTTTTTTTATTGCCGGTACACTGCTTTTTAGTGGCAGTTTATATTTACTAGCCCTAAGCGGCATGAAGTGGTTAGGCCCAATAACCCCATTAGGTGGGTTATGTTTTATAATTGGTTGGGTTGTTATTTTAGTGCAAGTTGCACGATTTAAGTTTTAAAGAGTTTAAGGGTTAATATGTCTAGTGTTGTGATTTATTGTCGTAGTGGTTTTGAAAACGATGCGGCTGCTGAAATAACGTTTCATGCTGCCGAGCAAGGTTTTGCCGGCTATGTAAAAGCCAAACCAAATACCGGCTACGTGATTTATGAATGTTTTGAAGCGCAACACAGCGACGAAATAATCAAAAAGGTCGACTTTAAAAATATGGTATTTGCGCGCCAGTGGTTTGCTGGCACGTTAATCGAAAATATGCCGGTAGAAGATAGGGTCACTGCATTAAAAGAAGCCGCAAAGGATTTTCCTTTGTGTAGTGAATTGCGCGTAGAAACTCCCGATACTAACGAAGGCAAAGAGCTACTGACCTTTTGTAAAAAAATATCAACGCCGTTAAAAAAAGCACTCGAAAAGCAAAACACGGTATTACGTGAGCCAAAGGCAAACCGCCCGGTAATGCATGTACTATTTTTAGCAAACAATGCCGCGTATGTAGGGTATTCGTATAGTTATAATAATTCGCCGTTTTTTATGGGCATTTTACGTTTACGTATGCCAAGTGACGGACCGAGCCGCTCAACGTTAAAACTTGACGAAGCCTTTAATGTTTTTATTCCTGAAAAAGAGCGAGAAGCGCGAGTACAACCAGGCATGCGAGGGGTTGATTTAGGCGCTTGCCCAGGCGGTTGGACCTATCAATTAGTACGCAGAGGGATGTTTGTTAGCGCAATAGATAATGGCCCAATGAACGATAGTTTGATGGAAACAGGCCAAGTTAAACACTTTAGAGCCGATGGTTTTAAATACCGCCCAGAAAAAAGAAATATTAACTGGTTAGTGTGCGATATGGTGGAAAAACCAACCAAAGTGACTAATCTAATGATTGACTGGGCAGTAAACGCATACGCCAAAGAGCTGATATTTAATTTAAAGCTGCCTATGAAAAAACGCTTTGATAGTGTTTATGAATGCCTAACGATGATCAAAGAAGAGCTTACTAAGTACGGTATAACCTATGAGTTGCAAGCTAAGCATTTGTATCATGATCGTGAGGAAATTACCGTTCATTTAAACGTTGTTAAGGTGCCCCAAAATTTGTATAGCTAAATCATAGAGGCATAAAAGTGGTATTAAATAATGTTTATAAATGGCTAGGATTACTTTTTTTATCACTTTTAATAGCCGGTTGCGGCGGTGGCAGCGATAGTGACGCCACCGATAGTGGCTCAACTGGCAATACCGCCCCTACTGTGAGTGTTGATGTAAGCAGCAGCGTTATTATTGCTAACCAAACCTTTACTATTACGGCTCAGGCAAGCGATAGTGACGGGCAGGTGTCTAGTTATCAATGGCAGCAGCTGTCGGGGCCTGAATTTACCTTTACTGCCAATGGCAACATACTCACAGTAACGGCCCCCAGTGTAGAGAGCGACACTGATTTTAGTTTTTCGGTGCTAGTAACCGATAATGACGGCGCCACTACAGAGCAAGTGTTTTCTGGGACTATCACGGTTCAAAACACCCCTCCCACAGTTAATATTACAGGCCCAAGTAGTGCACTGGCTAATACCCAAGTTAGTTTAATTGCTAATGCACAAGACATAGATGGCACAATTAGCGCCATAGTGTGGGTACAATCTGCTGGCTCCTCCATCGAATTTAGCCAAACTGAAGGTGAATTAAGCTTTACCGCCCCAAATGTAAGTGAAAATGAAACGCTTGGTTTTAGTGTTACTGTAACCGACAATGCCGGGGGCACTGTACAAAGCAGTGCCACGGTACTTATTACGCAATTAAATAGCGCACCTAGTGTTACCTTAGCTGGGCCTGACGAGGCAATGCAAAATGAGTCAGTGACAATAACAGCTACAGCGCAGGACAGCGATGGCACCATTAGCGAGCTAAGCTGGCAGCAAACAAACGGCCCCGTGGTCGAATTTACGCAAACCGACTCCAGCATTACGTTTAATGCTCCAACAGTTGCTCAAAATACCAATATTACCTTTTTAGCCACCGTTAGAGATAACGACGATGCAACTAATAGCGCCCAAAAAACGGTGATTGTGGTGCCGCCTAACAATCCGCCTGTGGCAGACGATGTAACCGTTGAGGTGCAATATAACTTAAGTGCTGAATTTAATTTGACGGTAAATGATGCCGATGGCGATACGGTACAAATTACTTTTCCAGATGACCTAGAAGGGGCGCAGGTGAGTGTTATTGATGCCCAAGCGCTGCGCTTTAGCTATACACCGCCTGTAAATAGTATTTCTGCAAAAAGCTATACACTGACCGCCAGTGATGGTGAAGACAGCACTAACTTTTTACTTAATACGACAATTATTGATACCAGCGCTGCAACGGTGACAGAAATAACGCCTAATGGAGCAGATGAACCGGTATTGGTTGACACCCCCATTAGCATTACGTTTTCAGATGTGATGCTGAGCAGTTCGTTAACCGTAAATAGTAGCGTGGGGAGCTGTGAAGGCAGTGTTCAGGTATCAAGTGATGATTTTGCAAGCTGTGTTGCACTTAATGTAGAGAGCGTATCTGGTGCGCCTGATGAGACGAGTGACTATTTTAAAAACGTTAACTTAAGCGCTGATTTTTCAGAAAACACGCTTTACAAAGTGCGTGTAAATGACCAATTAGTTAATTTTTCTGGTACTGCTGCGACAGTAGGCCAAGTGAGTGAATTTACCACCTCAACCCAAGATTTAAAAATAACCGAGCTAATATCGGTGCAATTTACTAATGATACGCCCTGGGTAGAGATTTATAACGGCACTGGAGAGGCTGTTAATTTACAAAACTATTCATTAAAAACGCGCGCAATTAATATGCTTGATGGCTCAGTGAGCGCAGAGCAAGTATTTACATTACCCAACAAAGTATTAGAAAACGGCAGTTATATTTTACTGCAAAGTCGTTTTGGTGATGAGTTTTTAGCAAGTGCGGCACTTAATAACCCTAAAATTGTGCTGGTGGGTAACCAAAGCGATGCGCTACGTCCTTACTGGTATATAAATGGCTTTGCAGAGTTATTAAATAGCGCCGCCACACAAACAATCGACTTTGTTAAATTTGGTAATTCTACCCAGCAACCGGTTAGTGCCACGCAATGGCAAGGCGATAACGCACCACAAATGCAGGCCGAACAAGGCTCAAGCTTAAAACGTGCGCTTAATGCAACAGATACTAATCAAGCAAGTGATTGGGTTTACTCTGTGTTTAATACGCCGGCAGGTCAAAATGATATTAGCTGTGATACCGATACAGATTTAGATGGGATCCCTGATTGCAGTGAGCAAGAAGGCGCAACGTTTGGCGGGCTGCCTTTATANGAATGGGGCGCACGGGNAAATCAAAAAGATATATTTATAGAAATTGATTATATGGACAGTACCGATATAGGTATTACGCCACAGCGTACAGCATTAGAAAAAGTAGTAAGCGTATTTGCAAGTAACGGTTACACAGTGCATTTTGATGTAGGCGATTTGTTTGACCAAAGCACNGGTATTTCCACCGCTAACTTTGATTTAGGAGGCGGTACAACCGTACCGTTTAACAGTTACACGCCCTTTGAGTATGACCAAGGTACCGCTAATTTATTTGCCTATAANATGGAATATGCCGATACAACGCGCCGCCCAATTTTTCATTATTTATTAATGGCAAACAGTGGTAACGAAGATGGCAGCATTAGTGGCTCNGGTATTGCNGAAATAAATGGTAATGACCTAATGCTGACTATGGGCGGATGGGGGTTATCGGTTGATGATCAAACATCACAAAATGTGACGAATAATTACCAAGCGTCTACTATTTTTCATGAGTTGGGGCATAATTTAGGGCTTTATCATGGCGGCGACGAAGAAGTGAACTTTAAGCCAAATCATTTAAGCTCAATGAATTATCTATATCAATTAACGGGGCTTGCAAGCATAGGTAATAACGAAGGTGACCGTTATT
>JGI25127J35165_1000209_pt1 | contig 19545 bp, 21 predicted proteins | sample ETNvirenome_2_30_FD_35165 | JGI IMG/M metagenome (IMG submission 35165) | reverse complement strand
AAATACATCCTATCAACAAGACTTGAAAAATGAGCAAGATGCGTTTAATTACTTTATGTCATGACAATACAATATAAAAATAAAGGATACAAACAAGCTGACACAAATTTAAATACTGTTTTAACTTGTCCAGCAAGCGCTACTTTAATTGTTAAAAGTGTTTATTGTGTAAACAATGATGCGTCATCAGCTATTTTAGTTAATATGAATTTAGTAGATTCCTCTGATTCCAGCACTGAGTACGAATTTTTTAGAGATGATGTAGCTGCCAAATCACAGGTAAATGCTTCTCCTCAAGGAATAAATTTAGAGGCAGGAGATTCAATAAAAATACAAGCAGCAACTGGCAGTAATAAAATACAAGGTGTAATTAATTATGCGCAAATAGATAGATCACAAGAGAATGGCTAAACGTAAATTTGTTAATTTTACTCCAAGACCAAAACCTCGTAAAAGGCCAAGAAGACATAAAAAAAATCTTTCAAAAGATGAGAAAAGAAGTTATAAGAAATACAACAGACAAGGAAGACCTCAATGAAAACAATAATGATAGANGGTAAAGAAGTTCCAGTATTACCNGCAAAATCAGAAGAAGAAGTTTTGAATAAAAGAACTGGAAAAAAATATNGTTCCAAACAAGATTTTGATTCTGATGTTGCTGATCCGAATACTGATACAACTAATGAAGATCTACAAGTTAATCAAAAAATAACAGTTGCATCACTAGATTTATTTGGTACAACCAAGTAATGAATCCCCAAGGTGGCACTGAGCTTCAGCTAGGATTTTTAGAACAATACGCTGATAAAAATTTACTAGATAAAGTTCAAATAACAACTTCTGTTCCTGAAAGAATACCATTACATCCAAGTAAACCAAATATACTTTGGCAAAAAAATTCATACGATCAACCAAATATAGCACCATGGTTTAGTCAGAAAACTAATCATAATAAATATGATTGGTATGTTTTTAATAGTAACTGGACATATGAAAAATTTAGAATGGCTTTTGATATACCAACTGAAAAATGTCATGTAATTAAAAATGGCATAACTAATTTTACTGAGAGAAAGCCTTATAAAAAAGGTGACAAAATTAGAATAATACATCAAAACACTCCATGGCGGGGACTATCGGTTTTACTAGGTGCAATGCAGTTAGTTAAAAATCCACTTATTACATGTGATGTGTACAGCTCTACACAAGTTTATGGTGATGATTTTAAAAAACAAAATGACGATAAGTATATTGAATTGTACAAACAAGCAGCTCAATTACCTAATGTAAATTATATTGGCTATAAAGGTAACAATTATATTTTAAAAAACTTACATAATTATAATATGTATGTATATCCAAGTATTTTTGAAGAAACATCATGCATATCAGCGATAGAATGTATGTCTGCAGGTTTATACACAATCGTTACAAATTTTGGTGCTTTATACGAAACTTGTTCTGAGTTTCCTATGTATGTAACATATACAAAAGATTTAAAACTTTTATCAAAAACTTTTGCTTTTGCGATAGAAATGGCTGCAGAAACTTTACATGAAAAGGTAATACANGAGAACCTAGATATGCAACAAGCTTTTTATAAAAAATATTACAGTTGGGATAAAAGAGCAATAGAATGGAATAATTTCTTAAGTAATATATTAAATGCAAAAAAGTAAAAATTGGTCTAACGAAGACACATATCAAACAATAAAAGAAGTTAATGTGACCACACAAGATCCATCCAAACCAATATGGTTTACAAAAGATAAAGCAGATGATGATGTAAAACTGTGTGTAGGTACGCCTGTTCATTCGGATGTATCAATTCATTACACGCAATGTTTATTAGAAATACAAAAAGATTTTTTAAAAAAGGGTAAAAATGTATCTTTTTTAATGCATAAATCTTCATTAATTACCCAAGGAAGAAATTTAACAGTTGCTTCTTTTCTTGAAACAAAATGTAACTATTTATTATTTCTTGATTCAGACATCGCTATAGGCACTCATGTTATAGAAAAAATGATTGCTTCTGATAAAGATGTTATATGTGTTCCTTATCCTTTAAAAAGTATACAATGGATGAAACTCAAAGAACGTTTCGATATGGGTTTAATTAATAATGAACAAGATATGGAAACAGCGGGATGCACATACCCAGTAAGAATACCTGATTCAGATCAAATAAGTATGAAAGACGGTGTAATAGAAATAACACATGCTCCTGCGGGTTGTCTTTTAATAAAACGATCTGTTTTTGAAAAATTAATTAACACATATCCAGATAGAAAAATAAAACAAAAATCTGTAATTAATGGACAATATGAAGAAAAACCAAACTATTATAATTTTTTTGACACTGTGCATGATAAAAAAACTCAAACCTACATGGGCGAAGATTTTGGTTTTTGTAAGTTGTGGTTAGAAACTGGAGGTAAAATACATGCATTAGTAGATGAATATATAATGCATGTTGGTGAGCATCAGTATATAGGTAGATATATGGATGAGTTTGAAAAAAAATGACAAGATTATATTTAACATCACCAACAACTGGCCTTGTTGATATACATTATATGCGTTCAGTTTTTGCATTACAATCAGAGTGTAATAAAAGAAAGGTTGGTATAACTTTACATTTACATAAAAGTTCTATTGTAACATTTGGTAGGAACGCATGCACGGCAGCATTTTTACATTCAGACTGTACTCACATGTTGTTTGTAGACACTGATATACAATTCAATGAACAAGATATATTTAAAATGATAGAAGCTGATGAAGAAGTTACTTTAATACCATATCCAATGAAATGGATTGATTGGAAAAAAGCAAGAGAATTATATCAAAGTCATAAGATTCCAGTCAACAAAGGGGGGTTTCATTTTCCAATGAAAGTTATAAATGAAGATGAATTTGGCATTGAGAATGGTTGGATGGAGATAGAAAGAGGCCCCGCAGGATGTATGTTGTTAAAACGTGAAGCTATAGAAAGAATGATAAAGTTTTATCCAGATTTAAAAGTGAAACAAAATCACCTTATTAATGAAAACGTAAAAGATTCGGCTAACTCATACAATTTTTGGGACACTGAATTTGATAGAGAAGAAGGTAAAATAGTAGGTGAAGACTTTGCATTTTGTGATAGGTTTAGAAAGGCAGGGGGGCGTATATTCGCGCTTATAGACTCTGAAATAGCGCATCACGGTAACTATCCTTTCAAAGCCAAGTTCATTGACGAATGCGCTAAAATTGAGTAAATTTACATAAATACGTATTTACAGGAGCTAAATAAAATATGAATCCAGTTCTAATGGCAGCACTTATATCTGGTGGTATAAATGCATTACAAGGTAAAAGAGGATCCGACTTATTAAAATCAACAGTTAAAGATGCAGCAATGGCATATGCGTTTAGTAAAGTGCCAGGTGTGGAGGTAGCTGGTGCAGATAAAGGAATTGGTAGTATGGCAACTGATCAAGTTGTAAAAGGTCAAGTAAATAAAGCTGCTGAACAAGAAATGCTAAAAGAGCTGTCAAAGGAGAAAGTTGGAAAACAAACATTTGGTGATAAATTAGGAAGTTTATTTACTAAAATTGAAAAACCTTTTAGAGATCCTAAAACAAAAGAACTTTCTAGATTTAGACTTGGATTAGGTGCAGCTGGTCTTGGAGGAACTGCTTATGCTGCAGGTTTATTTGACCCCAAAGATCCTCCTAAACCAAAATATCCAGGGTATAATAAATTTTATGCATCTGATCAAAAAATGTTTCAGCCACTTTCAGGGCAATACGGCCCCGATTACACAAAATATCCTGAAGGGTCACCATATTCAGGGATGCAAGAAGGTGGTATTGCTGATGCAACAATGATGTCACCTGACGATGAAATGTTACAATTTGATATGCAACAACAAAGCATGGCCGACGGACCAGGGATTGTTGCAAACTTAATGAAACGATTTGAAGAATCAATTGGTGATACAGAAAAAATGGCAATGAAAGCTACAATGAGAAGACCTAAAAGAATAGTTGATACTGAAGTAGTTGAAGTTTCTTCTCCTAAAAAAACATCAATGGAGTTACCTTCAAGAATAAAAAGAGATTTTGTCATGAAATTTAAAGAAGACCCTGATAAGACTGCAATCGAATATGCAACCACAATGAGAGATAAGGATAGATTAACTATCGCTGATGTGCAAAGGGCTAAAGAGGTTTTAACACAAATGACAAACGAAACTGAAATGGATGTATCTGATATACAAGGTATATTAGGTTTAACACAGAGTCCAGGACAAGTTAGAATCCCTACTGCACCAGATGCTCCTGCAGCGATTCAAGAACTAATGGAGACTGTAAGATCTAGATCTGCAAATGAGCCAAGAATGCAAGAATTTAATAAAGGAGATATTGTAGATGTATTACCTTCAAAATTAAAAAGAGATGAAAATGATACATCTAATTATAAAAGAACATCTGGAAAAATGGTTGTAGATGAGACTGGTAAAGGTTCAGGTAATAAAGATACAATGTTAGCTCAATTAGCTGACGGCGAATTTGTTACAAAAGCTAAATCAGTTTTAGGTGCTGGTAAAGCTATGGGTGGTAAAAATAAAAAAGAACAAAGAGAATTAGGCGCTAGATTTTTTTATAAACAAATGTCTGACTTAGAAAAATTAGCTGAAAGTGCATAATGTATTTAATACAATTCAAACCTGAAGAAATAGATAAAGTATGGCCTTTGGTAAAAGATAAAGTGCAATCTGCTTTAGAGAGAAACCATAAAGGTAAAACATTAATGGATCATTTGCATATTAAAGAAATGTGTAAAAAAGGCATTAAACAACTTTGGGTCACAGTAGATAAAGAGGATAATTTTAAAGGAGTTTGTATTTCAGAAATAGCTCAGTACCCTAATTATAATGTGGGTGTTGTAAATATTGCAACGGGTAGCGATTTAAATTTGTGGGTTGATAAAATTAATGTTTTTGAAAAATGGGCTTTTGAAAATTGTGGATGTAAAAAGTTAGAAGTTTATGGAAGACCAGGTTGGAAAAAAATGTTAGAGCCATTTGGTTTTCATTTTAATCATGTGCAAATGGATAAATTTATAGGAGGTCACGTATAATGTCAGGTGGAGGAGGTGGAGGCGGTGCACCCGCGGACACTACAAACGTACAAACTATTAGAGAAGCTCCAGAAATTGAAGCTAGAAGATTAGGTCTTATTGATGATGCAGCCATATTAGCAGGTGACCCTTTAAATTTACCTGATTTTCAAGTTGCTGCATTAACGGGTGCTGAACGAGATGCAGTAAGTAGAGCACGTACAGGAACAGGCGCTGGTTTAAGTTCAATCGCTGCGGCCGAATCAGCAGCAGCTTTAGATCCAACTTCACAGCAATTTCAAAATTTTTTAAATCCATATCAATCTTTTATTACTGATGAAATAAACAGGCAGGCTCAATTAGGGCAACAGCAAGTTGCGAATCAAGCAGTTCGTGCTGGTGCTTTTGGTGGAGGAAGAGAAGGTGTACAAAGAGCTGAACAAGAAAGAGCTAGGCTGTCTGAAATTGGTTTAGCACAAGGACGAGCTTTTCAAGGTGCATTAGGTGCGTTCCAACAAGGCCAGCAGTTACAGGCACAAACTGGATTAGCAGCAGGTGATGCAAGAATGAGACAACAACAGGGTGACATTCAAAATTTACTCGCAACAGGTGGTTTAGAAAGAGGTGTTGAACAAGCTCAATTGGAGGCAGCAAGACAAAACGAATTACAGAGAATAACCGACCCATATCAAAGATTATCTTTTGTTTCAGATATTCAAAGAGGAGCACCCTCTACACAATCTACAGTAACTCAGGGCTTTGCACCACAAGGTTCACCTTTTGCTCAAGCATTAGGAACTGGTATCGGAGCTTATGCTGCGTTAGCCCCTAATGCAAGCAGAGGATAATGGCAAAATTAAAAGACAGAAAATTATACAAAAAAGGTATACTCAAATTAAAATTAGGAGGTGAAGTACCAGCTTCTCCTTTTACTATGAAGGGTATAAATCAAGCAGGCATATCAGCATTAAACACTATTAAAAATCCAACAGCTATGGCTAGGGGTTTGGCTACGAGAAGTTTAGGAGTTATGGGTTTAACAAATCCATACACGGCCCCTTTAGTGGCCCCTATGGTAATGTATTCAATAGCAGACGCTATGACTCCTCAATCAACAAAAGATAGAGCTCAACTTAAAAGATTAGTTGAAGGTGAATATCCAGGCATAATGGACTATGATCAAATACCTGAGGATAGGAGCACTGTAGATCTTTTAAAAGAAGCAAATCGATTAAATATTAATTCACCACTAACTCAAAGATTAAATTTACAGTTTGAAGATCAAATTAAAACTGATGATAGAGAAACAGGCGCAGAAACCGTTGAAAGAGTTGGATCTAATTTAAAACCAAAAATAGAAAAAGAAATAGAAAATAAACCTCCAGAAAAAAATAGAAATGATGCTCAAGTTTTAGTTGAAGAACAAAAAAAATTAATAAAAAATTCTGAAAAAGTCTTTAATGATTTAGAATCAGAAGCTAGAAAACAAGGTAAAATGACTAGATTGTCTGAAGCTATGGATGCAGCAAGAGATGTCATGGGTGAAAGAGGATACAATAAATCGGGTAGACTTTTATTGTTACAATTAGCAGCAAATCTACTATCAGGTAAAACTGATCAACAGGGTGTAAGAGGATTTTTAGATGTATTAGGTCAAGCTGGTAAAAATGTAATACCTATGGCATTAGCTTTAGAAAGAGAAAGAGAACAAGATGAGTTAACATTAACTAAATTATTATTAGATAATGATAAAAAACAAGGAAAGATTAAACCTCCATCCATGAAAATAAGGTATACTAAAAAAGATGGTACAATATCTGATCCAGTTCCAGCATCGGTTACAGACGATGGTTCTTATCTTGTATATGATACACTTGGAGATAAATCTATAAGATATTTTGTAGATCCAGGACAAGTTGTAGGTCAAGTAGATATTAAAGATAATGTAGCAAATAAATCTAAATTATTAAATGAATATAAAGCAGTAAAGTCTGGTGATTTATACACTAGTTTATTCATTGATGTTGCCACTAAAAACCCTGATTTAATTGGAGTACAAGGTGGTTGGAAAAAACTTACCTTAAAAACAGGAGAGCTTTTAAAAATTGCCTCAAACTCAGATTCTTATAAAGAAACTATTTTAAAATTAGCAGATAGAGAACAACAAAATTTTCAAAATTTTAAACAATATGGTGAAGTTGAAGAGGGTGTAGAAAAAAAACTTACTGGAATCTTTAAAAAAATAAATGAAAAAGCTGAAGATTTAGATTCTGCATCAGAAGAAATTCAAGCACAGGCTTTATTAGAAACACTTGAACTATTATCTACATATTCCTTAGCACAAACACTTAAGGATAAAGACCGTTTAGCTGTTGCCGATATTGAAAGAGCTGAAAAAAGATTAGGTGGAACTGTTGGATATGTTCCGTTTTACGACAACAACCCTTTAGAAATAATAACAGCATATAAAACAGTCAATCAAAAATTTAAAAATAGATTAGGTGGTATTAGAAATCAATGGAAAGATATTTATTATTACAATCCTATGGAATTAGATGCGATAGATAAAGATTTTGCAACGCAAATGCAAGACAAAGCGCAAGAGAATATTAATAAATTTGTAGATGGTTTTGATCAACAAAATAATCAAGACCAAGAAATGTTTGAAAGAATGTTCAATATAAATAATTTACAAGGAATTATAAAAAAATAATGACACCACAACAAGTAGCAGATTTAATTAATTCTAATCAACTAGACCTTAGAGGTTTAGACAGAGATCGTTTGCAAATTTTAGATGGTCTTCAAAAAAAAGGTATTATTCAAACAAAGCCTATAGGTGAGATATTAGAGAGACAGACTAAGGTTGCTGAAGAATTAGCTAAAGAAAAAACATACGAAGAAGATCCCATAAGAGCTAAAACTGGGGATATTTTAAATAGAGATACCGTTAAAACAATATTTGATATGGGTTTTTTTGCTACACAATTAATGATGGACCGTAAACGATTAGCACAAGTAATTGCTAATCCTACCAAATATGCAGGTCANATAGGTAAACTTAAAGAAGTGTTTACCAAGAAAAGCACNAATCAATTTGCTAATGCATTAAATAAATTAGGTGGAACTGCTAAAAATTTACCTGACCCAGTATCCGCTATACTAAGACCAGTTGTAGCTGGGTCATTAGGATATTCCGCAGGTGGTATAGCTTATGATGTAGCTGACGATATTATTAGAGCTAAAGAAGGCATTACATCTTCTGGATACAAAGAAGATTTAGAACAAAACCCATTTTTGAGAGCTGCAGATGATTTTGCAGTTGGTCTAGCGTGGAACGCTGGGGCCGAGCTATTAGCACCCATGGCTTTTGGTGCAGGTCACTTAGTTAGAAAGTTTTTAGGTTTAGAAGGTGATTATGCAAAAACAATTAAAGCAATAGCTGAAAAAAATGGATTAGAAGCATCTTATTTAGAAATGGCAGATCCTAATTCAATAGGTGGTAGAGTTGTAAAAGCCTTTAACAAAGTATTCGGTCAGTTACCTTTTGTAGGAAATCCAGCGATGGCTGCAAAAGAAGCAAGATACAGAGAATTTACACAAGCGTTTGAAAAGAATTTTAATTTGCAACCTAATATGCATATGGCTGAGTTAGCTTCAGTATCAGATGATATTGCAAAACAAATGTCCGATAATTTTGTTAGATTTAGAGGAATGTCTGATTCTATGTATGATAGTTTTAGATCTATGTCCAAACAGTTTGGAGATCCAATGATGATAGATCTTAATTTTTCAAGAAAGTATTATAATTCATTGTTAGCTAATGATTTTGCACCAGCTGAATTTAAAATGACAATAGATAATGATTTACTACAAACTCCAATTGGGCGATTTAGACAGGCATATGAATCATTAATTAAGGCAAACAGAAAAATTTCACCTAACGAATTTTTAGAATTGCAAATTATGCTAAACAGAGCTGTTGCTAACTCTCCAAAAAATTTAGAATTAATAGGTACTTATAAAGATATGAAAAAAGCTTTAGAAAAAGATTTTTCATCAGTAAAATTAAACCCTACAGAAGAAATATATTTGAAATATCCTCCTCAGGATGCAAACATAGCTAATAATATTTTACAACCTGCAGATCCTACTAAAGTAAAAATTGGTGATATTGAAGGTGCAAGAGGCATGAAACTTAACGCTGAAGCTATTGACAGATTAAGAACTCAACTTTTAGATGCAAATAACTTTTACCAAAATAATATAATTTCATTTCAAACAGCATTGGCAAATAGATTTGGACAGGCTTTTGACAAAAATTTATTTAGTGAAAAACAATTAGCTGGATTTGTAGAATCAGGTAGAATTAACAAAGATCAATTAGCTCAAATGATATCTAAAAATGTATTCCAATCTGGAGCTGGTAGACAAAGTTTTGATGCAATTACTGATTTACAAAAACTTGTTGAGGCTGATGTTTACAAATTTAATCCGACTTCGCAAACTTTTCAATTTGTTAAAAAAGGCACAAAAGCGGGTAATGATTCATTAAGGAGNTTGTTTAGTTCCTATCTNGCAGACTCTTATCAAAAATCATTTAAAGTAGCTCAGGGAGACAGTTTTATTGAGAATATGTTGGGTAAAGAAAAACAATTTGAACTACAAAGATTACCAGGAAGAACTTTAGATCAAATNAAACAAGGTGCGGATATAGGTCAAGACTTTGCTTATTATGGTAATTTAAAATTTGATCCTGACGAATTTAGAAAATTAGTTTTTCCAACAGCTGAATATAAAAATAAAATCAATATGATTTTTGGTGAAACAGCTGGTAAAAAAATGACTAATAAAATAGATGAATTATTAACCTACGTTGATGCTTTAAATAGTTATGATATTCCAAATGCCTCAACATTTTTAGCTCGAAGACTTGTTCTTACTGGTCCAGGCTCTATAGGAGCAGCAGGTGCGATGTATGGCATGGGATTACCAGGTACAGCCCTAATGCTGTTTTTAGGAAATAGAACTAATAAAATATTGTCTTCTCCTAAAGTTATGGACAAAGTAGGTTCAACTTTTAAAACATACTTGGAATTACTTGATGAAGGTAAGATACCGAGTGTAGCTCTACCCTTAATGAATAGAGCTATAATAGATATGATTTCAACATTTGGTAATGAATATCCNAATGATCCTATAATTTTTGGTGGAGAAGATGTCGGCACACAAGAATTATTAGAAAGATTGATTAATGTAGAATATGATTCAGAACCACCTAAAAACATAAACATGGACAAACAAGATTATGATAGATTATTTCCAGAGGTTCCTGAAAAAGATCTTGCAAAAGTAATTCCTCCACCAGAAATGGAGGATATTGTTTCAATTATTGGTGGAGCTCCAGTAAATGAAAATGAAGCAGAAGTCATGGCTCAAGGATTAGAAACCATGGCTCAAGGCCCACTTACAGCGTCTTTACCTAGATTGCCTGGTTTACCCGTAGGAGGTCAAGCACCTGTTATAAATCAAACAATAGCTCCACAAGATTATGCAACAGCTTTCCCAAGAGATGAACTTGGTCAACTTATTGCATCACGAAGACAGGTATAATGGCTAAAAAATCTGCTATTCAAAAAATTGAAGATCATGAAAAACTTTGCAGAATTATGCAAAAACAAACCTTTGATCAAATCAAAGAAATGAAAGAAAGAATTAAAAGATTAGAATATTGGATAGTTGGAGGTATGGGAGCTGTACTTTTAACTTTACTTATGGATATGATGCAGTAAATATACATCGTGCTCATTAAAAAATACGATTACGAACATTACGATAGAGAGACTAAAAAATCTGGTAGATCCTATTTAGTTGGTGATAAAAAACTTCCCTCGGTTACTACAATATTAGACAAAACAAAAGACAAAGAATGGTTAAAAAAATGGCAAGAAAAAATTGGTATTGAAGAGGCAGAACGAATAAAAAATGAAGCATCTTTAATTGGAACCGAGATGCATAAATATTTAGAATATTATGTTGAGGGAAAACGATATGAATCCGTATCTCCTCAAGGACAACAAGCCAGATTAATGGCTTTAGAAATAGTCAAACATGGTTTCAAACCTATAACAGAAGTATGGGGCTCTGAAATATCTTTAAGACATACTGATAAATATGCAGGTGCTACAGATCTTGTGGCTTTATATGACGGTAAACCTGTAATTATTGACTTTAAACAAAGTAATAAACCTGCACAAGAACATTATTCTAAAATACAAGATTATTTTACACAACTAGCTGCATACGGAGAAGCGCATACAGAACATTACGGACCAATAGAAGGTGGAGTAATATTAATGTGCACGAGAGGTTTGTTATTTCAAAAGTTTGAAGTTTTTGGAGATAGGTATGAACAAGCGAAACAAGACTGGTGGAAAAAATATGACGATTATGTAACTATAACCAAGTCCGAACAACTTCACCAAGAGTCTGAGCAGAAAGACGAAACTTNGACTTCAGAGAACGAACAATCTTCTCATCAACAGTCCCCTCAGTAATTAAATCAATGTAAGTCACTTTTTGTTTCTGGCCAATACGATGAGCTCTTTCTTCAGACTGTAATCTATGTTCAGCATCAAAACTATTAGAATAATAAATAACTAATGTAGCAGCAGTCAATGTTAAACCATATCCACCTGTGGACGGATTAGCTACAAAAAATCTACATTTAGAGTCTTCTTGAAACAGTTTGATAGCTTTAGATCTATCATCACTACTAACAGCTCCATAAAAATTGACCACGGATTCTGGCCCATATTTTTCTCTTAGTTTAGAGGTAATATCTTCTATGTTATGAACCCAGTTAGCCCAAACAATTGTTTTAGCATCTGATTCTTCTAATATTTCAAACAAAGTTTTCATTTTGTTATTTTCTAATTTTTGAATTACTGATGACTCACCTTTAAAAAAACCTGCTGTAATTTGATGTAATCTTATTATTTCAGTCATAGCGTTGTTAACAGTCATATAGTCTCCTTGAAGATTTGTATGAGCCTGTTGTTTTAATTCTTCATATAATTTTTTCTGTTCATCTGTTAAATGAACTACACGTTTTGCATACAATTTAGAAGGTAGATCTAAACACTCTTCTTTACGAACTCTAAAAGAAAATTTTTTAATTTTATTTTCTAACTCTTCTAAATTTTTAAAACCTACGGGTATAGCTATCTGTTTATCTCCATATGAATGCATCATTTCAAAGATACAATATCTATTTTTAAATGCTGTAAATGTTGGAAAGCCTAAATGTTTTGGATCTAAAAATTCACATTGGCTATAGATATCAATTGGTGATTTAGTTACAGGTGTACCAGTTAGTATTCTTCTGTATTTTGATAAAGGTCTAAGTTTAATTAAATTTTTTGTTCTTTTTGCTTTAATATTTTTAATTGTAGATGATTCATCAATTCCTACTAAAGCATCATGTGTTTGTAAAAAATCACAAGCAATATCAAAACCTTTTTTTGTAGAAAAAGCTTCAACATTCATAACAAGTATTTTACATTTTTGAGATGGTGTTTGAATAAATTTTTTTGTCTTTTTTTCTGAAGTAGGTTTCCATAAACAAACCTCATGAGGTATATTAATATGTTTTGGAATTTCATCATTTACCCAAATAGTATAGACAGATTTTGTTGCTATAATTAGAGCACTATCAATATCACGGGTGGTAAATAAAACGCCTATGTTATCTATTAGAACTTTAGTTTTACCAGTACCCATCTCCATAAACAAAGCAAAAGATTCTTTATCCCAACAAGACTCTAAAGCTTTTCGTTGATGTGCAAAAGGTTCTGTCTTAAATTTATATCTAGCTACCACAAAATTTATTTATTTCACTTGACTTTNAAAATCAATAGTTTATTTACAAATCAAAGGAGAAAAAAATGGTAGATCCTATGCTAGATTCACTGAAAAACGTGGATAAAGAAAAAACATCTAAACTTGTCGATTTAGCAAAAACATTGGTTGATACTAAGAAAGAAATAGAAAATGCCGAAAAAAGCCTTAAAAGTTTAAAAAGTAAGGCACAAAATATTTCTGAAGAGCAGATACCAAAATTTTTACAAGAGATGGGTGTGGATGCTATAAAAACTCCCTTTGGTACAATAAGTTATAATTTGAAGTATAGAGGGTATATCTCTAAAGCTAATCAAGCTTTGGCTCATGAATGGTTAAGGAAACAGGGTCATGGAGATATTATCAAAACAGAAGTGTCAGCAAGTTTTGGTATGGGTGAGTCTGACAAAGCGCAAAGAATGTTAGCGAATTTGCGTAACAATGGTATGAATCCAAACTTTAAAGAAGGCGTTCATCATTCAACTTTATCTGCCTGGATTAAAGATATGACAGAATCAGGTAAAGATATTCCAGATGAATTGTTTGGAGTTTATATAGCTAACGAAACAACAATAAAATAAGGATAAGTATGTCACAAGTACAACAAAAAAAATCCAGTAAGGCTAATGAAGTAGTACAAAAGCCTAACTTTGCGGTAGCTAATAACTACTTAGATGAGTTTGGAGGTGCTGGATTAGAAAATATCACTTCCGAAAATATGTCGATGCCTTTTATAAAATTGATATCTGATGCATCGCCAGAGAGAAAAAAACAAAACGAGAAATATATAGAGGGTGCTGACACTGGTATGATTGCAAATACAATCACAAAAAAATTGTATGATGGCACTCAAGGTATTTTATGTGTTCCTTGTTTTTATAAATTTGAATATGTAGAATGGCAACAAAGGGGTCAAGGACAAACGGCACCAGTAACTAGTTATCCTGCAGATTCAGATATTTTATCAAAAACTAAACGTAGTCCTGCAGATAACAGAGATGTTTTAGAAAATGGAAACTATATTGAGGGAACAAATTATCACTTTGTATTAGTTTTAAATGACGACGGTACGCCAGATACGACTGGTTTAATAACCATGTCTAGAACACAGGCAAAGAAATCAAGAAAGTGGAATTCTATGATGAAATCTATGCCTAAGTTGAAAAATAAGGGAGGGCAATTTGTAAGTCCACCATCTTTTTTTCATTCTTATAGACTTACTACTACTCAAGAAACTAATAATAAAGGTTCTTGGACTAGTTGGATTATCAATCATGCGGGAACGGTTGAAAATGAATTAACATTAAAAACTGCATCTGAGTTTTACAGGACTTGTTCAAAAGGTGTGGTAGTCAAGCATGAAGATGAATCTGATTTTATTGAAGAGAATACAAATAAAATATTTTAATGCTCGACAAATTTATCGAGGTCTTTCAAGGGTTAGATAGTGCCTATGGGGAATATTTTCTTGAAGGATCTAAAGATAATAGAACTGGTAAAGAGAAGGGGCGCGCTACAACTAAGCGGGCCCCTGTCACAAAAGAATTATTTCAACAACATTTAAACGGCGAAATTAATTTAGGAGTTATTCCTATAAGAGAAGACAACACCTGTTTTTGGGGTTGTATAGACGTAGATAAATACGATTCTGATTTTAGACATTTATTAAAAAAAATAAGAGAGAGAAGCTACCCAATGGTGCCATATCGCTCCAAATCAGGCGGTATACACCTATTTCTACATGTTTTGACCCCAATACCTGCATCTGACATGATCGAAAAATTAGGGGTATTAGCGACCGATCTAGGGCTATCTAGCTGTGAGATCTTTCCAAAACAGCGTCAAATTAAAGTTCATAAGAACGATTTGGGTAATTGGCTTAATATACCCTATCAACAAGCAGCAAGAAGCACCAGATATGCACTTAACGATAATGGTATGGGTATTTCCATTCATGACTGGTTTGAGTGGGTTCAAAAATTTAGGTTAACTGAAAAACAATTCTATGAAATTAAAACTCATGATTCACATATTGCGGAAGAAGGCTTTGACCAGTACCCGCCGTGTCTTCAAGCCTTAATTCGTAATGGTTGTGAAGGTGGTTATAGAAATAACGCTTTGACTGCCTTTGCAACCTTAGCCAAAAAGAAGAGCCCTGATGGTTGGCAAAAAGAGGTTTGGGATAGAAATGATGGTTTTGTAGAACCCTTACCAAAACACGAAGTTCAGGGTTTAATAAAACAATACGAAAAAAAAGATTACGCTTACAAGTGTAGTGATCTACCTATGAAAAACCATTGCAATGCAGAATTATGTAAGACTTTAAAGTTTGGCATAGACACAGCTGCATATGTTCCAAAGGTAGACTCTTTTCAAAGACTTAAAACAAGTCCGCCTATTTATTATCTTACAATTGAAAAGAAAACTATAGAGTTGTCTGGTAAACAATGTAACCAACAACAATTATTTGCTGAAGCTTTGTTTGATCAAGCAGATATAGTCTGGCAAAAACTTAAAGATAGAGACTTTAGACAATTCTTAATGACTCTTAAAACTATGCAACAAGATATTGAAGGGTATGATGAGGAGGCAGAAGCGCAAGAAGAATTTAAAGATTTAATGATCCAATTTACACAAGAAACACAACAGGCTGATAACGCCTCTCAGGTTGAAGCTGATATGTGGTATTTATTTGATGAAAAAATTGTGTTTAAATATAAAACGTTTGAACGTTTTGTTAAAAAAACTAATAAAGCAGTAAAAAAATTTGAGCTAATAAATTTTTTAAAAAAGAATGGTGCTGTTAAAAAAGATTATTTTGATAAAATTAAAATTAAAAATATTTGGTATTGTCCAAAATTTATAGAACCAGTTATTGAAAGATCTACAAATATATTTAAAAAAGATAAGAAGGCAGAGTTTGATGAACCAGTTAGCAAATAAAACTGTAAAGATATACGGTCCACCTGGGACAGGTAAAACTACAACTTTGTTAAATAAATTAGATAAGTTATTTTTAAGAGGTGTAAGACCTTCGGACATTGCTTATTTATCTTTTACAAACAAAGCTGTTAACGAAGCAAAATTTAGAGCACAAAAACAATTTGTTGATTGTACTGATGAAGATCTAAAAAATTTTAGAACAATTCATAGTTTTTGTAGACAAAATTTTAAAACGAAACCAGTTATAGATCCAGAGATTGACATGGTTGAGTTTGCTCAAGTTTTAGGATTACCTAAATTACAATTTGAAAAGTATAATGGCCAACGAGTATGGAATGATTGGTCTTTACGGGTATACGATAAAGCTAGAAATATGTTGAAACATCCTGATGATGCTTACAAAGAGGAAAGATTAAAAAGAGTGGTGTTTGCAAAATACAAATTAATTATCGAAGCTTATGAAGAATTTAAAGTAGATCATAGAGTTGATTTCACAGATATGATTGAAGAGTATATTGAAAACGGTGTGCCTCCTAAACTCAAAGTATTAATTGTAGATGAAGCACAAGATTTAACGCCCTTGCAATGGAGACTTATTTACAAATTAGCTAAATTTAGTCAAAAAATATTTTTAGCTGGAGATGATGATCAAGCTATTTATGAATGGAATGGTGCTAATGTGGAGGAGTTTAATGAGTTTCCTGGGAGAGACTTTGTGCTGCGTAAATCTTATAGAATACCTTCTAACGTGCATGATTTTTCTCAATACATAGCTAGTTACATTCAAGGAAGAAAGAATAAAGAATTTATATCGCAAGATACAAAAGGTAATATTACCACTTACAATAAATTAAAAGACATACCTTTCACGGACCAGGGATCATGGATCATGCTTGGCCGAACAAATGAGATAGTGGATGAATTAAGAATGAAGGCTAGAGAAATGGGTTTATTCTTTCAAGATTCAAAGGGTAGAAAATCATTTGATTTAAATAAATGGAAAGCGATACAGATATGGCTTAGATTAATGAAAAACGAATGCGTTGATAGAGAAGAAGTTCAAACAATTTATACTTATATAAATGAAATAGGTTTTGGATGGAGATCAATTGAATCAAAAAGATGGTATAATATACATACTAGTCAAGAATTAAATTATGATTATCTTAACGTTTGGTGTGGATTAGGAGCTCTTAGAAAACCTTGGACAGAAGTATTTAATAGAAATTTTTCAGAAAAAGAAAAGTTTTATTTTGAAAAACTTATTGATTCTGGCATAGATATAGTTAAAAATTCAGAGATGATAATTGATACGATACATTCTATCAAAGGTGGCGAAGCAGATAACGTTGTAATTTACGAAAAGTCTAATTGGGTTGCATCAATACAAAACAAAATTGGTTTAGAGAGAAGTTCTGAATATAGAGTATGGTATGTAGGAGTTACAAGAGCTAAACAAAATATACACATATTAAGAAGTAATAATGAATATTATTTTCCATTATCAAGGATGTTAAATGAAGTTAGAAGAGCAAAACATGTCAGTTGATTTAAGAATTTTATCCTTAGGTGCTGGTGTGCAAAGTTCAACATTGGCTTTGATGATAGAAAAAGGAGAAATACCTATGGTTGACTACGCTTTATTTTCAGACACTGGTTCCGAACCAGCAAAAGTATATGAATGGTTAGAGTGGTTGACTAAACAATTATCATATCCAGTCAATATTGTATCAGCAGGATCTTTAAAAGAGGGAATGATGAAATCAAACGAAGGTACATACGTCAGAGGATCTACAGTGCCTATGTATGTAAGACATAAAGTGACTGGTAAAAAAGGTATTTTAAGACGTATGTGTACCGCAACCTATAAAATTGAACCTGTAACAAAAGAGATAAGAAGATTATTAGGTGTTGGATATAAACAAAGAGTTCCAAAAAACAAAAAGGTACAACAAATATTTGGTATATCAAAAGATGAGTCAATAAGAATGAGAGTATCTCAATATCATTATATTGATTTTGAGTATCCTTTAATTGATAAAAGTATGTCAAGAGCTGATTGCATTAAATGGATGAAAGATAATAATTTTCCTGAACCCCCAAGATCCGCGTGCACGTTCTGTCCATACCACTCAGATGACGAATGGTTAAGAATTAAAACAGAAACACCAAAAGAATTTGAGGAGGTTGTGCAATTAGATAAACAACTTAGAACTGGTTTTAAAGGATGTGATAAAGAAAATAATAATTATTATTTACATAGATCTGGTAAACCCTTAGATCAAGTTGATTTTCGAAAGAAAGATGATAAACAAGGAGATCTATTAGAAGGTTTTGACGGAGAATGTGAAGGAATGTGTGGAGTGTAAATGTTTAAAAAAGTAATAATACAAGCTTTAGAGGATCGCTATAACGCACAAATAAGTGAGTCTGAGGCTACGATAAAAATTTATTTAGAAAAGCCTGTTGGTATTGGTGAACACCCTCAGCATGTTGATGAAGTAGATAAGTTAATAGAAAAAATAGCTAATGCAGAAGAGAAATTAAAAATTTTACAAAGTTTTAAACTATGACAAATAAAGATATTTTTAAAGAAACATTTCCTTTACAATATCAAGAGGGCGGTGAGCATTATAAAAACCTTAAAATTCAACCATTTACATTTTGTAGAGTTAATAATTTAAATACAACTCAATCGAATATAATTAAATATGCATCTAGATTATATACAAAGGGTGATGTGTTTGAACAACTCGATAAAATAATACACTACTGTAATTTAGAGAAAGATCATTTAAGAAATAATGGGGAAGCTAGTAAAAAAGAAAACAATAAAAGTAAATAATCATATTTTTTATTTAGAAATTTATTTAAGGTTAGAAACTAAAGGAGTAAAAGATACAGCTTGGGAGATATTTCCACACGATACAAAAGCTTCTTTATATGCTTTTAGTAACAAACAAAAATTAGAAAAATTAATTAAAGAAAAACATATTTATGAGCCAACAAATAAATCTAACTTATAGAGAATCTGATTGGAAAACACCTACTAGTTTTCCTGATCTAAAAAACGCAAGTGAAATTGCAATCGATCTTGAAACTAAAGATCCTAATATTAAAGATAAAGGGCCAGGATGGCCTACGATGGATGGAAATATAGTAGGTATAGCTGTAGCTGCTGATGGATTTGTTGGATACTATCCTATAGCTCATGAAAATGGATCTAATATGGATATCAAAATGGTTCTTGATTGGGTACAGGATATTGTTTCAGGGCCTGGAGATAAAATATTTCATAATGCGCCGTATGATGTAGGATGGCTGAGGGCTCACGGAATACGGATCAAAAATGGTAGAATAATAGATACCATGATAGCTTCGGCTATTGTAGATGAAAATAGATTTTCTTATTCTTTAAACGCGTTGGGATTTGATTTATTAGGAGAGACTAAATCTGAGGCAGAATTAAAACAAGCAGCAGATGATTGGGGTATTAATGCAAAGAGTGAGTTATATAAACTTCCTGCTAAATTTGTTGGATCTTATGCTGAACAGGATGCATCATTAACTTTAAAACTATGGCAATATTTAAAA
>JGI25127J35165_1000208_pt1 | contig 19565 bp, 35 predicted proteins | sample ETNvirenome_2_30_FD_35165 | JGI IMG/M metagenome (IMG submission 35165) | reverse complement strand
GATATGTATCTTCATTTACAAATTGATCATTTTTTTTCATTTAAAGCACCTTTTAAAAATGTAGTCCATTCATGTTTTCTTTTACCCCAGTGATAAAATTTTTTATAAAATTTTTGTTGTTCATCTAAATGATCTTGAATAAAATCTTCATGCAAATAATTTGCAGCTGTTTTTATTGCGACAGCTGTGTCCTGAGCCATTTGTTCATAATTAGTAGAGTAACTAATATATACTGGCCACTCTGAACATGTTTCGTATAAAGCACCAAAATTGTTTGTAATAACATGCACACCTGATGATAACGCTTCTAGTGCTGACACACATGAAGTCTCTTCAAAAATAGATGGATAAACAAACATATCATAATTTGGCATTACTTCTTTAATATATTCATGAGGTTTATAACCAATATAATTTACGTTTGGTAATTGTTTAGCTTGCTCGTAAAGAGGGTAAAAATCTTTATCATTATCATCACTAAATTCACTTCCATAAACTTTAGAAGATGAATAAACATCTAAAGTTATATTGGGGTCTTTTATATCTTGCATAGCAAGTAATAAAACATTAAGGCCTCGCCAAGGTGTACAGTGATGAATAATTTTGATTGGATCACCTTTTTTATAAATTTTTCTTTCTGGAAAAAAATCTAGACCATTTTTTATAACAACCGATCTTTCTGTTGGTATGTCAAAATAATATCTAAATTTTTCATAGTTCCAATGACTATTAAAAACATACCAATCATACTCCTTGTGTCTATCTTTGTTTCTAAAAAATTCTTGTAAATTGGGTTGATTATAAGCATTCTTTTGCCAGAGTATATTTAATTTGTTCGGATCAATGGGAACTTTCCCAGGTATAGACGTACAGATTTGGACTTGATCTAAAATATCTTTAGAGACGTATTTTTCCAACATCTCCATCTGTAATTCAGTAGCACCTCTAGGTTTCATTTTTTACCTCAATATCAAAGTTTCCTGATATAGTCAAACCATCTTCAGTTAAACAAACCATGTGATCTAAATAACCTGGAAAGATAACGAGATCATTTTGCACCACATTTAATTTTTCGCTTGTTTTAAAAATTATATTATTTTTAACTGTTAACATTAAATCAGCAGCTGGATGAAAAAAAACAGTTTGAGGTTTTTGTAGTTTTTCATATATCACAAAACTAAAATGAGATCCTGCATGGTTATGTCTATCTTGAAAATTTTGTTTATAAATATTTCTCCAAATATGAGTCAAAATTAATTTTTTTATTTTGTAATCTCTAGACAAAAGTCTTGTCATAACCTTTGATAAATAAACACAACTTTCTTTTGCTAAATTATTATCTCCTCCATGACTTGTTGTAATTTCAGAAAAAAAACTTTTTTGATAATTAGAACTTTGTAATTGTATTTTAGATATATCAATATTTTCTTTCCAAATAGGGATTTCAAATAAAACTTGTTTCACTTTTTGTCTATTTTATATTTTAACTCTTCTTTAAATTTTTCAAAAGTTTCATCTTTTGTTATTAAGAAAAAAGGCTGCACCCACCTTTCATCCACCCATTGATCCGTTGGTATGCTATGTGGTTGTTGTGTATTATAATAAATACATCTATTCATTCTTGAACCTGCAATTACAGTAGGTTCAAAATCAGTTTCGGAATTATATAATTTTGTGCCATCTTTAATAGAATTAGAATTGTAATAAACTAAACCAGCAAAATCAAAGTTTTTATTATCTTTGTGTGGTCTCTCTTTTTTATAAATTTCAGCTTGCTTTAATTCTTCTAGTTTTATTTTTCTAAATAAAGTTCGAACCACTAATGGTTTCATGTTGGTTTTTTTAACAAATGTTTTTAAAAATATTTGATAAGGGGAAATATTACTTTCCTGATAAGGTATATCCTCAGATTCCCAACAAGGATATCCTTGCATTCTATCAGATACTGTCCATTGTTTTGAATGATAAGTTTGAGAAAAAGGTAAATTTACAAAACCTAAAGTCATAAGACCCAAATCATTTGGATCATAAAAATTATCTATGATGTTTAACATTATTTTTTTGTAAAAGCTTCGAGATTTACTCTTGTCACTTTTACTTCTAAATCTTGCCTAAAATCATCTTGTGTGGTATCAGTATTTGGATCAGCCACATCAGCATCAAACTCTTCTTTACTAGCATAAATTTTTCCTGTTCTTTTGTGTTTGATTATCTCTTTTGCTTCTGCGGGTATCTTTGGTAAATCACTCATGTATTAATATTAATTTTTTTTATTTATAAAATCAACCCTTATTTATAAAAGCTTTAGGAATAGCTTGGCAATTCCAGTGTATAAACCTAAATGGATCAATACCGTAATCAGGTACAAATTCATGAGTTAGATAGGATGGAAAGAAGACACTTAATCCTGGTTTCACAGTTAAGTTAACCTCTGTAGAAGAATGGTCAATTTTTTTTTCATTTAGTTGCGGTAAATCATTCATTAACTTACCAACCCTAGGATCTTGTATTATAGGATATGAAGTTTTATCAGAGCATTTTAAAAATAAAAATCCTGATATATGTCCGTTCCAATGATTATGTGATCTATGCCAGCCACAACCATTTTTAGAAAATTCTTGCACCCACATTTCTGTAATAAAAACAGAATAATTTTTTAGGTCATATCCCATGCTATTTAAAAAATCTACAGATGTCTGCTCTATAAAATGTTGTAGTTCTATAAAAGGTGTTTCATTAACTAAATTTTTAGAATGAAAAGTAAATCCTTTATCTTTAATATCTCCAAAGATTTTATTTCTATCAGATATCTCTTTTTGTTTAGATTTAATTGCATCTACTATTATTGAATCAGATGCATCATTTAAAAGTTTTAACTTTTCTTGATTTATTTCTTCCCCTATCCACAGAGGAGTAGGAAATAAATCTATGGTTTGAAACATTAACGTCCTTGTCTGTTGTATTTTTTATACATCCTTTTTTCGTTTTTGTTTAGTCTTTTTTTGTGTCTTCCAGGTCTTTTTTTTCTTGTGGATCCTTTAAAAGTATTTACGCCAAATAATGGTTTCTTTTTAGCCATTCTCTTGAGATCTATCTATTTGAGCATAACTTATTACGCCTTGAATTTTACTACTTCCAGTAGCTGCTTGCACTGTTACTGAATCTCCTGCCTCTAAATTTAAACCCTGAGGTGTTGCATTTACTTGTGATTTGGCAGCTACCTCATCTCTAAATAGTTCATACTCAGTGCTAGAATCAGAGGCATCTACTAAATTCATATTAACCAAAATACCTGATGATGCATCGTTATTATTACAATAAATACTTTTTATTATTATTGTTGCATCAGTAGGACACGTAAGTGCGGTTGTCTTAGCTGTGCCTGTTTGTTTATATCCTTGATTTTTGTAACGTATGGTCATGATAAGAAATAATTAAATGCATCCTGTTCATTTTTTAACTCTTGTTGATAAGAAGTATTTAACTTATCTTTTAAAGTTTGTAAAGATTGAGCAACTTGTCTTTGATTGTCCTCTGTGTACACAGGTGTTGGTTCAGGTATTACAATATCAACTCTAGCCATTATCTCATTCCATCTGGTTGTACATCAGCTCTAAAAGTTCCGTATCTCCAGCTTTGATCGGTAGAAGTATTCGCAACTTTAATACTTGCAAATCTTGATCTTGCTCTTGTGTCAACTTTTTCTGTGGAGCTAGATATTGTAAAAGGTCCGAGAGGCGAGGATGTTGCAGTATCTGCCGGGAATCTTCTTAAATTGATAGTCACCTGTGCATCTCCTGTAAGTATTTTAAAGTCTGGAAAAAATCTTCTTATACTCATAAAAAATTGTCCATCTCCGCCTTGAGACAAATCAAAATCTCCTGATTGTATAAAAGCAGGTATTGCAGTTTTAGTTCCTGCAGAATCAACTTGGTTATTACCAATTTCGTGAGCATAGTATGTCGTTGCACCGTTTTGATTAGTGACTCCTTGTATTGTTGGGAAAGAAGGGGTACCTGTTGATGAAAATTCTGTTGCATACGGGTTGTCGTATAATGTAGCGTCATACCAAGTAGTTCTAGAAAGTGATCCAGTTGTCCAAGTGTTTTCAGTGTAATTGTAAGTCACAACTCTATCAATTAAAGTTGAACCAGACTTAGGATAAAACCAACTTATCTCTTCATATAGATGATTTAGTCCTGCATAAATTTGTTCTCCGTTATCATAACTTATACCTAAATTATCCCCTTTATCTGTAAATACAAAGTCCTCTACTAAACACGGTAAAGATTTAACGGTACCATCATATACAAAAAATCCTCCAGCTTGGCCCATCCAATAAACAGCACCATTTGCATAATAGACAGCGTGTTGTCCTATTAAACCACAGTTTGAGCCAACTTGTCTTATAGAGAAAGTAAAAGGTGGTCCGACAAACTGCATTACATAAGCTGACGTGTCCGTTAAAATTAAGATGTAATCTTTACCTTTTACAGCTCCTACTATTTTTGTTCCTGAATCAATTCGAAAAGTACCTGCAGTATTAATTGAGGTTGGAGCATAATCTGTAATATCTTCTTGATCAGAAAATCTTATAAACATTTTATCTTGTGTAGATGAGGTCCCAATTGTTGTTTCTGTTCCAAGTATGACTAAATGTCGGTCCCTCTCTGAAACAATGGACATAACGGATTGAGTTGGAGCTCCACTCACAACAGTTGCCCTAGTGCTTAAAGCTGCTGGAACATTACTTATTGTATCCCATTCAAATGTTTGTCCATTTTTAATTGTAGCAATTAACTTTGAACCAAAATGATCAAGTGACCAAGATGCAGATTCTAAAGTTACTCCGCCAGTTAGAGACGCTGATCCCCATCCTAAATAAACTTCCACAGAAGCCCCAGTTGAATGTGCAGATCTTGTGCCTGCAACTGCTCTTGTAATTCCAGTTAGATCATTTGTAGATATGCCGGTATAGGATATAAACTCTGTCCCAACTTTAATTGTACCAGAGCTAGGAAATCCTGTTGTAGATGAAAGAGTTATTGAAGTCCCTGATCCCCCAGTTCCTGCTGTATCATCATTTAAAGATCCGTTTAAAGTTGAAATAACTCCAGAAGATCCTCCCCACCCAGAGGTACCATACCCAAATCCTGAAGTTTGATTTAAAGGACCAACTTTAACATAAGGATTTATTGTGGCTGATCCACTGGCTGCAACAGTTGTTCCAGCATTAGAGGCCATAGTAATTGTAAACGTATCCTGAGTAGGCACAGTAACCACTTCAAAAGTATTTGTTGTAAAATCTGCTGCAACATAGCCTGCTCCTACTGGAGGTGTGACTGATGTAAATGTAAATAAATCTCCAGCAGAAAGTCCGTGAGCTATTTTATTTACCGTTACAGTTGGACTTGTGTTAGCGGTTGTAAATGTTGCTCCAGTTATTGCTGTGTCCAAAGGACTTACATCATAGAAGGCACCCTCGAAATATATTATTAAAGCTTTACTAGTGCCAATAGCTGAGTACCTTCTTCCATCTAAATCTGCCCAGACTAATTGATCTCTCGCAGCTCCTACTAAAGTATTAGATGTTAATTGCTCCCAGCCACCTATTTTTTCTGGTAAGCCATATCTGAATCTAACGAAATCGCCATCAGTCCATTGTCCCTCCGCACCAGTAGCGGTGACTTGTTTATTAAATCCTGGTTGTATTACTACGTTTGTTAATGGCATAGCATAATTTTAACACAATCAACATTTGGTGTATAGATGAAGATTACTCTTTTTCGGTAGGTTTGATCTCAGTTTCTGCATGACTGAGCGTACTATAGCCCTCACTTACTGTAGTGAGAGTAACAATAGCTCTTAATAAATGATTTTTAAAATGACTAAGAGCTTCTTTTGAGATCAAATAACAATTTTGATTTTTTTTAATATTAGTTAATTCATCTTCAGTAAAGGCTAATCTTAATAACCCTTTTTTTTCATCAATAAAAAATTTCATAATTTTACCAAACTATTTGTAGGATCTTTGTACATCCCTAATACTTTTCTTTCATCTAACATTAAATGCGTATTAGGACCGTTAGCATCAACATAATGTAGAAAAACTTGAGAGCTATAATCTTGATCTAAAGGTTTTCTAAAGTGACTTATTTTCTCTCCCATGTACATAACGCCATCGCCTTTTTGTAGAATAACAGGTTCTTCTCCAATGTAAATAGGCCAAGGTTTATCCTCACTAGAATCAATATTAATAGAAATAGTATATTCGCAATTAGGTCTGTCTGTATGTTTATAGAGTTCTTGATATTTTGTATACATTCTAAAATATGAATATCCAGGCAATAATCTTTTACCAGATGCCTCCTGAAAAATTTTAGCTTTAGTAATTAACAAGGAATCAAATATTGGGTGTCCGTAAATCCTAAATGATCCACCAGTAAACCATGCATCTAAATCATCGAAATAATCTTTTGACAATGGAGCAGATCTCATAAATAATTTTGCAGTAGTGCTTAGAAGTTCTATCTCAGTTTCATTTAGAACATTTTTTATAATTTTATGATTAGATATCATGGCATCCATCCAACAACAACATTTCTAACTCCTTTTGTAACTTTTGAAACAGAATGCACAAACAAATGATTACTTGGAAAAATTATCAAAGCGTTTGATTTAGTTCTTATTTTACCATTATCTGTACCCGGAAAATGAAAAATTAATTCTCCACCCTCGTAATCATCATTGAGACCATAAATAAAACTCATTCTTCTAGGTATAGTAAAATGATAATCCGAATGAGCATCGTAAAAAGCACCAACTTCATATTTTAATAATGACAATGTTAAGTCTGTATGGAATGGCATCTCTCTCGCTCCTTGACTTTTGTACATTTTATCTAGAGCTTGCAAAAATTTAAAACATAAAAATTTATACCAAAATACTTTTGTAAATGATTTTTCGTCATTAGTGTTAGTTAAAAATCTTGTTTTAACTTGTCTTATTTTTTTATCCACAATATTTTTCCCATCTTTAATCACGCCAGCTTCCTGATAATCTAAAATTTCCTTACTTATTTTACTAAAAGTTTCAAAAGCTTTTTTATCAAGTAAATTTTCTTGTATAAAAACAAAATCTTTTAAGTCCATGATGTTTTATTTTTTTTCCAAATTAAATTTTTATACCTATCTAAAAAAGATAACCTCCAGAGAGATGACCAATATGTTTCATTTGAGTTTTCATATTTTGTAACCATTTTCCAATTGTCTCTTTTAAAAGGTATAATTTGAACATACGGAGTTCCCTTGGGAATGCAAGTATTTATTTCATTATATTTTTCAGTATTTAATATTATCGGAAAATTAATACATACAGGATGCTGATCAGTGTGCACTATACCTTCTATTATTTTAAAATAATCTTGTGACTTATTATTTAATGGATTCAAAAAAATGCATGAATACCCTTTTGGTGTTTTAATTTTCCAAGGATTAATAATTTTATGAAATGGAGAATTACCATTTTCTTTTATCATTGGACTGCCTTTTAGTTGATCAGTACTATGAGGACTTTCTGAGCCTAATAAAACACCCATGGATTTTAAAAAATTGCTTTTGTCATGAAGATCAATTGGATTATAAAATTTAGAAACAGGACCATCTTGTTTACTAAGACCAGACCCCAAATAATTTTTTTCTAAATTATATTCTATTTTGTAATCTACAGGCAATTGTAATGAATAACCTGATGTTAACGATTCTAAAAAAGGCATGCATTGTTTTATATTAGTTTTAGTTCCTGTGTCTTTTTTCTTGTTTGAATTTGATAAATTTTTATACCATTTAGGTATATTTAATTTGACAGGTTTTGGAAAATCTTCTTTGAGTAAATAATATTTTTTATGTGTAGTAAATTCAATTAGTTGCACAAAAAATTTATACTACTATTTAAATTAAAATCAATTAGATTCATTGAATAGGTTCATTTCACCTACCCAAGTTATACCTCTTTCAGCACACATCTCAGACCACTGTTTTGTGTTAGGAAATTCAAAATTATTTAATTCATGAGAATCTCTTAATTTTTCAAGGCACTGTTTATGCTCTTGTAGCGGAGGTCTACTTCTTCGTTCTATTTCACCATCTAATCTTCTTGCAAAAGCTTCTTTTGTAGGCCAGTCACAAGGAGTTTCTATCATTTCAACATTAAGATTTTCATCATATTTTGCCAAGTGAGTATTAGCCATAATTTGATTATATTGTTCAGAAGTGATATCCAAAATATGATATTGTTCTTTTTTTACACCCTCTGGAATATCAGACTCGTTTTCTACAACTCTGAAAATTGAAGTTTCGTTAAGTTTATCTTTAAAAAATAATCCTTTTGCCATAGTTTATGCCTCGTATATAAATAATCCACCGGCAGTTCCGCCCTGACCAGTTTGGAAATCTTGTCGACCAAGACCGCCTTTACCATCGTTAAAATTGTAACCACCATCTGCATTACCAGCCATTGTATTACTCATGTCTAGTGTTGAACCTGGTGCAGTCCCTGATTGCCCTGGTGAAGAGGGAGACCCTCCAGCATTTGGTCCACCTTGACCACCGTTTGCCGTAAAGTTATGAAAATTAGAAGCACTTCCACTTTGACCATTTTGTGATCCTTGACTACCTATTGCATAAGAAGCAGAAAAAGGTTGAGTAAGTGAATCAATTACAAAGGCACCAAATCCACCCTGGCCACCCGACCCGGCTCTTCCACAGTTGTTTCCAACCCCAGCAGCTCCACCGCCACCGCATAAATAAGCTATGAGCTGTGTTCCACCTCCTGGAGATGGAGATGTGTAAGTCCCTGTTCCTGAACCTGCGTAAAAAGTAGGGAAAGGAATACCAGAACCACCAGCTGATCCTGATGAAGCAGCGGTTAATCTTCCCTGAGCATCCACAGTGATTGACGCTAAAGTGTAACTTCCAGCTGTTACGGCAGTGTTTGCTAATTGATCTGCACCAACTGCATCGTCTGCAATTTTAGCTTGAGTCACAGCGTCATCGTTAATACCAGCCGTTACAACTGCGTTGTTTGAAATTGCAGCAGCAAGTACAGCATCGTCTGCAATTTTAGCAGCAGTTACAGCGTCATCTGCAATTTGTGAAGTCGCTATTGTCCCTGAAATATTAGCAGCAGCGACTGTGCCTCCTAAAGTGTCTAATGAAATTTCAGTTAAATTTGTTCCGTCAGAATACGCAGCATAAATTTTTGCTTGGTCTAATGTAAAACCAGATCCTGAAGCTGTTTTGATTGTTAAATTAGTTGGGTTTGTTAATCCCGTTGCATCAAAAATATAAAATTTTTCTATGCTATCTGGAATTGTACAAATAGTGCTCGCAGCAATTGATGCTGTAGCAAATTTTATTACCATATTTCTAGCATTAGAAATAGTTTTATCAGTCATTACTAGAGCTAAAGTACCACCACTATTTAGTGTTACTGTTTCTACACCAGCAATAGCTTGTTGAATAAGATTTAAGTTATTATTTGTATTATCTCCCCATGTACCAGCGTTTTCGCCAGTTACCATCAATTCGAGTTTAAGATCACTTGAAAAACTAGATGCCATAAATTTTTTCTCCTAAATAATTTTAATTATACCTTCGTTAAGCTGCCAAATCAACCTCTGTCCAGACATTATTTACTCCAAGATCTACCTCTTGCCATGGAGTTACTGCTACATTACCAGTAGACGCAGACATTTGTATTCCGGTTACATCTACTCCAGCTGTAGCTTCTACAGTAACTGATCCAATATTAGATGTCAATTCAAGGCCTGAAACTCCTATAATTTGACCAGGTATTTCTGCATGCTGACCTAATGATAATGTGCCTTGTATTCCAGTTGGTTGCTCATTAGTGCTTTGAACAAGATTGATGCTACCTTGAGTTAAAGCCATTTGTACACCAGTAACATCCACTGGTGTTTTTAAACCAGCTATTGTTGTGCCCATTGAGCCTGTCAAAGAACCAGCACTTGTAACTTCTACTAATGCATCTCCCGTAATATTTAAAGAACCAATTGTAAAATCAAGTTGATCTTCAGAAGCAAAAACTGTTATGTCCTGATCTATTTGAATAGAAAAAGTTCCAAAAGTAGAGCTTAACTGACCCGCACTTGTTACTGTTACGTCTACATCTGTAAATGCGTTAGCAGCTGGGAAGTTAATTGTTGATGTTAATTGTTGTCCTGTTGGTGCTACTGAAAATGCCTCGCCCCAAGCTAAATTACCCCAACGTCTTCTACCCCAACCGATACCTGTTAATTCACCTTCATCGATAGTTGTTGATCCAATGCTTGAAGTTGCAACATTTCCAGTTATTGGTACACCTATGCCGATAGTTGTACTACCGACAGCCATAGACTCTAAACTACCAGTGACTTGGACAGTAACAGAAATTCCTGCTGTTTCTTCTCCAAGAGATGATGTTAAAATTATTCCTGAGGGTTCAACAAGAGCGTCTCCTGTAACAGATTGTAAGGTTCCTACTGAGGAAGTTAATTGTTGCCCGGTGATTGTAGGTTGTGATCCAGAAAGATCACCCCACTCATTTTCATTCCAAGCATCTCCGCCCCAACCTATTTCTATAATTCCAGTTGGAGTAATACTGCCAATACTAAAGGATGCACTTATTCCGGTACCTGTAATTGTGACATCACCTTGTGCCGCCCAACTACCTTCGTTCCAACTAAGTGCACCCCATGTATTTGACATTCATTATAACCCTTAAGCTAATCTTAAGATTGCAGCTGAAGTTGTAAATGCAGGAAACTGAATTGTAAATGTTCCAGCAGTTGCAGTTTTATCTCCACCAAAATCTAATACAGCCACAGCGTCAGTGGTATTTGTGCCACCGTCTGTTGTTGTATTGTAGATTAATGCACCTCTTGCAGTAAGAGTTACACCAACAAAAGATAAGTCAGCAAAGTCTGTTATTGCTACAGACGATGAAACTTTTACTCCTTGATTTACCAAAGCTTTTCCACCAGCAGTGTAGCCAGATGGAGAAGAAACTTCATTTGGAGTTGTATAGTTTGTTGTTGATTTTCCTAAAGTCGCTGAACTCGTAAACATCGCTAACTTATAAGTGTCAGATGATGTATCGAAGTCATGCTTTCCTTGAAGTAATTCTTTTTTGAAAGAATCACAAATTGCATTAGTTGTTATTGCCATATTTTTCTCCTTTAAATTTAAGGACTAGGAGAATCGACTTTGATCCTTGGAACTCCGTCTGAATACTCTCCTCGTCTTCTTCTACCCATTTGTTGTAGGGCAAAATTTTGTATTTCTTCATTATACTTCGAATTATAGAGGTTGTATAGGTTATCGGGTCCTTTTAAAAATCTAAATGCCTCAGCTAATACACCATGTAATAACATAGACTCTTGATATTTAGCTAAATAAGTTTGATTAGTAGAAGTAAATTCTGGTGGATCTTTAATGTAGTTAATTTGCACAGTGTCTGCGGCAGCAGGTGTTGGAGCAACTAATATAGCAAACTCGTTAAAGTTAGCATAATATTTAGGAGTTCCCTGTGTGCCAGAACCATTAAATTCAGATATAAAACTAGTGTCTCTTTTTTCTAAAAAAGTTCTTACTCCTGAACTGATGTGCTCAACAGATCTTAATATTAAACTATCAGATGGTAAGGTCACCGCTCTATTTCCAGCTGTAAATGTTGAAGTAGCATATTTTCTTAAATCATCATAATCAACTTTTCCTGCTACATCTAATTCAACAGATCTAATAAAATCTTGGATTATGGCATCAGTCAAAACATTACTATCGACTTCAGTATAGTTTCTTACTTGTGTTAAAAAATTTGCATGTGTAATTGACATTATGTAATACTCACCTCCACAGATCCGACAGAACCTAAAAGTTCTCTTCTTCTATTTTGTAAAGATGGATCCTCAGGAACCATGTTATGAATTGTTGTTGTAATACCATTAGATGTTACTTGAAAATCTTGTGTTCTAAAAGCAAAGTCTCCAGGTAAAGATAAATTTGCTACACCGACAACTATACCACCTGAATCTGAAATTGTTTGATCGTTTGCAAATTTTTGAGATGGTTGTTGAAATTTCATCACCCTTGGATTTTTTAAGGCTATAGCATCAGCTTTATGATAAGGTGGATCAAGCTGTGGATGTTTAGGTTCAAATTCAGATATATGAACTAACGAACCATTCCATTCTTTAACCATTTCTCTATATGGATATTCCATACCAGATCTATCTGATATCGCTTTTGATCTTTTTCCGCTAGCATAACTCATTAAACACCATCTCCAAAATAAGTTTGAGGAGAAATATAAACAGATGCCCTTTGACCATCCTCATTTAATGCTCTTAACAATTCATCCTCATAAAGCTGTTTTAATAATTGAATTCTATCAGGTGCTTTTTTTACAGATAAATAATATGCAAGTCCTGAACACATGCACGGTAAAAATCTATAAACTACATCAGCTTGGTTTGTATAAATACCAGCATCTTGAATTCTATCTATTGTATAAAATTTTAATGTTGTAAAAGTCGTAGCGTCTGGAGCTAGATATAAAAAAATTTGTGGTGTTGTTTGTCTATCTACAAAATATTGTGATGGTTGTCCTGTCTCTAATTTATTCGGTAGAGCTGCGTAAGCAGATCTATCAATTTTTGTTAATGAAATATCATTAGTTGATGAAGTATTACTAGCAGCAGCTGTTGTTGAGATGTAAGCCTCTAACACATCATTTACACTTGCATTTACAGCGTACTGTGCAGTGCCTGCTGTTAAAGCTACTTCATTAAGAGATACTTTCCATAAATGAATACCTCTATTACCCCACTCTGAAAATAAAAGATTTAAACTTCTTCTTGCACTACGTAAGTCATGACCACTGTTGGTTCGCATACCGCATCTTTCGTATGCCTCTTCAATAATATCATCGATATTTAAATCGAATGCTGTAGTTCCTGACGTAGCCATAATTCATTACATTAAATCTTTATAATAATCTAAAGATTTTCCTGGTGGTAAACTCTCATCTTGTAAGCCCATGCCTGACGTTCTAGCTGCACCATAGCCTCTAACAGATTTACCCATAGATGCTTTCATCATATCTTTTTCTCTAACTTTTTGAGCAGCCATTCCAACATTAGCTTTCATCATTTTACCTGTTTTAGCTTTTGACATAAATTGTACCCTTTTAGGTGTTTTTAAATTTTTTGGTCTTTTTTTAAGTGCTTCTTTAATTTGTTCGATATTTTCTTTTGTAATTTTTTTAATTTTAAATTTGTCTTTCATATATTTTCTAAAACTTTCTTTAGTTTGAAAAGGTGCATCTTTTCCCATGTCGGCTCCTCCACCTACACTGGCTTTTTTTACTTTCATATTTTTTTCTATTGCCATGCCTCTTCTTTTTTCATAGCTAGATAATTTTCCATCTTTATCTAGATCTGCTTTTTTTGGGTTCTTTAACATTTCTCCTCCGATATTTCTTTTAGTCATTAATTTTGCTAACATGCTTGGACTTAATTCTAAAAATATTCCTCCAGGCATATTACTTTTGAATAAAGATTTTTTAGCAATATTTGCTGTAGTTTTATATTTCTTTTTAGCTGCCATAATTCTCCTTAGATTTCTATCATACCACCATAGTACTTCTTGGTAAAGGTACTGACGTTAGTAGGTTTCCCACCCACTCCTTGGGCTCGTGCTCTTTTCCTTGCAACGGCACTCTTCCTCTGGGATTCTGTCATCCTTGCCGCTTTGGCAGCAGGGACGCACTTTGGATACTTCCGTTTTTGATCCGCTTTTAATTTTGAACGACCACACGGTGCGTAAGAACCATCTTTTCGTTTGCTCCCAATATCTACCCATTTTTGATCGAACCATTTCTTTAGTCCCATTAGAATACGCCTTTGAATTTTGTACCTTTAATAGCTGCTCCAGCTCCACGGCACATACCACCATCTGTAAATTTTTTCAGGTTAGTACCCATCAATTCAATTCTTTCTTTATCACCACTAGATTTAATTCTATCTTTCTTTTTATAATTTTTTGCTGATTTAGCTTCATCCAAAGCTCTTACTTCTGCAGCAGTAAACATTCTGCCTTTTTTAACTTCTTTACCTTTTTCAAAACTTTTTGAAAATGAAAACATTACATTTTTAGATTTACCAGTTTTAGAACCAGTTAAAGATAAAAGAGAATCTTTACCCTCTTTAGTAAAAGTAGCTCCTATTGTGCTACTAAGGTTTTCTTTTGATACTTTACTAAAAGGTTTTGATACATTTACATCTAGTTTTTTGTCACCTTTTTTTATACCTAATTCTGCTTTTGGTTCAGTTACATATTCGTTATCAAATGCACTAAGAGCACCAGTTATATCAATACCTCTTTTTTTCTTAGTCATCTAACATTCCCTTATAATAGTTTTTATAACTTTTATTAGAGACTTCATGACCAGCAAGATTACCTTTTATATAAGTTCCTGTATAAGGTTCTAAAGTTTGTGCAAATCTTCCTTCTTTAGCTTTTACAACTGAGTCTAAAGATTTAGCTTGGGCTTTATGAAGTCTTGAAGCTTTGTGTAAAGCACCAGCAACTTTTTTAATTTTAGCTTCTCCACCAGATACTTTACCAGCTGGTTTAGGTCCTCTAAAATCTTTTCTCTTCACACCTGATGGGTCTTTAATTTTACCAGCACAAATTTTAGAGGCATATGCATTCGCATAGGCCGAAGGGTATACCTTAAATTTTCTTTTTGCTGCTGCTTTTCCTCTTGGGCATAGTTTTGTCATAGTAAAGAATTATAACACTTCTTTGACTGACAGTCTATGCTTTGAATAGACGGCTTTTCTTTCTTTTAATAGCTGCAATGACTCTCTTTTTTTTCTTCTTTTCATCTCTTGCACCTCTTAACTTGCCTTCTATTTGCTTAGGCATTTGTGATCTTGTTATCGCCATATTATTCTAAATCCACTGCATTTCCTATTATTGGTTTGTATTTAGTTTTACCATCTTCTTTAAAAGCTCTCAATAATTGTTTTCTAGGTTTATCAGATACGTAACTACAGTGAACCCAGCCACTGTTTGGTTCACCGGGAGTGTAAAATTCAAGTATCATTTGATCCCAGTTAAGATTTGCTTTAATCCAATCAAAAACCTCAGCATTATCTGTGCCCAGACATTCGAAGTCGACCGCTTCCGCACGGGTATGTTGCGAATGTAAGGAGCTGCCAATTTTTACACATAACTCTGGACTCCGAAAGCAGCTCGTCACCGTTACCCTGCCGAAGTGGTCACGAACTGGCTGTAAAATATTTTCACAAAGTAATTTTAATTTTTCTATCTGATCTGCGTTAGGATTATTATCTATACCCAGCCTGATAGCTGTGTCTGATTTAATTAGTTCTGCTAAACTGAAGTTACGTGATAATTTCATATTTTTAAATTAAATGATAAAGATATTCTATCAAATTTAGAGTTATTTGTCTCTACACAATGTTTCATATTTGATGGGAACAAAATATACATATTAGGCTCTGGTTTAAAGCATATATTAGTGTTTGTTAAAAATGTCGTTTCCTTACACTTACCATCAAAATGATATTCTAATAAATCATCATTTCTTAAAAATTTAATTTTACCTGAATTTTCTGGAACTTGTATATAATAAACTCCAGAGATTTGTGAATTGGGATGTGTGTGAAGCATATTAGAACTTGAAGTCTTATTGAAATTAATCCAAAAATTATCAACATATAACTTGTTATTAAATTTATAATCCTTTGCATACTCTTGTGCAAAAAATAAAATTTTTTGAAATAATTTAATTATATTATTATCAAACGGTAAATCAGGAGTTTGATAGCCACCCACGTTTGATTTTTGTCTAGATTCGTATTTGTTTTTATTTTTTTCAGCGTATTCTTTTAAATACTCTAAATCAAAATCTAACTTACCTATGCCAATTTTAGTTTTAAATGGCTCAATAATTGTAAATGACATTATTTAAGATGAAGTTTCTTAATAGATTTTTCACCCATATATATCTCTGTTTCTGCCTCACTACGAATACACTTATAAGATATATTTGGATTAAACTCACGCTCCGCAACTCTACGTGCACGTAAACATTCTGCCATGTTTGCTTGTATTCTGTGCTCCTTGATCTCTCCGTCCCAGAACATCAGCAGGGCCACCACAGTCTCAATCATACTACCTTACCTTTATTTTGGCCCTCTTTTATTTTATATCTGCTAGATCCGTTTGCATTTATCTCTACTTCTTTTTTTAATTCTTTTACATATTTCATTTGTTTAGCTTCCTTATTTATATGAGCTATGTAATCTAAAATTTTTCTAGTTACTCTTCCCGTTGCCATTATATTTTATATCCCTGTTTGCATCTTTTAGTTTTTCAATATCAGCCAAAACTTTATCCATCTGCTTTCTTAAAAACTCGATGTTTACCTTATTCAAAGCCATGTCTTCAATATGTTTATTGATACGGTCAGTCGACTTATAAAGATCCTCGATCATCATGAATTGTTCCGAATCGGCCGGCAATGAACCTAGTTGTCCTCGTGGCCATTTAATTCTAAACTCTGTGTTCTCTTCTAAATCTTTTTCCATTAGTTGTAGTCTAGTGTCAGCAACATTTAATCTTTCTACAATCTGGAAGTAACCCATAGTGCCAAGTGCTACGATTATTATAAGACTAGCAACCGTCTTCATCGGCATTTGCACAGCAGCAGATTCAGATATTGTCAAAGGTTTATTACTCATCAAGCTCCGTTAAATAAATCCTCTGGTGAAACTCTTTTTTTCTTTTTTCTTTTTTTAAATAATTTAAAAAAACTTTTGTATGCATTACTAATAATGCTTCCTATTTTATTTACAAAATTATCTACTCCTCCAAAAAAATTACTTAAAAATTTATCCATCTTTTTTACCATCGTTTTCATATGACATATCTTCTGCATGTTCTTTATAAGATTCGTAAGTTCTTTTTTCATCTTTTATTTTNTCCATTTGATAAAACATCTTATCAGAATCCTCTGTGACCATGCTAGAGTCTTCCGCATCCCAATAAGTAGTTTGGACTTTATAGTCTGGCCAACTGTTATCAGTAGTGTAACTAGTGCAATGCCACAAAATACGGTTGTTAGGCTGAGCAGCATAATTACCGTTATCAAGCTCCAAAATATGGGCACACTTATGTTCTTGAGGTATTTCAGAATGTTCTGTATCAATAATATTAACGTCTGGGTGGGCCCAATCAATCGTGAATAAATATTTACCATGATAAAATTTTTTATCTAAACCTAAATACTTACCCCTTAAACCATCCAGCCAATCAAAGCAAGTGATACTAGGCCAGTAACTAAAACAATTCCACAATTCCAACTCGTGAACTGGCATATCGGGCACTTCGGCTCTATCAAACTGTTTTTGGAAAAATGCTGAGATAGGCAGTCTCCAATAACACGCACCGTTTGGCAACATGATATTAAATAAGATAGCCCTACCTGAAATACTGCTAATACTAAAGATAACACAGTCACTAAACTGTCCTTTATTTTCTTCCATGTCATAAAGATACTCCTTTCTTATTTTACAATATATTGGTGGTACATTTGCATTTAAGTATGACATACATTTTGTAATATTTTTTTTAAATTTTTTACTATTATATCATAATTATCATATGGATGCACAAAGTCACTACTCAAATTTATGTTATAATCATAACCAAAAAAAGATATATTATTTTTATTATTCCAAAGTACAACCCCTTTTCTTTGTTTAAATTGATTAGCTGCCAGATGTTGTAAACTTGTGTCTACAGATAAAAAAGTTTTACAGTTTGCGACAATTTTTAACATGTCATGAAAACCATTTATTTTAATTTTTCCTAGATCAATAATCTGATAATTTTGAAAATCATTTTGTAAATTTTCGAAAAAAATCTCATTATTTTTATCAGTAAAATATTTATTTTTATAACCTATAAAGGGTAAAGAAAAATTTGGTTTTTTCAAAGATACTAAAATATATGGTTTAGCTTTCTCAAATAAATTATCCTGTTGTATTTTAAAAAAAGGATATTTAACTTTTTTTACATTTAACAATTCACAATAATTTTCTACTAAACTATTATACCCTTTTAGATGACTTTCATTTTGCCAAAACATTGTATATATTTTTTTAAATTTTCTAAAAAAATTTGATTGATCTTCTCTTCCATCGGCAGATAAAAAATTTGAATCTATTGCATCTTTGCAATAGTCTTGCCCAGCGAATAGTGAGGGTCTCGAACTTATAATATATAATTTTTGTTTGTATTGATGATAGTATTGATTTAATGCACCTGAAACACAGACTTCATCTCCTAATGCACAATTGGTTATAAAAACCGCATTAACATTTCCATCTTCTTCGAGCTTGTCTAATTCTTGAATTAGGGTCATTTCTAGTTTTTGCACTAGCCCTTTTTAACTGACCTAAGCTTCTTGCACAATAACTTTTTCTTCTTTTTGCATCTTTAGAGCCTGGTTTTACTTTACCAGTTACTGCTGTTTTTAATTTAGATCCTGGATTTAGCCTTCTATAAGCTTTTACTCCAGCTTCAGTCATTCCTGCACCTTTTTTAGTGGGTCTAAAATTTTTTTTATTTCTGGGTGGCATTCCACCTTTTTTGAAACTTAATAATTCTAAAGTATAATTATCCATTTTTATGTAAAGGTAATTGTTACACCAGCAGTATTTGCTATTGTTGCGTGTATACCTTCTGGAAAAAAAATACCTGAACCAGGTAAATACATATCTAAACCTTCTTCCCCAAAAAGATAAGTTGCTATTACTGTGCCTGTCGCACCACCAGATCTAAAAATTATTGAACCATCAGTGGAGTTACCCTTGGCTTGTATGGATGTTAGTCTAGCTCTTCTGCTAGTTGGAACCATCTGCTCTGTGCCAGTCGAGTGTTTTACCGACTGATCTGATGTAAAACTTCCTCCACCCGACATTTATTATCCTGGGTTAGATGTTGTTAATTGTGGTGCATTATATTTATCAGTTAATAAAGTATAAGCAGCAATATTTGTTTTTGTTTTACAAAAAATTCCTGCAGGAAATAAAATTCCATCTTCAGGAAAGTTAAAATTAATAACGTCTCCAGTAGGAACGTCTGCTTGAAATAATGTAGTTCCAGAATTTGATGTAGTAGTGAGTTCAAGAACTCCCGCTCCTCCACCATCTGAAGCTATTATAATTCCTTTTAATCTTACTGGCGGAGCTATAACTGCAGAAGCTCCTGCAGCAGCATCTGATCTAGTAGCTTGTATATCGGCTTTTACTGCCATAAATTCTCCTATTTAGTTGTGGCTCCCGAAGGAGCCACTAATTATTTATTACTGTGCATCAAAAGGTGTTGCAAGTGTTCCGTTACCAAGTAACTGACCCTCTACAGCATATAAGTTAGCTGCGATTGCAGTAAATTTGATTCTTGAACCTTTTA
>JGI25127J35165_1000198_pt1 | contig 20190 bp, 16 predicted proteins | sample ETNvirenome_2_30_FD_35165 | JGI IMG/M metagenome (IMG submission 35165) | reverse complement strand
TGGTCAACAACTACCTCCGATTTAGGTGCTTTGAGTCCTTGGTTAGTGATTATATATGCACCAGTAAAAGTCCGTAAACCCTGCTTCAACCTTTCTTCAATCAAAGACTTGGTATGCTCAGGATTAAACTCTTCTACCCAACCGTGCGCTTCAGCAAACTCGCTAGTGCCGACCATACGAAACATACAACAGTTAAATATCATCTCACCATGTGGGCGGTTATCATTTGGCTTTGTCCAGTTTTGCCGCATCCATACAGTGACCCTATCATTCTCACGGAAAGGGTTTGTGAATTTATATTGTTGCAGGATAGTATCCTCTGTCCAAGGGGCAGGAAGCCCCTTGGCTCTTTTTTGATAAATAGCGTGACGCTCATTAATCCAGTAGCAGAACCTTTCTATGTTCTCCATAATTATTCTCCTAGCTTGATAGCACCTTTTTCAATAGCAAGGCGAATATCAACACTATTGCCTCCAGGACTTAACTTTTTCATAGCAGCAAGGGCTTCACCCACTGTATCAGATCTGGTTAAGGCTTCAAAATTATGCCACCGATTACTATTTTTACGGTATGGGTTGACAAACATACCCATTGATCCTGTGGGCAAAAGTATTTTAGCCTCTGGATTATACTTAGATTTTGTCACACGCTTTGGCTTTTCAGGTGTGATGTCTACTATCTCAGCAGTCATTTGTTTCTCCTTTAAAACAGGTTTATATTTTTTAGCTCGCTCATGTACAAACTCCGCAAAGTTTTTATGAAAGCTAGGAAAATTTGGTAAGGCACACTCACCAACTGTAGCGGCAACCACACTCCGCAACTCTTCTTCACTGTAGGTATCCTGTAATTGTTGAACTTCAGCAAACACAATACTATGCTCATTTAGCTCTTTACACGCCTTCAACTCACGCAAGGATTTGAAGACAAAGTAAGAATACGGATCGTTACGGTTACTGTTATTATCATTTTCTAGCACCGCATAAGTTTTGATAGCTGCCATGAGTGCCTCCTTTCTATGGGGCTAATATAAAAACTCTAACTACATGTAGGGAATCAAGCAAGCATTAAATACTCCAATGCCCCACTAAAAGTTCTCTCTTAGCAGGGCATCGGGTGAGAGGTGAGCTTATGCCCACCCCCACATCTTATGCGGCATACTCAAGTGCCTTGGTCATAGCCTTACGTTTAGTAATAGCGGCTGAACCAAACCATGCAGAGTTTAATGCGTGGTCGCGAGTCTTGGCTCGCTTTTGGTGATCCATAACATATGTCACACCATTGAGTGCTCCCCACCAAGTGCCTTTAGCAGATTTAAGGTCATGTCCTGGAGATGTTTCAATAGCCTCCAGTATTGACTGTGATGTTTTGCTAAACTCCTCATGCAATGGTGGTAAGTCAGACTCTTTAGACTTAGCACGTTCAATAAGAAGTTTAGGTTGGAATAACTCAGCAATGTACTGATCTATCTGCTCTTTAGTAGCTCGCTTACTGGCAAGGAACTCTGACTGTTCTTGGAACTTAGTCATTTGCTCACCACTGATACCAAGTGCAGTTTCAGCGGCTTGCATAATTTCCTCATCAAACATTTGCAGATGCAATACACGGAACTTGCCAGTCATGCCCTCTTGGTTAAGAGCCAAGGTTATTGTGTTATTACACACGACACGNATAGGTGTGAACATAACTGTCATAGCTGTGCCAACTTTGTGACTGTTAGCCATAAGCAAGTAACCTTCTATATCATCACCGCCAGCTAGTTTGAAGCCTTTCTTGATTTTAGCCAAGCCCCAAACACGCTCGCCATCACTTAGGCTACCAGCAGTATCCATCTCCATATGCCCTGCCTCAGTAAACTTTTTAAAGAAGGACATTGTTTCATGGTTTTGGAAAGGTATGAACCCCTCACCACAGTGAGATAATACGCGGTTATCTGTATCACGAACAACCACATAATGTTCATTAGCGCGAAGCAAAGCTGCTTCACCGCGTGGGTCATTAAGATCCCATGTATTGGGTTTATCAGCATAGTAAACAGGACGCTTACTTACTGTCCAATCAAGCCCTGCGGCTTTGAGCATCTCTTCAGGTGTAAGATTATGCTCAACTTTTTCACCAAGCCCATGCCAAGGAACCTGTCCTGCATAAGCCATTGTTTCTACCATATGTGCCATAATATATCTCCTTTCTACAAGATGTTAAGCACTAGTATCAACCGTAGGCAATACATCAAAGTCGGACAAAGTAATGTCCAACCAGCAAGTGCTGCCCTCGGAACTTGTTGCGATGTGGCAACGCATCTCCACATCATTATGTAGCAGTGTTTCAATAATCGGAAACTTTAAGCCCTCTGACAAATTGTCAATAAACTTAGGCTTTACCGTGCGGTTAGCACTACGCTTGATAGCGCGGTTGTTTAGCCGCTGGAACTGCTCTTTGGTAAGGTATTTTACTTCTGACATAATAATAAGCCCCTTCTATGGCTGTTTTGGTTATGCTTATATTTAATAGGTGTGGGTTTTGGAGCGCAACCATAAACAACTCCACATGACAATTATGCTGGGATTTGATAACCTCTACTATGCATGGGGTGTATTAAATGAAGATGTTGTAAAGCGCGAGTAAGACCCACATAAAACACGCGAGCTTCATCCAAATGTTCGTTCTCAAACTTACGCCACATAGAATAGGAACGACGCATAGTATCAGTGAGAAGCATAACATTATCTGCCTGTGCGCCTTTAGCTGAATGAATGGTAGAGATCCGTATGCGAGGTTCCTCTGTTAAAGATTCTCCTTTACGCAGACAAGCCTTTATGTAACGCTTATCTGTTTCAGATATCTTACCTAATCCTTCATCCCACGGCAAAGTATGTAGCAGACCATAAAAATCTTGTAGGTCTTGCATACTGTATCTTTGGTCTGATTGTCCTTTATTAAATGTCTTATGTCCGTACTCTACTTGGCTACCTAATAACATCTGGCTGTACACGATACGCACTTGTTCTGCTGTGAGTGTACTACCATTACGCATATTTTCCCAGAGCCGCACTGCTTCAAGAACTTTACCATCAATAGATTTACTGCCATTGTAGACATACAGGTGACCTCGTCGGCGTACCTCTTCTTCTATTTGCTTTGCACCTCGTGTTGTGCGGCTGAGTAAGAGCCACTCGCCACTGGACATATCAACTTGCTCGGAGTGCCTATGCCAATGGACAGCACCTACCTCATTCCTAGGGTTGAACTCTTTGGGTCTACGGTCGACGACGCGCTGGATAACTTTTTGACTAAGTGTGTGATGGAGGGATGGAATCCTATAACTTTGGTCGAGTACAGTTACAGCACCTTTGAGTCCTATAAAGTAATCTACATCTGCTCCCGCATAACGGAATATGGCTTGGTCATCATCGCCAGCCACGAACATCTCTTTAGAATTGGCCTCTAACAAATGCACCATCTTCCATTGTAATGGTGATAAGTCTTGTGCCTCATCAATAAATACTACCTCTAATCTTGGTGCTAACTCTCTGTAGCAGAACTGCTCAAGCATATCAGTATAATCAAATAATTGATATCTATCTTTCCACGCTTTTAATCCCCTATCTACATAATCAACTCTTGCCCAATCTGTTTTGAGTGGCACAGTAGATTCATTGTAGGCTTTGCGTAACGGCTGTTGCAGTATCCTAGATATATTTATTATCTCTAAAAATTTATCACCATAACCAAAATCTTTGTACGGACCTTGGTCNGTNAGCCCTGAATTAAAAAACCCACCTATTTTTAGCCACTCACCAATCTCAGGGAACTTATCAGCAGTCATGATTTGGTTATGATTGATACCCATCTGCATAAATGCCAAGCTATGAAGGGTACGGAAAAAAGGTAGATCACGCCTATGTAGTTTAAACTTTTCACAAGCACGATCAATAGCTTCACTTGCCGCACGGCGAGTAAAACCAAAATAACCTATACGATCTGGTGGGATACCCTTTTGTAAATACTCTTCGACCTTGTTTAATAGATAGGTTGTTTTACCTGTCCCTGGAGGTCCGAGTATTACATTCATCAGAGTATTTCTTCTTGCTCGGGTAAATCTGGTAACTCCAATGGCTCTTGACTATCTGCAAAATAATCCTGTGGCAATGACCATACATGCACACCTTTATTTTTCACACGCCAAAACATTTTTTCTGCTTCCAACCCTTGGAGTCTTAGTGTTATTTTGTTTGAGGTATAATGGTTAAAGTCATTTACGGTAAGATGCTTTTTAATATCTTTAACTTGGAAAAATACTTTTCCATCAAGCCATACAGCAACCCCTTGTAACACATCTTCACGTTCTGTACCTTTAGCTCTATCTGTACAAAACTGTGATAGTAAGTCCTCAAACTCACCTTTTATTGTAGCGTCAGGTGGCACTTCTACAATAGTTAAGTTATCTAACAATAGCTGTATTCTGGTCTGCCATGCTCTTTGGCTAACAGCTATCGGTAATTTATTTATTTGTGCCACACAATCTTTTTGAAACCTTGTCTGACTAATCAAACCATCCGTGCTAAGTTCTACACGCTGACCATCTACATCAAGTATCCATATAGGTGGGTCACCATCTATTTTAGTAAGGCTAGACATCTGGTTTTGTACACCAGCGGGACCAACACCAAATTTACGAGTGACACATATATCCTTATTGCAAAAAGGTTTGATGGGTTGGTCTTCGCATTTGTAATAATAATCTTTACGTTGTAGCTGTTTGATTACTGCTCCAACTTCAGTATGACTAAGTGGGGGATGTAAATAATCTACATTGTATCNNTGCACNANTGCTTCCCAATTATCAGAGTCAAACATCCGTGCGTACACACCTAGATTGAAAAGAGCATTATTGCGTGAGCCTTCACCAAACCCCTGCTCACAAAGTGCGTTCAAACATGGTGGACCATCTTTTAACTTTGGTTCTGGTTTAGATATACGGTACTTTTCAAAATCCTCAGGTGTTATTAAGTATCTTGCAGCTTTACTTACAAAATCTTTTGGCGACATAAGCTCGCCTTTAAAATCGTAAACAGAGCGTGTGCTTAAATCACCTTTGAAATACGGCATATTTAAACCATTACCAGTATCCCCACGGTCAACTAATATGGTTGTTTGTTTTGGAAATATTTCACCTTCAGCATGGCCTAATGATGCAGCTAACTCAGTGAGTTTAGATTGCACAAACTCAGCTTTCAGCGCATCTTTAAAGAAAAAATAAATATGAGCACCACCGCTTTTACTACGACCCACCCAACCAATTATTTTTGCTTCTTTTAATTTATTAACTAATGATTGATGATCTACATCATACGTATCAATATCAATCGCACCCCACTTGCATAAGCTATCATCTCGTATGGGTATGATGCCAAGCCCCTGCTTACCATCTAAATGTTGTTGCCAAAGTTCTTCTGTGGGCGGCTCTTTAATTATCTTATATACGCCTAGACGTTTACCATCACCACGTTGTTCATCGGGATTGAATACACCATGAGCACGTTTATTACCGTCAAATAGCTTTAGAAACTGTTCAGCTAATGTCATTGCTTTCTCCAATGAAAAAGGTGGGAGAGTAGTGTTAGTTGATACCTAGACGCTACCCTCCCGAGCAACTACAGGGCGATCAACCCCTGTAGTTGTACTTAAAACGGCATATCATCGTCACCGTCTTTATCCTGTTGTGGTGTGCTTGGCTCAGGCGCAGTTTCCTTAATTTCAACCTCACCAGCTTTTACCGATTTAGCAAAAGCAACTGCCATCTCAAAAATGTTGGCTTCCTCAGCATCACCAAGGCTAATCGGACCGATCTTAGCAATATCCCAACCAAACCAATTACCTTTATCATTGCTCTCAGCAACGGTAGTCATTTGGTATTTATGAGACATCATAGGTAAAGTATACGGACCGTTCTTACCTTGAGCAGTGAGTGCTTGCATTTGCGTTACCCACTTACGAGCCTTCTTTAACTGTGTGCTAGACATAGTAATCAGGCAACGCTGTGGACCATCACTATCAAGTAGGATTACAAAAAACTGCGCTGTATTTGTAAGAATATTACCATTAGGCAATATATCTTCACCGCGCTCATTTTTAGTAGTCGTATTGACAATAGGGTCATCAGGATTGTATGAACCAAAATATCCACCACCTTTTTCCCTAGGAGCCCACTCAACATACCGACGGTTATAATAGCATGGCACAACTGTCACACCTTTTTCACCATCATATACTTTATTGGCTACCGTATTGAACATCATGCCAGCTTCAGCACCCTCTACATACGCACCATCACGCTTATTTACCTGAGGACTTAACTGTGCAAGTATCCGTAGGAACGGTACTGCCATATCTTGGGATGTGGTTTCTTCAAAACCCAACCCACCAATATCTTCAAACTGTGCTACCGCTACAGCAGAAGACTCTTTCTTAGCTACTTCTGTTGCCATATCTACCTCCGTATTTTGGCTCGCTGCCCCACGAATATACCCAACAGGTCATACGGCAAATTTTCACCTTTTTCTACCTGTTCCTTTACAAAAGACTTGAGTGTCATGGGTTCAACCCAAGTTTTTGTCTGCGTTTGCAAACCGCGCTGTCCTAGCTCGGCAAGCAAATCTTTGGCAAGGTTATCCTCACCNCGACCAAAAGCCGCNGTGACATGATTCTTNATTANCGAACCATGCCCTGCCGCAGTAAGCCANTGAAAGGCTTCCTCAGCTCGGTCTTTGGCAATGCTGGCACTATAATAAGGTGTGACACTAATTTCACTGCCATCGTCCATTTTGAGTTCAGTAACACCATGCTCTTGTAGCGCAGCGGGAAGTAAATCTTCCGATACTTTACGCAACTCACGCTTGGTTTCCTTTAACTCTAACTCAAGATCAGCGACACGTTGTTCCAACGTAATCTGTTGCTTACATAGGTTACTAACAGTGCTGATACCCGATTGATTTATGCTGGTTAGGTCTCCAGCTACACTTTCAAAGTCCATTACTAGACTCCTTCCTATGGTATAGATCTACTTCCAATGGGTAGTAGCGTTCCTCTAGCCTATCCCACTTCAATGCTTTGAACTTACCCATGTTCAGGCGAGCTGCTTCTGCACAAGCAATACCTATGCATAATGGATCTCCTGATAGTAATAGGTAATCATTATCATTGAAGTTACGAAGGCCACGAGCAATCCTACGCACCGTTGGCTGAGTGCTGAATGAAACCTGTTCCTTGGCCGGAACAAGTATCTGCAAATCACCAAAGGCAACTGCATCTGTGATATCTCTACCACGCACTTCTTGTGTAATNTAGACTGTCACGGCTTTCTACTCCGCTTGCTTTCTAGTNTGGCGTTATTACCAAACAANGCCACCTTACACTTTTATATATAGGGGTAAAACAAAAAAGTTATCGTTGTGATCCATCCGATATTTTAATATCNGATATCTGATATCTGGGTTTTATTCGTTTACAAATACTTACTTTGAGCCCCTACGCGAGATATAACAAGAACATAAAACGGTATACAGGATTTTGTTTCTTGTGCTATTATACAAAGTACCCAATAGAAAGCGGTGTCATGCGTTACAAATTTAAATACCAGCCATACGAGCATCAGCTCGAGGCTTTGAAAATGTCTTGGAATAAGAAAGAATTTGCTTACTTCATGGATATGGGGACAGGCAAATCAAAAGTTCTTATTGATAATATGTGTGTCCTCTACGACCGTGGAGAGATTACTGGTGCATTGATCGTTGCCCCTAAAGGTGTATACCGGAACTGGGAGCAAGGCGAACTGCCCACGCATATTCCTGAGCATGTTATGTACGATACTGTATTGTGGAATCCTAGCCAGACAAAAACACAGCTAGAAAAACAAAAAAAGTTATATCAGGTTGATGATAACCTTAAAATATTTGTTATGAATGTAGAAGCCTTCAGCACCAAAAAAGGTTGCGGTGAGGCTGAGCGTTTTTTAAATGCACATCAATCACTTATGGCTATTGATGAAAGCACTACTATAAAAAATAAAGATGCTAAACGCACTAAGAGTATTGTTAAGATAGGTAAATCTGCCCATTACAAACGTATACTCACAGGCTCACCAGTAACTAAAAGCCCTATGGATTTGTACACTCAAGCAGAGTTTCTTGATGAATGGTTATTGGGACATAGCAGTTATTTCAGTTTCCAATATGAGTATGCCATTGTGCAACGCCGTAGTATGGGAGCGCACAGTTTTAATCAAGTAGTGGGCTATCGTAATCTAGATAAGCTAAATGGTATTCTTGAAAATTTTAGTTTTAGAGTTAAAAAGGAGGATTGTTTGGATTTACCAGATAAAGTTTATATCAAGCGTAGTGTAGAACTTACTGATGAACAAAAGTCTGTTTACAGTAGTTTAAAGACATTTGCTTTAGCAATGCTTGAAGAAGGTTCTGTAACTACTGATACTATCCTCACACAATTACTCAGGTTGCAACAGGTATGTTCAGGCCATGTAAAACTTGATGATGGTGAGATGAAAACATTCAACTCAGCTAAACTACCAGAACTAATGTCAGTGCTTGAAGAAGTAGATGGTAAAGTAATTATCTGGGCTAACTTTACACATGATATAAAAACTATTCAGCAGGAAATATCAAAAGTATACGGTGCTGAATCTGTAGCTACTTACTACGGTGAAACGGAGAGTGATGATCGTCAAATTATTGTAAACCGTTTTCAGGATCCAGACAGCCCTCTTAAGTATTTTGTTGGGCAACCACGCACAGGTGGCTATGGACTGACCCTGACAGAAGCTAAAACTGTGATTTACTACAGTAATAATTTTGACCTTGAGATAAGGTTACAAAGCGAAGATAGAGCACACCGTATCGGACAAACAAGTAAGGTTACTTATATAGATATTGTAGCAGATAAAACTGTAGATGACCGTATTCTCAAAGCCTTACGGAACAAAATTAATATAGCGAGCCAAGTGCTTGCAGAAGATTTTAGAGAATGGATAGTGTAAGAGCAGTTGCTTGAGCGATTGTTATAAACAAAAATACAAATAAAGCGACTGCTACTACAATAGCCCCACCTATCATCGCAGCTTGTTTTAAGTTTTCTTCAAACTCTTTTTGTTTTTTGATCGCTGCTCTTTTAGCAGCAGCTTGAGCTTCTTTAGCTTCGCGTATACGTTTGGCTCGCTCATCTACAATACTGCGCCAAGTGCCATGACCAAAGCGCATATCAACCATACTAGCTATTTCTTGCATTTGTTCTTTTGCTAATTTAGCATCAATTATTTCTTGCGCTACTGTTTTGATACCAAATTGGTCGCCTACCCCACCAACTCCAGACTGTTGGTTACGACGTTGTTGGACTTGTTTTTCTCCTTCAAAGAGGTTGTCCAAGTAACCAGCAATCTCTCCAACATCATTAGCTGTGCTTATCGCACCTTTTATACCATCTACTGCGCTTTTAAATAACGCGATACCAGCAAGAGCAGTGGATATTGGTTCCATATCAGACCTCCCGCATACGGGAGACCAACCGTTCGGCACGATTAGTTACTTGTCTATACCACTTTGAGTCAACCATTTCATCTGCTGCTTGTTGCCAATCCCGTGCATCGACGCCAGCTTTCATACCTTTAAATTTACTCAAACGCGGATAGCCCATATTGAACATCATATTTGCTATTATTAGTTGCACTTCTTCTGGTAAGGAATCAAAGTCGGGGTACAATCGTTCACAATCTTCGAGGACTGTTCCAACATCTGTATTAAAGCACTCTGCGACTCTATCTGCTGTGATAGTTGTTCCGACTGGTTGGTTATATTCTTCGTCAGCTTCAGTGACCAAGTGACCAATCCCAAAAGTAGGCAGACCCAAATGATCCAAGTATATTTCATACTTACACCCCTCATCTGCTTCTATTTGTTCTCGTAATACTGCAAGATCCATTACACTAAGCCTCGGATACCTTGGTTACGACGATTTGCTATAGCCCCACCTAACTCATCTTGCGGAAATAAATTAGCAAAATTAGTAATACCTGTCCCTACTGATGGGCTTGGTGATGGTTGTATTTGTGGCAAAGTAGGTGATAATGATGCCATAGGACCCATATCTACTGTGCCAGTGCGCTCACGTTCCTCTGTAGGAGTTTCTTGTCCTGGTGCGACTTTTGGTGCAGTAATATCTGGCGGCACTACATCTACTTCAAAATTTAAAGTATCTAACATTCTATTTAATAAAGCGATGCTTGCCCTGACTCCTGCCGCGCCACTTCTAATTTTTATAGCTCTTTCAAGCTGTTCAACTGAAGGTTCTGCGGCAAATACTTTTGATATATATTTATTAGTAAATAAATGTTTTAGAGCACCAACCGAAGCTGAAGTACCCACATCTAACAACTTAGCACGGATATTACCTGTTGAGAACGCGCCACCAATATCGGGCGTATTCCCTAAAAATGCAGCATAAATTTTAAAATTTTGCAGCATGTCTAATTCAGATGTGCCAGTAAAAGTCATATCATCATTACGTTTAATTTTTTTATTTACAAAATTACCAGCTTTATCAACTTCACCAAATAAAGGTTTAAAAGCTCTGTATTCCCCTTGGAAAGTCTGAAACTTTCTCATCTCTTCTGCTAATTTTACAGGGTTAATTACAGTTTCACTGAAAGATTTTGCTGCTCCCTCTCTTTGTACTTGAGAAACTTTTTCAAGAATATCTGCTAAAATGGCAGATCTTATTTGTTTTGCTCTATCTCCACTCAGACCGCCATTAGCATTAATGAATCTCTGCACGCCTAGAGTTTGACCCTTGCTATATTGAGCGATAATATAATTTCTTGCAACATCTCCATTTGTTTGAAAACCTTCCATTCCTGTTTGGACAGGATCACTAGCCAATCGTTTTCCAGTTGTTTGCCACTCATTTAAAGCATCTTTAGTAGGTTTATCAAATAAAGTATTAAACAGTTTTTTATCACGTGCTTTCAATTTAGATATGAGTTCGTATCCCTCATCAGGATTATGAATCAGTAAACTCGCAAAAGTATCACCAATATTTTTTATAAAAGCCTGACCAGCTTCTTTTTCTGTTGCATTCAAAGCAGCCGTATTAGTCATACGTTTAAGTATGCCTAATGTCTCGAAAGTAAGACTGCCATCTAATAAATTTTGTGCAACTTCAACAGGAGTGACTTCACCTTTTCTACCAAATAGCTGACCCACTCTTGTAAAATTTTTAGCATCTATACGTTGTTTAACAAGTTCACCTGCTTCTGTGTATGTTTTACGCCATGCGTCAGAACCACCTGTGACTTTACCATTTTCAATACCGTTGAGTATTAAATCATCTATTTGTTTAATAAGGTCTGTAGCACCTTTAGAAGCCTCACCCCCTGCACCATCATTTATTAAATCACTTAATTGATCGCGTATATCTTTTAACTGCCTGAAAGAACTTATTAATTCTGGCTCACCCGAACCTCTTACAGCTTTGAGATTTTTTATTTTAGGATCAAAAACATTTATAAGTTTATTAGTGATATTAGCTANGTCACCACCAAAATCTCTNGTGCGGACAGTTTGTTCAGTCGCAAATTTTTTATCTTTATCTAGAGGTTTACCTGTTGCTGTACGACCTCCTGCTGGCTGTTTAGTAATAGGTATGCCAGCTTTTACACGTTGTGCTTCTGCCACAAGATCTGATATATCAAATACAACATCATCTATTCCTGCGACTGTGAAGGCTTCTGTATATTTACGGTCTATAGCATTTTTTATACCATCGTCAAATTTTCTTGCGCTTGCACTTAAAGCAGCAGCCGCATCATCTATATCAGGCAACAAATCTTTCCCACCTGAATTTAATCTAAATGCATTAAAAACATTATCTGCTAACTGTTTATTTGACAACGAAATATAGTTGTAAAGTTCTTCTTGACTTAATTGTTCAAGATTACCGCCAAGTTTTTGCACTTTTGCATCTAATGCTTGTAAAAGTTTTGATTGTTGATTAGATAAATTTTTAGGAAGAGTATCAGCAGTTCCGGATACTTGACTTGCAATGCCCCGCATTATCTGACTGCTACTTAATTGTGATATATTTAAAGCAGGGAGTTTAACGCCTGTCTCTCTTGCTATAGCTTGTGCTGCTTTTTGTGCATCAACCGCTTTTGGCACTGTGCTAAAAACACCAAGCTCATACAATAGACTTGCGTTTGGTTGTCCTTCAAAAAGGGTAGTTTCACCTTCTCTAGCAAACCTCCGCTCAAGGGATGATAAACCCTGCCTAACCATATGTTTACCAGCACGTCCAGCTCCTGGAAGAACTTTGGTTAGTGTTGCATCGATAAGTGATAAAGCTACTCTGTCGCCTGATAAAAACTTCATTTTAAAGTCTTTTTCATCACTAAAATATTCGCCATCAGGGGTAGCTAGAAAATTGGCAATCGCATCATCTATAGTATTACCAATATAAGCTCCCCCCGCAGTTCCTACAAAAGGACTGTAAATAGAACCTAGAACTGATCCTGCAGTAGTGAAATTAGCAAAAGCNCCTGTACCACCACCAATATCAGCAAAAGAAAACACATCATCAGATACACGGTATGCTTTACCATTTGGTGATGTTTTGTACATTTCTACAAGGTTTCCATCACCTGTATCTACTCTGAACAGCTCTCCTCTAGGAAATTTATTTTTAAAGTAACTTTGTCTTTGCTCAAATCTCGGCATACGGGATAAACTATCCCTATCCCCAAAACTTAATACTTTAGGATCAACATTAGAACCTTGGTAATCTGGCACTAAATCAAATAATACATTTTCTACACGCTCTGCATCTAATACAGATGCTTGTTCGGCAGCATCAATTGTTTCTTGTGCAAGCATATCAGATAAAGATAATGAAACAGGAGCATCGGGCAAAGGTATAACAAAACCATTAGCTTCTAAATCATTAACCAAATTTACTCCTGCTGCAAAATCGTCTTCAGCAGCTTGTCTGGCTACTGTCGGATCTGGCTCTGTAAATGTATCTTGCACTGTGACAGGTGTTAATGGCACACCTCCAGGAGTTGTAGGGCTCTCCAAATCAGAAAAATCTAATCTTCCGCCAGTAGAAACTTTTCCACCACCAAGATCAGTAAAATCTAAAGCCATTTATCTACCTATCTCATTTAAAGCTCTTTCTAGAGCTGTTCTTTTACCAGCAGGATTAGTCGGTAAGGTTGGGAAAAGATTAGGATATGTTCTATTAAGATTTATGTAATCTCGTTCTAATTCATCAACATTAGCATATCTGCCAGAAAAATCACTATATGTCACAGTTGATGTATCAGCCACATTATCTGCACGTTCTCTTAATGCTGCCAATACTGAATTTGTTTCGGGATTTGCATACTCAGCATCTAACTTTGCCTTCTCAATATCATAAGCTAATTTAAGATCAAATGAATCTGAACCATCAGCACGTTTACCTGAAATAAAGGTATTCAATTGCTGTGCAACTTTAGTTTGTCTCTCTGATATAGCTGTTAAGGTATCTGCTAATAGTTTATTTGCTCCTGGAGTTTTACCGATACCCAACGCAGCTGATTTGAGAATATCAATTTCTGTTTGATTGAGGTTTCCTGGGAATGCACCAGCCATTGATACAACCATCGCTTCACCAAGTGCTTCTTGTACTTTACCAACATCAGGATCACCACCTAGGAAGTCCTCTAATGTACCTTCACCGATACCTAATTGTTCCTCAAGTAAATTCTGTAAACCCATTTCTTTAGAGAGGTTGAGAACAGCTAATCTTGGAGCACCCAACGCGCCACCACGGAAATCAAGACCTGCTACAACCTGTGCTTGACTTGCAAGATTTGCGGCTACCTGTGCTGTTTCATTTACACCATCAATAGCTTTGAGTAATGATGTGGATGCAGCTTTTTTCAGGCTCTGCTCTGGATCGTATTGTCCTCCAGGTTTTGTTGTTTTAGCTTGTATATACTCATACAACATAAGTTGCCGTACTTCATTAGCTCTAGCATTAGCGTAGGCTTCATCTGTGCCTTCGCCCATAGCATCAATTATACTTGTTTTATAACCTGTTATGTATTGATCAACAGCAGCTTCAAATTCTGTTTTATCTTCCGCTGGTATGAGGGCTTTTGTAAGCACCTCTAATTCACCTGTTTCTGCTATACTCATTGTTCCAGCTTGTGCCGCCGCTTGCAATTCACCAAACCTTTGAGCTTCTTTCATTCTTTCAGTTCTGTCTCCAGGAGGTGTGTATCCAGGTACATTTACTTGTGATACTACACCATCTTTAATACGGAAAAATCCATCTTTAGCATCGCCAAGTATTTGCCCACCGCCCTCACTTATTGTTTGATAATTTGCTGGGTTATCTGCATCTACAAAAATAACATCACCATCTTGAGTTTTTATTTCTTTCCAAGTTGTCTTTTGATCACCACCTACTGTGTATGAACCAGTATTATTATCTGTTGTTACCCATTGAGTATCACTAAGTCTAGTGACTTGGAAATTAGGGGCGAGTTGCCCATCTACAGTAAGAGGTTGATATTTCGTGCCAGCAGCATTAGCAGCCCTTAATGCATCTTCATCAATAACAACTACTTGATTACCTATTGTTTGTGTAGTTATTTTACCCTTTTCAAACATTTTCGGTATAGCGGCTGTGGTGTACGCTTGCATAGCTTTCTTATAATCAGATGATTCTGTAGCCGCACGTTCCATCGCAGCTTTCTTAGCTAATAGATCACCCTGACCTCTAGCTTGTGCCATCTGCAAGATAGGATCACTAACTGCTTTTATTGTTTCAGGTGCTAAAATAGAGCTAATTAATTCCCCTTCAGGAGCATTAGCAACAGCAGCAGCAAGATTAAGACCTGCTATGTATGGGTTTAACTCATATGCTTTTGCTGAATCTTTATAAATTTCTTGATACTGAGGTAATAACTCGGCAGATGTTTTAGGTTGTGGTAAACCTTGTATTAGAGCACTTAATAATTGTTGTTGACTCGTCCCAGTTTGTGTGGGTGCAAATGCTACAGGGTCTCCTGGAAAAGACATTCCAGCTTGTGCATCATTTTTTAAGCCACCCTGAAACATTTTTACAGGTTGCTCACCCATNTCCATACGAGCTAAAGCCTCACCCTGCTCACCAGCTTTACCTAATGCAGATAGTATACCCTCATCCATAATAGGTTCAGNGGCATCTGGAGAGCCTTGGTCAGTGGCTTCTAGTAAAGTAAGCGAGGGCTGTATAAGTGTAAGCGCNGACTCAGGTGTTTTTTCAGCATCTGATTTACCAATTAATTGTGCTAACTCACCACGACGCTGGTCTATACTTTGATCATCACCACGAATAGCATTCATAATACCAGCATAATCACTAGCATTATCAATACCATCAGCCATACTTTGCATCATACCTGACATATCACCCATAACTTCTTCCATTTGGGCTTCTTGTTCTGGTGATGTTTCAAGCCCAGATGTTATACCTTGTCCATCTGCTTTGGGTGCTTGACCATTAAACATTTGTCTTTGTAATACCGGATCCATAGTGGCATCACCTAATTCTGTTGGCATGATAGCAGTTGTTAATGCACCTACTGGACCAGCAAAACGTCCCAAAGTTGATAAAATACCACGCCCTGCCGCTGGAGCTGCTTGTGCGAGTCGTTTAGGTTTTGGCCTTGGTTGACGTTTAGGTTTTTGACCTAACCCCATAGCACTAGCCACAAACGGAGCTCCTGCAGCCGCCGCACCACCACCAAGTAAAAGAGCTTTTACTCTTGGATCTTGTACTTCTCCAGGACCAGCCATTAACTAAATGCCTTCTGTGCTGCACCGTACAAGCTGAGGCCACCAATACCAGCACCTAATAATTGGTTTAATACACTAGGCTGTGGAGCTGCACCTGTTGTAATAACAGATTGACTTGTTGGCGCACCACGCAATATATCACTGTAGAAACCAAGACGTTGATATGGTTCATAGATTTGTTGCATTTGTGTTTGTCTTGCCGCTTCATCTTGTGCTTGCAATATACCACGCTCTTGTTCACCAAGTGCCGCCAGATTAGCCGTATCTGCAATATTAAGTTTAGTAGCAAGCTCGCCCAGACCAGCCTGTTGTAATCCTAATGCACCAATGCCTTGTGCTAACTGTCCTTGTGTTGCCCCTAATTGGCCTAACCCTTGAGCAGCTTGTAATGAACGTTGCATTTCATTTTGTGCAGCTTGCTGAGCTTGCAAAAAGTTTTGCGCTTGTGATTGAGCTAACGCCTGAGCACGATTACGACCTATTTCGGCTTGTTGTATTGCACCTCTACTACCACCAAATGCGCCAGCTCCTGCAGCAGTTAGACCAGCTTGTGCAGATTGTAAATCAAAAGAACGATTAATTTCATCTTGTATAGCTTGCTGGTATGGATTCATATAGGCATCCATTTGCGCCTGTGTTGGCGCACCTGTACCCATACCATAAGTCGCTTGTGCTTGTCCTAGGGCTGCTTGTCCAGCCTGAAAAGTAGGTAATGCTGCACCCATAGTAGTTGAGCCAGCCTGTAAATAAGGTTGATATGCCCCTAATCCTGTTTGAGCAGCAGAAAGTGCATCTTGCCCTGCTTGCGTCATACCTTGGGATGTTATTCCAGGAAGACCACCTGTGGGTGGTGCTGAAGTCAGAGCTTTAGCTTGCTCCATAAGCCCAATTTTATAGGCTTCAATATCGGGAGCTTCTCTGGTAATTACCTCTTCGACAGCCATTACGCCATCCTTTCAAACTTACGCATCATATCATACATGCGTTTTGCACCAGCTCTACGATCACCATCACCTGCGCCACGGACAGCTTTTGCATTCATAACAAATTCACCATCACTTAACATAGCNGGTATAGAATCACTGGTAGAAGTTCCTGGACCAGTTATTTCACCGCCACCTCTAGCGAACAATGCTCCTGGAGTAAAAGTAGGATCTTGGTAATAAGGGTTATCACCATAAAAATCCCTACCATAACCATATTTTTCTGGTTGGTCTTTATAAAGCATTACACCTGTTGTATCATGATAACCATCTTGATCTTCATCATCAGGATTATCATCAGGGAATAATGCTGCAATTCCAGCTACTGTTCCTGCTGTTCCTGCTGTGCCAAGCATAGGACCATATTTACTGAAAAATCCTGGGTCTAATGCAGCAGCTTTCGCTACTTCTTGAGCCCCTTGTGTTTTAATCGCTTTTGCTGTTTCAGCTGCAATTTTGGAACTAGGATCTATAGCAGCTAACTGTTTGTCCACATTAGCCTGAGCTAATTGTTGTTGTATAGTAGGATCTAAACTACTTCTACTTGGACTAAGTAACCCTTCTAATGTACCTTCACCAGTAACTTGCCCTGTTGCAGCATCAAATTGTGCTGGTGCTGGATCATATATGTACTTCTCGATAAAGGTTTTATCTGGACCACCTCCTTTTATTACTTCAGAAGTTTTGGTGGTCTCTGGGATACTGGCTAATTTAGATGCAGGATCGCCAGTAGATACAGTTTCCGCACCTGTTGTTGTAGGTGTTGTTTGTGTCGCAAAAGTCTCACCACTCAATGCCCCAACATCTTGCGGTGTTGTTGTAGGTGTTTTAAACCTATCAAACATACTACTAAATGCTTCTCTTTGTGCGGCTGCTGCTTCTAATGGATTAAGTGCAGCTTTTTGTACACCCTCAAAAAATCCACCACCACCTACTTTACTGCCAATACCAGCACCTAATGCACCAAGACCACCTGAAATCAACGCAGATTTAGCAGCATCTTTTATATTCCCACCTTGCAATAAAGTAGTAATACCAGAGCCTAATGCAGCACCGTATATTGGACCAGCGATAAATGATAATGCTATGGGTAAAACAGCAGGAGCTACCTTTTTAGTAATCTTTTTTATGCCTCTGAATAACTTTTTAAAGAAAAACTCAGGCTGACCAGTTACAGGGTTTAAACTATTAAACTCACTGCCAACTACATAACGCTCAGGCTCTAAACCCATATCTTCCATTTGTTGGAAGAGCATACGTTTCATACGAGGGTTAGCTTCTAATACCTCAAGTGGTATAACTGTTTCACCTTCAGCTGCATGTACAATATATGTATCACCCTCACGGCCAAAATCAGCCAACATTTTTGCGGCTGATTGTACTGTTCCTAAACCACCGACAGGGATCATCGGTCTCATTTGTACTTCGTAGGGTAAAGTGGCTATACCTTGCATCTTACTTTCCTTATAAAATGAGATGCAGGGTAGCTAATCCTGAAACTTGCTGCTTGCAGCATAAACCTAATATCCGCACTATGCAACCTTATGAAACAGATACAGTTACACTTCCTACAGAAGTAGTAGCCTCAAAACTACCACTAAATATCTCTGTTTTACCCACTACTTTTAAAAATCCACCATCAGCTATATAGATATCACCTTGTTCTAATAAATTATTATTACCACTTGCAGGAACCTCTTGAAAATTAAGCTGAGGATTTTGCATTTGCCGCAAAAATATTTCTAATGCTCTAATTAAATCTGTTATGTATTTTTCATCTATTTGTTTCCCAGGAGTCGGTAATCTAGGGAAAGGTGTAACATTAGTAGCCATTACCTTCTCCCATCCTGTCTCATATCAACTCGTGGGCTACCTAACCGCCATCTTGTACCTACAGATGATGAGTCTACCTTTATACTAAATGCTCTACCTCTTAATCTTACATCAGCTTTATCTGTGTATTGTTCAAAAGGTACTGTTGTAGAAGTAGCTGTTCTATCTACTTGTGCTATCTCGCTTTGTAGATAATTACCTCCAGGAAAATTATTGGATTGTAATGTTACATTTACAGTAGGGTCTGTATTTGTAGAACCTGTAAATGTAAAATCAGGTATAATCCTGCGTATAAAAGTAAATTGATCGCCCTCACCCATATCAATCGGGCTTGATTCAATACTTGCTACTAATGCTGCACCATCATCTGTATAACCAGATTCATGATTGTATAGGTATGTATCTGCTGCCCCTATTGGGAAGTCTCTTATACCTCTATCAATAAACGCTGTTCTACCTAAATCACCGTAATACCAAATGTTTTCTGAGTAATTATAGATGACATATCTATCATTTTCACCTGTGCCACCATTAGCTAATGAGTTTGTATTAGAAGGATAAAACCAAATAACCTCACTAAACTCAGATATAATACCAGCATACACTTTTTCAAACTGATCAAAATCAAAATCAAAAAATACATGCTCAGTTACACTACATGGTAATTGTTGTGTTTTACCATCATACAGGTAAAAGTTTTGTTTACCCATCCAAAACACTGCATCTTCTACGGCAACTGCTGCATTTGGACCCATAATGGTAATATTAGAAGCTAACGGCTGTATACCAAAAGTAAACGGACTACCGATAAACTGCATAGAATGCACAGAACTATTTGTAAATATAACTATTTCACGTTTCGTTTCTATAGCTTTTACAAATTGTGAACCTGTACCTATGCGTAAATCACCAGCGGTATTAGTTGCGGTTGGCTCCCAATCAAGCACATTTTCTTGATCTGAAAAACGTATTAATAAAGGGTCTTGTGTAGAACTACCTACAGGATTTGTACCAAATGCGATTACATGTCTATCCACATCTGATACTAATATCTGTTTTGCTATAATAGGAGTTTGGTTAGCACCACCTATTGTGCCTACTTCACGCGCTCTAGTAGAAAAACCATCACCTTTAGTCCAGAAAAATATACCGCCATCACGTGGATTAATAATTAAATTTTCACCAAAATTATCATGACTCCACAATCTTAATTGTGTAGTTACGCCTACAGTCGCAGCAGACCCCCAAGTGCCTCTACCCCATGTTCCTGCACCCCAACCAGTACCGCCAACACCATTGGCAAGACCAGAGTTTATTTGATAAACACCATCAACCCCAGAACCGCCATTACCACTATCACTAGCATTTGCTGTAACTGCTGCACCTGATGTATCTTTAGCTTCAAAAGTATAAGTATTAGAAGTGGGAATACTTGTTATTTGATATTCTTGATTTAATACGGCGGCTGTGATATTACCACCCAGACT
>JGI25127J35165_1000193_pt1 | contig 20716 bp, 29 predicted proteins | sample ETNvirenome_2_30_FD_35165 | JGI IMG/M metagenome (IMG submission 35165) | reverse complement strand
GAAATCAGTCAAGAACTTTTTTTAGATAAATATATATCTATATCGAAAACAGCCTTCATCAGCTTCTTTTTTAGTTTAAATTCAGGGGTTTCTACGCCTTTGGCATCTTCGACAATATGTTCCCAAATGCCATCTGCGTTCTCTTTATTATATTTAAAATCGGCTACATAAGCACAGATTTTTTGATCGTTGACTATGATATTGTAGCGTGGTTGCAGCTCCAAATCTTTGATTCTCTCTGCCTTTTCAAGTGACTTTAAATAAAGGTAACGCTCTGATTCCCACTTTGAGTCAAACGTAATGCCATGCACAGTGGTTTTTTTGTTACCGTATTTTGGTCTTGACCTTTTTAACTTGGGATTATATCTTGGTTTCGAGTACATTATGGGAGTTATGCTAGTGCCTGCAACTACTAAATACAAGTCTATAAGCGTTTCTGTGGAGACTTATAAGAAAATAGTTCAAATGTCGCAAAAAAAGCGTAGGAACATTTCGCAACAACTTTCTTTAATCGTTGACGATGCCTACGACAAACAGGGCTTTATACCGCCTCACGAGCCGATACGATCTGTTTCTGGCGGACTAAGCGCCGTTATCGAAGACTAAAGCAACCCTGCACTTCCTAGACCGCCAAGTAATGTAGCGGCTACTGCGGGGTTTTCTTTTGCTCTTTGTCTTATACTTTGATTAGCAACTGGTTGCCCCTGTGTTGTAGTAACAGGCGGTAAAACTTGTGGTACTGGTGTTGCTGAAGACTTTGGCTTTAATTCAGACTTTACTAATGATTTGGCTTGATCAGATGCGCTGCTTAAAGCCTCGTTTGTTGATTGAACAGCAGTCTGTCCCATAGCAGATTTTATAGAATCTGATATAATTTCTCCTGCAATTTGTCCTCTTGTTTTAGCATCTGCACCTCTAGCTGCAGTTTTGTATTTTTTCAAAAACATTTTATAAAAAGGTCCGCTAGAAAACAATGACCCAATAACACTAAGACGAGCAATCACACCTAAATTTTCTAACGGACTTGCTGCAATGTTTGCTGCAACAAGATCACCGCCGGGAGCCGACTCACCAAGTAGCTTCATAATGCGACCAAATTCAAGCATATCCTTGCCCATTTCATCGCCAAATATTTCTTTTATTTTAGCTTCATCTTTTGCAAATTTACTACCAAGTTTTGTAAATTGAGTTTTATCAGTTAAAAATGTTTTTTCAAAATCACCCACTAAGCTATCCATGTAATAACTTCGAATAGTGTTCATATCCTCTGCACTGTTAGCAAAGTATGATTTTAAAGCTTTTACATCTTCAGCACGAACTGAACCACTAGCTAAATATTCTGCAGCCTCTGTAGGTGTTAAAGTGCCTTTATTTAACTTTTTCATAACTTGATTCTGTGTAAAGACTGATAGCTCATCTAATTCTTTAGACAATTTTCTAAGCAAACCTACTGCAGCATCATCAGCACCAGTTTCTATGAAATTTTTTATCAAATCCTCATCAACGTTTCTTAAACTTAAAACGTTCATTTGTTCGGCTAATTTTTTTATCTCTGCTGCATTTTGCCCAAAAAGCTCATTTGCAGTAGAGCCAAGCCCATCAATCTTATCTTTAAATTTAGCTCCAGACCATTTGCCGTTTTTAACATCTAAAGACTTGCTCATGGCATTGCGTAGCCACTCAGACGCTATTCTTTCTTTTATAGGACTAAAAGCACCCTCTCCCTTAAATTTATTAACAGCCTTTTCTGCATCAGATAAAAGTTTAGGGTTATTAGCTTTAACTAAATTTTTTGCTAAATTAGATTCATTTATTGGAGCATTATTTTTTATTTTATTTATAAGATCTCTTTTGCTTATAGCTTCACTCACTGCTTCAAACTTTTGATTACCCTCTTTGTACATTTTACGAGCATCATTTAAATCTTTTGAAGCTTGTCTGAGTGTTGCCCTTTGTTCTTTTGTAAAACTCGAACCAATTGCTGTAGGTCTTCCTCCTTTTGCTCCCCTACCAAGTATGGCATCAATGCTTTTTGAGCCTAACAAATTATCAACTTGTGGCATAAATTTATCAGAAACACTTTCAACTGTATCTGAAGTCATACGCCTAAATTCTGCATCCCTAAGACTTTTACGAGCTATATATAATTGTGAAAATGATGCCTCATCACCAAGATCAATAATTTTTTGTAAAGCATCTCTAGCTGCTGCTGAATTAGTTCCCGGCTGTGCCGCCACATACTTTTCTATTTCTAGTTTTGCATCATCTGCCATGCCTTTTGTATTAAAAATTTTAGCATTTCCTATGGTATCGTCCATAGCTCTGCTTATACTTTCAAAAGCCTCATCAACTTGATCATCAAAAGCTCTGTAAGAATCTTCAAATATTTTAAACAAATCTTCGTCAATAGCTAAGTCTTGATCAGACGCTTTTCCTAATTGAACTGCTATATCGTCCATATGTTTTATTAAAGCTTTTTCAGTTTTTCTAACTTCACCTTTGAGTTTTGTAGTTCCTTCTTTAGCAGCTTTTCCTAATACAGATGCGGTTCCTTCAACGCTAGGCTCTGCCAATCCTTCACGGTAACGAGCCAAATCACTCATTATATTTTCGTGATTATCTCTTAACCTTTTAGATGTACCTAAAGCTTTTTCTGACAATGCTTGTTGACGAGCTACTAATGAGGGAACACCTAAAGCACTAGCTGATGGCTTATAGCCTCTCTTATCAGCCGCTAAAATATCCGTTACTCTTTCTTCTGGAACGCCTTTTCCTACGCGGTCTGTTCCTCGAATAATTCTGAAAGCTTTGCCAAGCAAACCAAATATACCTTCACCTGCACCAGCTATTGCAGCTTCTTTCAGAATATCTTTTCCTATCTCAGACCCTTCTTGAGCTTGAACGCCTTGCAGACTTTCAATGCCTTCTTCTAAAGCTTTACCTCCACCGCCGCCCAGCGCTGCACCAATCGTAGCGCCAACAACAGGAATTGGTATCGCTGCTTGACCAGCAACAGCTCCTGCAACTGCACCACCAATAGTTGTGCCTAAACCAGAAAGATCAGACAAATCTCTCATGGTTAATCCACTTTCATCAATTATTACGGGAACGCTTGACTCTATCCCGAACTTTTGTGCGGCTTCTGGCATCAAAGCAAGATTGCCTAATCTATCACGAGTAAATTGATCTTTTGTCAGACCAAAACCATCCATAAGAACTTTTTCTTGATCTTCTTGTGTATCTGCACGACCTAACATACGGCGCAGTTTTTTGTCTTGAATACCTGTTGTTCTATCAAAAACAGTTTTATCTTTTTGTCCTCCAACTGATTTTGGAGATACTTCTGAGTTTATTTTTCTTAATCTTTTCTGTATTTTTACAGACTCAGTTGGAGTTGGGGTATCTCCTGTTATTCTAAAAGTTATTGGACCAGCGTTACTATCTATTGATATCTCACCCATTTTATTTAATCTCTAACGTCATATAATGTTTTAGTTAAATCAGAATCAGCACTTAACTGTAATGGTTCATATACGTCTTTCATTCCTTCATTTAACTTTTTAAGTGTTTTATCGTAAGCGCCCTGCGATAAATAAAAATCTCTATCATACAAATCTACAATTAAATCATCTAATGTATCTAAAGAATGACCAAACAAACCTTGAAGTTGATCAATATATTCTAAATTTTTGTTTAACGGTGTAAATATGTTAATTTTACCAGTTAAAACTTTTGCTGATTCTGAATCATAAACAGATATTCCATTTCCTGTTTCTTGTGTCATAAATCTTTTAAATCTAGCCATTAAAGCGTCTTGAGCAACTTGAGCTTTGTTTTCTAAACTTGTTGGGTTAGCTTTGTATTTTTCAGCTAATTCTTCCTGTCCTTGCTCTACTAAATAATCATAAGTGGCATCGTCATATAATATGTTATCGCTACTTAAACCCAAAACGGAAATTAAATTTTTTCCTCTGCCTTTTAAAATCTCAAATACTTGACCTGAATTTTCAGCACTTGTCTGATCAAGAGCGCCTAATACAACCTTTAATTCTTCAGCTAATCCAAAACCAGCAGCAGCATTTTTATATCTATTAAGAACTTCCGTAGACTGACTTTCTGGAGATTGGAATTTTGTTACTAACTCTGAAGCTCCAGTTTCTTCATTCATTTCTACCGCAGATAAAAGTTGCATTTCTAAGGGTCTGGCACCAACTGTATATTTTTGAGTAAAAGGGTGTTTTGTTTCTGGAGCTTCTAGAGATTTTTCTTGTGCTTTTAATTTTGCTTTAAAAAATTCTAAATCTTTAGCTCTTATATGTTTTAAATGAGCAGCTCTAGTCGCAGCCGCTGCATTTTCATCTGCCTTCACCTGATTCAAGGCATATTGACCTGCAGCCAAAGCACTAGCTCTAGCAGTATCTTTGGCTTTTTCTAATGCAGGTAAAGCAGCTTGCCCAGCCTCTCCCACTGAACTTAAAATTCTGCCTACATTAAAACCCTTACCTGCTCTGTTTTGCATAAGAGCAAGGCCCATAGCCATCAAAGCCGAACTTTTGTCTACTTTACCGCTAATATCTATACCCGTGGCTTTAGCAAATTCTTGTTTATATTTTTCAATAGCCTCTTCTTTGTTCATGCTTGCTGTAGTGGGTATTTCAATTCCTGCGCCTTTAGCATATTCTTGCACACCACCAGCAAAAGCCTCCTCCGCCGCTTCTGCTGCTTTTTGTAGAGCCTCGCCTCCTACTTCTGGCTTGCCTTGTGCAGCCGCTATCTCAGCTTCCTTCTCTCTAAACTCTTCAGTTCTTTGAGTTGCATCTTTTTTTTCTTCCTCATCCATAGCTAGTCGATCAAGCTTTGGACCACTTGGAGTTAAATCTCTTATTTTTTCTGTTAAATCAACAGGGTCAAAGCGCATACCTTGAGCTTCAGCTATTTTTCTTTCATTTTCTCTAGAATCTGCTGAAGGATAAAATAATTCATCTAAAGGAAGACTTTTAATTATAGAATTCCTCTTTTCTTCTTGCGCCTGTTGTTTTGCAATTTCAGATGGACTCAATAAATATTCGGCTGCAGCTTGGCCTAATTCTGCAGGATAAGTAAGTGCTTTATCTGTCAGTTTTGCCCCTTTTTCTAAAGCACTTAAAATACCTTGGCTTATTTCACCTATTTTTCTTTTGGGTGGATCAAATGTTAAGCCTGCACTATCAAGAGATGGCAGTCCCGGAAAAAATGGAAGACCTGTTCCTAACCCTCTTGTTATTAACTGCTCTTGACGTTTTTTTAGTGCATCACTCATAATTGTTCGCCTTACTGCTGCTGTCCAATACCTTGAAGGGCGGTATATGCTCCTATTCCAGCTAACATTGGGTTAGTTCCATACATTGGTTGCTGTGTTTGAGTGTAAAGACCTGCAGATGGCGTTCCAGATAATGCACCGTATGCGTAGTTATAGGGCAGTAAAGCCTGTTCAGTTGGTCTTTGATACTCTTGTCTAGCTGTATCAATTGTTTGCTGACGATAGGCTCTTTCAGCCTCTCCTGTACCTTGCATGAACGCTAGATCAGCAGGAGCCATAGCCCCATACACACGACCCGTATCAGCCGCCTGAGTGCCTAATGTACCAAAAGACTGACCTATACCGCCGACAAGTCTACCTGCTTCCTGTGCGGCTTTCTGAGCCTGTGCGAAGTTTTTCATTCTAAGATCTGTTGTAGCCTTGCGCTTCGCATCCATGATGTTGCGCTCGACCTCTGCGGCTTGTATTCCCTGCCTCGATCCACCAAACGCCCCTGCTTTAATAGCTGAGTCTGCAGCTCTGTTCAAAGCAACCTGACCTTGGCGATCAATGTCTCTTTCTGTCTCTTCTATAACAGCTTGTTGAAATGGGTTCATATAGTTCTGAACAGACATTGGATCTGCAATAATGTCTCTAGCTTGACCTAAAGCACCTAACCCTTCACCTAAACCCGTTTGTGCTTGAGCGAAGTAAGGGTCTGTACGCTGCATAAAATCAGGTGTGCCATCTCCGTCTTGATCCTGAGATAACCTTTGAGATGCAAATGTTTCTAAACCAAAATCTGTAATCTCTCCTGTAGATGGATCTCTACCTATCTGTTGCGCTAATCTAAATGGCGCAATCTTAAACATATTAGGGTCTTGTATAAGACCCCCGCTAAATCCTGTGTTTGGATCGTATTCACCAAATATCGCATCTAAGAGTGCTTTTTCTCGTAACTCAAGATATTCTGGGCGGCGATTTATCTGTACATATGGATCAGCCATTCTTACGCTCCTTGTGATTGAAGTCGGTTCTGCATGGCATATGCTCTCTCAATACCCTTATTAAGATCTCCATTACCTAAACCTTTTACAGCTTTTTTGTTCAATACGAACTCACCTGCCATAAGCATAGCAGGTACATCATCTTTTTGACCAGACCCCTCAGATGGCATGATGCCACCGTTTCTTCTAGGAAAGTATTGTCCGTCAATGTAGCCACCAGCAGCGGCTTGCCTAATTCTTGGTACGTTTAGTCTTGTAAATCCCTCAACGCCACCAAATGGACGTTCTCTCTCATCCTCTTCGTCAGAACTAAACAGCTTGTCTAACAACGCTGAACCACCACCAAATAACAACATTTCTCCAATAGGTGAATTTAAAAGATCGGCAGTTTTGCCTTCAGCATCAAGTATTCCTGACTTAACAAGAAAAGGAGAAACACCTAATGTACCCTTTGCAGGTTCTATACTTGCTATGCCTTGTTTAGCTATATCTGATGTTGCTTTACTTATTGGTACGTTTTTATTTTTTATTGCCGGGGCTATGCCTTTTATATCAGACATTTGTTCGGTTTGTCCGCCAAAAAGACCGGGTGTTCCCAGCCCCCCTGAAAGAAGACTACCTAATCCAGCGTATTTTATAGCGTCTTTTGTATCAGCTCCAAGAGCTTTACTAAGGAGAAAATTAGTGGCTAAACTTGTAATTGGATTGCCGCCACCACCTAATATTGAAGCGCCAATTTTAATTATGTCTGATAAAGCCATTTACTTCTCCAACAAAATATATCTTATCTTAGCACCAATATGCTAAGATATCCACTCGTAAATCTTCTTTGTTTCTTTCACACGATGATCTAGCCCATTATAGCCGCCGTTCACCACCCTAGTGACACGCTTTATTGTGTCATCATTTACACCTTCATCGCATATTTTCCATATATTATTACGTTTAAAAAACCACAAAGCTGAATCCATAGCGTAGTCATTTGATACAAGGTCTGGGTTGTCCATAACCTCTGGTAGCCTCATATCGCTTGCAAACATTCTATAATTATCTCTATGCGTTAATTGAAGGAAACCTCTTCCGCGCCACGCATAGCCTTGTCCCTCGTTGCCGCCACGGTGTCCATAGACCTTATCAGCAAGAGCTTTGGGGTTCCTTGCATACGGCTCTGCTTCTTCTTCTGTTTTAAAATACTTGCCAAATACCTTGAGGCAAGCATCTACAGAATAGTTCAGATTCTCTGATGTATACTTGAAAGAACCGCTTTCATGCACAGTCTGGCCTAACAAATGTGCGCCACGTTCTGGTGATAATTCAAAGTGAGATACGATAGCCTTGGCTGTGTTTGGCCCAAATGCACCGTCTGGATCTACTCCACACTTCTCTTGCAATAGTTTTAATGCTTCAAACGCCATCACTACTCTTCCTTTTCGCCATAAGATCTTCTAAATTCTTTTCTTTAGTGCCGCCATCATATGCCCAAGCATAACCTTTATCTATCATAAGTTGATTAATTGACATCTCATCCTCTTCTGATTTGTACAACCAACCTAACATACGTCCATATTTACCATCTTTTTCAGTTTTAACTATGAGCTTTGTGGCCTCCATAAGGTGCATTCCTAAAAACTCTGTAGCCTGAAATCCCATCTTTTTCTCTGCTAAGTCTTTAGTTCTCTTCTCTGGTGTATCTATACCTGCAAGTCTGACACGTTCTTTTTTTGTAAGATTGAATCCAAGATCAATACTTATATCTATAGTGTCACCGTCAACAACTCTATCCACAGACTTAACAAAGTATGTATACATCACTTTCTCCTCGTGAATTGTTTGTACCCTTTCACACCAAATGATGCGCTGATTGCAATACCTAAACTGTAAAAATACCAGTCCGGTGCTTTATCCAGTTGCTCAAAACCTCGTTCGACCCAACCTTCGGCGGCAGGTATCCAACATAAAATTAATGGCAAACTCAAAATTATGACGAACCATTCGTCTTTCCAGCTTGAACCGCTGTTTTCTGCCATAACACGCTCCCAATCAGCAACGCTTGTCTTTTCTGACAGTAATATCTTTGCTTTTGCCTCGGCTTCTGTAAGCTTTAGTTTTGCTTCTGCAGCCTGCTTTGTAGTCTTTGCATCTAGCCAGCTACTGGCTAAACCTGCAACTGGTCCTAATAATTGTCCTATCATGTGTTTTTACCCATGTTTGTGAAACCATAGTAAGCCCCAACTATAGCAGCAATACTGACATAATAAATATTACTCATGCTTGCCAACATTACTGAAGCCTGTGGCAGCTCCATCCACTCAGTAAAGATAACACCAAATGGAAACACAAGCATACCTGTCAAACTAAACCAAGCCATCCTACGTTGCGCATCTCTTTTCGCATCAGAATCAATCATAATCCTACGGCGATCCTCAAGCATTATTTCTCGCTCTTCTGGGTCAATCTTGCCGTTGTCGTTTAAATCGTATTTTTGCTTGGGCATCTGAATACTCCTGTACTATCTTTCTATTATATCCCAATATAATCAACTTACCATTTTTATCATAACCTGCAAACTTTTTGCCATGNTCTACTATTGTTGGGCGTTCACCTCTAGGCAAGTCACCTTCATNCTGTTGTGTGTCACCATTATTTTTGCCTTTTCTGCTTGTTCGAGGCATTCTTGTTTATCCGAATATGTGCCGATTTGATAATAATATAACCGATCTGTACTAATGAAATGTAAAAAAATTAAAACGTATATCATGGGAAGTAATCCCTCACATCAATCCAATTCATATAATGCAAATAAGCAGCCGCACCAACAAACGTAAAAATCAACAAGACAAGTATACCTGCTACAGTAATCATTAACTCTTGCTGCGCTATTTGATCCCTTCTGGCTTGTGCCTCGGCCTCTCTTTTTTCTTGCAAGACTTCTCTTCTAATTTTCAAAAGAGTTTGCCAGTGTGACGGCCCCAACGTTTCTGATATGTATTTTTTCAATTCCTCTTCGGCTTCAGCGGCCTGTCTAAGTTTAGCAAACCTCTCCATTGCTATAGCATTTACATTTTTACCAGACACACCTTTCTGCTGTAACTTCTTCTTAGCGCTGTCTGTTGCATCAAAAAACTGTCCTATTTGTTTGCTCAAAGAAGCCACGGATTTGCCTGCAGCCAGTCCTGTTTTTAGTCCTGCAAGGATTGTGATAGGGTCCATATTTACCTACCATCAGAGTTCATAGGGCGTCTTGTGAGGTATTCCATTGTATTTTCTAAAGTTTTTATTCTAGCTTGCAATTTGATGATTTGATTAAATTGTAGCAAGAATCCTTCTTGCGTTTCGTACACATCTTCAAATTCAGAATAAATGTCTTCTATTGTTTCTTCACCATCTTCTTCAACTTCAACAATATAATCTATTATTTCATCTATTCTTTCGCTGTTTTCTTCAACATCTCGCATCAAATTTGTCCTGTCGGTAGCATTGTTTTCTACCGTCAAAACGTTCACCGTTTCTTCAAGATTAGCTATCGTACTAGCTTGCTGTGCAGTCCACCAAATAAAGCCCCCAATTTGAGCTATCACTACACCTACGACAGCAATGCTGACCTTTGGTAGTTTATCTCCCATCAGCCTGATCCACCAGATATTTGTTCGGGCATAGTCACAGTTATAGTTGTGCTACGCTTTTCGCTTCCTGTCCATGACTCTCCACAGTCAGGGCAGTTGCCATCTGGATAAGAGGCAATTTCCTCTGGAGTATCTACTGCGTTATCACAGTTTGCGCACTCTACTACATCTGTGCTTGTAGAAGGCTTCCATCTACTGCCATCTGGCATAATAAGTATGTCTGTCATGATATCACCACCGTTACTGTTCCTAATGCTGTTGTTCCAACGTTTGTTGTTACAGCGAATGCACTTGCCTTTTTAATTTTTACAAAACCATTATCTTCAAAAAGATCACCCTCTTCTAAAATACTAGCTACGCTTACGTTTGGCATATTAGGTATATTTAAAAGCGGATTTCTTTGATCTTCAATAACATTGTCTAATGCTCTAGCCAATTGATTTACATACGTTGACTCGTACTGTTGAGGCGCAATCGGGATAATAGATCTAATAATCTTTGTACTCATCGCCTGCCATCCGGTCTCACATCAAGTCTAGGATTGCCTAATCGCCATTTAACGCCAGTTGTGTTGCTTTCAACCTTTAAGCTCATTTGACGGCCTCGTAATCGCATCTGAACTTGATCGGTATAATTATCTGTACCAGAAACAACAGAAGATCTTACAACATTGCCATTTTCTGTGCTTTGCGTTGCGTTACCATTGAAATTTCTAGCACCCATAGTAAACGTAACTTGCGGCTCTGAAGCTACTGAATCAGAAAAGTTAAGATCTGGTATGACTCTATTCATAAGCATAAATTGTTGACCATCGCCAATATCAAAATCAGCAGATTGAACAAAAGCATTAACAGCCACTGGTGGGTTTACGCTACCATCATCTAAACCATTTTCGTGGTTATACAAAGCGCCGTCTGTACCGGGGGCTTGTGGAAATAGTCTATTACCAGCACCTCTGTCATTCCAAGCTGTTCGGGTTAGCGTTCCGTAATACCATACTTTTTCTAAATAATTATAGATAACGTAACGATCTATTTCATTACTGCTTTCTGAGCAATAATACCACCAAACCTCTGAATTGCTTGATAAACTTCCTGAAAAGAATTTAAATGACTGGTTTCTATTTATGTCATTAAAAACATATTCTCTTACTGAACATGGTATTGTTTGTATACGACCATCGTATAAATAAAAGTTTTCTTGACCCATCCAAAGAACAATATCATTTACTGAAATTGCTGTGTTTGGACCCGCAATCCGAACATTTGTACCAATTAGTGCAGTTCCAAAAGTAAATGGAGCGCCAACAAACTGTACGCTATGCAAGCTATTTTCTGTAAAAACAAGAAACTGTCTAGTGGTTCTGATAGCTGTTACTATCTCTGAACCTTGTGATAACCTTATATCACCTGCTGTATTAGTGGCTGTCGGTGTCCAATCTGTTACGCTTTCCTGACTAGACCATCTAATTAATAGAGGATCGAGTGTTGAGCTACCAAGCGGGTTTGAGCCAAAACATAATACATGCCTATCAACATCAGAAACCATAACTTTACGAACTATGGTAGGAACGTTTGAAGCACCCCCAACGGTAGCAAGCTCAACCATTCTGGCATCTTTACCGTTTGTAGCATCCCAGTAATAAAGACTTCCATCTACTAAGTTAGCAATTAGATCTTCACCCCAAGAGTCAGACATCCACAGTCTGAGATTTTGTCCTGCTAACGATCCAGCGCCAGAACTCCAAGTAAAACGACCCCATGTACCTGCGCCCCAACCATTGCCAAGAACTGTAGTATTTAAGCCAACATCTATTTCCATAGCTGCTGTAACAGACCCACCGCCCCCTGCTGTAGATCCAGAGGAAGCTGACCCGCCTGTGTCTACCGTAAATGAATTACCGTCTGTAGCGACAGTAAGTATCTCAAAGTTTTGATTTATCTCAGCAGCCGTTATACCATCTGTAGTCGTAGCACCTGCAAGAGTAACGTAGCCTCCTGCCTTAGAACCGTGTGAATTAGCCGTAACAGTAATAATTCCTGAACCCGCAGTTCCTGTTGTAATAGGATTAGAGCCAAGGGTTAGCGTTGTACGAAGAGGCGTAATATCATAATAAGTGCCGCCATCTTCAAGATACGCTTTTTCGTGCGTACCCATGAACATAAAGTTTTCTGAAGCAAGCGTAACAAAATTAAGCATGTTACGACAGGTGCCTTCAAATGTAGTTGTTGCTACCTTTTGCCAGCCACCAATACGCTCCACATAGCCAGACTTAAAACGGATTTTATCTCCGTCAAACCAACCACCTTCGTTAGAATAGTTGGTGCCTTCTCGGTTGATTCCCGGCTTGAACTGGAGCTTGCTTAGTGGCATGTAACATTACTCCGCTGCTTGGATCTCGTTGCCGTCTTCTTCTGCCCACTCAAGGATGGCTACATAGTGAGCATTATTTGGATCTAAAGGCACACTCCACTTAGTCCCATTTATTGTACAATTAATACAAGTATTGTTTCCATTGTCGTCTGTGTGATATTGTGCGTTTGTAATTTGCATATTTATTCCTATAGCTCTGCTTCAAATTTTAATCTTGTATTTGTGCTATTATTTGCAGCAATAGTGGCTCCTTGCCCAGCAGTGAGAGAAGCACCAGAAGCGTTATATTTAACATGACCCATGTGTGTATTATTATAATCAGCAACTATACTAGTTACATCACCATTAGATGCTGAACTAGCAATAAGAAGATCACTAGTATATGCTACAGAAGGAGCAGAACGCATAGTAACTGGAAAATGTGTTACACACCTTGCCTGTGTTGAAGAATTGTTAAAACCGTCAGCAAATCTTTCAAAAAGTCCTTCACCACCCATTTGAAAAAAATATCTCTGACATCGTGCAAGATCATCAGCAAAACTTCTATACTCGAAATCCGTGGCAGTATCGCCTACTTCTAGCTGATAGCCTGTGATATAAAAGGTACGACTAGTGCTGTCAAAAAAAGAAGTTTGACTATCCCCTACTCTTTGGTTGTTAGTAGTATGCCATACGTTATCTGTATGTGTGCCACCCGTAAAGTTAGACCCTGCGTGTAACCAAATGTTTAATTTTAAAGAAGGTCCGTTGTCATTATCGAAAGCACCAGTTGTGTCAGCGGCAAATGTTTTTGTAACTCTTGTCCATCCTGTCGTTACAGAAAATTCTTGAGAGTTATATCTATTATTGTCTGCATCTTCTAATTCAATAGTGTAAGTAGCCGAAGCGTTCGCTTTTACATAAAAAGAAACTGTGACTTGTTTTGCAGAGGAAGTTCCTTTTGCTATTTGCTGTAAATTTTGTCCTTCAATTCTTTGTTCTAGTTTAAATACTTCTCCAGCCGCAACAGAGGTATCAGCAGTAGTACAAGCCGCTTTTAAGCTGTTTGAAAATCCATCTGGAGAATCAGTATCTTGTGTAACAGTAGCTCGTCCTGCTGTAGCAGAATCAAATGTTGCAAACCTATCTAAAGTGTAAACAGCCCCAGTTGACCCACCTAAACCAGTAAAGGACGTACCCCTCTGTGACACCTGCATCGCCCCATTAATAACAAGGTTCCTGTTCCCATACTGGTTAACGTTGAGGCCAGCTTCGTTGATTCTTGATACTGCCATTATCCTGCCTCCAGTGCCGTTAGCCTAGCTTCTATACTAGTTAGTCTTTGTTCTGTTGCTGCACCAATAAACGCTAGTAACTCAGGGTAACGGAGACTCTTTCTGTTACGCTCTGTTGCCCCCTCTGGTGCTTCTTCTTTTGTTTGGTATGTATCTGTGCGAGTGTAAGCGTCTTGCGCTTCTATGCCGTTTTCCTCGTCAGCTTCAACAGCAGGAACTTCTGTCTGTGTTTCCCACCAAGTTCCACTAACAAAGAAAGCATAGTTTCCTACGTCTAACCCTGCGTCTGACATTGCAGTTTCTACTTGTTGTGCAATATGACCAGTATGTGTTCGAGCCTTGTCACCTTTAGTTTCTACTGCACTATTCCATTTAAAAGTTTTAAACAGTTTGCTTAAAGCTTTTGCTGCTGTAATTTCTGCATCTGTAAGTGATGCAATCTGTTGTTTTTCTCTTTCATCAGATGTCTGGATAGTTGTGTTACCTGCATATATATCTCTAAACACATTTCCGTTTTGGCCTAAATCTGTTCCATCATCGTTTACAGCTTCTTCTAATGAGGGCAAAACTGATCTTGTTGCAAAAGTTAATCCTGCGTGAGCGGTTGCAGTACCAGATATGTATATATTATTACCACCAGAAACACCAATAGCTCCATAAGTTCCTCCACTACCTTGAATAAACATAACGGTACCGTCATTAGTTAGTCTCCGTACATATAATGCAGCAGCACTATCAACAGTGTGAATACCAAAACTATTAGTTCTTAATTCATGACCAACTACACCACCATCAGAACTAGTTTTAGAGTGCAACAAATTACCGCTGCTGTCGATACGCATACGTTCTGTTAAATTAGTATCACTACCAGCGTTTGCATAAGGCTGATGATTAAAGGTCATAAAGTGACCAGTAGTCATTGAAAAACCACAACCAGAACCACCAACACCCTGTTCTAAATGCGCTGCACCATTAAAGTTAGCTTGTATTTTAGGTAAAGAACTATCTTGAACGGTTAGCTTGCCAGTACCGCTATTTGTTCCTATACCAACTTTTTGATCAGATGCTATCCTCATAGCCTCAGTTGGACTAGCACCATCAGAACCATCATTAGTTCTAAATATCAAATCGCCTTTTTCATCGTCAGCCGTACCGTCATGGCTAGCTTGAATCTGGGCAAGCGTACTTTCTTCACTACCAGATTGTTTACCTTTAAAAGTTACCGTAGACTCTCTGCCTCCGTCAGTGTCCTCGGAGGTAGTGTTTGTAAAAGTAAGATCAGGAGAAGTATTGCTTACACCAATATCGGCCTCAAAAGTCCCACCATCAGCCTTTGAAACTGTGTCCGAGATTGTCGCTATGTCATACGCAATGACTTCTAAAGTGTCATTTAACGAAGCAGCTTGAGTTAATACGATGCTAGTTTTTGTACTGGCAGTATAGTCTGTTCCCGGCACAAGGCACACGCCATTTAAAAATACGTCAACGTATGCAGAATCTGCGTACTTCAGCGTTTTGCTGTTATCGTCAGCCCCTGTGAACGTGGTCTGGGAGGCAGTCGCTGTATAAATAAAACGGCTTCTTACACCCGTTCCCGGTTGATTACCTATATATGGCATTAATCAGCCTCCTGTATTGTGTTTCCATCTTCTTTAGCCCATTCGAGGATAGCGGTGTAGTGACGGTTTGCTGGGTCTAATGGAACAGAAAGAATAGTTTCTTCATCGTCATTTAGCACTAAAGTAACAGACACGTTCCTACCTTCACTGCTTTTGTATTGTGCCGATTTAATGTTCATTTATAACTCCGCATCAAATGTTATTTTTGCCGTAGCATCGTTTTTATTTCTAACCGCAGCCACTCTCCCTGCAGTCAAACCACTTGCTCCTACATCTACTCTGGCAGTGTAATCTGTCGCATCGGCTATGCTTTGACTGGTTATGTCATAAGTGCTAAGTGCATCTGCTACTTGAAAACTTCCTGACGTTGCAAGAGTAGGTGTAGCTCGCATTCTAACTGGATATTGATAAAAAGTCAGAGCGTTTGACGTTGAATTACAGTAACCGCTAAGTGCTGTCCAACTATATGTTTGACCAGTAGGCGTTACGAAGCAATATCGCTGACACCTCTGCAACTCATCCCCATATGACCGATACTCAAAGGGCGTGGCTTCTGTTCCGAGTTCTAACTGAACGCCAGTGAAAAAAAACTCATTACTTGTGCTGCTAAAAAAATTATCATTTCCTACAGCCATCGTGTTATTATTTGGACTACCCCAAGTTGTATTAAGAGATGTACCACCAGAGTAAGTAGATCCTGCAACTAACCAAAACTGTAAAAATAACTGTGTGGTATTATTATTGTTTAACACTGAACCAACACTTGTTGCTGCAGGAAAATTAATTTCAAATCTTTGCCATGAAGATGTTACATTAAAAGAAGCAGATATCTCGTTACTCCCTCCTGTTTGTAACTGAGCAGTATACTGTGCATTACCATTTCCTTTTGCATAAAAAGACAAAGTTAATGGTTTAGCACTAGCCGTTCCAAACCCAACGCTTTGAATGTTAAATCCTTCTATTGGTTGATTTAAAACAAACAATTCATTTGCAGCAATAGATGTATCTGCTGTTGTACAAGCAAATTTTAAAGCACTCCTAAACCCTGCTAAATCTGTTATTCCAACAACAGAACTTGTTAATCTACCAGAAGTATTAGAAAAATCGTGTTTCCACCTGTCTGCGGTGTAGTATCCAGTGGTAGCACCCAAGCCAGTGCTTGACGTTCCTCTTTGAGCAACTTGCATTGCCCCATTAATAATTATATTACGGTTCGACAAGGCACCGCTATCGTAAACCGCACCTAGTTCAGCTAGTTCTCGTGCCTTGCTCATTGTCTACTCTCCTAATAGCGTGGCTAAATCCAACGCTTTTAATGCGTCTGGCGTTGATGCGTCTGCAATCTTGCTGTCAGCCGTCACATCACGAAGAGTTTTCTTCTTCGCAGCTATAGCATCTGCACCGCTACCAGCTTCCAACGCTTTCATATAATCAACGTCCAAAGCTTCTAATCTTGGCGCACGTTCTGCTCTGAGATTGTCTTTGTGTATTTCTCTGGCTGCTGCCATGTCGATTTCTACGGCATCGCCGTTGAACTTCCATGCACCACGAAATGTGCGGTCACTTGGAACTGTAAGGGACGATGCGTCACGAACATCGCCGTTTATATTGATGTAGGTGGTCATGCTGCCATCTCCGTTTCTTGGTTAATCCGCCATGCATTGCGGAAGTTTCGATCACTTGGGATCAATTCTACAGGAACAATACGCATAATGCATCTGTTTCCTTCGTAATCACGCCATACATTTGGCGAGATGTCCTTCATAATTAGATATTCTATCGCCTCTTCCTCTGTCATCGCAGGGATTGGCGCAGCGTATGGATGCTCTTTAGGCTGTCCATCAGGCACATCTCTGTCACGCTGGTAAGTCTCTATAGGTGGCAGTATCCCACCCTCCAATGCACACGCCATCCAGTTAGGATCTGGTACTAATACCTTGGCTGGTTCGTCAGGTGCGGATGGGTCTTCGAACAGCACACGATACTTAGACTGCACTGGGTCTAACCTAGTCTTAGCTTCTGCTAACCTATCCCATAGATGTCCGTGGGTCATGCTAGGTCTCCATGAATAGTTAAAGAAGCCCTGTCAAAATCTATAGCTGAACCATCTGCGGCTCTACTACTGTGATCGTAGACACTTGCAGTTCTATCGTTTATATCACTAAAAAAACCAACTGAGCTTCCAAAATGTCCACCAACTCCTGAAACAGAGTAATCATCGTTACCCATGTTACTTGTAAATGCTACAGCAGTACTACCAGTAGCTTGGTCAGTAAGGCTACTTACATTTAAACTATCAAATAAATTTGTGCTTGTTACTGTGTTATAAAAAGCCCAAACCTTTGCAGACCCATTGGTAACAAACGTAGTCGCTACAGTTGTTGTGCCATCGTTGAGATTTGATACTTCTAGTGTACTCATGCTAAGTCTCCAAATAAAGTAACACTACAAAACTCTGCGTCTGTATAGGTGTTGGCGTTATCACCGTCTACCATACCCGCTCTTGTTTCACTTGAACTTACAGTGCCTCCGTAGTCTTGGTTAACTATCTGTGCTTTGTTAGAGCCGCCTAAAGTATCTGAGCATGTAGCCTGAAAAACATAGTTTGCATTAGTAAAAGCATTGGTAAATTGTGGAGAAAGTCTACCAGTTGCGCTATCCGTTATAGAAGAAACATTTATAGAAGTTCCTTGAATTGCCCCAGACATATTGTATCTAACAATTACTGCAGCAACACTTGTAGCAGAACGACTAGCTGTTTCACCTGTGGCTTTGATGTTTGTGACCGTTATCGTACTCATGCTAGGCCTCCAAATGCTACAGTAACGTGCCTTGCGTCTTGATACGCACTGCCATCGTAACTGTTTGTACTCCAACCAGTAGCTGCAATATCAGCCACCCACCATTGGTCATAGTTATTGTTATTTAAACTTAGTTGCGGAACATATGTTGTAGTGGCAAAATTCGAAGTTACATTGTGAGTTCGTTGACCTGTGCCACTATCTGTTAAAGAACTTATATTGAAGCTTTCGTTAATTGTCGTACCATCCGCAGTGGTATTGTTATATGCTTTAGCAGCAGTTTGCTTAGTCAGCGTAACAGGGCCAGTGCCAGCCGTATCACTTACCGTTGTAACTCGTATCTCAGACAATGGACAAGTTCCCCCCTGTTGTGATGGTTATTGTTTTACCACTTGCTACTGCAAGAGGTCCGGTGCAGGAGGCATTCTCTGTCGCGTCTATTGTAACGTCACTATTCAGAGTCTGCTCGTTAATTCTAAAAATATCACCGCCAGAGTTGGTCTGTCCAATCTCGCCGCGCTCACCCTTAAACAATCCACCAACTGTGTTTGCTGCGGGAACAATACTAGCTGCGGGTGGACCTAAATGAACAACGTAGATGTTGCTCGTTCCTGTAGGAGGTGCCGAAGTAAAAGAAAGCGTAGTGCCTACACATGTGTACGCGACTCCGGGATCTTGGACAACATTCTCTACAACTACACGAAGAGCGTTGTTATTACCTGCTTTAGACAATGTAAAATCAGTAGTAGAGCCATCACCGTTGAAGCTATCCTTCGTGGTGCTAGTGTATGCTACGGCTGGTTCGTTACCTAAATATGGCATCTATAGCTCCTACGTTGATGAATCTATTTCAAGTATATCCAAAATCGCATCAATTGACGATGCTGTATCAGACGTAACTTTTATCTGATCATTATGCTCCATAACGACTTTCATATCCCCACCAATTGGTATCAACGCACCGCCGCTTGGTATTGGTGCATCCTTAATAATATGAACTGTATCACCCGCTTGTGTGTTCAAAGTAACAGTGGCAGTCACTTGAGAGGCTGATACGTTAGCCAAAGAAAGACCTATCGCTGTGGTCTGTACATCTAGCAAAACCTGATAGCCACCAACCGCCGTAGCCGTGGTGCCTATGTTTGTTGAGAACTTTCGTTTGAAGTTGTTTGTTGCCATCTAACTATCCTAACGCAATCGCTAATGCGGCAGCAGTACCCGCCGCGTCTACATTTAAACCAGTATGAGCTTTGCCCTGTGCAGTAGCATCTGCCATGCTCAAGTCTGTCAATCCTGTCGCTACACCACCTGTGATCTCAGGGTTTGACATCGCCAGAGTGTCACTCAAGCTTACCATATTTGCTCCTGATCCGCCACCGTCACCGTATACAATACTGACTTTTCCTGTGCCGGGAACGGTAACGTTTGTTCCGCTACCTTGTGTAACAACTATATTTCTATCAGCAGTTAGTGAATTTTTAAAGATAAAAAACGCCTGAGTTGTGTTTGGTGCTATTGTTACAGTAACATCTGCACCGAGATCAGATCCTGAGTCTTTGAACTCAATCACACGATACATACCGTCTGATGCGTTGCTCGATCCAGAAGATGGAGAGCTTGGTCTAACAGTTAAAGTGTGTGTTGTACCTGATACGGTGACGCTTTTGTATCCAGCCAACCTATCAAATATATCAAAGTTAAGGTTTGTGGTAGTACCCCATGTACCAGATTGTTCACCAGTACCCGGCTTTTCAATCGCAAAGTTTGTTGTAAACGTACTAGCCATATAATTCTCCTATGCTACGTCTTTCCATGTTGGGGCTTGTAAACGATCCCCCGGAACAAATCCACCGGGTACTCCTTCAGGCTCCCTATAAGAGGGGCTTGATAGCGGATCGCCGGGCTGTGTACCCGGCACAGGTGGCTGAAAGCTTGGTTTTTGATCTGGAATAACCTGATCAAATACTCTAACATTTCCTGCATCTCCTGTTGCCTCAACGCCAGTTACGATAGCATCTGCGTTTGCTTCTACCGTTACATTACCAACATTTGTGCTACTAGACAATCCCGTTGTTACAAACTCTACAGAAATACCAGCAATGACAGTGCCGACATATCCTCTTACAAAAGCAAAGTTAGAGTTTACAGAAACATTTGCTGCTGCATCAACAGTAGCCGTACCTACCGCGCCAGTAGCCTCTTCACCTGTCGTAACAACATTACCAGCAGCGTCTATCGTGACACTACCAACGCCACCTGTAGCAGAAATACCTGTCTCTGGAACGTTGGCTGCACCTGTGACCGTTACAGAATCTAGCCCACCTGTAGCAGCAGATCCTGTAGCTCCAACGTCTGCATTCGCGGCAACGGTTACACTACCAACGGAAGCTGTAGAAGATAAACCTGTTTCTGGAACAATCGCATCACCGCTAATCGTTGGTGATCCTACGGCTCCTGTACCCGCAGATCCCGCTGCGGAAATATTTGCTGTACCTGTAACAACGACAGAACCTACAGAGCCTGTGCTTGTAGAGCCTGTAACCTCTACATCAGCAGCAGCCGCAACGACAACAGAGCCAACGCCACCTGTAGCCGCCAGCCCTGTCTCTGGAACACTAGCTTCCGCAACGACAGAAACAGATCCAACCGCACCTGTTCCCGCCACTCCCGTAACAACAACTGGAATGGGTTCGCCCCAAGTCCCTTGGGACCATGTGCCTCGCGCCCAACCCGAAATTGCT
>JGI25127J35165_1000191_pt1 | contig 20830 bp, 28 predicted proteins | sample ETNvirenome_2_30_FD_35165 | JGI IMG/M metagenome (IMG submission 35165) | reverse complement strand
TAGTGTCTACTTCTACTCTACCGCTATTTGCCAAACTTGGCCTCAATCCTTATATTTATAGTATATCACTAAGATTATGGCAACTCAAGACCCAAAAACCGACCCACAAATGGAAGAAAAGGAAGAAAAGGATGGTCCTTCTCTTATCTCAAATCTAGTCCAAATGATTATTCTGTTTTGGAGTTTAGCAGTAATTTCTTTTGCGTATTTCGGAAATTCAACCAAACAAATTGATACAACATTCGCTGCTGGATTGCTTTCGGCAGTAATGTCAAATATGGGTCTCCAAGTAAAAAACAGCAGTAATGGCAAGAAACGGCCTAATAATGTAACATCAGGTAAAGATCCTTCAAGTAAATGAAAAAACTTCTTGCACTTTTAGTATTTGCTGGTATTCCAGCTTCATATGCTGGAGGTATTACCCATACAATATCTTCATCTGTACAGCTTGAAGCGGTAACGGCTGGCAGTATTGCAGAAAAAGTTTCCAGTTCATACAGTATCTCAGGAAGCAATGTAACCACGCTCGATTCTGACAGTGCTAGTTCTATCGGTGGGTTTGGAACTACATCAGATGGCGTACCATCAATTACTTTTCCAGATTCAGTAGCTCAGACAACACAGGGAGAAGCGTTCAGTTTCGCAACCAGCTATGTAGAAGGAGACCAAACTCCTTCAGCAGCCAGTACAGTTGGTGAGATACCAAACTTCTCAAGTATCACTTCAACTGAATCAGCATCAGTGGGAACAGCAGATATTGGTTTAGATAACCATACTATTACCTTAACCCCTGGAACTGGCACAGGTGTTACGCTTACTGGATCGTTTGTTACCGACTTAACCATTGACTAATGTGGAGGACACTTCCGTTTGTTTTATTTATATCTAGCCCTGTCTACGCTGTGCCTGTGGTTCCTAACTTCACTCAAGGTAGTTCCAGTAGTCGAACTGAAACCACAACAAATATTACAGAGACTATACGAACATCAAACTATAATTCTGGGTACACATATTCAGTTACAGGATCAGGTATCGAACATGATGGATCGACTATATCTGCTCCAAATGCAACTGTTACTGAAACTATAAACGGTACGACATATACATGGACAGGTTTAGATTTAGGAGAAAAACCGAATTGGTCAATAACAAACCCTTCAGAGGGAAATGCTTTTCAATTTACAGAAGTTTATACACCACCTGGTCTGGAATCTGTCACAGACGTTACTCGCACGATCCAATCAGAAAGCGTAACAGATACAACTACAATATTTTCACAATAATAGGATTATTACTTGGGAGTCCAGCGTTTGCTAATACCTCAAACACTGCTGCTCCCTCTGCATCAGCTAGTGGATCTGTTTCTAATTTTGCTACCCAAATTTTACAAGGAAATACCATAGAAAATCATTATGGAAACGGTATTAAATGCCAAGGTCCACAAATGTCATTTAGCCCATTCATCACCACTTCGTTTAATCAAAAACGCCCTATGGATTACACATACGATACGCCAGTGTACGATCCAAGTGTTGATGATGATGGTAATTTAGTAAATCCTGGTAGAATTCTTTATTATCAAGAAAACTATAGTGGTAATAAAGATAGTCTTGGTATTAACTTTGGAGGAGCATTAACTTTTACCTTTCCACTAGATAACAGATTCCAAGATGCTTGTTTGAAATCTGCCACAACTCAAGAAAAAATACAACAGCAAATATTATCGAAGGAACGCCTCAATTATGAACTTGCAAGGCTTAAAAATTGTGGAGAATTAGCAATTCGGGGTATATCATTTTCTCCAGATAGTGTTTACCACAAATTATGTGAAGACGTAATAGTTACAGAACAAAAAAATCAAGTATTACCTCACACTCATAAATTAGAGTAGACAAGCTACGGGTATTAAACTTATCTACGGATAACTATTCTACCTTATCTTTCTTCTTTGTCAGTTTCTTTATTACATTTTTGACTACTGGTTTTACTAAATTAAGAATGAGCGGAGCAGAACAGCCGACCAAAGCAAGACTAAAAACCCCAGTAAACTGCTTAAAACTTGGAATGTATTGAGAGATAAACGGTACGTCTTCATACAAAGTGATACATTCTATTCCATTTTTACCACGTTCATAACCAATAACACGTTCTAATTTTTTATCGTTACGAAAATCGCCTATTTTTTGGTCTTTTTTACTAGGACAAGGTGGTATTTCTATCTCTTCTTCTTTCTTTTTAGTTGCTATCTCAGGTTTTTGCTGCGGAGGTTGCTCTTGTTGTTGCTCCTGTTGCTGTACTGGTGCGGTGTATTGAAAGTTAGCAGGGTTATAATCAAGTGGTTCAAAACTAGGAATATCAAACGTACCACAAGCTTGATATGTACCTAACTCATCTTCGTTTATTAAGCCTGTTAGATTATTTCTATGAGCATCAACACATCCTGGAATATCAACAACTGGTTTATAAATAATATCTAAAATTGGTGGCTGTACTTCCCATGATCTTATTTTTGGAACGTAAACCTCCTTTATTTCAATTTTTGGTATTTTCGTCATCTATATCTCCGATAGAAATAGACCAGCCATCTTCTCCAAATTTTCCAACTTCTCTTATTTTAGGCTTTTGTTTCTTTTCAAAACTATCGTGATATTTTTTTATTTCGTTGTCTAGTTCTAAATTAAACTTTTGCATACGCAACCAGTGAACTAACTTATCTATGTAATATTTTATTAGTTTCTTGAAAAATCCAAATATCATTTTGCTAAATAAACTTCTACATAAGAATTACATTTAGGACAGGATAGATTTGTTACCATAGAATATTCTTCTGCAAGAACAGGTTGAAAATCTTCATCAATACTGTGATCTCCACCCCAAATTAGTTCAGTTTTACAGTGCCAGCAGTTCATAAAGGCAACATAGGGCCAGTTACTTTTGGTAATTTCTTTTCTATTTGATTTGGCATTATTTTATTTACATTACTCATAACTTTTTCCATCATCATTGCTTCAAACTGCGGACTTGTTATGTAACGATAACCAGCATATCCAGCAGCAATAGTTGTGACGCTAATAATAAAGGATAAAATAGATAGAACAGATGAGATTTTATTTAACATGATTAGAGAAGCCCTCCTAAAAGCATTAGCACCTATTTCTTTGATGGTGTTGTTTTTGATTGTGGGTCTAGCTCCACTGTACCTGTTGGCTGGTCTGATGACTCGATCTTTTTCAACAACATCTCCTTCGCCTGTATCCCACCCTCAATCATCAAAATAGTTCTATTTGTGTCTTCTAAAACTTTACTTGCTTGATCTCTTCTTTGAATTTGCTTTGTAAGTTCCTCTTTCCATTCAAGGATTTGTTTTTCAATAAGACTGTTCATCGTTTTTTATTAAACTATAGCCCAAACAGCACCAGATGGCACTGTTACTGTAACTCCACTATTTACAGTAGGATCAACAGCCATTGCATTATAACCAGAGGTTAATGTATGAGAAGCTGCTATTTCAGATTTTACTTCTAAGATACCGTTATTTACCCTAACTTCAGCACTATCTATCTCATCAAAATATCCAACTCTTACTCTTGAGCTTGTTTCCCCAATATCGTAAGTACTATCTAATTGTGGGTCAAAATGACCATCTCCAGTTATTCTCCATCTATTTGTTCCACCTTCTCTAAAAATTATTCCAGCAGTACCACCAACTATATACAAAACATTTGAGTGATGAGTAATTTTCGTATGGTTTCCTGACCATGTACTACCACTTGTAAAGGAAATATCACTATTTGCTGCGATAGTAGCTGCCCCCGCACCACCAGAAAAAGTAATATCTCCGCTTGCTGTATCAGCAGTATCTGATCTTAATAATGAACTGTAATCAGAAGCTCCAGATAAATTTCGAACATAACTTCCAGTGCCATTAATTACAGTACTGCCATCAACTTGAAACCCACCATCTGCTCTAATAATTCTAGGTGTATAAATATTTTTTGCTGTTTCTTGGTTAATTCGTAGCCATGTAGTATCTAAACTTCCAATTTCTCCCATTCTTGTCGATCCAAGAAAAAACTGAATATGATCTGCTTCATTATTATCTGCTTTTTTTATTAATAATCTAGTATCGGCAGAGCCATCGCCAATAGTTAAATCACCTGTCATGGTATCAGATGTGTCTGACCTTAAAAAAGCAGAACCTTGTATGCCGTCTAAAGTATCAGCGTCTAGCCCAGAACCAGCCCCATCATTTCCCTGATGAAATACAGTGTTTCCGTCAATAGTTATCGCTGTACCTGTTATAAGTGTCTGATCTGATGCTGTTCCACCTACCCAGTTCGGGTTAGCAGAATCGGGAGTGTTTACACTTAAACCACTTTCAGCGTTTACATAAATATATTCTCCTGTTTGACCTGATATTTTTCCAGCAGATTCACCAGCATTTAAAACAAGTTGTTGTCCATTACTCGATCTTAATTCGATTGTTGATACAAGTGTGGCTGGTGTAATAACGTCAGGGATTCTTGCGTCATTTATTGTTCCTGTTAGTTGACCAGCAGGGATGCTAGTTAATGAAGCACCAGACCCACTAAAAGTTGTGGCTGTGCAAGTTCCATCCATATTTAAATTGCCAGAGGCATCTAAAGTCATTTTTATGGAATTATCAATGCCAAATTTCATAGTACTGCTGCTACCTGTACCACCTTTATCGGAATGAAGAACTAAATTTCCTGAGTTACCATCTATAAATGCAAATTGGTTATTAGCAGAATCATTTAACGTAATACTTGGAGTGCCATCAGAAGATGTTATATCTGTACAAGATAAAGTTCCAGTTGTAACTATATTCTGCGATCCAAAGTCAGGAGAAATTTTTGTTCCTGCTATCGCTGCACTTCCAGATATTTTTGCGTTTGTAATAACACCGCTATCAATAGTAAATGTTGCACCTGAGTTGCTAACAGTAATATCGCCCTTATCTCCATCATCAATACCACCACCACCTGATATTTCAGCTACAGACCCATCATCTTTCTTGGTAAATAATTTGCCTTCATCAGTTCTTACCGCTACTTCTCCTACAGCTAAATCACTAGCACTTGGATCGCTACCACTTCCTCTCTTAAGCTTAATTGTGTTAGCCATTGACTCACCTCCTTATGATTTAATTTTAGTAAGTGCCTCCATCAATGTCGAACCCAGAAGTAGATCCATCTTCTAAAAATGTAACCAAATCGGATAAAGCAACTTGTTTCATCGTTCCATTATCATTCATAACCATACGATCTGCTGTGGCAAGAGTTGTTGAAGTTGCAGATGTATTACCATCAACAATATTTAATTCGGCAGTTGTAACTGTTGCTCCATCTAAGATTGCAACTTCAGTCGATGTTAATAAAGCTAATGCAGCAGCAGCACCAGATTGACAGCTAGATAAAGCAGTAAGGTCAGCATCTAGTGGCTGTTTATTATCTAGTTGGGTTTGAATACTAGATGTAGCATCTACTCTATTTAGTTGGGCTGTTGTAACAGTAGCTCCGTCTAATATCTGAACCTCTGTGTTCGTTAAATCTGCTAAAGAACTAGCAGTATTTTGGTTCATAGTCGCCAATTCTGTTAATTTATCCGAATGTGGTTCGACATCAGTTCCGATAACTAATCCTAAAGCTGTTCTAGCTGCACTTGCACTTGTAGCACCCGTTCCACCATCGCTAATTGCTAAAGTTCCTGTTATAGAACTAGCAGCAAGATCAACAGCAATCTCAGTAGATTCAATAACAAGTCCACCATTTGATTTGAGATCAACTGATAATGTATTACCTGATTTCTGTAGACCATCTGCTGTAGTAATTTGACCTGCACCTGAAAATTGAGCAAAAGTTAAATTATTTGTGCCTGTAACTGCTGAACCTTTGTTGCTAGTACAGACAAAGCCATTATCGGCATTGACAGTTCCTTGCTCAATAAAAGTAAACATACCAGCAGCATCAGCACCAGCAGCTAAATCTGCTGCCCTAGCTGGTGACGATCCAACAACATAAATACCATTTTGAGACGCAGTAGACTGATCTTTTACAAGAACACGATCATTAGTAGATAACGTAACTCCATCTATCGTATCTCCATTATTAAGTGCAGTAGATATTGTGATATTTCCAGTAGTTGCAGCTACGCATGAGTCTTTAATATCTAATCCTTGAGAAGTTGCTTCTACAAAACCTTTAGTAGCAGCATCTTGTGTATTTACAGGATCAGCTAAATTAGTAATTGTTTGACTATTGAATGAAACTGAAGCTGTAGGAGCAGCCATTTGATCAAGTCTGTTTTCTCTTACACCTACATCAAAATCGGAGATTTTTGTATGTGCTAAAGACGGAATATCAGCAGCAACTAAAGCTCTATATACAGCAGCAGAATCGCTTCCTGAGGCTGGACCAGCTAATATTGTATTTGCAACATGAGTTGTTACCTTATCGAAGAACTTACCTGAACCACCTATTGCCTCGATAGTAGTAGCTGAACCTCCAGCACCTCCTGTTCCTATACCGATAAATAGAGTTTTACTTGATTCTGCAAAAGCTAACTCAGCATTTGCAAGACTTGTTGGTGCTGAAGATCCTGTAGATCTTTTTATGCGTACTGTGTTAGCCATTTTTAGAAGTTGCCCCCATCGACAAGTGTAAGTTTGGTAGTAGTTGCATCTGCCTTAAATGTAGCAGAAGTTGAGTCATAGTAAATAATAGAACCATCGACTTTGTTGCTACTGTCTATAGCAGTTCCAACTGGCCCTTGAGGTCCTTCAGTTATAACACTGATAACAGTAGGACTACCTTCATTAATCGTAACAGTATTAGTGGTTTCATCTACGGAAACTGTATTATTTGTCTCGGTAACATTAACAATATTCATGTGGTGTATCCTTCCTCCACATATATGCGACCTTCAACCCAGTATTCCTTACTGCCCGATGGACTTGTTAACAAAATATCATATCTATAGTCATTATTTACAAAAGTTGTAGTTTGAGCAGCCGTAACTTTCCAAGAAAATTGACCACCAGCAGAATTTATAATAGTTATCGTAACATCAGCTAATTTGTTTGATCTACTTTCATCCCAAACTTGTGAAGCTACTGTATAACCNAGAATTTATAATAGTTNTCGTAACATCAGCTAATTTGTTTGATCTACTTTCATCCCAAACTTGTGAAGCTACTGTATAACCATTAAGGTTTAAATTAGCAGAGTTGCTATCTTTTAATTGAAAAGTTACACTATGATCTGATCTTCTTTGGATCGTCATATTGTATGTTCCAGGAGAAATAGCCATATTTAATTAGTAGCTTTATTACCTTCAGCTAACCATTTTTGAACAGCTATATAATGTCTGTTATCTAAGTTAGGTGGGACACCATAATTTTTCCCATCAATAACGACATCTAGTACATCTATGTTACCGTCATCATCTCTTAAATATGTAACTGAAGTGATGTTCATAATTTAAAGCTCCGCATCTAGACTTAAACTACCAGCAGTATTAGTCGCATACAATCCAATAAGATTTCCCGTTGAAAAGCTAGTGGTTGATAATATATATTTTAAAACATTAAATGGTTCTGCACTTCCTTCATGAGTAACAGAAACAGCAGTCGGAGTAGCGGTAGTTCCATCTAAAAATCTATATAGTCTAAAACCAGCAACATTACTAACTGAACTTGTTGCAGCTGCTCTCATACTTGGCATACCTTGTACACAGCCAATAACAGTACCAGACCCACTTTTTCTTCCGCTAAAAGCAACTCCCCTATATGTTGCGTGTGTATATCTTTGAAAATATCTCTGACATAAGTGCATCTCTTGACCAAATGATCTATGTTCAAAATCTGTTGCCACATTACCTACTTCTAACTGAACTCCTGTTACTTCAAATGTTGCATCATTAGTTGTGTACCATGTTGAAGTCATGTCAGTACCAGCAGAATTACTTGAAGCATTAGTATTCCATGTATTCAGTGCTGTCCCACTTGCTGTCATATTTGTTCCTCTAAAAATAGTCCACTCTATTGCAAGTCCGTTACCATTGTTATTATCAAATTGTAAATTACTATTACCAGGAATTTGTTTTGTAACTTTTGTCCATGTATTAGCACTTAATGTATATGAAATAACATAATTTTGTGCAGTTCCATCATTTGTAACCACCCTTCCTCTAAATTCTTGTGCAACACTAGATTTTACCCAAAAAGATAATGTTATAAAACTATTTGAATCTGTATAATTCCATCCGCTACTGGCTATATCTCCTGCTTCAAGTCTTGTATAAAAAACAACAACGTCACCTGCACCAGCACCACTTGTTTGGTTTCCATTTGTTATTAATAATGAATTTCTAAAACCTTTTGAATATGGATCTGTACCTGCTGCTACAGTACTTTGTACACCTCTAGGATTTTCATTCGTATCGTTATGAGATAAAACAAATCTATCGACAGGAAAACCTCCATCGTTCGCTGTACCTGCTGTTCCGTGACGTTGTGAAATTCTAAAATCTCCATTAATCACTAAATTTTTAGTCCCAATCGCTCCACCGTTTACAGACGTTAATTTAGCTGCAACACCGCCACCTGCTGTTGATTCTATATTGTTGACTTTAATTGTTGACATACTTAACTACCCTTGGGATTAGCGTCTTTTACTGCTTTGTTGTGTGCAGCAAAACTGCCTGTTGCATCTAGTTTACCAGCAATAATATCATCGTAAATCATTGCCATTTGCTCTCCTGTTGATGCGTAAGTTGTAGAACCTGTTTCTGTTCTTTTGATTTTATATTCTTCTGCTGCTTTCCAAGCGGTATAAGCTGTATTTAATTCATCATCTGTTGGTTGACTGTCTTTATTTGCAGAATCCCATTCAATAATTTTATGAGGTGTTACATTTTGATCTAATCTATAACGATTAGCATTTTTCCCTAAATAGAGTAAAGCTATATTAATATCTGTGTTTGAATTTATTGCCATAATTATCCCTCCTTATAAATTTCAACTTCTGCAAAAACTTCTGTAGTAAAATTTGATCCTAGACCCATTCCTCCATTGCTTTTTGAAGTTTGTGCTTGATGTTGTAGTTCAAATTCTTTAGCTCCAGTTATGGTCGTTCTGCCGACTATAACAGCAGTATTATGAGGATTATATGATGTATTAAGGAAATTACAAATTCCAAACCTAACAGTAGATGCGTCAGTTATATTTCTTATCCTAAGTTGATGCCTTTCACAATCATAAGCTGTTGCTCTACCTTTTATTAGGTACGTTCCAGCTTGTAACGTAAACCGATTACTGCTTAATGAAACTATATTATCAACATCAGTTACTTCTGTGTTTAAATCTCTTGTTCTCCAAGCTCCACTGGTAAATGCACCTCCATTAGTACCTGCTGATTTTTGATCTGCAATAATTGCGTAACTAACAATTTTAACATCAGAAGTTCTTGCAACAGTTCCATCTGCTGAATCAGGTAATGTTAAAACTCTTGTATTACTAGATGACGAGGGTGCTTGTAAACTAAAAGAACCGCCACCTGATCCTGCATTTAGTTTGATTTTTCCACTCATTTATCCAGCCTCCAATGCAGCGACTTTAGTTTCTAATGTTGTTACTTTAGCATTTAACTCTTGGATTGACTTTGCCATTAAAGAAACCATAAGTGAATAATTAACTCCTTCGGGTTCATTTTTCTCATTATATTCGACAAAGTTAGTAAGACCAATACTATGTACTTCTTCTGCTATGAATCCACCATAAGTATTATCATCGGCCTCTTCTCCTGTTCCATTATGTTTAAAAGTAACTGATCTAAGTTTTAAAACATCTGCAAGACCCCAAGTTGCATCTGCAATATCTGTTTTATATCTAGATGAAGAAGATTGCCTTATTAAAAGTCCAGTTGAAAGTATCCGAACTGCACTACCTCCACTTCCTGTTGTCGAATAAGTACCATTACTTTGCACTCTTCCAGCAGCAACTAACGAATAATCTACATTTGTATTAACAGTTGGGCTACCTAATACAAAACGACCATCTGTCAGTACTCTAAATCTTAAACTACCACCAGCGTAACCTACTATCTCACCGTCTGAACCACTTGAACCTTTAGCATCTAAAACAAGATGTCCACTACCATCAAGACCAAATTCTGCACTAGAACTACTTCTTGTACATCTAAGTCTGCTATCTTGTACACCTGTTCCTGAAATATGTAATGCTGCTGCTGGATCAGCTTCGTTAATACCAACACGACCTTCTGAATTTATTTTTACTCTTTCAGTTCCACCAGTAGCAAAACCTATAACATCAGATCCAAAAGTAATCCCTGTATTAGAGTCTGTTCCTCTGAAAACTGGTGCTGAAGCTGAACCATCTACTCCGCTTATACCAGTTGTACCATTGATATTAAGTGTCATAATTAAACAATAGAAACTACTGAACCAGAAGGGATTGTAAGAACTGCACTAACAGTTAATGGTCCAAATACACCTGCATTTATATTAGACGTTCCATTACCGATTGTATAGTCATTATTCATAGTGTTTTCATTTTCATGAAATATAGCTTCTTTTGGTAAGCCTCCTCCAGTTGCACCACCACCGCCTCCAATTGCACCCCATATATTATTTGCATATCCTTCAAATTCATTAGTTGTTGAATTATATCTAAATTGTCCGTTTGCTGCTGCTGGTTGACCAGACTGACCAGGTTGTTGTGCAGCAGTTCCTACAGGAACTTTTAAAAATCCTGTAGAGTTCATTGATACATCACCTGTCATCACAGGAGAAGCTGCTATGACATGACCTAAATTATCAAGTGTAATATTTCCTAACACGTTATAAGTTGCAGTGTCTCCTGAGACTGCTGTTGCTATTTTTAATTCATTAGTAGAAGTATTTATATGAGGTTGATATTGAGCTATATCTGCTGCTCCTGATGGGTCGGTACTTCCAGAACTTAATGTTCTTAACGCTGTAAATATTGCGTTCATCTTTGCTCGGACTTGAGCACCTGTTCCGTTAGCGGTGTTGTAATTATTATTTGTTTCGCTGGTAGTCGATCCTGGTCTAGCCATTTATGCAGCAAATATTGATCTTATTCTAACTTGCTTTACCAAATCCGACAGCCTGGAATGAAAAATTTCTATCAACTGAAGCATTTGAAGAGTTTTTAAAATGAACAGTAAATCCTGTTCCAGAAAGACTTGTTATTTGAAAATAGTCTCCTGATTCCATATTTANTGCAGAAATACCAACAGAAGGTAANCTGCTATTCACTCCACCTAAACTAGAAGTTCCNGTAAAAAATGCGTTTTGAAATGTAATTGTTTTTGGTCCTGCCCCACTTGCTATTGTTGTTGAAGATTGCTCTGTCCTTCTCTGTAATGTAGCTGTATAACCAAGCTGACTTACTCGTATATTTTGTGCTGGATCTTCACTTGTTAATTCTGTTTTAAATTTAAAACCTCTACCTTTGTAAGTTCCATTTGCAAAAGTTTGAAACGCAGTAAATGTTGGTGATCCAGAAGAGGGATTATCTTGAGTAGTAGCAACAAGTAATTTAGCATTTACACCAGTAGCCTCTGCTCCATCGAAGTCAGTCCATGTATCTATTAAAGCTGTCCTTGAATCAAATAACGTACCAATATAAAAACCTTCGCTAAGAAAATGACGTTTTAAGTTAAGGCTAAATACACCACCTAAATCTAAAACAGAATTAAAAGCATACTCACCTGATGCGTTGGCAGCAGGATCAGTCAATATAAGAGCACCAGCAGCATTGTCAAAAGTTGTATTAGTTTTTGCTCCTTGAAATTTAGGATTATCTAAATCTTCTCTTCTTGTTTGAGCTAATAACTCCGATAAATTATCAGGGAGGTCTAAAACTATACTTGCTTCTCCTGGGCTAAATCTTCCTCCATCATCTTGAAATTTTAAAATGTATTCTCCCTCTAAAAATGGAACAACCGCTTGAGTAGAGTTTCCTGGAAGTTTATCAATAAGATCTACAGCATTAGCAAAAGTACCTGTACCATCAGTTTTTGTGGAGTGTCTTACATAAACAAATCCACCATGAGTAACGTCTAAATCTGTTGATAAATTCCAACGTAATCTTATAAGCTTATCGTCTANTGGTTCNNCAGTAAGNCCTGTTACATTGGCAGGNACAGCAGTCTTACCTAAAGCATTAAAGGTTATATCACTTGATGTTGAACTAGCTTTTAAAGCTGCGTTTAAAGTAAAAACAGATATTTCATAATCACCAACTTGTGAGTTAAATATTTCAAAATCAGGACTGTTTGTAATAGATGTAGTAACATTATTGTCTTCATATCTATAACTAACCATATAATTTGATGCACCAACAACAGGTTGCCATCTAACTATTATTTTAGAAACAGGTTGATTATTAATTAAGACTATTACTTCTTCTGCTGTTAAACCGTTAGGGGGATCTTTGAGTAAATTTAAATTAGATATAGTTTGAGTTTCAATCGCTTCACCATCTTCAATAAAATCATATTTTTCATTTACATAGGCTAATGCAGATATTCCATAATTTATGTTATCTCTTTCTTCAACCGCCATTACTCTAAATTGTTGAGAAGAAATTGAATCATTTTCAAGCATCCAAACACTATTAGGATTTGGTATATCGTCTAACTCTCCTTGTAATAAAATTACATTGCCTGTTATTGAAGCTACATTTCTAACTTCTACTGTGCCATTTGGCATTATTACACTTAATTTAGGATTATTCTGATCTGATAAATCTGTAGAGTCCTGATCGTCAACAGTAATTTCTGTTGCAGTTGCAGTAATAATTCTTCCTGCTCTTCTTACACCTGCTCTACCAGGGTCAGCAATACTAATAATCGTTCCAGGGCGTACAATAATTCCTGCTTCCATAGAAGTTGTAAATGTAACTACTTCTGTTTCTCTTTGTTCAGCAAAAAGAATTGCCTTTGCAAATCTTCTAGCTTGACCTCTGCTTGTGCAACCTAACGCTTTAACTCTTTTTAAATTGTATCCATATTTATTTTTATAAGCTGTTTCTGCTTCAACCTCTTCAAAGTCCAAATCTCTAGTATCCATATTAAAATAAGAGACCGCAACAACTGTAGCTCTACTTTTTAAACTACTTCCTGTATAACTAAAACCTTCTGGACCAACATTAGCCAGCGTAAATAAATAACTAGGATCTTTCGGACTGTCTTGAGTAAGTTGTAATGCTCCTTGTGCCCAAATTGGCATACATCTCATAATTCCTGACAAAGTATTTATGACATCAAATGCTTCTACACTTGTCTGAATATTTATATTGCAAGCAAACCTAGCCTCTTTTCCACCAAATCCATCGTCAACTTTTTCATTTGAAAATTTACTTGCAGCTACAAAAGAAAATAAATCTAAATTACTTTCAATAATATGATTACCTAATCCATATCTGCTATCTGTAAGTAAATCAAGAAGTATCATTGCAGGACACGTTGTCCATACAGCAGCACCCATCACACCATTAAAAATATAACCGTTGGGATACTTAATTCTTCCAGTTGCTAAATCTACAGTTGGAGTACCAGAATTAGAAGCTCCTGCTCCTGGAATTTTTACTTTTATTCCTCGGATTCTAAATTTTCGAGTAGGAATCCTACTAAAAAACTCTGAATCTAATTTTATTTTTGAGTAAGCACAGTTAGGNTATCTTTTGTTNTTGTCTACTAATTCTGCATAAGATTCCCAAATNAAATCTCTTGAAATTCTATCTGTACTATCATCAGAGGTCTTTNTAACTCTTATATCTATTGGATGAGCACCATTTAAATNAATTCTATAATCTCTGTTATAAGCGTCTGCGGTTCTACCTTTTATTGTATTAGTAACTTTAGTTGAAAAACCACCACCATTGTATTGAACTTGAATTTCTAAAGTAATTTTAGAACCAACTATATCTCCATCGTCTTTCATTCTTTGTAGTAAAGGTACGTTAACAGTTACCCTTACAGCATCTATTTGTGTATTGTTTGTTAACTGTCTAGTTACGGCATTAGCATTACCCTTTTTAACCTCTACTCCAACATTAAAAGAAGAAGCAGTACCTTTAACTCCTTTCATTTTGCTTTGACTGCTCGTACCAAAACGAGCATCAAAACCTACATTTTTATGGTTAAAATCACGATCTTTTGGACTCGCTGAGTTTGCACTAGCTTTCAATACAGGTGTGTTATCTAAAAATACATCTTTTTTTGCTGCATTTGCGTATGCATTAGTACCTTTAGTTCTACCTTCTTTTGAAGCGGTTGCGAAACCTTCTATTTCTCCTTCAGAAAGTAAATCAAGTATGATGGCATTTTGTTTACTATGTAAATTATCTTTGGCAATAGTTGGTGGCTCACTACTTCCACCACCACCTTTACCGCCACCGCCAGATCCTATAATGTACTTATTTGTATCTGTCATCCGCTTACTTGAATTGTATCTACATCTCCACTTATAACAACTGAGCCTGTAAATATTTCACCGTAAACAATAGGTATCGGAGTACCCGCCCTAGATGTATTNTGTGTTCCAGCNAAATTAAATGATATTTGTGGGTTATCTTCAAATTNAGCAGTTTGCGTTGGAAATAACATTTCACTGACACCCGAAATAAGTAAACCAGCACCAATAGCACTTAAACCTGTACCAATAGTTGTACCTATTCCTGCTCCAGCAGCAGCACCTCCAATTCCATAAGTACCAAATAAACCAGCACCAGGGAAAAAGAATGATGCACCAATTAACAAAGCACCTGTTAAAAAACGACCAAAACCACCTCCTGCTCCAGATATTACTGGAATGATATGAATATCCTGTTGTCCTATTGGATAATCTATTTCATTTTCATTAATTTCATAATTACCAATCCTTACTTGATAAAGTTTAGGATTCATATAAGCTTCAACCCCTGGAAAATTATTTACTAAAAAACTGATAGCTTGAGGTAAATTATGGACTTTTATCTCAAATTCTTTATGGCCTATAAATTTAGCCAATTCTCCATATAGCTTTAGCTTACGCAACATAACGATACCGCCCTCCTGTACATTTTAATAACCAAGGTGAGTATGGCTCTCTACAAGATAGTCTATATCCTAAATGATGTAAAACATCCCCATCTAAGAAAATAGCCACATGATTTAATCCCTTTCCTAAAATGCTCATTGCTAAAACGTCACCATTTATTAATTGTTCGTTTGGATTTAATAATCTAAAACCTCTACTTGGTAAATATCTTTCAAACACTGGATCTTCTAAAAAATCCTCTATTTTTACTGGTCTTTTATAATCTAATAATTCAATTTGCTTTTCTTCTTTATACCAATCAACAACTAATGACCAACAATCTGTTATACCCCAAACCCATTCTCTCCCTAATAAGGGTGCTTTATAACCACTTGGTTCGCAGTAACCCCATTGCTCTGTCTTTGGATTAACAATATGCCAAGGTAAATTAGAATTTTCACAGCTAATTAAATCTGCTTGACTAGGAGTTGGAGGTGTAATTGGATGACTGTGAACAATGCCTGTAATTTCACCAACAGAATCAGCTTTTACATAATCTTCTGGATCAAGAACAAAACATTGATAAGAACTCATAGAAAGATTGTTACAGGGATAGTATCTTTCTTTACCTTTTACATTTAGCAAAAGACCAACAGATTCCTTTGGATCTTCAACTTTTGCGTGATCAAGAGCAGCTTCTTTCCAATCACTCATGGCATAAACGTACCAATAGAAGGGAATAGTTGTTTAGTGCATACTCTGAGTGGGATTCTTATATTTGCTAAATCAAAAGAAGCAGCTAGTTCAAATTGTACAACTTCTTTATTTTCTGCTGATTTCCTGTCAATTTTATAAATTTCTTGAGGATATTCTGCTGTAGGATCTGGTGTTCCATAAGGATTTGATTGACTTGTAGAAACTACGGCTGTCTCTTGCTCAATAGTATTTGGATTGTTCATAGTGATTGTATTTCCCATCGCATTACCATGAACACTGCAATAATATCGCACATTATTTGGTGCATTTGGATAGTTTGGTTGATAAGTAACTGTAGCTCCTGCTTGACCAGGAGTTCCACTAGCAGTTGTAGATTGCTCTCCAGTAGTATCAGATTGTATTCTTAATGGATGATTTGCATTTGAAGCATCTGATTGATTAAAAATATAAGTTGATGCACGTTTCATCGTAAGAACAGGATTGGTAACGCCATTAATAGCAAAATAATTAGAACCACCAACATCTACTACAGTTACCGTATAAGTTACAGTTTCACCATCAGAAGGATCTGCAACATTTGTAGTTACAAGAGAAGTTGAAACAACAGGAGCAAAATTAACTGAATCTAAAAATCTTGCTAAAGTAGTTCTTCTTTTTACTATTGCTCCAGTCAGATCATTTCCTGGAGTTACTGTATTTACATTTAATAAGATTGCCGTCATTATATTAGTAACATTACTAATTGTTAGCGTAGGTCTAGGTAGTTGACCTCTAGCATATTTAAAACCATCAGCTTCCATTGGTATCGCAATGTAAGTATTCCCATCCCAGATTATATTTCCACCGTTTATTTCATTAGTGCCAGCATGAAATCTATATGTATTAGCTGATCCATGCAAGGTTGCATCTGTTGTCAGTTCAAATAGTTCAATAAGTGACCCAGGGTTTATTGATTGGGTTTCAGATACAGGATTTGCCATTAGGGTTCAAATACTTGTGTGAATGTTACATTTATTTTGTTTCTATTAAATTCAAATATTTGTTTAGTAAAAGAAGCACATATCCATTTAAATGTAGTAGATGAATCTGGAGGTGACCAATCAAAGGATGCTCCATCAACTTTTCTTGCTTCTAAAAATGTTTCTATTTCAGTTGCATCTTCATCATCAACATTAAAAGTTAAAGTCCATTGTTTTGCTTTTTGATTAATACCAAAAGTAAATCTTTGTTGGTAGCCATCACCAAATTGAACTGTTCTTGTATTGGTAATATCAGTTTTATTAGCAGAAAAAACAGGATTATAATTAGGAAAAGTAGCCATTATCTTAATAAGCCTCCAGGTCTTCTTTGCTTTAATAATTCTGATTGTATCGCTACTGAAATAACTCTGCCAAGTTCTTTACCTTGCTGTTCATCACCTTCAACAGACGATCCAGAAGCATCTACATTTACGTTGATATTTGTATTGCCTCCTCCTAGTTTGTCATTAGGAATTATTGTACCTGATCTCCTGGGTACAAACAGTTCTGGCCCTCTTTCTCCTACAAGTGAAGCTCTACCAGTTGGAGGTCTNCCNCCTCTTGCAAANTTTAAGACTGGTAAGCTACCAAAAATACCAGGAGACATCCCTTTTAAAATTGTATTTACACCAAGTCTTACAAGTGTATTAGCTAAGTCATTCAATATTGCTTTTGCAGCATCGCCTAAAGTTTTTGTTTGCATTATTGCAGCAGTTAAATTATCACTAACACCAGAAGCAATAGATTCTCCAATTATTTCAAAATTAGTGCCTACATCTTTAGTTAACTCAACTTGTTTTTCTAGTTTTTGATTTAGTTTTACTGCATCTTCTATTCTTTTTTGCTGCCCTGGTTCTAATTCTTCAAACACAACCCCTATTTCCTCGGCTTTACTTTTAATAGCTTCTTGAATTAAAAATTCTTTTTCTTTGCCAGCAAGAATAGCTTTATTTAGTTCATTCTCTTTTTCCAAGTCTCCTAATCCAGCAGTAATCAATTTATTTGTTTCAACTCTTGATTTGTCTTTGTCTTTCTGTAATATTAAACTTTCTGCTATTTCTAGTTTTTCCGCTTTGGCATCCGCTAAATCTTTGGATTTTCGTTTATTTGCTGATGCTCCTTGTGCATCTCTGTTTTGTATATTTTCTATTTTTTGGTTTATCTCTCTAAATGCAACATTATTTGGATTTTCGGCTACAAGACCTCTAGCCCTGCTTCGTAAATTAGCGTCTGCTCCTTTATCTAATGCCATATTTAATAGCTCTGCTATTTTTGCCTGGACTTTTGTAAAGAATAGCGTGACTTTATTACCTAATTCTTGGAAAGTTTCGCCAAATTTTCTTAGTTCTTCTGCTCTATCAGCACCTATTTTTTCACCCATCATTTCCAAGGCTTCGTTGAAGGCAGCTTGTTTGCCTCTATTTTTCTCAATTAGCTGGAGTCTTTTTTCTTCCATTGTTCCTGATATGCCCATTGCCTGTGACATTGCAGAGATGTTTGGATTTAGGCGATTCATAGCCTTACCAAGTTCGCCTATGCTGTTTATTGCGTTTTGGATTGATTGGACTGCTGCTGTGGCTGCGATACCTCCTGCAAAACCACCCATCTGGCCGAACATTCCACCAATACCACCACCTAAAGCTCCTGCTGCTGCTACCCCTGGACCTTGACCAAATAACAGAGGAAAACCTCCACTAATAAGAGCACTTCCAGCGTCAAATCCTCTAGTTGCACCTAAACGACTAGCTATTGATCCGAGTGGATTATTTAAACGAGTTCTTCTTCCTGTTACATCTCTTGATTGCCTGTCTGATAATCTACTGAACGGACCTTGAGGAGCTTGAAATATTCCAGGTTCTTGTGGACCATATTGTGATGCTAAGAATTGAACATTTTTTCCAGTTATTTTTGATACTTTGCCTAAATTTCTTACTTCTTTATCTAGTATTTCTATGCCTCTAATTCCTGGATCTAGCATCTTAGTGCTAGGAAGAAGTTTAGCGTTTCTTAATCTATCTGTATCTATAACTCCTTCTGCCTTACCAGCTAATTTATTGGCTTTGCCACTTAACCCTAGTAACCCTACACGATCTCCAGCAGTAAGTCCTGTAGATTTTATTTGCTGACCTTTTGATACTTCAGCGTTTATTGCTTGTTCAGCTTTTAAAAGTAAACCTTTCTTTTTAACTTCTTGATCCGCTAAAAGTATCTTATTTTTAGCTAAATCAAGTTGATCTTGTTCTGTTAGTGTCTCTACTTGAGCTAAATTGTTAGTTGCTTCAGCTAACTTTTGACCCTTCAACTCCAGATCAAGAGCTTTACGAGTTACTCCTAAACCTTGGTTTTGTATTCTTAATCTTTTATTTTCTAGCTGTATTAACTTTTGCTCTTCACTTAATTCTGATTTATCAGAACCGCCTCCACCGCCACCTCTACGGCCACCGCCTCCTCCTGCTCCTCTGTTTAATGCGTTTACATTTCTACTAATACTGGATAATTTAGTTTCTAAATCTGTTACCTGATTCAGATTCTTTACACTTACATTTATCTCAGCGTTATATGCCACGATCCAGTAAAAATTGAATATTTATCCTATTTTACATTAAATAAACTGATTAGCACTATCTCCTGCGTCTTATTTTCTCAAACTCTTTTTCCTGCTCTTCGTTTATTACTTGAAAGTAGGCACTCCAGCCGATGAGTTCCTGTTCTGTCATTTCTCCTATTTCGTGGAGCGTTTTGCCTAATTCTTTGGCTATCCCAAACTTAAGCATCATCCAGTTATCTCTTTTTAACTGGCTGGCTAGGATTTTGGGTCTATTGTTTCTTCCTCCTCTGCATTTATTACTGCGAGCATGAGAGATTGTAGATCGCTGTCCTTGACTTCATTTTTGAGAACGTCTATTTCTCCTGCGTTGAATAGTTTTGTTCCGTTTTCGTCTAATGCTTTGTTTATTAATAATTGTAAAGCGAAACCATTTGAGTCATCAGTCTTTACTTGTCGCTGTGCCCTTTCACGCTCTGCCATTGTTAAAGGGGTTACATACATGACGAAGAGCGATCCATCGGATAGCTTTACTTCTTTCTTAATTGGGTCGAGATTTGCAGCTTTTCTAAGTCTGTCGAGAGCGTTCATTGTCGCCATAAATTTCATATTGTTTTTATTAGTGTACTTCATTATGCAATAAAAAACCTCGGATTGACCGAGGTTCATAATAATTAATAACTGTTAATATAGTATTATGCAGTTTTGGATAGGTCGAATGTAGGTGAAGCACTAGGTCTAAAGGCTATTTCTACAGTTTGTCCGTCATCTGGGTTTACGGTGAAACTTGCAGAAGTAAGAATAACATCTGCCAAAATTGATCTACTTGCGGTTTGATCTACGTTAGCACCACTCATTTTACGATCAATATACAATCTGACTTTAGCACCAGCTTGTTCACGTTGAATAACGTCTTCAACCATTCTACTAGATAAGTTTGTATCATCATCTGTGGAGTAAACACTAGCTGAACCACTACCATCAGCAAAACCCGAAATAAAGGTTCTAAATGGTGCAGTAGTAGTAACAGTTTGACCAATAGTTGTTACATCAATCTCTGCTCTGGTTATTTCAAAACTCCACTCTCTTACAGATCCAACAACCAATGGTGCGGTAAATGTAATACTTGCAAAAGTTCCTGCTGTAAAAGTAGGAGATGCTGATGCTGTTAATGCTGCTCCCCCTGCCGTTGCAGAAACAGTCATAACACCAGTTGAAGAATCATAAGTTTTTACAAAATGATCTCCTGCTGCAATGCAGTTAGTTACTGTAGACCCACCTGGATATGCAAGTGTTACTGTGTCATTTACTCTATAACCTAAATTAGCTCCAACAGTAATATTTCCTCCTGATGAAGGAAAAGCTGATGCTGTAAGGGTTGTTACGCTTGTACCAGCAGGAGAATAGTATAACGCTCCCGAAGTACCCGATAGAACTGTAGCCATGATTAATAATTCTAAGG
>JGI25127J35165_1000189_pt1 | contig 20935 bp, 40 predicted proteins | sample ETNvirenome_2_30_FD_35165 | JGI IMG/M metagenome (IMG submission 35165) | reverse complement strand
AATGAAGAATTGCAGCGTGTGTTTTTTGAAAATCAATTATTAGATTAGAAGGTTGAATTATGACAGTATCTAGCACAACTACCAAAAGCAGTGGTTCAGGAAACGGAACACAACATAGTTTTCCTTATGGTTTTAAGATATTTGCAAATGGTGATCTTACCGTAATTGTTAGATCATCAACTGGCGCAGAGACACTTAAAGTTCTTGATACAGACTATGTTGTTACAAATGCTGGTGTTGATTCAGGTGGAAATGTTTTATTTAAATTTAACACTGGTACAAGTAGTGATGCTCATTTTTCTTCTACAGATAAAAGACCACAATCAGGCGAAACAGTTGTTATCAGAAGAAACTTAACACTTACCCAGGGAACTGATTATGTTGAAAATGATCCCTTCCCAGCTGAAAGCCATGAGAATGCATTAGATAGAGTTACGTTTATTACCCAGCAGCTGCAAGAAGAGCTGGATAGATCATTTAAAGTATCAAGAACAAATTCTATCACAACACCTGAATTCACAGATAGTGCAACTGACAGAGCTTCAAAAACGCTTGGTTTTGATAGTGATGGAAACTTAACTACAGTAGCAAATTTTTTGCCAATTGGCGGTGATGCTGCACAGTTTACATATTCAACTACTACCACAGATGCTGATCCTGGCAGTGGTGTTATAAGATTTAATAATACAACTTTAGCTTCTGCAACTGAAGCATATGTAGATGATAACGATGCAAATGCTACAGATGTTTCTGCCTGGGTGCAAAGTTTTGATGATGTAGCAAACACTGTTAACAGAGGTAGAATAAGAATGTCTAAGGCTAATACCTTAGATACCTGGGCAGTATTTAGAATAACTGGAGCAGTTACAGATAATACTGGGTACACAAAACTATCAATAGCATACATAGATAACTTTGGAACTTTTGCAGATAACGATAAAGTATTTTTAAGTTTTGTAGCTACTGGTAAAGATGGCGGAACAGTACCAGGATACTTATACAAATTTGATACTGGAACAAGTGATACTGATCCAGGTGCTGGAGAGATAGCCTTTAATAATGGAACCTATGCAAGTGTAACTGAAATTTATATAGATGATGTTGATGACAATGGTGTATCAACTCAAGCAGATACAATAACATGGGATGATAGTACATCAACTATAAAGGGTTATATTCACATTGTTGATACACAAGATAGCACCACTTACGCTAGATTTAAAGTAACTGGAACATCAACTGATGCTTCAGGTTACAATAAATTAATAGTTCAACATTTAGCATCGAATAACACATTTAGTGCAGCTGATGGTGTATCAGTTCATTTTACAAGAAATGGTGATAAAGGAGACACTGGCGCTACTGGAGCAACTGGAGCTACTGGGGCAACTGGTGCAGCTGGATCTAATGGAGCAGATGGAGATATGACAAACTTTATTGTGGCTGCTTCTGCTGGATCAAATCAAACGATCACTGGTGGACAAACATTAACAATAGCAGCTGGTGCTGGAATTACAACAACAGCTAGTGCAACAGATACTGTTACTATAGCTGTTACTGCCGATCCGATAGCCTTTGCAATCGGTCTAGGATAAGGAGATATAAATGGCAAACACATTTAAGGTTAAATCAAATGGGGCAATGCCTAGTAGTGGATCAGCAGAAACACTCTATACAGTTCCTAATTCACCATCAACGACAACAATAATTATAGGCTTACTTCTTTGTAACATTCACACAACGGCAGTTACAGTAGATGTTGAGTTAGAGTCAGATACTAGTGATACGGAAACAAACTCGAATGTATCGTTAGCCAAAACAGTAAGCATACCAAGTGGCTCAACATTAGAACTGCTTACTGGTGGTAAGGTGGTATTACAAGCGACAGACGTATTGAAGGTCAACTGTAGTGTCCAACAAAAGATAGATGCAACATTAAGTATATTAGAAATTACATAGGTGAAACATGGGATTTATAGGAAACCAACCAACTCCAGTACCATTAACATCATCAGATATAACAGATGGAATTGTTACTACTGCTAAGATTGCAGATAATGCAGTTACTGATGCTAAGTTTTCAACAAATGCTTTAATTGATGGTTTGCCAACTGGTTCTGTGTTGCAGACAATACAAGGTACAAGTGATTCTAGATATACTTTAGATTCAACAGACACTTGGGAAAATACTGGATTTGTAAGTTTAACTTTTCCTAATGCACTTCAATCAGGCTCAAAGGTTTTGGTAAGAATAAATGTTTTGATAGGAGAAACACATGATGGTAATTGGACATCAAGAACAGCAGTAACTATTTTTGAAAANTCTACTAACAAAGGTCATGCAACTTACGGAATTGTTAGTTCTAATGCTCATGATAACGGAAGCACTAACACACAATATAAATCTGAAAGTATGTCAGGAGAGTTATTATTCACTCCATCTGTAACTAATGGAACTTATACTTTATATTGTAAAGCACCTAATAGTTTTGAACGAATTATAGGAGGAACTCATAGTAATGGTGCTAATTACCCNGTAGGTAATACTCAAGTAACACTTCAGGAGATNAAAGGNTAATGGCTAATGAAAGACGTATGGAAGAATTACGAAAGCAAAGAGATACTTTACTAAGAGAAACAGATTACATGGCTTTATCTGATGTAACAATGACAGATGCTTGGAAAACATATAGACAAGCCTTGAGAGATATAACAAGTCAAACACCTAGTGATGATGCTCTTAGTAACATTACATTTCCAACGAAACCGAAGGGTTAAAATATGAGTTATATTGGCAAGTCACCTCAAGTGGGCAACTATATTAAGCTAGATGCTATAAGTTGTACTAGCAATAATACATATAATCTTACACAAGACTCTGTGGCATTTACTCCTGAGTCAGCTTTACATATGATGGTATCTTTGAATGGTGTCATACAAGCACCATTGACCTCGTTCTCTGTGTCAGGCTCTACGATTACATTCTTGCCTAGTAGTGGCACATTATCTTCCAGTGATACGATAGATTTTATTCTTGTGTTAGGTAATGTACTGGATATTGGTACACCTAGTGATAGCACAGTTACAAATGCTAAGACAAACTTTGTGTCAACATCATCAGCTTCAGGGTTGCAGATCAAAGGTGATAATACAACGGCTGGAACTTTACAGCTTAACTGTGAACAAAATAGTCATGGAATTAAACTACGATCTCCAGCACATACACATAATCAATCGTATACATTAACATTTCCAACAACTGCACCAAGTGCAGATAAAGCATTAATTACAGATGGCTCAGGTAATTTGTCTTTTGGTAGTACTGGTGGATTAATTAAACTTTATACGAACTCAACAACAAGTTCTGCAAGTTCTATAGATATTGACGATACTTATATTAATACGACTTATGACACTTATTTTGTAGTCGGCTCTGCATTGCCACCTGATGGAACACATTTATATCTCAAATTAAAAAATTCATCAGGAATTATTACTGGAAGTTTACATGGATATGATTTGCAATATTTAGCATTAGGAGATGAATCTCAAGCTGGGGATTTTGTAAAATTAAATTATTCTACTTTAGGTGGTGCAACTGGAGAGGGTTCGCAATTTCAATTTTTTATTTCTCATGTTAATAGTAGCACCATTCCTTGTACTGTAATGGGAAGTTGCAGAACCTCACATACAGATGGAAACCCCGAAGCTATTGTTTTTCAAGGTGGTATGAGGTCAACTGGATATGCACAAATTATAAAAGGTTTTAATATTTCATCTAGTAATGGAAATCCTATAACTGCACATGACATAACAATTTACGGAATAGTAAAATAATGGCAAATGATATAAAAAATGTAAATGGCAAACTTGTTACTTTAACAGACAAAGAACAAAAAGAATTAGATGCCATTAAGAAAGAATGGATAGATGGTAAAGCTGATAGAGATTTATCAGAACTAAGAACACAAAGAAATACGTTATTATCTGAAACAGATTGGTGGGCATCATCAGATTTAACAATGACAGATGCACAAAAAAAGTATCGTCAGGATTTACGAGATATAACAAAAACCTTTTCTAGTTTATCGGATAAAGATTTTAAATTTCCAACAAAGCCAAAGGAGTAATTTATGCCTTTAGTAAAAACACAAGCAGAAGGAATAAACTTAGCAGATACGTTTGCTTTTACTGGTACTCTAAGTGGTACTTCAGATTTAATTAAACTATATCAAAATACATTTGGAACTGTATCTCAAGTTCTGATAAATTCAGTTTTCAGCACAACCTACGATCATTATAAAATAGTTGGTAGTGTTGAAGTTGACACAAGTTGTATTTGCAGACTTTATATGACATCAGGAGGAGCATCACCTGCTGATGCAACCAATACTGCTGTTTATATGGGAGAAGGTGGAAACAGAGCGGCAAGTACATCATATATAGGAGCAACATCAAATGGTTCTTCTGCTTATATGACTTTTCCAAATAATAATAATATTTATGTAAATAATGTTTGTTCTTTTCAAATCGAATTACATGATATGTTTGCAGGTATTGTAAATGGAGAGGGAAGTCCAGCAAGGGAGCGGCACTTTTCTTTTAACTGTTCTGAAAAAAATGTTAATGCTTCAGACTATCATCAACATTGGGGTGGTGGACATTTTAGAAATAATGATTCTTCACATATGCCTGAAGTTACTGGATTAAAATTTGCACCTAGTTCTGGAAATTTTACAGAAGGCAACATTGCAGTATATGCATATAAAAAATAGGTATTAATTATGGCAAATGATTATCAAATAATTGGAATGAAAACAGTACAACTTACAGATGCAGAACAAGCTGAAGTTGATGCAAGAAGAAAAGAAACAGAAGATAATGCACCTTCATTCAGAATGAAGCAATTGAGAAGAAGAAGAAATGAATTACTTGCTGAAACAGATTGGACACAGAATAGAGATGTTACTCTTTCAAATGATGCTGAGTGGAAAACTTATAGACAAGCCTTGAGAGATATTACAACACAAACACCAATAGATGATATACTTAGCAATATTAAATTTCCAACAAAGCCGAGTTAGAATATGGAACTTGATGTGCAAGTCATATGGTCGGCAGTAATAACACTGATCCTAATGCCATTCGGTTGGGCTTTTAGCAAAATGTTTTCTGAAGTCAAAAGACAACAAATATTACTATCAAAAACAAGAGAAGAGATTGCATATAATTATGCAAGAAAAGATGATGTAAGAGATGACATTACAAAGCTAATGGATGCCTTGCACAGACTTGAAGATAAACTAGATAAGGTTCTAAGTAAGTGAGGTGACTAAATGCTCGAAGCACTAGCATTAGCAAATGGAGCCTACGCTATAATCAAACAAACTATTGAGAACGGAAGAGAGTTAACGTCAGCTGGTGCTGCAATAGCTAAGTTTGTTGGGGCAGAAGATCAGCTGCAACAAGATCTACATAAAAGAAAAAATAGTATGTGGACTAATTTCCTGGGCAAACAAGATAATGACCTGGAAGAGTTTATGGCTCTTGAAGAGATAAGACGCAAAAAAGAAACTTTGCGTGAGTTTATGCAATTATATGGAAGAGCTAATTTATATAGTGATTACCTAGCTCATTGCGCAGAAGCCAGGAAGAAAAGAAAAGAAGCTGCGATTGCAAGACAAAAAAGATCTGAAAAATTTCAGGATATGTTTTTAAAAGTTATTTTAGGAATTTTAATTACAGCTCTTATGACTGGCGCCCTTACAGTTCTTGTAATTATTGCCAAAAAAAGAGGTTTGATATGACCGCCTTTATTTTGACTTGTATGTTTGGATCAGTATCTAGCGGATCTATATATTTTCGCAATGTGACGGATTGCACATACTATTCCCAGGAATTAAGTGGGCAGCAATTACAGACCGAGAATGGCACGAAAACTTACAAGTGTATTTGCAAGCTTGTTCCAAAAGTCAATCCAAACAAAGTCAGGGTATATTAATGTTACCAATATTAAATGCTGTAGCTGGTCTAGCTGGTACATGGCTAGAAGGCAGACAAGAAAAGTCTAAGATGAAACAAAAACTTGAGGTGGCTAAAGTACAAGCTCAAGTTAAAAGGGTTGAACAAGAAGGCTCCTGGGATGAGAAAGCAATGGATGCTTCTGACAATTCCTGGAAGGACGAAGCATGGACAATCACATTTATAATATTAATTGTTGCGTGTTTTGTTCCAGCGCTTCAGCCTTACATATCTGATGGATTTAAATTTTTAAGAGAAGATTGTCCTGAATGGTTGAGCTATGGAATACTTGCATCTATAGCAGCTTCTTTTGGTTTAAAATCTATAGCCAAATTAAAAAAATGATGTTGTCGAAAAATTTCTCATTAGCTGAAATGACAAAAAGTCAAACAGCTGAAAGAAAAGGTATTGATAATTTACCTAATGCTGATCACATTTTTAATCTAACAGCATTGTGTGAAAATATATTACAGCCAATACGAAATGAGTTTGGATCATTTATAGTTTCAAGTGGTTTTCGTTCACCTGAATTATGTTTGGCTATTGGATCAAAGTCTACCAGCCAACACGCAAAAGGTGAAGCGGCTGATTTTGAGGTGGCTGGTATGGACAATCATAAACTAGCAACCTGGATAGAAAACAATTTACCTTATGATCAATTGATCCTGGAGTTCTATAAAGGTGGTAATAGTGGCTGGATACATTGTTCATATATTCCTGATGGTAGAAAAGAAACACTAACAATAAACTCTAATGGTACAAGAAGAGGTTTGATTTATGGCGGTTAATGCAGCTGGTAATTATACAAAACCAGGTATGAGAAAAAGATTATATAAATCTATTTTAGGTCGAGCTACTCATGGTACAGCTGCTGGTAAATGGTCAGCCAGGAAAGCACAACTACTAGCTAAAACATATAAGGCAAGAGGTGGTGGTTATAAATCATGAGCCTAGCCAAGTCACAACAAAGCCTGAAGAGCTGGGGTAGTCAAAAATGGCGCACTAAGTCAGGCAAAAAATCTAGCGTAACTGGTGAAAGGTATTTACCTGAAAAGGCAATTAAAGCTCTTACACCAGCTGAATACGCTGCAACTACAGCTGCTAAAAGAAAGTCAAAGAAGGCTGGTAAGCAGTTCTCTAAACAGCCTGAATCAATAATGAAAAAAACAAGACAATATAGGAGTATATAAAATGCCTGGTATGATGAAAGAAAAATTAGAAAAGTCTCTTATGGCAAAAGCCAAACAAAAAGGTTTGAAGGGCAAAGCTGCTGATAGTTATGTATATGGTACTATGACTAAAATTGGTGGATCTAAGTTTGCCAACAAAGCATCAAAGATGGGTTCCGTTAGATCTACATGAGTAGCATTCTAAAAAGAATGAAGGTAAGTGGTTTTAATAAACCAAAGCGAACACCCAATCATCCTACAAAAAGTCATGTTGTTGTTGCCAAGTCAGGTGACAAAATAAAAACAATAAGGTTTGGTCAGCAAGGAGCTGATACAGCTGGTGCGCCTAAAAAAGGTGAGAGCGAAAGGATGAAGAATAAAAGAAAAAGTTTTAAGGCAAGACACGGTAAGAATATAGCTAAAGGTAAAATGTCAGCTGCGTACTGGGCAGACAAAACTAAATGGAGTTAATCATGGCAGTAGGAAAACATTTTTTTAAAGATGGTAAACCTTATATGGGTAAGACACATAAGATGGATGGTCAGATACATACTGGCGCTTCACATAGTGCAGCATCCAAACAAGTATTTCATCCAAAAGATTTATCAAAAGCAGCTCAATCAAAAGCAATGTCATTAATGAAAAAAATGAAAGGAAAAAAATAATGTACGGTAAATCATCATACGGTAAGAAAATGACAATGAAAAAAAAGCCTATGAAAAAAGATGGTAAGAAAAAGAAATCTATTATGGGTAAATATAAATCCTAATTGTACACATTTTGTACACACTTTTTCGAGGGAATGGGTGGGAACTCTATAGCCGTATTTCCCTGAATACCTACCTTTTTACACCTCACGCATAGATATTTATCGAACTGTCACGCCGGAGGTCGCGAGTTCGAGTCTCGTCACTCTCGCCATTATATACCCAGCAATATCAATGGTTTATACCCCAAAAGACCTTTCCCAAAACTAACATAAATTTGGCTTGTACACATTTTGTACACATTTTTTTCTGTTCTGCTCTTGTAAATATGACAGTAGCTGTTATATATATTGTATAAGTTGTTAACAAAGCGGAGAGAAAAATGGATAAAAAATCAGTTCAAGAATATTTCAAAGGTTACACAGACGGTCAAATAAATGACAGAATATTGTCTATGGCTATGAGTGATGATCAAAGAGAAGTTGATTTATCAGTTAAGTTATATAGAGCTTGGTTTGGTAAATGCCCAGTTGGTGACATGGAGATAGTATAATGAAGGATCTTAAAGTTAGATACTGGGATGCTAGAAAGCATTGGGTAATTGATGCAAGGCTAGTTGGTCTTAACAATAGATATGGTAACTACCCATCACAAAAAGCAGCTATTAAAGAAGCTGAATTACTTAAAGCCAAATTTATTACTGGTGCTATTGCAGAAAAAGTTGACGTAGTAAAAGTATCCCAGGCAGTAGAAAANTTTTATCATCATCAAACAACCAGGCAAGAAAACAAAGAGGTATCTATTTCTTTTTTCAAAGAGATTAAAACTTCATTANATTATTGTTTGGCTATCAAGATTGATGGCAAGAAATTTTTAGATCAAAGTTTTGATATTATNAAAAGAGAAAACAAATCTGAATTAGTNACAGCTTTTGTAAAAGGTATTACTGACGAAGGTAAGTCAAAAGCTACAGCTGAGAAAAGAATAAAAGTTTTAAAAATGTTTTTGAATTATTGTGATCTTAAAGGTTGGATTACAATGAACCCTCTTGATAAAGTATCATTAGGTATGTCAGCCGAGATCGGAGATAGGGCGCCAAGAATACAGCCTGANACAATTCAAAAGATTGTTAGTGACGGATTACCAGCTGAAACTCTTTATGATCANTGTATGGTNCTTACAGCTCTTGCAAGTGGTATGAGACAAGGTGAGCTGCGTGCATTAAAGTGGGGCAACATTGATTTTGATAACGAAACAATTCGTATNGAAGGTGCAGTNAAGCATGGCACAATGATCATTGGTGATACTAAAACTAAAAGAGGTAAAAGAGAAATACCTATTGATGCAGCGACTATGAAGAAACTTAAAGAGCTAAAGATTTCATCAAAGTTTAGCTCACCTGGTGACATTGTTTTTGCAAGCTCTAACGGTACACCAAAAGTACAAAAGATATTGATCAAACTAATCAAAAGAGTTTGTAATACAGCTGGTGTTAAACCTATCCTATGGGGTGATATGAGACACTTTTATGCATCAGTGCAGCTTAGTAGCCTGGGTGAAGATTGGGCAGAAGTAGCAGCTCTTATGGGGCATTCAAACTCTAACTTTACTTACAAGCAGTATGGTCACTATGTAAAGAATGAAAGAAAACAAGCGAAGGCAAGACAAGCTGCTGCTTCAGCAATGTATGGCGGAAACTAATCCGCCATCATTTCAGATTCAATGCGTAGTATTTCAGACTTAGGNATAAAATATACTCTTGAATCTTTNATAGATTTTATTTTACCAGTTTGTATCCAGCGATATATTCTCTTTCGATTTGTATCACCAAAGTCACCAAACAATCTTATAGCTACTTCTTTAGGTCTAAGCANAGATCTACCTTCCAGGGAAACCATCATCATCTCCTATAGGTGTTGAGCTGCTTTGAAACATTGCTTTTTTTTCATCAGGTAAAAATAGATTAGCGCTACCCATATTTGTATAAGTATCTATCTCTTTCCTTTGCAGCTGTATTGATGGTGATTTATTGGCTATAGCATAATACTTTTCTAGCTGGTCAACTAATTTTTGATCATCAATATTAAACCAAAAACCAACTGATATTTGATCTGTTGCATTTATAGATCCATTTAATCTCAATTTACTATTCTTCATATTAGGCGCTGACGGCATCTTGTTTCCTTTCTTTATAAGCGTTAAATAATTTTGTGTGTAAGTTTTTATCCAAATCAGCTAATGATTTTAGGTTGTCTGATTCTTGTTGTGTCCAAACAACCAGGGCATTTGCATTCATGCTTTGAATTTTTTCTATTTGCTGTTCTACATATTCTGTAGCAGCTGCTAATTTATCTTTTGTATCTTCTTCAGGTTTAGGATCNTCCAATTTTTCTTCCTTCCCTTTTGCTATTTNCATTTCATCATAGCTAGGNAANTCACCACCATGTATGCCAAGACTACCCAAGGCACGCCCCCAGGCGGAGCTTTCGCAGTTCTCTAATGCTGATGTTTTGTTTATATTCCCAGCGCCAATTATTTCTTCAGCTGTACCACTAGCTAAAACAAATCCCTGGTCAGTAGATATGGTTGCCTTGATGACAATTTTTTCACCTGGTTTAGATCCATATGTAACTATTTCAGTATTGATACCGTATTTAAAACCAGTATGCTTTCTAAAAATTTCTAACCTGGTTGCCACTGTAGTATAATTCTTGTTGTGAATTTTTACAGCTGGTGCCTTTTTCATATCCTCAATAATATTATGTAATATATCCGCTTCAATCATTACTTCCTTCTACTCCTCTTATCTCAAATACACCTTTGTATTGAGGGTTATTCTTCATCCAAAGCCGTGAATAATATGCTTTGTGATGATCATTTATTTTNANTTTTTTATCGTTGTCAGTNTGATCCTGGATGACAACATTAGTTTCCCAGCGTATCCGTTCCATGATAAGAGCTGCGCCTACCTTACGCATTCCTTTATCTAAACACTCCAGGGTAAACTTATCCCATAGCCTATAAACTATTGGATATCTTTTATGGAACTCTAGAAAGCGTGCTTCACGGACGTTTCTAGGTATCTCTAATTTATCAAACATATTGGTTTGGATCATAGGACTATCAATAAAAAAATAATGAAGGCAACGAAGCTGCAAAAGCCAAGCAGCTCTATAAATCCTACAATCCAAAATGATGTATTGTCTTGTTTGGGTGTAGCCTTTTTAATATGCATATGCAGATACTTGTTCATTGTACAAATCCCCATAGTTGTTTTGCTTCTTTTAAAACTTCAGGATGAATATCCCAGGCAAACATATGGCTAAAGTCAGGCTCTACCAGCTGTATCAAATCATGAACTGTTTGCGCTGATTTAAGCTGGTTTTCACGGATACGACATTTAGCGACAATGTGGTTCCAAATATTTTTAAGTGATTCAGGAGATAGTTTTTCACAATTCTCTTCAGTGAATATTCTATATCCTTTTTCATTGGCATAAACTATTGCCTGGGGATCTTGCTTGTATGCCCAGTAACCAGCCACCTGGCATAAATGCGACCAACTGGGTTGTGAAGGTAAACTTGCTGAACGCCTACCTGAACTAATTAGTTTACTGTATGTTGCCCAGGTTGTTTTAAGTTCTATCTGACCATTAAAGTCAGGCTTGCCGTTATACTCTAGGTCTAATCCTGGAACGCCAAACATATAATTACGCTCACCTTCAAGTTTATTGATACGCATTTTATTCTGCGCTTCATCTAAACCTTGTAATGCATTCTTAAATACATCAGCAAAACTATTGATACATATGTCTAGCTGCGCTTCATCTTTGCCATCATCCCAGGTCTTAGGTTTATATTGGGCAAAAATTTCTTTTCCAGCATCTATACAATCTTCAATAGTATCTGCTTTATTATGTATTCGGTAATCATCTATTAGGGTTTGTACAACTCGACCAGCTGTCATTTTAGCTGCATCATTAGTATATTTAGTTATTTGAGTAGAAGCCTGATCTTTATCGCCTTCCTTCTCACCTTTAACAATAGACCAAGCTATATCAAGTTTTGGTCTAATTATACATTTATCAAAGTACGTTCTACATACTGGTCTACTTTCAGGATTTGAATGCCATAAGTAGTTTTTCTTTATTGCCCAGCTGGGCAGTGTGGGGAACTCCATATTTCTAACCGCATCTGTTAACTATTAGATGGGATTAGATTATAATTGACAGATGTTGTCAATTTTTAATTTACTTAATTTCTAAACCTAACAAATCAGGACGTTCAGCTCTTCCTAAAACTGGACACGCCCAAACTATTTCTATGTCATTTCTAACATTGTGTCCGTAAAAAGCTACAGTGGTAAATAAGCCATTCATTTGTTTGTGGATAACGGCTTGACGTACTTGTCCTACACTACATTTAAAAATGCAACATCTACTTAAAGCATCCTGGGGAACTGATTCTTCTTGTATTGGTCGCATATCAGCCCAGGTAATTGTACCGTTTAATGCACCATTAAAAGCATCTCTATTATTAATAAAAGCGCCAACATAAGATGGGAACCTGGTTTGTGCGCAATGAACGAATCGCTCTTTCTCACTAGTGCTAACCATATCCACTTTATAGCCTTCATTTATAGTGCCAAAAACTTTTACAGCTGAATCTTCAAATAACAAAGCTGATGGATCAATTTGTAATATAGTTGCATATTCAACTGCATCCTGGATACTAAAGTTAGACCGTCCTGATATATGTCTACTAAGGCTTTCAGGTGCAATACCTTTAGCAGCTGCGACCTCTGCATGAGACATACCTGATAGGGTAATATACTTCTTAAGGTTATTAACCATATAACTGTATTTATCCCCTAAAACAGATGATCTATAAAATTGTATTCTTGTGTTCATATGTTTACCTCAACTTAAAAAATAATACTATGACATAAACTGTCATAAGTAAAATTAAATAATTAACTATATTGACCGTATCTGTCAATAATATATAATGCAGAAATGACATTAAAAGAATTTAAAGATCAAAATAAAATTAGTTTTGCAAAGTTAGCTGCGTTGATAGGTGCAAGTCATGCAACGGTTGCCAGGCGTTATTGTCTTCCTAAAACTCATAAAGATAGGATGATACCTAATGCTAAATACATGGCAGCTATCATGACAGTAACTGACGGAGCTGTAACGCCAAACGATTTTTATCGTGTAGATTAGCATGAAAGAATACCAATTTCACAAAATGGTTGTGGCTTGGTTAGACGTAGCATTGCCGAGGGGATCTATCTATCATCATTCACCCAATGAAGGTAAGCGCCATGTAAACTATCATGTAAAGATGAAGGCAATGGGCATGAAGGCTGGTTTTCCTGATTTATGTATATTTGTTCCGCAGCGGTTTTTTTGGGATGGCGTGCCGTGCAGTATATTTTTGGAACTTAAAAGACCTGGCGGCAGAACTACATCCCAACAAAAAAAGATACATGATCAGCTGATAGAAGCTGGAGCAGCTGTTGCTGTAATAGATAACTTTTCAATTATGAAATTATTTTTATCAAACTTGATTGAATTAAAAGACAACACACAAATGCAAATGCTAGAGAAACTAGCCAAGGAGCATGGCGTATGAGTTGGTATGTTGCCTGGATGGATAAGTTAGAAGATGAGCATCCAATATTGTTCAGTCTTTATGATGAGATTCGCACAACTAATCCAGGTTTGTTTGAGCAGCTGATGCATGAAATATGGCAAGTCAATAATGGAATAGATTATCAGGTTGTTAAAAAGCAGTCAGATACAAANCAGCTGGAGTTGTTGTTATGAACTGTACCAGCTGCGGCAAATCTACCCAGGTAAAAGATAGTCGAGCTTTTGAAGATAACCAGGTTAGACGAAGAAGGGTATGTACTAGCTGTAAATTCTCATTTTACACCCTGGAGACAAGAGAAATAGAAAAAGTAAACGTAAATAAGCTCCGTAGAGGGGTCAATCAGGTTACCAGTGGTATGATTAGACCTGGGAAAAAGAAGGTATTACCAGTAAGGCGCCAGGAGCCAAGAACAAGGTATGATGAGTTCGAAGAGTTAAATGGTGATGATTATTTAGATTTGAAAGAGCTAGGACTAAAATGAGAACTCATGTTGATTTATGCACTGGCATTGGTGGGTTTAGTCTTGGTTTCATTGCAGCAAGATTATCTGCGCCAGTATTGTTTTGTGATTTCGATGAGCAAGTTAGAAAATTATTAACAGTGAGGTTTCCAGGAATACCAATAGCAAATGACGTTAAGGAGGTAGCAAATGATCCAACAAGATTTATTCATAAAAAACCCTTCATCCTCAGTTCAGGCTATCCGTGCCAGCCATTTTCCGCAAGCGGCCAAAGAAAAGGTGAAGAAGACCCACGGCATATATTCCCACAAATTGCTGAAATTGTTGCACAAACAAGACCCACTTATTGCGTTTTCGAAAATGTTTATGGACATATTTCACTTGGACTCGACAAAGTTCTCAATCAAATGGGATCACTTGATTACGCCACATCGACATTTATTGTTCCAGCTGCAAGTTTTCGCCCCCACTATAGAAAAAGGCTTTGGATCATCTGCAAAGACTTATCCAACGCCGGATGCAAACATGGGAAAAAGAGGAACTTCCCCAGTTTGGAGAAAGGGAACACAATACACACTCAATCAAGCGGTGAGGGATTTACAAGCACAGAAACTTTATCCTACACCGAGAGCTTCAAATCCAGGAAGCAGACCAAATGGAAAGGGCGGCAAGATACTAGAGGAAGAAATATTAATACAACAAGGATTGAGAAAGAGAGGTCATCTTCTAGTGAAGAAAAATCTACCGAAACTTTCACCAGCTTTCGTAGAATATTTGATGGGATTTCCAATTGGGTGGACGAACCCAAACATATCGAACGAACAACTCATAAAAATGAACACAGAAACGAAAGACTAAAACAACTTGGTAATGCATTGTTACCACAAATTACATACCGAATAGGTCTAGCTATAAAAGAATGCGAGGGATTTAATGATTAAACCAAAACAACTAGCAAAAGAAGCTGCAAGCATACTTGAAAAGCGTGGCAAGCAGTATGGAAACTATGAAGAGGTATTTAGAAATTTTGCTGCACGAATCAGTTTAGTCCTGGCAAGAAAGTTAAAAGAGGATGTAACACCAGCTGAAGGTGCAAGAATTTTAGACGAATTAAAAGGTACACGGTGGGATACTGGGGGATACAAAAGGGATCATGCGGTAGACGGTGGGAATTATAAGTTTATAGCTGGTGCATTGGAAGAAAAAAAATGATTGACAATAAAATTCAAAAAAATAAAATCGTTAGTAGACAGTCTATACAGCAAAGTTTGCGACAGACCTTGGCTGAAAGCATAGACAAACTCCTAGTAAATAATTTAAGTAAAGAAAATAAAGTAAAGTCTACAGTAAACTTTACTGCAAACTTTACTGTCAGGCAGAATGCCGTTCAGAATATTGTTAGTAAAACAACCAAAAATTTTAACGTAAATTATCGTAATGCAAAAGAGCGTAGACGAACTGATGATATGCAGTTTCGTTTAGATAGATTGCTGCGCAAACTACGTCCTAATTATTCAGAGCTTGACTATATGGATCTACTTAGAAGTCTCCAGGTTGCGTCATTTTATCAGAAATATGAATTTATTATTGAGATGGAAAAAAAACTTGCCCAGCATAATTGATCTACATGAATTGTTTTTAGAAGCAGCTGAAACTGATAGGAAATTACCGTCAGTTGTTAGAAGGACTAAAATGGCATTTTGGGTTGATTATGTAAAAGATTGGAATAGTTATGGATGGGATGGAAAGTCTAAAATGAAGCTATCAGCTACAGCTGGTGAAATAGATCGGTATGATAAGATAGCTGATTATCTTGCTATTATGGATGTAAAGGATAGAAAGCTAGTGTGGGCAGTTGCTCATTCAGCAGCTTACCGTGATAGAGGTGTACAATGGACTAAGATTGCCAGGATATTACATCTTAATGATCCAAGGATTGTGAAGAGAAGGTATCAGGATGTTTTGGTAAAATTGTATTATAAGTTAAATAAAAAATGACGAATGTCCTTAAATTAGGTATATTTAAATTAAGATAACACTAGATGTAGTTGTATGTCGGAACAAGATAATCCCAAATATGAAATATGTTATATCTGTAAGACAGCAATAGTTAATGCTGTTTGCCCAGTTTGTAAGGTTAATTATGGCGAAGATAGTCAACAAGATAATAATGCAGAACATAGCCAATCGGTTAGCTAATGGTGAAAGCCTGGTACAAGTTTGTAAGACTAAAGGTATGCCTAGCTATAGATCTATTACTAGAGCTGTACAAGATGATGAGCAGCTGTGGGAGATCTATCGTAAAGGTAGAGTAATGCAAGCTGAATATTTTTCAGATTATATTAATGACTTAGCAGTTCAGCCTTTACCTGAAAGTGTAGATAATAGATTGCTTAATGCTGAAGTACAACGAAGACGGCTAGAGATCGATACTCTTAAATGGACGTTGGCTAGGATACAGCCTTATGGTCTTAGAGATAAGAAGGATGAACCTAGTGTGGCTACTGAGAATAGTATTACATTGAGCTGGGATAATGGTGAAGTTAAAGTAGGATAGCTATATATAAAAGATCTTCTGCTTGTCTTAGCTACACGCGCGAGGATCAATGCCAGGCTGAACGGCTATTTAGTTCGATGCCCTGGAAAGCTATAACTCAAGGTGGTATTCAAATATTTATAGAAGGATGATCTACTGTACACAATATGTACACAAAAAAAGGTACGATTTTCCTACAGCAACACCCTATATACCCAAAGTTGCGGCACAGAGTCTATATACGTAAATACAGATTGGAGAGTGTCTTACACTCATGCAGATAACGATACCCTATAAACCTAGAAATCTTCAGGCTAAATTACATCAAAACCTGGAGCAGTATAGATGGGGCGTTATTGTATGCCATCGAAGGATGGGTAAAACGGTTATGGCTATCAATCATTTGTTGAGGGCAGCTGTATTATGTCCTAAGAAGGCGCCTAGATATGCGTATTTAGCGCCTACATATAGGCAAGCAAAGGCTGTAGCCTGGGATTATTTGAAGCAGTTTGCTGGTGGTATACCAGGTATTAAGTTTCATGAGACTGAATTGCGTTGTGATTTACCTAATGGTGGACGTATAAGCCTTCTCGGAGCAGAAAATCCTGATAGTTTGCGTGGAATATACTTAGATGGATGTTTCATGGACGAGGTAGCGGATATGCCTGAAAAGGTATTTCCTGAAGTTATTAGACCAGCTTTATCTGATCGTGAGGGTTTTTGTTATTTTGTAGGAACGCCAAAAGGTCAGAATGCATTTTTTGAAATGTATGAGCAAGCGACTAATAATAATGATTGGTACACGGCTGTTCATAAGGCTAGTGAGACAGCTATATTGAATGCTACTGAATTGCGTAGTGCTAAAGAGGCTATGACGAGTGATCAGTATGCCCAGGAATATGAGTGTAGTTGGGTTGCCAATGTGCCAGGTGCCATTTTTGGTAAAGAGCTTGAAGCGGCTATGGAAGAGGGGCGCATATCGAGGGTTCCTCATGATCCAACCGTAAAGGTGGATACGTTTTGGGATTTAGGTGTAGGTGATAGTACCGCTATTTGGTTTATACAATCAGTTGGTCGAGCTGTTCATTTTATAGATTGTTATGAGAATAGGGGTGAGGGATTGCCCCATTATGTAAGTGTTTTATCTAAGAAGAATTATTTATATGGAGATCATTTTGCACCGCATGATATTGAGGTGCGTGAACTGGGATCAGGTAAATCTAGAAGGGAGATAGCATGGGATTTAGGATTNAATTTCAGNGTNGTTCCGAAACTGCCCCTGGAAGATGGATTACACGCAGCGCAGATGCTAATACCCAGGTGTTGGTTTGATGCTGAAAAGTGCAAGCAAGGCTTGGTGGCGCTCCGTCAGTATCACCGTGGGTATAATGAAAGAGCGAGGTCTTTCCGCACTACGCCAGTTCATGATTGGTCTTCGCATTTCGCTGATGCGCTTCGCTATACGGCGGTCGGTATTAAAGAAACGGTTAAGAATAGTAGACCGCCGCAAGTTCATGCCGAAATGGATTACAACCCTTTTCAACAAGTAGGAGTATGATATGGGATTTTTAAGACCTAAACCGCCGCCCCCACCGCCACCGCCACCTCCGCCGCCGCCGATTGAGCCTACGGTTACACCTCAAGGATCAAAAGAGCAGCAAAGGGTGAAGACAAGACAAGCCAGGAAAAAGGGGCAGATGGCAGCCAGGGTAACTGGTGGTCAAGGTTTATTAGAAGAAGCGCCNACAGAAAAACCAAGTTTATTAGGTCAGAATAAAAGGAATTATTAATGGCTGAAATTGATCAAAGAGCTGCCGTACTGATGAAAAGGTTTGGCAGCCTGAAGACATACAGAAGTAACTGGGAAAGTCACTGGCAAGAAATAGGTGACTTTGTTGCGCCTAATAAAGGTAACATCACTAAGAAAAGAACGCATGGTGATAAAAACACCGAGCGTATATTTGATGGTACTGCGCAGTTTGCAGCTGAACTTATGGCGTCAAGTATGCATGGAATGCTTACGAATTCAGGCACGCCCTGGTTTAGTCTTCGATATACTGACGATGAATTTGAAACTGATGATACATCAAAGGAATGGTTAGAGCGTGCAACAGATACAATGTATGTTGAGATCGGTAGATCAAATTTCCATGAAGCTATAAATGAATTATATTTTGACCTGGTTACTTTTGGTACAGCCGTTATGTTTGTTGATACTGATAAGGAAGGCACATTAAGATTCTCAACCAGGCACATATCAGAATGTTATGTATCAGAAGATGAGTTTGGTAGAGTTGATACAGTATTTCGTGAATTCAAAATGCCAGCCAGGGCAGCTATAGCGCAGTTCGGTGAAGAGAATGTAACCCAAAGACTTTTGAAAAAATCTCAAAGTGATCCCTATGATATGGTTGAGCTGCTTCATGTAGTGATGCCTAGATATGATAGAGATACAATAAAGATAGATGCTAAGAATAAACCAGTGGCGTCTATATATTTAGATCCTGGTGATAAAAAAATTATATCTGAAAGTGGTTTCGATGAATTCCCATACATGGTTCCAAGGTTTCGTAAAGCGTCTTACGAAAATGGGTATGGGAGATCACCAGCTATGACGGCATTGAGTGATATAAAAATGCTCAATGAAATGTCTAAGGCTGTTATTCAGGCGGCTCAATTGCAGATCCATCCTCCGCTGCTAGTACCTGATGACGGTTTTATACTCCCAGTTCGTACCGTACCTGGCGGTTTGAACTTTTACCGTTCAGGAACCAGGGATCGGATTGAGCCGTTGAATATTGGTGCTAATAATCCATTAGGTGAAAACCAGCTGGAGCAAAGACGAACTGCTATAAGAGCTGCATTTTATGTAGATCAATTAGTTACTGGTAATAGACCAGGTATGACAGCTACAGAAGTGATTCAAAAATCTACTGAGAAAATGAGAATACTTGCACCGCTTACTGGTAGGCTGCAATCAGAATTACTAAGACCTCTTATTGATAGAATATTTAATTTAATATCTAAGAAAAAAGGTTTTGAAGCAGCGCCTGAAACTATGGCTGGTAATGAAATAGATATTGAATATGTATCACCACTAGCAAAAGCACAACGCCAGGGTGATATTCAGGCATCACTTGAGTTGTTTCAGTTTCTTGCACCACTTATGCAAGTTGATCCTAATGTGGTTGATTTCTTNGATGTAGANGGTCTAGCNAAACATATAATCAAAACTACTGGAGTACCAGCTAGTGTGGTTAGAGGGGCAGAAGAGGTGGCTGCTATCCGTGAGCAGAAGCAGCAAATGCAAGCGCAAATGGCAGCTGATCAAAGAACGGCTATGCTTGCAAAAGCAGCTGGTGAAGGTGCGCCTGGTCTAAGAGCGGCTGACGATGTAAGTCCTGAAGCGCAAGAAGCAGTATTGAATTTGGTAGCTGGTGATGAATGATCCAGGGCAACAAAAGATTTTATTTAAAGAATTGTTTTCATCCCCTGAAGGCAAGAAGGTTTTAGAAGATTTGGAAAAAAGATTTAGTTTCAAGTCTTCTACCTTTGTGCCGAATAGTGATGAGACAATATACCGTGAAGGTCAAAGATCAGTTGTGGTGTTTATACATAGTATGATTGATGATCAAAAACCAATANAACAAGAAGGAGCTATAAATGTCTGAAGAAGGTCAGGTAGCGGATGCCCCAGTAGATACTGGACAAGCAGCGTCTGAAACAACAGAGTTTAATTTTAGAGATCACATTGATGAAACAATAAGAGATGATCCAAGTCTATCTACATATAAAGATATTAATGGTATGGCTAAGTCTCTTATCAATGCGCAAAAAATGGTAGGTGCAGATAAAGTTGCTATACCAGGCAAGTATACTACACCTGAAGAAATGGATAGTTTTTATTCAAAGATAGGTAGACCTGATGGCGTAGATGGTTATGAGCTGTCTGCCACGGATACAATAGGTGAGGAAGGTGTAACTTTTTTCAAGCAGCTTGCTCATAAAAACGGATTAACACAAACCCAGGCAGAAAATATCTTAACAGAATATGGTGGATATTTAGATACAATGGGTGAGAAAACAGAAGATCAAATAGAAGAAATTAGAGTTGGTCTTGAAAAAGATTTACAGAATGAATGGGGTGATCAATATCAAAAGAATATAGATCATAGTAATGACGTTGTAAGTTTTTTTGCTGGTGAGAATGATGAAGATATAACAGAAATGAAATTGGCAGATGGCACTAGGATTGGTGACAACCCAATGATCATTGAGATGTTTTCAAACATTGGTCAGTTTATTGCCGAAAAAATTGGTGAAGATAGTTTTTCAGGAAGAGATAATGTTCCTGGTATGGCTATGGAAGAAGTACAACAAGAATT
>JGI25127J35165_1000188_pt1 | contig 21033 bp, 30 predicted proteins | sample ETNvirenome_2_30_FD_35165 | JGI IMG/M metagenome (IMG submission 35165) | reverse complement strand
GGAGTAATGGCGGGTAAGTTCCAAGTAGGATACATGAAAGACGCTATAGAAAGGATAGGGCAAAGTATGGACCCTAAAGTTAGCACCGTGTATGATGATTTAATAATTAAACAAAACCAAAGAAATCAAAACGTTTCTACTTTTTTTGAACAAACAGGAGTTGACCCTAAACTGTTTAAAGATATAGACGTAACTGAAGCTAAACAAATATTCGGTCAAGAACTTATGAGGTTTAGCGGTAAGTCACTTAAAAACGCTACGGCTAAAGATAAAAAGTTAGTACAAGTAATTAACGCTAGTAAAGGTGAACCAGAAAATATTTTTAACAACGTTTGGAAAGAAAATAGCCTAAGCTTAACTCAAGCTTTATTAAATAAATTAACTAAAAACGGTGACGTAGCAGGTATAGATACTTTTAAAAGTTTAGTGTATAGAGACTTTATTGATCAAACTAAAGTCAACGGTCAGTTTACTACGGGTAAACTAGATAAATACATGAGAAAATATAACTCAGCCCTTACTGAACTATATGGTAAAGAGATGACAGACGGTCTTAATAACTATATAACTTTACTTAAAAAACTAGATACAGGCTCTATAAAAATACAAGAACTTAATAAAAATACTGCGAAAAAAATGGTCAACGATTTAGTTAGAGCTTACGTAGGTATATTTACTAGAGAAGGTAGAATAGTAACAGCTTTAGGTAGATCTACAGATAGAATAAAACTAGGTAAATATGAAGAACTTATATTAGACCCAGATAAATTAGAAAAAGCGTTAAGAAACAGAGCAATTTTAGATGACCCCAAATTTAGGTTATTTGTCAGAGGTTTAGCTAGAGGCTACGGACAACAGTTTGCTACCGATGATGAAGAGGATACTATTTACACAGATACTGCTTTAGTTGAAGAGCAAGATAGGGTAAACTTAGAACTATTAGACAGTATATTAGCGGAGCAATAATGAATAATATGAAAAAAAGAATGGCTAATTTAATGAGAATGAATAAAATGGCTAACGGTGGTATGGCTTTTGCGGGAGGCACTCCAGGGTTTGACCCCACTGGTCAAAACCCATTAGCTGGTGCTCCTAGTTATAGTTTAACAGGTCAACCTGGAGGTGGCACAGGCGGTATAGCATTTGATGCTCAAGTTATGGCTGCTAATCCAGGGGATAGTATGGCTATAGGTAGACCAGTTGATCCAGGTGCGAGGTTACCTGATTTTTCATTTACCAACCCACAACTACGGACTACTGGGGAAGAAGCTTTTCTTAGCGATAGGCGTAGTATAGTGCCTGTAGGAGGATTTAGTCCAGTAAGCATGCCCAATATCGGAGGATCGCTACTACGTTCTTCAGCTGGTCAAAAACCACCTAAACCACCTTCTATAGGTGGACCAGGAGAAGGACCACCGCCACAAGATCCAGCACCAGGATCTCCTGGCACAGATCCTAGTGGTAGTGGTAGCTTTGCTTTTCAAATGCCTGCTCAAGGTTCATTCTTCGGTAGTCCTTATATGACTCAGTATGGAGGTTTTAACCCTTATATGAGCTACGGTTACGGTGGAGCAGGGTTAGGTAGTTTATTCCCTAGTTTTGGGTTTAATCCTTACGGTAGTTTCGGTGGCGGTAGCATGGGTAGCATGGGCGGTATGTTCGGCGGAGGCTTCGGTTCTCCATTTGGCGGAGGCTTCGGTTCTCCATTTGGCGGAAGTTTCGGAGGTGGCTTCGGCTCCCCTTTTAGCCCAGCACTGTCTTCGCTTTATGGAGGCGGTGCCATGAGTAACCCTTTTCTTAAAACTTATCAATATGGCGGGTTAGCTTCAATGCGTGATGAAATATTAAACCCACCCGCTACAGCTATAGACCCTAATAATTTAATGGGTCAACTAAGTAATTTATATCAAATGACCATACGTCCTTATTTAGCAGCACCCGAGGCACCCCCCTTTATAGATCTACCAGACAACGGTGATGATGACGATGATAATGATGGTCCAGGTGATGGTCGAGATGATCCTCTTAGACCACCACCACCTATAAATGTGCCACCCCCCACTGAAAATCCACCTGAAGAGAAACCTGATCCTAAAGATCCTGTACCAACGCCTTCACCAGTTTTTCCTATCTCACCTAATCCAGTAGCACCAGTTAGTATAGGTGACCCAGTGCAGTTTGCTGGTGGTAGCCCAAGCTTTGATTACAGAGGTCCTACTTTTATACCGCCTACTGGTTCTTCACCTAAAGTAGTTAGTGATATACAAGAAGCTATGGACGTTAAAGAATTAGGTAGCGGAATAACTGATTTATTACCTAGTTTACCAGACGATACTATATCAAACATAGATAAAATATTAGAAGACGCGGGTGTGGGTAAAAGCGTTTCTTTAGCACCGTTACCTACTTTTAACCTTAGGGGTTTAGGTTAACCAATCTTTATATCTTTCTTCACCTAATATAGTGCTGGCTATAGATTGTTTTTTACGTAAAGCTTTTACTATTTTTTCATCTACGGTACGTTCGCAAACTATATCAATATAAGTAACTTTATTAGTTTGACCTATACGGTGAGCACGATCTTCTGATTGTAAACGTTTTTCAAGGTCATAGTTATTACTGTAATAAATTACTGTTTTAGCTTCAGTTAAAGTTATACCGAATCCACCCGTTTGAGTATTACCTACAAAAAACCGTAAGGGGTTATTAGGGTCTTGAAAATTTTTAATTACTTCTTCACGGTCGGTATTACTTACGTCTCCGTAATAAGTACCCACAATATTTTCACCATACTCATCAACTAACATAGTTTTAATTTTTTCTATGTCGTGTCGATAATTAGCCCAAATTATAGCTTTACCGTCTATTTCTTGTAGTATAGAGGACAATTCTGAGAGTCTTTGTGAGGGTAACTCGGTAATATACCCGTCATCAGTCCTTATGAATCCACATGATATTTGATGTAAACGGGTTATTTGAGTCATAATGTGGTTTATAGTTACTGATTTAGTATTAGCTAACTTAGTAAAAGCAAAACGCTGTAATTCTTTATAAGCTTTCTTTTGTTCAGCTGTCATTTGTATAGTTCTACGTTGATATATCTTTTCTGGTAAATCTAAACAGTCTTTTTTTAACACCCTATGACTAAACTTACTTAAACTTTCGTTTAACTCATCTAGGTTTTTATAACCTACTACTAATTTAAAAGTTCTACCTTGACCTGTTTTTTCAACTAGGTCAGCATACCTAGCCCTAAATGAATAAAAACTACTAAAGCCTAACAAAGCAGGATCTAAAAATAAACATTGACTATATAAATCTAAAGGACTTTTAGTTACTGGTGAGCCAGTTAATATTCTACGGTAATGAGCGTATTTACCTAAAGCTAAACAGGTTTTAGTTCTTTTAGCCTCTGGGTTTTTTATAGTTGTACTTTCATCTACTATAAACATAGTTTTATTACTCATAACAAAACGACTAGCAAAGTCTTTACCTTTTTTAGTGCTTAGTGCTTCAATATTCATCACTAGTATTTTTAGCCTAAAGTCTAAAGTGAATAATTTATCAAACTCTTTTTTTAATTTTTGTGTGTGGTTACTAGACCATTGAACTAAGTCATATGTTACATGTTCTGGGGTATGTATAGGTACTTCGTTTTTTACCCATGTGCCGTATACACCTTTAGGTGCTACTATTAATACATTATATATTTCACCTTTAGCGTATTGATGGACAAAAGTGTCTACTATAACTTTTGATTTACCACAACCCATCTCCATAAATAAAGCATACTCAGTTTTATCATAAGATTGTTCTAACGCCTCTAGCTGATGAGCATACGGCTCAGTATTAAATATAAAATCTGTCATTTATCTCGTCTCTATATAATAGGTTAGTATATGTCAAACTAAAAATAAATAGTTATTGGCACGTTTTATGCTAATAGTGTGCTAATAGCTTAGGTAATAACCTTAATAAACGCTATGGTTATAGGCTTTACAGACTCCTCCTATTAAAGGTATTAGTATTTTTAACAAATAACTTTATTTTTAAAAAGAAATAAACTAACCTATATATAGGTAATAGGTGTGGGGTCATAATTTATACCTCCGAAAAAATAAGTAGTTCCTGCACCTTTGCCGCTAGAGATAAGAGAGAAGATATGGCAGTATATGTAGTACAAAAACCAGACGAAAGACAAAACATACTTTCAGCTACCGATTACGGTGAACTAGTTTTTATATTAGAAGATAATAAATCTAATATGATGTTTAGTCCTAAACCCACCTCATCTAAAATAATGAATAAACTTAAATATTTTAATGATAAAGATTATTTATTATTAATAGGTGACCCTGCGGCAATAGGTATCTCAGTATATTACGCTTTACATTTTAATAGAGGTAAGGCTAACTTACTAAAGTGGGATAACCGTGAGCATAAATATTACAATATAGAGGTAGAAGTATGACAACACTAAATGACTTAACAAATAAAGCTGAAGAATTATTAGAGTTAGAAAAATTAATGGATAAAGTCCAAGCTGAGTTAAAAGAAGTAAAAAATAAATATCAAAAGGTAAGTGAGGAAGACATACCTAGTATGCTTAGTGAACTAGGTTTAAGTGAAATTACTATGAATGATGGTAGTAAAATAAGCACCTCACAATATTACTCAGCTAGAATAACACCCGATAAAACAGATGAAGCTTTCGCTTGGCTAAATAATAATGGTCATGGCGATATAATTAAAAACACAGTTTCAGTAAGTTTCGGCAGGGAAGAAAACGACTCTGCCTTAAAACTCACTAGTGAACTACACTCTAAAGGATTAGACCCCGCCCAGAAAAAATGGGTAGAGCCTATGACTTTAAAGGCGTTTGTTAGAGAGCAGGTGGAAAGTGGGAACGACCTACCCCTTGAAACCTTTAATGTTTATATAGGTCAAAAAACTAGGATAATTAAAAAATGAACCAAGAAAACTTAAATAATAACAATGAAATAAGTGAAACTAAAACCACTGACGTTGCCTTAACGTCGGCTCAGTTTGCAGCAGACGCAGGTAGTGGCTTAGAAAACGTAACATCAGAAGATATGGCTATACCACGTCTTAAAATACTACAGGCTTTAAGCCCAGAAGTAAATAAGAATGATGGTAAGTATGTCGACGGTGCTAGTGCTGGTGATGTAATTAATACAGTAACCAGTAAACTATATACTAATGATAACCCATTAGTTGTTTTACCAGTAGCGTATAAAAGGCTATTTTTAGAGTGGACTCCTAGAGAGTCTGGTGGAGGGTTAGTAGCTCAACACGACGACGTATCTATTTTAGATAAAACTACTAAAAATAATTTTGGTCAAGATGCGTTGCCTAACGGTAATTACATACAAACTTCTGCTTCACACTTTTTATTAGTGATGAATGAAGACGGTAGTTTTGACCAAGCAATGTTGGCTATGGCTGGTACACAGCTTAAAAAGTCAAGGACTTGGAACTCCATGATGGCTAGTGCTAAAATGAATGTGGACGGTAAAGTATTTACGCCACCTAGTTATAGCACTAAATACACCCTAAAAACTGTGCAAGAGTCAAATGACCGTGGTGCATGGTTTGGTTGGAGTATTACATCTGGCGGTGCGTTATCAGATAATGAGATGATATATTACGAGGCAGCAAAAAACTTTGCCTCATCAGTTAGTGGTATGTCCTTTGGGGGTAATACTACTGAATCATCAGAAGATACACCGTTTTAACTTAACGTTAGGGGGGGAGCTAGTCTCCCCTTTTTTATGGAGAAACATTGGAGCTACCTAATGCATTTAACGAACTATTCATGGGATCGCAAAGAGCTCATGGTACGTTTAGTGTAGAAGAAGGCACTAGTGGTCAAAAGAAACAAGGCGTAGCCAGAACTATTAAAACTGTAGGAGCGTCTCTAAAAAACTGGCAAAATCATTTAGAAGGTGTAATAGGTTTAGGTATTATACCCATCAACGAAGAAAATAAAGTTAAGTGGGGCGTTATAGATATTGATACATACTCACTTGATATTCCTAAATTAGTAAAAAAGATAGAAGATTTTAAACTACCGTTAATAGTTTGCAGGTCAAAAAGTGGCGGTGCCCATGTGTTTTGTTTTATGAAAGAGTTTATACCTGCGGGTGAGATGCAAGATAAACTTAGGGAGTTATCAGCAGGGTTAGGTTACGGAGGAGTTGAGATATTTCCTAAACAAAGAGAAGTATTAGTAGACAGGGGAGACATAGGTAGTTGGTTAAACATGCCTTATTTTCAAGGTGCTACCTCTACTAGATACGCATGCGACCCTAATAGTGGTATAGCTTTAACACCTATTCAGTTTATAAACCTAAGTAATGACCGTAGTTTAACTTTAGATGAGTTACAAGAGCTAACTGTACCAGAAGTTGATGAGCTTGAAGGCGGACCACCGTGTCTAAAAACTTTATTAAAACAAGGCTTCCCTGAAGGCACACGTAATAACGGTTTATTTAACGTAGGTGTATACCTTAAAAAAGCTGTACCTGATGAGTGGGAAGTAGAGATAGAGGAATATAACCGTAAGTTTGTAATACCACCTTTACCCGCACAAGAGGTTTTAGGTTTAATAAGCACCTTAAAGAAAAAAGACTATAACTATAAATGTAGTGATGAGCCTATACGTTCATACTGTGACGTAACTAAATGTAGGATGTGTAAGTTTGGTGTAGGTGCTGGTAATACTGCTCCTATGTTTTCTAGTTTAGCTAAACTAGACTCAACACCACCTTTATGGTTTTTATCCATAGATGATAAACGTTTAGAACTAACAACTGAGCAACTACAGAATCAAACTAAGTTTCAAAGAGCTTGTATGGAGGTGTTAAACTTAATGCCACCTAAAATGAAAGAAGTAGCATGGCAAGCACAAATACAAGCCTTAATGGACTCAGGTATGGAAATAATAGAAGTTAGCTCAGACATATCAACTGAAGGACAGTTTTTAGAGTTACTAGAATCTTTTTGTACTGATGTAGCACAAGCTGGTACACGTGAGGAAATACTATTAGGTAAACCTTTTACCGAAGAAGGCACTACTTACTTTAGAATAAAAGACTTACGTGAATATTTATTAAAGCACAGGTTTACTGAACTAGAAGTAAATAAAATAGCCAGTAAATTAAGAGACTTAAAAGCTAAGACTAAGTTCTGGAACATTAAAGGTAGAGGCACTAACGTTTGGTTTATAAAATCTTTTGAGTATGCAGAAGAAACTTTAGAAGGTCATGACTTTGAAAAAGGTTTACTGTGAATAAAAAAGTTATAAGTAGACATAAAGAAACAGCCACCACAGTATTTAGTGGAACTTTAATTAATTACCCACTACAGATTTTTGTAATATGGTTGTTACTGGATATTTTGAATATACAAGAGTCTTTTTGGGTAGCAACATACAGTACGATAATCATGACTTTTTTCGCTTATATAAGAGTCTATTTAGTACGGAGTTATTTTGATAAGGATTTATTGTGAAACCTAACATCGTCCTTGGACCCCCAGGCACAGGTAAAACTACTTACCTTTTAAATACCGTCGATAAGTTATTTACAGACGGTGTGCGTCCTTCTGAGTTAGGTTATTTAGCGTTTACTAAAAAAGCTGCAAACGAAGCTTTAAACCGTGCTATGGATAAATTTAATTACGATAAAGATGAATTACCTTATTTTAGAACTATACATTCTTTGTGTTATTATTGGTTAGGCTTAACTACAGCAGACATACTTGACCGTAAAGAATTAAAAACGTTTAGTTTAGCAGTAGGTGAAAAAATCAGTAGTGCTTGGGACGGAGAAAATTATATGGCGTTAAGCAGTAAGGGCGATCAAATGTTGTTCTTAGAAAATATGGCACGTAATATGTGCGTTGATTATAAAGAGTCGTGGTCAAAGTCTGGGTATAATATTAGTTGGATACATTTTGACTGGTTCTGTAAAAGCTATGTAGAATATAAACAAAAACATTACTTAAAAGATTACACAGATATGTTATCTGGTTTTTTGAAAAATAATAAAACACCTAAATTAAAAGCCATAATAGTAGATGAAGCACAAGATTTATCACAACTACAGTGGCGTTGTATATACAAACTAGCTCAAGATGTTGAACATGTTTATTTTGCTGGTGATGACGATCAAGCTATTTACACATGGGCAGGTGCAGACACTAATGAATTTATTAATTTAAAAGGTAGTATTAAATATTTAGAGCAATCTTATAGAGTGCCTAAAAAGGTACATGATATAGCTTTTAAAATAGTTAATAGAATAAAAAACAGAAAGCCTAAAACATGGTTACCACGTGAAGATGAAGGTGAGGTGAGCTTTCATAAAAGTTTTGAACATGTAGACATGTCAGATGGTGAGTGGTTAGTATTAGCTAGAAATAATTATTTATTAACAGACGTAGAAAATTATTTAAAAAGCATGGGTTATTTTTACTACAGAAACACAAAAGCTTCGGTTAGTGAAGTATTAATACAAGCCATAAAAGATTGGGAGAGTTTACGTAAAGGTGAAACAGTAACTGTAGAAGATGTTAGAAAAATATACAACTATATGCGTGCAGGCGTGGGAGTTAGGAAAGGTTTTAAAACTTTAAAACAAGCTGACCCTAGATTAGAAGTAAACATAAATGATTTAAAAAAGAGTCATGGTTTAATGGTAGATAAAATATGGCATGAGTGTTTTGACCTGCTAGGTGATACTCAAAAACAATACATTATTTCTTGTTTACGTAAGGGTGAAAAAACAATGGGCATACGTATAAGGTTAAGCACTATACACGCTATAAAAGGCGGTGAGTGTGATAACGTTATACTACTAACTGATTTAGCTAACCGCACGTACGAAGAATTATATAAAGATCCTGATGATGAATGCCGTGCTTTTTACGTAGGCGTAACTAGAACTAAAAAACATTTACACATTATATCTAGTAAAACTAGGAGGGAGTTTAATCTATGGATTTAACTTTACATTTACTTTGACGTTTACTAAAATTTTATATAGAGACTATAGCCTATGAATATATTTTATGTACATGAAGACCCAGCATATGCTGCTAGTTATTTACCAGATAAGTTAGTAGTTAAGATGCCTTTAGAGTCAGCTCAAATGCTTAGCACCGCACACCGTATACACTCAGGTGATGAATATTGTGATGCCCGTGGTATTTATAAAACTGCCTATAAAAATCATCCCTGCACTATATGGGCTAGGGAAACTAGTGATAACTATACTTGGTTATATAATCATTTTATTTTCTTATGTTACGAGTATGAAAGTAGGTATAACCGTGAACACTTAACGTTTACTAAGTTAGCTGACGAGTTAGGTAAGTTGCCTAAAGGTATAAAGATAGCTGATATGACTGAGTTACCACAAGCTATGCCCGATCAATATAAAAATGATGACCCAGTGCAAGCTTACCGTGATTACGTAGTTAATGAAAAAACTTACGCACAGTGGAATAAAATACCAGACAGACAACCAAGTTGGTGGGCTATATGAGGTCTCATGATTTTAATAAGTTTATGGTAGAACGTCATAATATCTACCTTAGAAGATTTATTGAAGGTGACCCTTACCCTTGGACTGATGACCTTATATTAAAAGAATATAGTTTTTGTAACGTGTACCGTGAGCTTGATAGAGTCACTATATGGATAAGGGAAAACTGGCGTGAGCCTTACGCTGACCACCCTAACTTACCGTTCGCTATGGCTATGGCTAGGCAAATCAATTGGCCAGAGACATTAGAGGATATAGGCTTTCCTGAACATTGGAACCCTAATAGAGTTAAAGCTATAATGCAAAGTAGAATGGATAGAAAAGAAAAAGTTTATACAGGTGCCTATATGTTAACGGGAACCTTAGGAGGGACTAAAGTAGAGCAAACAGTGGACAAAATACTTACCCCGCTTTACGAGTGCCCTCCTAGAATTATACCTGAGTCACTAGAAGAAACATGGAAACGTTATTTACCGTATCCTGGGTTTAGCGGTTTTATGGCGTATGAAGTAGTTACTGATTTACGACACACTAAACACTTAGAAAACGCTGAAGATATAATGACGTGGGCTAACCCTGGACCAGGAGCTAAACGTGGGCTAAATAGAATACACGGTAGAGAGTTAGAAAAAAACATACCTAAATCACAGTTAATTAGTGAGATGAGAGATTTACTAGCGTTATTAAATAACAAGCCACTACCTTTAGAAATGAGAGACATAGAACATTGTTTATGTGAGTTTGATAAGTATGAAAGAGTACGGTTAGGTCAAGGTAAACCACGTGCTAAATATAAACCTAAACTACAGGAGGAGTTATTGTGAAAATTTATATACCTACCAGAGGCAGGGCTGACAACCAAGTAACGTTGTCTTTTTTCCCTGAGAGTATGCGTGAAAACGTTGTATTAGTAATAGACGCTGATGAGGAGGAGCAGTACGTAAATAGTGACGGTCATTATAAATATATCTGTGAGTATATGGTAGTGCCTGAAGACATAAAAGGTATATCTAAAAAGCGTCAGTATATACACGAAAACACTACAGACAATAAAATAGTTATGTTAGATGATGACCTACGTTTTTATATACGTAAGTCCACTAACGATTGGCATTTACGTTACCTAGAGCCTGATGAGTATCCTGCTTTATTTGGTTTATTAGATACTTGGCTAGATACATACGCTCACGTAGGGGTGAGTGCTAGGGAAGGTAATAATAGAGTAGAACACCTAGCCGTAGAAAACACAAGATACATGAGAGTGCTAGGGTATAACCTAGATATGTTTGACGGTGTTGAGTTAGGCAGGGTAGAAGTTATGGAAGACTTTGATATTAACTTACAATTATTACGTCAAGGTAAACCCAGTAAGATAAGCTACTACTACGCACAAGGTCAAAAAAGTTCTAATGCTGCGGGTGGCTGTAGTGAGTGGCGTACTATAGACGTACATAACGAAGGGGCGGAGCGTTTACACAACCTACACCCTGACTTTGTTAAAATAGTAGAAAAAGAAACTAAAACAGCTTGGAACGGTATGCCTCGTAAAGACGTGCAAGTGCAGTGGAAACGAGCTTTTAATAGTAGTGATGATTTAAAACAAGGAGGATTATTCTAATGCAAGTAATAAATTGTAGAAACGTTAATGATGGTTTTATTAAAGCTCTTGACTTAATAAAACAAAATCATGTGGTTGTAGGTAGTAGGGTAGGGGAAACACTAGAGTGTCCTACGCCTGTAACCACAGTATATGAAAACCCTAGAGAAAGAGTTTTATTTGAAGAAATAAGAAACGCTAACCCTTTCTTCCATTTTATGGAAAGTTTATGGATGTTAGAGGGGCGTAATGATTTAGCCTATGTTAAAAGATACAACAAGCGTATGGAAGAATATAGTGATGACGGTGAAACTTTATGGGGTGCTTACGGTTATAGGTGGATAAAACACTTCGGTAAAAACCAACTAGACGTAATAGTTAATGAATTAAAAAATAACCCTAATAGCCGTAGGTGTGTATTACAGATGTGGGACGGTGCACAAGACTTAGGTAAGGACTGTAAGGACGTACCTTGTAATACGGCTATATACTTTAAGGTTAGGGACGGTAAACTAAATATGACGGTTAGTAATAGGTCTAACGACGTTATATGGGGTACTTTCGGGGCTAACGTAGTACACATGTCTATATTACAAGAATACATAGCTAGTGCTATAGGTATTGAGGTAGGTAAGTATTATCAAGTGAGTGATAGTTTCCACGTTTACACAGACATATTTAACGATATGTATCAAGAACTTTCTAATGAAGATGCGTTTGACTTTTACTCTATGAAGTATTTTAATAACCCATATGAAAATAAAGCACTTAAACCATACAAGATGATCAGTACTGATATACCTACATGGTGCGCAGACTTACATAAATTTTTAAACAGAGTGCCTTTTGGCGATAAGTTTTTTAATGACCCGTTTTTTACTAAGGTCGCTTGTCCCCTACAAGACGCTTGGTATTTATATAAAAAAGCAGACTATGACTTCGCCTTACATGAAGTACAATGTTGTGAGGCAGGCGACTGGTCATTAGCTGGTTTTGAGTGGATTAATAGAAGGCTAACGTGAGCGGTAAAATACCTCAGTGGTCTTACAGTAGGTTGACTACGTATGAGGGTTGCCCTAAAAAAGCTTACTATAGCTGTGTAGAAAAGATAAGAGAGCCAGGAAATAAATATATGGAACGTGGTAAAGAAGTTCATAAAAACTGTGAAGATTATATAAGAGGACATATAGATGAACTACCAACGACACAACTTAAAGATTTTCAAATAGGTTTTGATGAGCTACGTAGAATGTATTTAGAAGGCTCAGTAATCTGTGAAGGTGATTGGGCTTTTGACAAAGAGTGGAGCTCAACAGGTTGGTTTGATCCAGATACATGGGGTAGAGCTAAGGTAGATGCTTTTGTTCATGATGCTAGTCAGCCCACACAAGCTAGGGTTATTGATTTTAAAACAGGTAAGTATGAAGGTAACCAAGAAAGCCATAGGGAACAGTGTGAGTTGTATGGTGCGGTAGTGTTAGCTAGATACCCAGAGGTTGAGAACATAATAACTGAGATGTGGTATTTAGACCATAATAAAATAGAACGTTATATGTATAACCGAGAAAGTATAAAAGCTCGTAAAGAAAAAATAAATAACAGAGCTGTAGTAATGACCACTGCAGATGAGTTCCCTGCTAACCCTAGTAGTTTTAAGTGTAAGTGGTGTTATTATGGTAAACAACGTATATGTAAAGATAGATATGATTAAGTTAATAAAACATAAATTTAAACACTATATTATAGAGCCAGAAAAATGGAGGAACTGGGACGAGCCTACCGTTAGGGAATTTAAAGGTAAAAAAGTTGTCGGTAGACCTACTAAGGGTTATGGCGACTCTACCTTTACCTACGCTGGTAAAGAATATAAACCTGAGCCTTGGTCTAATAATTACTTAGTAAACGCTATAAAAGAGAATATAGAAAAAATGTTTGACGCTAAGTTTACTTTTTGCCTTTGTGGGTATTATGGTGAAGATGGTAAAGGTTTACCGCACCATAGTGATACAGTGCCTACTCTCGACGATCTAGTAGTTTCTATATCTTTAGGTGGTCCTAGGATTTTTCAATGGCATCAATATGACTGTCAAATAAAACCAGAAACTAATACAAGTGAGTTGTATAAATATATACAACCTGTGTTAGGAGTAAACGCTGAAGAACATAATTACATATTAGAAGACGGTGACATAATAGTTTTTGACGGTAATAGCCAAATGTGTGCAACTCATGCGGTATTACCTATGGAACATGCGGCACCACGTATAAACTTAACATATAGGACAGGTATTTAATAGGAGAAAAATATGAAAGAAGGTAGTGATTTTAACTTAATAGCACAATTAGGTGTAGCAGATACTAACCATTTAGAGTTAGCCCAAAAAACGTATGGTGACAGTTGGCGTAGTAGGGGTGGCGTAGGTGCTTTTATGATGCTGGCTCGTAAGTGGGACAGGCTAGAAAACCAATGTAAAGAAGAGGGTTATGACGTATTTTCAGCTATAGCTAAAAACCCCAGTAACACAGGCGTATTAGATGACATACGTGACTTACGTAGATATTTGTTATTAGTTGAAGCTCACATGCTAGGTGAGTTAAGTGCCGATAAAAATGGTTAGAGGTATAACTTTTAGTGCGTTTGATTTATTTCACGCTGGGCATGTTATTATGCTACGAGAAGCTAAAGAACAGTGTGATTTTTTAACAGCCTGTATACACATTGACCCCAGTAAAGAAAATAAAGATAAAAACAAACCTATACAAAGTCTATTAGAAAGACAACTACAAGTAAAAGCTTGTAGATATGTTGATGATATATTACTCTACAACACTGAGGATGATTTATTAAATATACTTAGAACTGTTCCGTGGGACGTAAGAATTATAGGTGAAGAATACTATAATAAGGACTTTACTGGTAAGGAAGAGTTTGAAGGTTTATACAGTAAACGCATATATTATAACGAAAGAAAGCACACCTTTAGTAGCACAGAACTAAGGAATAGATGCAAGACTTAATGCAAACAAATTTGTTCACGCCCGAGACGGACTGGTCTCCTCCTAGCGACTTACCTGAATTAGCTAACTATGAGGAAGTCGCAATAGACCTTGAGACGTATGACCCTTTGCTCCTGTCTCATGGACCGTCTTGGGCATTTTCTAATACTGGTTTTGTTACTGGTATAGCTATAGCTACTAAAGATTTTAGTTATTATTTTCCTATAGCACATAAAGGCGGAGGTAACCTAGACTCAGGTTTAGTTACTACTTGGTTGACTAAACAACTTTCTTATAATAATGATAAAGTTTTTCATAATGCTTTATATGATTTAGGTTGGCTAAAACGTATGGGTATAAAAGTAAACGGTAAGGTACATGATACTATGTTCGCTGCACCGTTGATAAATGAAAATCAAAACGGTTACTCATTAAATAAACTAGGTGAAAGATATTTAAAAGAAGTTAAAGATGAAACTCTACTAACAGAGGCAGCATCTGCTTATAGCCTTAACCCTAAAAAAGATATGTGGAAGTTACCTGCTAAGTATGTAGGTAAATACGCTGAGCAAGATGCAGCTCTTACTTTAAAACTATGGCAGTTATTTAAAGATCTACTAAAAGCAGAAAACGTAGAAGCTATATACGAACTTGAAAGTAGTTTAATACCTATACTATTAGACATGCGTTATAAAGGTGTGCCAGTAGATTTAAATAAAGCGGAAATAGTTAGTAAAGAATTATTAAAAGAAGAGGAAAGCATACTAAACAATATTAAAAGTGAGCACGGTGTTTACCCAGACTTGTGGGCTGCAGCCTCTGTTGCTACAGTATTTGACAGAGCTGGGTTGAGTTATCCACGTAGCCCTAAACTTAACGCACCTAGTTTTACTTCAAGCTGGTTAGAAAACCACGACAATAGATTAGCTAGAGACATAGCTAAAGCACGTAAACTAAATAAAGCTAGAACTACCTTTATAGATAAAATGATATTAGAACACAACGTAAACGGTAGAATACATGGTGAACTACACCCGTTGCGTAGTGACTCTGGAGGAACAGTCACGGGTAGGTTTAGTAGCTCTAACCCTAACCTACAACAAGTACCAGCTAGGCATGATAAAATAGGTCCACTCATACGTAGTATATTTATACCTGAAAAAGATCATTACTGGGGTTGTTTTGATTACTCACAACAAGAACCTAGACTCACTGCACATTATGCCAGTGTTACTCAACAAGTAGGGGCTGAGGATGCTATTGATGCTTACCGTAATAAAAACGCTGACTTTCACCAAATAGTGGCTGATATGGCTAATATAAGCCGTAAGGAGGCTAAGATTATTAATTTAGGACTTAGTTACGGTATGGGTAAAGATAAGTTAATAAGTCAGTTAGATATAACCCCGCAAGAAGCTGAAGAGTTGTTTGAAACTTACCACAGTAGAGTTCCTTTTATCCGTGGACTACGTGACCAATGTGCTAGGCTAGGTAGTAATAGAGGTTATATTGTTACTTTACTAGGTCGTAAGTGTAGGTTTAATTTATACGAGCCTAGTTTTGAACGTAAGCTACCTTTACCTTATGAGGAAGCTAAAGAAAGATACGGTGAAAAATTAAAACGTGCCTACACATATAAAGCCATGAACCGTTTAATACAAGGCTCAGCTGCAGATATGACCAAGAAAGCCATGGTAGATTTATACAAAGAAGGCTTTTTACCACACACTCAAGTACACGACGAACTTGATATATCGGTAAAGAATAAAGAAGAGTGTGAAAAAATTATAGAAATAATGTCCAGTTGCGTAAAGATAGAGGTGCCTAATTTAGTAGACGCTGAGATAGGTAATAACTGGGGAGAGGCAACCGTTAATTATAAGGAGTTTTTTTAAATGTTGTTAGATGTGCTTTTAACTAGTGTGGTTACTTTTGGTGTAGTGCTAACGTTGAGTTTATTAGGCTTATTGATATACGATTCATGGCGGAAATAAACTTTATATACTTCACTGACGAAACCTACAAAAGAGTTATAAAACACACCATGTCCGAGATGCACAAGCTCAAAGGCGGTGGTATATTTGTGGGTGACCCTAACGTTATGGCTCCTGGAGATACGCTAAAACAGTATTTAAAGGTATACAACACCCTTGTAAAAAGAAAAGTAAAAAGTTTTGATAGTCATAAAGAAGCACAAATAAAACTATATAATTTAGGTTATAAAAAAGCGGTATGTATGGAGGACACCGATATGAAAAATATATTTCAAACTAAAAAGGTAGATATACCTAAACCTAATAACCACTGTAAAACTGTCCGTGGTCGTGACCCTTGGGAAACTGACTGGTTAGTAGAACTCACTGACAAAAACCCACTGAGTCAAAAGATAAAAAACAGACTCAGTAATTATAAGGATGTTAATAAAGGCACCCCAAGTATAGCTAACATATTAAAGTTTACTGAACTAGATATCAATGATATTAAGTATGACAAAAAACTAGGATATATTAAATTATACAGACTTAATGAAGGTAAAAAAGTTTACAAGTAAAGTATACATATTAATAGAAACTAGGTATAGTAAAGTATATGGTAAGTAATAAAAACGTAGATCCTAAGTGGAAAGAAAAACGTATAAAAAAGATAAACTCTAAAGGTTTAAAGTGTGATGACTCACACCCAGACTTTGATGAGGTGCAAGCTATATACACTAGTAGAGCTAGAAACTATAGACAATTTATAGAGGAGTTTTTTAAAGATGCATAAATTAGAAACAGATATACCTTTACCAGAAAAACATTTAAACAATAACAAATACGATTTTCATTTATTAAAAGAGAGCGGTCATAGTATTGGTTACCCTGTAGAAGACGCGTTAGATATACAAAGAATACGTATAGCTTTGAGCAGATACGCTAGTAGACACGATTTTGAGTACACTACTAGAATAGAAGACAGTGACGATGAACGTAAGTTAAGAGTATGGAGACTATAGAAAATACAGATAATACTAAATGTGTACGCTGTAAGGGTAAGATAGGCTACAGGTACAGAAAAGAAGGTATAGTTGTTTGTGAAAAATGCAACCCAAATAAAAGTCCGTATCAAGTAGGTAAAGCTAAAGTATCAGATGACGGTAAAATATACGAAGGATTACGTAAACAATTTTTAGGAGCACACCTAGATGATATTAATATTATTGACCGTAGTAACGATTATTATATTGACGATACAATACTTAATTTAGCAGAAGAGTTTGAAGAACGTGATAAAGAAGCTAGACGTCAACATGAGAATAAAAGAGTTTACGACGCTTTAGTAACTATGCATGAATCTATAAAAGAAAATAAAGGTGAGTACAGTAGCACACAAAGATATCACAGGCTTAAAGAAATACCTGAAAACTTGAGGGATACCGCAGGTAAGTTTATGCTAAGTATGAAGGGTTGGGGATGGCAAAAAAGAAACTAACTCCCCGCCAAGAAAAATACGCACAAAACGTGGCTAAGGGCATGAGCAAAAAAGACGCAGCACAAAAAGCAGGTTATAGCGAAAAGAATGCAGCTAGAGCGGGCAGTATGCTCGACAGTAAAGCCAACCCTTTAGTAAGCCAACGTATACAAGCCTTACAGAAAAAAGCAGCCAAAAAAGTAGAACTTGATTTATCTACTCACCTTACAGATTTAAAAGACATACGTGAGGGAGCTATGCGTAATGGTGCGTGGTCTGCTGCGGTTACTGCAGAAGTAGCTAGAGGTAAAGCAGCAGGACTATACATCAACCGTAGTGAGCTAGTAGTAAATAAAGTAGAGACTATGGATAAAGAACAAATACTAGACCGTTTAAAAGAGTTATACTACGAAACTGGCGGTATACTGCCTATGGGCACAATTATAGAAGGGGAAGCAGATGACGGAGAAACCTAAAGAAATATTTGAAACACCATACATACTTAAAAACACTATGTTAGGTATTAAAGGTGAGTGGATGCTTGATAAAACTACGTGGACTTTAGTGCAGAGTAGTTTAAAAGAAATAAAAGAATTTATAGTAAATGACGGTAAGTATGACCTAGAAACTGACCTTACGGACTACCCTAAAGAGTTAGTAAAGGATGTTTATAGTGTGCCTTTATTTACTAAAGAGTTCTGTGAGATGATGGTTGATGAAATAAAAAATATGCAAGACTCATATAACCTTGACTTTGAAGCTAATGAAACAGAGGATTATTACCGTCAAATACCAGAAATAACCTTAGCTGATAATGTTCCTGTTTTACACGATGTCCTTTGGTCCGTGGCACAGAACGTTCTCAACCCTGTGTTTTTCGCCGTGTGGCAGCGATACTGCTCTCGGGTAGGAAGCATACAACTTGCTAACTACAACCCTACTGAAAAAGAGAAGGGTGCTTGGCATCACGATCAGTCTGCAGATATATCGGTTGTCGTGCCGTTAAACACTGGTGATTACACAGGGGGAGGAACAGAGTTTTATAATAGAGGAGTGGTTGACCCTTTACCTAATGGTAGTGCTTTATTTTTCCCTAGCTTTACACACATGCATCGAGGACAGGTGGTACAAGAAGGCGATAGATACTTACTGGTATTTTGGTTACTAGGAAGTTACGATTAAGCTTTACATCTTTATACAATTTAACTAACCTATAACTAGGTTATAAATAACCCGCTCTTTTATTTATTAGCAATAGAAGGTAATATATTCATATGGCTTTAACCTTATTATTCAGCAACGGTAAAAAACTCAAAAAACCTATAACCAAAGAAAAGACAAAGACATGGTATGTCCCGTATACAACTATAGAAGTTGAGATGCACAAGATAGAAGCGGATACNTATCAAGAAGCTATTAATAAAGCAACTCTACGTAACCGTAAAGGCAAGGTGAAGACATACACACTACAAGAAACACACTCAACCGACGCTTTTTTAACTCCGCACGTTAAAGAGCCTAATGAATTATTCAGTAGGTTTATTCATATGTTTAACGTCACGGTTGAAGATTTTGATAATACCTAGTGATCATACTTGACGTTTAATATACTTTACTTATACTTAATTTATTACGGAGGACTAAGTATGAATGAAGATATTAATAAGTCTATAGCTACTTTAGAAAAAGCTGTACAATATTATATTAATAATAACGACGACGCCCTAGAGTGTAACTCACTTTACGGTAGTTTTGTTATGGTTAAACTAGCTTTAGAGCAGTTTACTTTACTAGATACACTGAGTAAAACTACTAATGAGTAAGTGTAAGTTATGTAAAGAGGACATGCCTAAGGGTAGAGCGGAGCTAGGTTATATAACCTGCTTAGAATGTGGTGAGATGGCTGCACAAATACTCGCTAGTAAGCGTAGAAAACAAGTAGCCCCAGCCTATAATAAAGGTGCTTACCAATTTATAACTGTTAATGATTTAGAAACTATAGGGAGGTAGTATGAGCACTGATTGTAAACACGAGAACATAGCTAACAGCTATAAAATAACCAAAGACGGAGTATTAGTTAGCGTATTAGAGTGTGAAGATTGCGGTAAACGTGAAACAGAAATAAATGATACCGAACTAAGTAACGTCCCCGAACATCTACGGGGTTATTCAAAAGAAACGTTGTTCACTCTAAATAAAATATTTAATCGTTAAGAGTATGGTTTACATCAAACCGCACCTTACCTATTATTTAATAGTTAGTTAATTTATATACAGGGTAATACCCAGGAGGAAAAAATTATGTCTAACGATAACGGATATGTTAATAAACAAAACCCTAACAGGGGTAAAGTATTAGACGCACTCGACGATATGTTTGACTACTTACAAGTAAGGCTAAACGACCTTGAGGGGCGTATTAATAGTATATCAACGGCTACCCACGTTGACTTTAATATTAATGACTACGTGCACAAGGAAGAGTTAGTTGAGACCTTAGAGCATTTTAGGGATAACCTATATATTGACTCTTACGACGTTACTATTGAAGCTAACCTTGACGGTGATATGCCCGTAAGGAGTGACGGTATTGACCGTGTTGACCTTGACGCTATGACCGAGAAGCGTCAAAACCCACCCGTAGAATTACCAGAAGGTGATGACGATGAGTGATAAAAAGTGTATTAAAGTTGCGTTAGTTGACCCGTTTGAGCAGGAGGTAGTTTATAAAACTATACCTACTAACTCTCACGGGTCGATATTAGGCGGAGTTAAACTAGAAATCGATTGTAGTTTAATTGATATAGTTACCTTGAGTGACAAGCATATGGCTATAGTAGATGACGAAGGTTTATACCGAGAGGACACTAGGTATAGTTTATTACCTGTGTATCCTCAACCGTTGGCGGGTAAGGTTGTAGTTTGTAACTATGACGATGAAGGTAATACTACGGATATCGATGATGATATGTATGACGAGCTAGATAGCTACACTAAGTTTATGCATAAAGAGTTTAGCGTAGAGCCTAGATTTGAGTTTATGCCGTTGCCTACGGGTAAGGAGATAAACTAATGTCTACACGAGCGGTTTACACGTTTCATTCTGTAGCTTCCCCTGAGGGAGCTACGGATAGCAACCCTATAAGTATATATAAGCACCATGACGGTTATCCGTCGGGTGCTTTAAGTTTTTTACTCAACGCGTCATTATATTGTAGTGACGAGGTTAAGTTTACCACGTGCTCTTACGTTGATACTAACTCTTATCTTGATGATGAAGTAGAACCTATTACCGTAGCCAGTGTGCGTGACCAGTTTGTATTAGGGTTTATGATGGACCGAGCTAACGCAGGGCATAAATACTTTACTGCGTCGCCCGAGGTACACGGTGATATAGAATACGCCTACAATATTTACGT
>JGI25127J35165_1000187_pt1 | contig 21142 bp, 18 predicted proteins | sample ETNvirenome_2_30_FD_35165 | JGI IMG/M metagenome (IMG submission 35165) | reverse complement strand
TTTTCAGATCTGGGTATAGAACTAATGGCAACCGGCGAAAATGCCGGTACATGGGGGACAAAAACTAATACTAATTTACAAATTGTAGAGAAAGCAATCGCTGGTTATGTAGAAAAATCCATTGCCGGCGGTGCACAAACAACAACTTTATCAATTACAGATGGTGATACGACTGAGTCAACATCTGTTGCAAGACATGCAGTTATAAAGTTAACAGGAACAATTACAGGTAATCAAGTTGTAACTGTACCAGATTCTATAGAAAAAGTTTATATTGTAACTAACGGCACATCAGGTGCATTTACTGTTCAATTTAAAACTGTGTCAGGGACTGGCGTAACTTTTGGTGTATCAGAAAAAACTACAAAATTATTTTATTCGGATGGAACGAATATTGTTGATGCAGGATTTAGTGGTGGAACTGATCTTGATGGTAAAGAATTAATTTTAGATGCTGATGCTGATACAAGTATTACAGCAGATACAGACGATCAAATAGATATTAGAATTGCAGGAGCAGATGATTTTCAATTTACTGCAAATACTTTTACTGCGCAGTCTGGTAGCAGTGTTGTTATACCTGATGGTGGTTTAACTTTAGGAAGCACAGCAGTTACATCGACTGCAGCAGAACTAAATTTATTAGATGGAGTATCAGGATTAGTACAAGCAGATTTAACAAAACTTGCAGCAGTTGATTCAACTGCAGCAGAATTAAATATCGTTGATGGCGGAACGTCAGCTACATCTACAACAGTTGCTGACGCTGATAGAGTTGTATTAAATGACAATGGTACCATGGTGCAAGTTGCAGTTACAGATTTAGCTGCATACTTTGATGATGAAATTACAGCGATGCCTAACCTTACATCGGTTGGTACTCTTACAACTTTAACTGTAGACAATGTAATTGTAAATGGCACAACAATCGGTCATACAGATGATACTGATTTAATTACACTAGCTAATGGTGTTGCAACGGTTGCAGGAGAAATTTCTGTAACAACATTAGATATTGGTGGCACTAACGTAACATCGACTGCAGCAGAATTAAACATACTAGACGGTGATACATCCGCCACATCTACTACAGTTGCAGACGCAGACAGGGTTGTACTAAACGATGGTGGCACAATGAAACAAGTTGCAGTTACAGATTTAGCTGCATACTTTGATGATGAAATAACTGCAATGTCAAACCTAGTGACTACAGGTGCATTAAACAGTGGTTCTATCTCTAGTGGTTTTGGTAACATAGACATAGGTTCTAGTAACTTAACTGCAACAGGGACCATATCTTTAGGAGCTACATCTTTTAATGATAATGCAATAACTAACGTAGGAGACATAGCACTTGATTCTATTAGTGCGGATGCAACAGATATTAACATAGCGGTTTCTGATAACTCAGCGACTGCACTTACAATCAAACAAGGATCAGATGCTTATTTAATTATAGATACGGCTAACAGCAGTGAGTCTGTATCGATAGGTACAGGTATATCAGGCACTGCAATAACTTTAGGTCACAGCACTTCTGAAGTAACTGTAGCAGACAATTTAACTGTTACAGGCGATCTCACAGTATCAGGCACAACAACCACTGTAAACTCAACTACAGTTAATTTAAATGATCATAATATTGTATTAGATACTGGCAATAGCACTTCTGCAGTTATTAATGGTGCGGGTATTACAATAGAGGGTGGTTCAGGTGATGACGCTACATTCACATACAATACTACAGGTCCTAAGTTTGAATTAAAATTAGGTTCATCACATGAGGATTTACAAGTTGATCAATTAATAGCAGCATCTCTTGATATATCTGGTAACGTTGATGTTGATGGTACACTAGAAACTGATGCTTTATCCATAGATAGCACAGCTATATCTGCAACAGCAGCAGAAATTAATTTAATAGATGGTGGGGCTACAATTGGAACTACGGCAATCGCTGATGGTGATGGTATTATTCATAATGATGGTGGCACGATGCGTGTTACTAGTGCCGCTACATTTAAAACATATTTTCAAACAGGTATATCTTCGGCAGCAGATGACATATCGGCTGGAGATGCAGCAGTTAATTTAACAACTACCTCTGGTAACATAACAATTGATGCACAAGCTGGTGATTCAGATATTATATTTAAAGGTACAGATGATGCTTCAGATATAACTGCACTAACATTAGACATGTCAGCTGCAGGTGAAGCTATATTTAATGCAGGTATAGTTATTGCTGATGCTGGTAATATTGGTTCTGCATCTGATAAAGATGCAATAGCTATCGCATCAAATGGTGTGGTAACATTTTCACAAGCACCAGTATTTCCAGATGGAAGTATTGCAGTTGCAGATTTAGATATAGATGGTGCAACAGATATTGGCGCTGATATTGTAGATGCAGATTTATTTATAGTCGATGATGGTGCAGGTGGAACTAACAGAAAAGTTGCAGCGTCTAGAATTAAAACTTATATTGGTGGTGGTACTTCTTGGCAAGCAGTTAAAACTTCAAATTTCACAGCTTCAGCTGGTCAAGGTGTATTTTGTAATACATCAGGTGGTGCATTTACTTTAACTCTACCTGCCTCACCTTCTATTGGTGATGAGGTTTCATTTATAGATTACGCAGGAACTTTTGACACTAATAATTTAACTATTGGTAGAAACTCAAGTAAGATTCTTGGTGCTGAAGCAGATTTAACAATTGCAGTAGAAAGGGCAGCCAATACACTAGTGTTCACAGACTCTACACAAGGTTGGTTGTTTAAGTCTAAATAATCATGGCTGAATATAAAGAAGTCATTGGAACGGCAGTTCAAACCGTTGCTGGAGATCCAGACAATCCTGTTAAAGGACAGCTTTGGTATAACAGCACAACTGCAGAGTTTAGATATCAAGAACAGGCTTATGGTAATGCATGGTCATCTGTTGCACCTGTAAATACAGGTAGAGCTTTACCTGGTGGTGCGGGCACACAAACTGCAGCTATAGTGTTTACTGGAGAAGGCACAGCTAATACAGAATTATTTGATGGTAGCTCATGGACTGAGGTAAATAATGTAAACACTGCAAGACAAATATTTCAAGGAAATGCTGGAACACAAACATCAGCTTTAGGTTTTGGTGGTTATGATGGAACTAATCCTACTACTGTAACAGAATCATGGGATGGAACTAACTGGACAGAAGTTAATGATTTGAATACTGCAAGATTTAATATTGCAGGATTTGGTGCAGATAGCACGTCAGCTATAGGAGCTGGTGGAATTGCATCAACTGGAAGAATAGCTATTGTTGAGTCTTGGAATGGAAGTTCTTGGACTGAAGTAAATGATTTAAACAATACAAGAGGACAAGGTGGAGCATGTGGAATAGCAACAGCTGGTTTAGTTTTTGGTGGAGAAAATCCAGGAACTGCTTTTCTTGATAAAACAGAATCATGGAATGGCACTAGTTTTACAGAGGTCGGAGATTTAAATACTGGTAGACACACTCTTGCTGGTGCTGGAACTCAAACAGCAGCTTTAGGTTTTGGTGGAGTTGATAATGGTAGAACAGGTAAAACAGAATTATGGAATGGAACTAGTTGGTCAGAACAAAATGATTTAGCTGTTGCAAGAAATACAACTGCACCAGCTGGTACATCAACAAAAGCTTTAGCAAGTAGTGGTGCAATTTCTGGTAATAGTCCAACTGACTCAGAAGCATGGAACGCAGGTGTAGCCGTTGGAGCATGGGTTACGAGTGCTAATATGAATACTAAAAGAAAAGAACATGGAGGAGCTGGGACTCGTGATGCTGCTTTAGCTTTTGGAGGTTATGATGGATCAGATCCTGTTGCAATTACAGAATTATATAATGGAACGGCTTGGGCTGAAGTAAACGATTTAAATACAGCAAGAGGCTCTGCGGGAAGTAATGGAAGTCAAACATCTGCTTTACTAACTGGAGGTGATGGTTCATCAGCAAAAAATGAATCTTGGAATGGATATACATGGACTGAACTTAATGATTTAAATACAGGTAGAGTTCATATAAGAAATGCTGGTGCAGATAATACAAGTGCGATAGCACTTGGTGGTGAATTAAATCCAGGTGGATCACAAAGTAAAACAGAATCTTGGAATGGCTCGTCTTGGACTGAAGTAAATGATTTAAACACAGCAGTTAGGCAATTTGGAACTGCAGGAACTGCAACATCAGCATTAGCTTTTGGAGGAGAATTACCTCCAGGTACAGCAAAAACAGAGTCTTGGAATGGAAGTAGTTGGACAGAAGTTAATGATTTAAATACTTCTAGAAGATTTCTTAATGGTGCAGGAGCAAATAATACATCGGCATTAGCGATGTTAGGTAATCAACCAGGTAGCCCTACTCAAACTGAAGAATGGAATGGCACAAATTGGAGTAACAAAGAAAACAATAATACAGCAAGAAATCAAGCTGCGGGTACTGGAACAACTGTAACTGCAGCGATAGTTTTTGGAGGAGATCCTATAGTTCCAGTAGGAAATTTAACCGAAGAGTGGTACGGAACAGGTTTATATATAGAAACATTAACAACAACAGAAGATTAAGGAGGACAACTATGGCAAAAACATATCAATACTGTGTAGCAGAAAACTGGGGAAAAGGATTTATTGATCACGTTGAATCAATAAAAATTACTTTCAAAGGTTTTCCTGGTGATGTTTGGCAAGTTCCCGCTTACAACAAACATGCAAACCTTTGGATTGCAAAAGTAAACGGAACTGTTAAAACGTTATCTGAAGCTCAGACTATTGTTAGTGCTGAAGTTACCAAGGCTCAAAATGCATGGGATGCCGATAATGTAAGTGGTGAAAGTGCGGACGATAAAAATGAGAGATTAGGTACAAGGCCAGCTGACATAACATTGACTGAGTAATAAGGAGAACAATGGCTGAGTACAAAGAGATACATGGTGGTAAGGTAAAGAACTATGAATCGGATCCTGACAATCCGTATGTAGGACAGCTATGGTATAATGAAGAATTAGCTAGTCTTCGTGTTTATGCGACTACTAATTCTACTGCTTGGTCGATTGGTGGTAGTTTAAATACAGGAAGAATAGCTTTAGGTGCAGCAGGCACTCAAACGGCTGGACTTGCATTTGGTGGTAATGTTCCACCGAACACAGCAGCGACTGAACAATATAATGGTTCAAGTTATTCTGAAGTAAACGATATGAACACTGCTAGAAACTCTTTTGGATCAAATGGTACACAAACTTCAGCTTTAGCATATGGGGGTTCAATATCTCCAAATCAACAAACAGAATCATGGAATGGAACTAGTTGGACAGAGGTCAATGATTTAAACACGGCAAGAGATTCTTTTAATGGTGCAGGAGCTACTAATACTTCTGCAATTGCATTTGGCGGTGAGCCACCAAACAATGGGATAGCTGATACAGAAACTTGGAATGGAAGCAGCTGGACTGAAGTAAACAATTTAAATACAGGTAGAAGAAAAGCTGGTGGACTTGGAATTCAAACAGATGCATTATGTTTTGGTGGCCAAAATCCAAATAATGTGGCAAACACTGAAAGTTGGAATGGAACTAGTTGGTTTGAAGTTAATGATTTAAATACTGCTAAAAGCACATTAGGAGGTGCAGGAACTACAGAAGATGGCATAGCATTTGGTGGTTTTACCACAGCAGATATAGCAAACACAGAAGCTTGGAATGGTTCTAATTGGACTGAAACATCTGATTTAAATGTAACAACATCTTTAAATGCTGGCACAGGCACAGGATCGGCTGCTTTATCTATTGGTTCACCTAGTGCAAAAACAATTACAGAAGAATGGAACGCAGACTTTGGACATGGTGCGTGGGTGACTGCAAGCGGTTTGAACACTGCTAGATTTGGTTTAGAGGGAGCTGGAACTAGAGATTCTGCTTTAGGTTTTGGGGGAAATACAGGATCTGTAACAGGAGCAACAGAGTTATATAATGGAACGGCTTGGGGTGAATTAAATGATTTAAATACTGCAAGAAGTTCTTTTGGAGGAGATGGAACTTCAACATCAGCGTTAGCATTTGGTGGACAGCCTGTAGTAGATAATACAGAGTCTTGGAATGGCTCTAGTTGGACTGAAGTTAATGATTTAAATACTGCAAGAAGACAGTTTGCAGGTGCTGGTGCAGATAGCACAGCAGCATTAGCTTTTGGTGGAGAAACCCCAGGAGCTGATACAGTTAATAACACTGAAAGTTGGAATGGCTCTAGCTGGACTGAAGTTAATAATTTAAATACAGCAAAAAATGTTATAGCAGGAAATGGAACTAGCACGGCAGCACTATCTACTGGTGGCCCTAGTCAATCAAGTGAAACAGAAGTTTGGAATGGTTCAAGTTGGACAGAAGTAAACAATTTAAATACAGGTAGATCTAACGGAGCAGCATCAGGAACATCAACACTTGCTTTAGTTTTTGGTGGACAAGTTCCATCTCCTACAACAGCAACAGAGTCTTGGAATGGAACTAATTGGACCAATGAAAATAGTTTAAATACTGCAAGAAATCAATTAGGAGCATCGGGAACTCAAACAGCAGCTTTAGCTTTTGCTGGGTCTCCACCTAATTTATCAGCAACCGAAGAATGGTATGGAGATTCAATTTTTTCAAAAACGGTAACAACAGATTAACATGGCAACATACAAAGAAATAATAGGAACTAATATTGAGGTAGTATCTTCAGATCCATCTAATCCTGTAACAGGACAAGTTTGGTATAATACTACAACAGATCAGCTCAAGGCTCAACAACAATTTATTGGTAATGCTTGGTCTACAGGTGGTAATTTAAATGCTGGAAGGGAAAGATTAGCAGGAGCTGGAACTCAAACTGCAGGTCTAGCATTTGGAGGAGAGGGCCCACCACCAACTGCAGCAACTGAACAATATAATGGTTCAAGTTGGACTGAAGTCAATGATTTAAATACTGCAAGACATTTTTTAGGAGGAACAGGAACTCAAACATCAGCTTTGGCTTTTGGTGGAACACAAACTGTAATTGCAAATACAGAATCATGGAATGGTACAAGTTGGACTGAAGTAAACGATTTAAATACTGCAAGAGGAGGAATGGCTGAAGCAGGGGCTGATAATACATCTGTGTTAGCGTTTGGAGGAGAAATACCTCCAGCATCACCTAATTTTTCTGCTTTAACAGAATCATGGAATGGTACAAGTTGGACAGAAGTTAATGATTTAAATACAGCAAGAGAGGAACTTGGAGGTGCAGGTGCAGACAACACATCTGCTCTGGCTTTTGGAGGTAAAAATGGAGCCTCCAACACAGAAGTTTGGAACGGATCAAATTGGTTTGAAGTTAATGATTTAAACACAGGGAAAGAAAGTTTAGCAGGAGCAGGAACTAGTGAAGATGCAGCTTTAGCTTTTGGTGGAAGTTCAGCAGCTGTTACAACCGAAACTTGGAATGGAGTTATTTGGACAGAAACAAATGATTTAAATACTGGTAGAGATAGATTAGATGGAACTGGAACTAATACTTTAGCTTTAGGTTTTGGAGGTTCTCCAGTCCCAACTGTAGGAGCAATTACAGAGGAATGGAACGCAAACATTGCTGTAGGCGCATGGGTTACGAGTGCTAATATGAATACAGGAAGAGGACAATTTGGAGGAGTAGGAACACGAACTTCAGCTTTAGCTTTTGGAGGAGAAACCTCAACTGCTAGAACTGATATAGTAGAGTCTTATGATGGCACATCTTGGTCAGAAGTAAATGATTTAAATACAAACAGAAGAGAACTTGCAGGAGCAGGGTTACAGACTGCAGCACTAGCTTTTGGTGGAGAAAACCCTGGAACTGCACAACTTGATGTAACAGAATTGTGGAATGGTTATGTTTGGACTGAAGTAAACGATTTAAACACAGCGAGAAGAAGCCTTGCAGGAGCAGGAACTTCAACAGCTGCTTTAGCATTTGGTGGAAATGTCCCTTCTGCTTCAGCAGTAACAGAATCATGGAATGGTACAAGTTGGACAGAAGTAAACGATTTAAATACTGCTAGAAATTCTTTAGCAGAAGCAGGGACAAGCACATCAGCACTAACTTTTGGTGGACAAGGCCCAGGAACTCCAGCTCAAATAGGTAATACTGAAAGTTGGAATGGTTCAAGTTGGACTGAAGTAAATGATTTAAATACTATTGCAGCTAAAAATGCAGGGTCAGGTGCGGATAATACATCAGCTTTAAATTTTGGTGGATATGGAAAACAACCAGCAAATACTATTTTAGCTAATGTAGAAAGTTGGAATGGATCTAATTGGACTAATGAACAACAGATGAATACAGCGAGAGCTTATCTTGGAGGAGACGGAACAAATACAGCAGCTTTAGCTTTTGGTGGGGGAGACAGCCCTTTTTTTACTGCAACCGAAGAATGGTATGGTGATGGTTTAGTAACACTTAATATTACCACGAGTTAGATCTTGTAATATGTATTAAATAATATATATTATATTTAACAATGGAGAAAGACATGAAAAAAGACGTTAAAGACATTATACAAAAAGAGGAAACTCATTTAAATAATTTATTAGAACAAGAAGATTTATCTGCGTTCAAAGGTATGGTGGACGAGCTTCGAGACACATGGACCAAGAAACAAATGTTTCGAACAGAAACAGAAGCAAGATTTTCTGTACTACAAGATAATAGATATCCAACTAAAGCTGCAAAGTATTGGCAGTGTGTTAGAGAACAATCAACATACTTAGACAACCTCATGACTTTATCATTTGATTATAGAAGAAACGAAGCAAAGATTAAATGGTTAGAGGGTAAAGTAGAAAAAGAGGAGGATGAATATAAACAAACTAAATATCAAATAGATTTAGATGAGTGCAGATTTGCAAAAGCCTCCATGGAAAAAGTTGCAAAACATAGAATGAGAGAAATTAAGATGTGGTCTAAGTTAAAGAAAGAATTTAACGATGGCTCATTTAACGACAAAGATGTTAATCAACATCAGTTAGAATCTTATGGTAGACAGTATGCAGCAAAAGCTAAAACATTAAATAAAAATTCATCTGATACAGATATATTTAATGTAATGGGTCAATTAGAATCTTTAAAAAGAATTAGAGCATCTGGTGAACTAGAGCAAAGCTATCAAGAGAAAGAACAAATTACACAACATGGAAAACCAAAAGATCAAATTTGATTTTGTATTCTTAGGTCAATCTGTTTTAAAATATCAAGTGCCACTCGATATTTTTACTGCAATTAATCGTATTTACGAAAAAAATATACGTAACCTTGAAAGAGCAAATCAACAGTTAGTAGGTAAAATAGAACATGAATACTCTTTATTTTATCATGGTGCAGATCAAACAAAGATGAAAAACCATAACTTACTTCCAAGAAACGTTACAGATTACTTTGTAAAGATATTTAAACACTATCTAGCTTTTAACAAAATTAGAGATTACGATATGCATATTAATTCTATTTGGGTTAACGAAATGAAACAACATGAATACAATCCTGCACATGTTCATAGAGGCATGTTGTTTACAGGGCTATCAAGTGTCATGATACTAAAATTACCTTCTACATTTGGTAAAGAGTACTCAGCAGAGCAAACACCACAAAACGGTAAGTTGCAGATATTAGGTGCAGCTAATGGTCAGTTTGCAAAGATAGATTATCAACCACCTATGGAGCTTAGAGACTTTTATGTTTTTCCTTATGACATGAGACACTGTGTGTATCCATTCAATGGCACAAATGAAACCAGAAGAAGTTTAGCTGCAAACTGTGATGTACAGTTTGATCCAATTAAAAACAGAGGGGCGATATGATAACTGAACCACGTTGGAAATCTTATATTGTAGAAACTACAGCACCATTGTTTACACCTAAACAATGTCAAATGATTATTGATGCGGGGAGAGCAGAGCCAAAACAAGATGCACAAGTTGGAAACAAACACGGTATTAAAGGTGGTGTGCTAGATACTAAAACTAGAACTTCTCACATTAGTTGGATACCATTTAAAAAAATGGTTGACATGTACAAAGACATTGAAAAAATGATGAAAGCAACTAATGGAAATCATTTTGGTTTTGAGGGTATGCAGCTTACAGAACCGGCACAATATACAGAGTATCCTGAAGGAGGGTTCTATGATTGGCATGTAGATAATGATGTTAACATGCAAAACGAACCACCTGTTAGAAAAATATCCATGACCTGTTTATTATCACCTGAGTCTGAGTTTGAAGGTGGTGATTTAGAGTTGATGGCTGAAGGTAAAATTGCAAAACTAAAACAAGGTCATGCAGTATTCTTTGCATCATTTATAAGACACAGGGTAAAACCAGTTATTAAAGGTAGGAGACAATCATTAGTAATGTGGTTTGGTGGGACACCATTTAAATGAGAGATCTACATTTTCCAACACCTATTTATATATTTGACCACAACGATCCATCATTAAATGTACAATTAGAAAAAGATATTATTGCTTGGTCTAACCAAGACAAAGGTATTACTAGAACAAATATACAAGGTTGGCACTCTGAAACTGATATGCATGTAAGACCAGAGTACAAAAGATTAACTGATGCTTTGTATGAAGCACAACACATGATATACAAAGAAGAGCATTTAGATAGTGAACCTTTTTTAGGTAATATGTGGGCTAACATTAATCCACCAGGTGGTATGAACAGAGCACACATACATCCAAACTCTTTATGGTCTGGTGTCTATTATGTTAAAGCACCAGAAAACTCTGGACAATTAAAAGTAGAGGACCCAAGATCAGTTGCATTAATGGTTAGACCTAGAATGAAAAAAGGTAAACCACCGCAAAGACTATGGAGAGAGGCAAGCTATGACCCAAAACCAGGAAGACTTATCATGTTTCCATCTTGGTTAAATCATTGTGTTGATCCTAATCAATCTAATGATGTAAGAATATCTGTATCATTTAATTTCATGCAAAAGTGTTTTATAGTCTAATATGTTTGAAACAAAAAAATATCAAATTATTAAAAACGCTTTACCCTACGAATTGGCTAATTTTATATTTAATTATTTTTTATTAAAAAGAGACGCGGTTAATTTCATGTATCAAAACAACATACATGCTGAGTCTCCGATACTCGGAACATGGGGTGATACACAGATACCAAATACATTCTCATGTTATGGTGATTTTGTTATGGACACACTGTTGATGAAGATGTTACCGGTTATGAAACAACATACAAATTTAGATTTAATACCTACGTACTCCTATGTAAGAGCTTATAAAAGAGGAGATAAGTTAAGACGACATAAAGATAGACCTTCTTGTGAGATATCAACAACACTTAATTTAGGTGGTGATCCTTGGCCAATATTTATAGACCCTACAGGGTCAAATAATGTCGTAGATGAATACCAAGAGATACATAAACCAAACGCTCCAAAAGGTGAAAAACTCTTGCTTGAAGTAGGTGACATGTTAGTATATAGTGGCTGTGAACTCGAACATTGGCGAGAGCCTTTTGAGGGTAACATTTGCGGTCAAGTATTTCTACATTATAATCATGTGAATGGCCCATTTGCTGATAAAAACAAGTTTGACGGAAGGCCTATATTAGGTCTACCCGCATTTGTAAAATAGTATTATAATGGAATCATATGTTACAAAAAGTAAAATTTGCACCAGGATTTAATAAACAAGTTACATCGACAGGTGGTGAAAGCCAATGGGTCAATGGTGATAATGTTCGTTTTAGATATGGCACACCTGAAAAAATAGGTGGTTGGTCACAATTAGGATCTGTTCAGATAACAGGTAGAGCAACTGCTATACACCATTTTGTAAATACGTCAGGTATTAAGTACGCTATCTTAGGGACAAACAGAATTTTATATGCATACTCTGGTGGTATATTTTATGACATACACCCTATTAAATCTACAACGACTTTAACAAATGCATTTAGTACAACTAATGGATCAAAGACTGTAACAATAACTTTTGCATCAGCACACAATATAAATAAATTTGACATTATATTATTAGATAACCTCACCGCTATAACCAACTCTGGTTTTACATCATCAGATTTTAATGACAAAAAATTTATGGTAACATCAATACCAACAGATACTACACTTACAATAGAAATGGATTCTAACGAGTCTGGTTCTGGCGCGTCTACATCCGGTGGTATAAGAGTACAACATTATTATTCTGTTGGACCAGCAGTTGAGGTTGCATCTACAGGTTGGAGTCTTGGATCATGGGGCGGGCAACAAGCAGGTCAGTTCACATCTACACTATCGTCATCGATAAACGCCAGTGTTACAAGTTTAACAATGGCTAGTTCATCTTCATTTCCATCATCAGGTACAGTATTAGTAGATAACGAGTTAATCACTTACACAGCTAATGATAATAGTGGGACTTTATCTGGTTTAACAAGAGGTGCATCAGGGACAACAGCAGCTACACACTCCTCTGGAGCGACAGTAACAGATGCATCAAACTTCTTTGCATGGAACGCTGCAGCATCGGGAGATATCGTAACTGCACCCGGACTTTGGTCTTTAGATAATTTAGGTAATAAACTAATTGCTACAATAAATGGCGGTGAAAGTTTTGAGTGGGATTCAAATCCTACAGGAGCAAACAACACAAGAGCAACTATTATAACAGGAGCACCGACTGCTTCAGCATTTAGTTTAGTATCTACTCCAGACCGTCACTTAATATTTTTTGGAACAGAAACAACGATTGGAACTAAATCCACACAAGACCCTATGTTTATAAGATTCTCTTCTCAAGAGGATATCAATACGTATACACCAAGTGCAACTAACACTGCGGGTACACAAAGACTTGCAGATGGATCTAAACTTGTTGGAGCAATCAGAGGTCGTGATGCAATTTACATTTGGACTGATACCGCATTATTTATTATGCGTTTTGTTGGTCCACCATTTACATTCTCATTTCAACAGGTTGGTACAAACTGTGGATTAATCGGACAGAACGCAGCTGTTGAGGTTGATGGTACAGCTTATTGGATGTCAGAAAATGGTTTCTTTAGATACACAGGTAAACTAGAATCATTACCATGTTTAGTTGAAGATCATGTTTACGATGATATTAACACTACACCTAAACAACANATCAATGCAGGACTTAATAACTTGTTTGGTGAAGTTATATGGTTNTATCCAAACTCAGGTTCTGGTGTTGTTAACAGGATGGTAGCATANAATTATCTAGACTCAAGTCCCGAGCGACCAGTGTGGACCACAGGTACATTAGCGAGAACAGCATGGGAAGACTCTGCTATATTTGGTAAACCACATGCAACAGAATATGACTCAAGTGCAGAAACAGCAGACACAGATGTTAACTACGTTCATGGTAATACAGATGGTGCATCAACATATTACGAACATGAAACTGGTTTAAATCAGGTTAAAGGAGGACAAACAACTGCTATTACAGCAAACATAGAGTCTGGTAGTTTTGACATTGGTTCACAAGGTTTAAATGGTGATGGTGAGTTTATGATGAAAATAAGAAGAGTGATACCAGATTTTTTATCACAAACAGGTGATGCAAGGGTAACATTAAATTTAAAAGATTTTCCTAATCAAACAAAAGCTAGTTCTTCTTTAGGTCCATTTACAATTACTAGTAACTCAACTAAAATAGACACACGTGCCAGAGCTAGAGAAATATCTTTAAAAGTAGAAAATACTAGCACTAGTCAGTTTTGGAAATTAGGAACATTTAGAATAGACTATCAACCGGATGGTAGAAGATAATGCCATTAAATAAAAAAGGTAAAAAGATAATGGGTTCTATGAAAAAACAATATGGTAAGAAAAAAGGTGAGCAGGTTTTTTATGCATCATTAAATAAGAAAAAAATTAAAGGAGTTAAAAAAGCATAATGGCTAGAATAGTACAAGCATTAACACAACCAGCAGAGGATTACGATCAACAGATACAACAATCATTTGTTAGAGATGTAGATAGTATTGTGCAAAAATTAAACACAACGTATCAACAAGATTTAAAAGACGAGGCAGAGGCGGAGGCTTTTTTCTTTGGCTAATTCATTTGTAAATAAAAAAGTAGATCTAACCACTACATCTGCTACGACACTATATACAGTGCCGACGGCAACCACTGCTATCATAAAATCTATATTGGTATCAGAAGATTCTGGAAATGCAGATACAATTACAGTGACCATCACTGATACTAGCGATAATGTATTTAGCTTATTTAAGACAAAGTCCATATCAGCAAATGGCACAATAGAATTATTATCAGCACCTTTAGTATTGGAAGAAAGTGAGATACTAAAAGTGACTGCAGCTACAGCAAATAGACTACATGTGGTTCTTTCGGCCCTACAATCTAAGCCTAGAGAGGTTACAACATAGTCTTGATTTACTTGTGAAAAACGAGTAATACTGTAAATTCAGGTGAAATTCCTGCCTTTTTAAAATAAACAACATTTAACATATATGATTAATAGAGCAAAAATGCCAAGACAGTTGCGTAATAAAGGCGGAATTACAAATGTAGTTCCAAGAGAAAAGTATGGTCTTGGTAGTAAATTAAAAGAACGATTTAGAAAACTTATACCGAATGAATTAGCAGATGTTGCCGTTAAAGCTGCACCGTTTGTTGCACCATTTAATCCAGCGATTGCAGGATTAATGAGAGGTATAGGTCGATTTGATCAAAGAGGTAGTTTGTCTGATGCGTTTAAACAAGGTGTAGCTACAGCTGGACTAGGTGTTGGTGCAAGAGCATTAGGTGGAGCAACAGATATTATGGGCGGTGGAATTAGAGGTGGTCTTACATCTCCGTTAAGCCCTGATAGAACAACTGCTGTTAAAGATTTTTTTAGTCCTAAAGATAAAAAAGAAACAGACTTTATTAAAAAAATTACTGGAGATGCTAAAAAAGATGTTGGTTTAAAATCAATGAGAGATGCAACTGGATTATTTAAAGATGTGCCAATATTAAAAGACTTACCTAGTATAGTTCAACAACAGATATTAGTTGGCGGTGCATCGGGAGCAGCGACTTATATCTATCAAGCATTTTTAGCAGAGGAGCCACCTCAAGAGGAAGGTGAAACATATGATCAATATAGAGAACGAAGAAGAGAAAATGTCGGTAGAAAAATGTTAGCCTATTTTGATAATTATTTTAAATTTGATAAGGAATATTCGTCTATGACTCCTGAACAAAAAAAGGCTTTTGTTGATAGATTTAATGCTAAAAAGGGTGGCATGCCAACGGGTATTATGAGAACAAATAAAGCTGGAGTCATGGAACGAGACTACAGAGACAAGGGTGGATTTGTACCTGTAGGTATTAAAGAAAAAGCAGATGACGTACCAGCTATGTTATCTAAGAACGAATTTGTAATGACAGCTGACGCGGTTCGAGGAGCAGGCAACGGTAGCATTGAAAAGGGAGCACAAAGGATGTATGATACAATGAAAAAATTAGAGAAAAGAGTAGTGTAATGGAAAAAGGAATACTAGCACAATTAGCTATAAAATTAGCAAGACAAAAAAATCCAGAGGGTAGATTAACTAATGAGGATATTAAAGAAGCTATGTCTGAATTAAAAAGTTTAATTGAAAATTTACCATCTAAATCTATGATGATGGATACCACTACAGGAATGGGTGCTAACATTACTAGAACAGAAGAAGCTAAAGGTGGCAGAATAGGTTATCAGACAGGTGGTGTTACAGAACAAAGAACATTACCACCAGAGTTTGTAGAAGCAGCACAGAAAACATTTTTAACAGATTTATCTAGACAAGCTGGCATACCAACAATTACCACAGCTGTTCAACAACAACCAGGTGAGACAGCAGAGCAGTTTGCAAATAGACAAGCACAAGCACAACAGTTTGGAATTACTAAAGCTGGTATGGCAGAACTTGCACCAAAAGTTGCAGCACAAGATGCATTACAAACAGCAGCAAGAACACAAGCGGTAGATCCAACTACAGGGCTTGGAGCGTTTCAGCCATTCTTAACAAAAGCAGGGACAGCAGCGGATGCAGCGGCAGGGTTAACTGGCCCTATGACAGCAGCACAACAAACTGCGTACACGTCACCTTTTCAACAACAGGTTATAGATACAACTCTTGCAGAGTTTAACAAACAAGCTCAGATGAGAGAAAACCAATTAGCAGCGCAAACATTAGGTGTGCCTGGTGCATTTGGTGGAGGCCGTGAAGGTGTGCAAAGAGCCGAGTATCAGGCGGCAAGTGACATGAACAGAGCAAGATTATTAGCAGACTTAAGACAAAAAGGTTTCCAACAAGCAGCGACTGCAAGGCAACAAGACCTTGCTAATCAAATGGGTATCTCTCAACTTCAATCAGGTTTAGGTGGTGCAGCACAAGACTTTGCTAGAGCACAGATATCTGGTCTTGGCACATTAGGTGCAGCACAGCAGGCACAAACTCAAGCTGAACTAGATGCAGCGAGACAAACAGCGGCTATGGCAGTAGAAGATCCAAGAAGAAGATTAAGTATGTTTGGTCAAGGTATATCAGGATTAACACCTGGAGCTGGTACAGTTGAAATAATGCCTACTCAAGCTGGAGGAGCAGCAGGACCTAGTCCTTTAATGCAGGCACTAGGTGTCGGGTTAGCAGGTGCTGATATCTACGGCAGAATCTTTGGAGGTAGAAAAACTACATAATGAGTAGAATATTAAAAAGACCAATGTTTAGAAGAGGCGGGTCTACTAATACAGGTATCATGTCTGGGTTAGTTGACAGAAAAAATTATAGATTTGGTAGTATGACTGAAGATCAGATTAGATCTAACATAGACATGTTAGTGGGACTACAAGATCAGTTTGCACCAGTCTCTAAAACAAGATTGCCTATCGGTGAGGTTGGCCTTGCTCTTGCATCAGGTGCACCTTTAGTAGATGCTTTGGGTGCAGGGTATAAAAAATTTGTATCTGAGGATGACAAGAGAAGAGCTCTTTTAGATAAAAGAAAATCAGCAGCTGTATCGACAGTNTTGGGACANGCTCTTAAACCANCTAAAGATACAAGAACAGATATAGAAAAGAAATTAATAGCAGCNGGATTTATACCTGGAACTGATGAGTATAAAGCAGCTATGGCATCTTTATTGTTTAAAGATATANCACCTAAAAAAGGGTTTAGAACTTTAACTGCAGAAGAAGCAAAAGAAAGATTAGGACCAGCTTATGAAGAGGGTAAAGCTTATCAAATAGATGAAGATCCTAGATCTAACAACTTTAATAAAGTATTTGTGATTGGTGGCGGTGGAACAACCATAAATTTAGGTGATGCAAAACAGATAGAGGGTCAAGTTGTAAGTGGTCCTCAAAGAGATAAATTGTGAAAGATTTAAGTTATGTTAAAAACATAAAAAATCAAGCAAATCTAATTGTAGAAAAAATTAAAAATGACCCTACTCTAACTGGTGGTATAGGAGAAGTAAGACGAGGAGCAAATAGAATAGGTACTTTATTAAAAGATCTTGGTTTTGATGTAGAAGAATTTTTACCAAAAGGTATAGGTAAAGAATTTATTTTTGATCCTGACATCCCAACCATAGTGGCTTTAGAAAACACTTTGGCTGCTGGGTATGCAAAAGTTTTATATCCTGGACAAAAAATAGCTGTTCAACAAATAAATCAAGCTAAAGAAATAATTAATTTAACAGGTTTAACTGGTTCAGAAGAAGTAATTAATAGAATTAAACAAGTCGCAAGAGAAATGGACATATTTATTAGATCTAATGAAAGCATGTTAGGTATTAAAGAAGATTTAAGTAAAGATCAAAAATTTAGAGTGGTTGACGGTGAACTAGTTCCTATAAAGGATTAAAAATGGGTATAATTAACGTAGAAGGTTTAGGGCAAGTTGAAATTCAAGGAGATACTCCTACAGCAGAGGAGCAAGAAGCTATTATAAAAGCTTTGGGCGTAACAACAGATACCATAGACACCACGGAGACAGAGGAGGTTGACACTAGTAAAGTGATACCAGACATGGGCGACGTGGAAAAAGGTTTAGAGACTGAAACAATAATTCCTGAACTAATAGAAACTGGCCCAAATAAAACAGAACAAGCTCAAGGTTTAGATAAAATATTTTTAAGTAGACCTGTTTTTGAAGCAACGGGTGCTATTTTTGGATCAGTCCCTGGAGCACCTTTTGGTCCTCCAGGTATGGTCGCAACTGGAGTAGCTGGTGCTTCTGCTGGTGGTCAGTTATATGATATACTACAAAGTTTTATAATAGATGAACCTACAGATTTTACAACACAAGTTGGAAGACTAAAAGGAGATTTTCAAAGAGAAGCTGTGTTACAAAGTTTTTTTGCAAAAGTCCCTGGGTTACTTACAGCAACAAGAAAACTTGTTTTTGGTAAGGCAGATGACTCCTTATATAATTCAGCTAAAAGATTAAACTANCCTNTAAGTTTAAGTGATGCTGGTAATATGATATCAAAAGGGTACGGTCAAGTTATAGGTGTTTTTCCATTTGTTGGAGGTCCTATAAAAAGAGCTGCAGCTAAAAAAGCAACTTTTTTAAACAATAAAGCGATTGATACTTTAAATACTTTTGGCCCCAACGTAACTTTAACCAAGTTAGGCGTAGATATGACAAAAGCATCTAAATCTACCTTTGATGAATTTAGAGTCATATCAAGTTTTTTTTACGATGATTTCTATAAATCAGTAGATAAACTAGGAAAGGTTCCAATTATATCCACACAAAATTTTAAAAACTCTTTAGCATCTTTTACAAAATTAGTTGATGATGGAGTTATAACTTTAAAATCAGGTGAAAAAGTATTTGGTCCTAGAAATAGAGATAATTTATATAAATTTGCAAAAAAAGGCAAACAGTATCCAGATTACATAGACGCAAAACAATATAAATCTTTAATAGATGGTGTTAAATATTATATTAAATTAGCAGGAGCAACTAATCCTGGTAATGTTAAGGTTTTAACTGGTATTAAATCTGCCTTAGAAAAAGATCTAAGATTATTAACTAAAAAGTCTTATAGAGATAATTTGCTTACAAAAGTTTATCCTATGGGTAAATCTAAAAGAGCTAAGATAGATGATAAAATTTTATCCGATATAGCAAATAAATTAAAATTTGCAGATAACGTATATGCAAATGGTTTGGAAAATTCTATTATAACAAAAGCTTTAAAAGACGCAGCTAAAAAAGAAGGGGTAAAATTAAAACCAATACCTGGTAAACAAACTTTTAAATCACCTCCATCATCTCAATTTAAACAAGTTGATAAAAATATTTTTTCTGCTGGTTTTGAAAAACCAGGATCCATTACTGCAGAAGAATTAGCAGAAGCTCTATTAAGTAGAAAAGCAAGTCCAGAGGTATTTGCTAATTTAAGATCTTTAATTGGTGAAAAACAATTTACAAAATTTGTTAGATCAAAATTACAAAAAGCGTATGATGATTCTTTATTTAAAGGTGGTAAAGATCAAGTAGGTTTAACTTTTGATCCTTATAGATTTGAACAAAATTTAGGTCTAACAACAGAGGCTGGAAGAGATTTAATGGAGACAATGTTAAGAGGGTCTAAATTAACTTTACAAAATTTAGATGATTTTTTTGCTGTAGCTAAAAATCATGCAGGATTAAAAATTCCTGATGTGGGTTCTTTCATGGCTAGAAGATTTGTTTTAGGAGGACCTAAATCTGCGATAGGGGGAGCGGTAATGACTGTTGGAACTGGTACGGCACCTACAATCGCTGTGCCTCTTATTCTTTTAGCGCGAAGAACAGCTAGTGTTTTATCTAATCCAAAAATTCTTGATGACGTAGTAAAAGTATTAGATCCAAATACTCCTGCAAATCAAATAAAAGTAACATCACTAAAATTATTAGACATGATGATTAGTGACAGTCAAACTAAACAAGAGGAAAATGAATTTAAATTAATGAAAGAAACTATAGAGTTGTTGCCATTAGATCAAATAACAGATGGAGTGGATGGCACAATAAAATCTTTTGAAAATTTTAACATGTTGGATAATGTTCCTAAAGAAGAAACACAAGATACAGAAAGTATTACTGGTGATACCTCACAAGTGCCTACAGGTATACTTAACACAGCAAATGTAAACCCTAATCTATTTGCTCAAGCACCGGCAAACACAACTACAAATCAAGGTTTAACTGAAATAGAAAATGCTTTGTTAAGTGATGAAGAAAAAGCAATTAGACTTAGATCAAGAGGATTAGCATAATGTCAAGTGAAAGTTTAAAATCATTAATAGTTACAGATCCAGATCTAGTAGATCCAGAAATAGATGTATCTGGTTTAAGAACACAGACAGATACCGACCCAAGATTGCTTGCATCGATTGCAGACTTTCCTGGTATATCATACGACCCTACACAATTTAGTTATTTAACAGATCTTAATGAGCTGTTTGCTTACGGTTTACCTTTGTTAGATACACAAACAACTACACCAGACACAGGAACAGGTGGAGGAGGCACAGGCGACGGGGGTCAGGCGACTGTACCAGGAGCCATTGACACTCTTGTAACACCGTCTGCAAACACACCAGAAGAACAAAGATTAATAGATGCAGGTATCGGGGTGCAAGGGGCACCAGGTGATCCTGTTGTAGCACCAGGTGAGATACCAGTTACGCAACAACAGTTGGATGATTTTAATCAGATACCAGTTACACCTGTAAATGAGTTTACAACTGGCGATGCCAGTTTAGCAGAACAAATTGCAGCAGAGGATAGAGCAGCTCAATTAGCAAACGTTCAAGATCCAACTACTATGTTGCCTCAAACTGGATCAATCTCACCAACAGTATTTGAGGGCACTGCAACATTAGAAGATGCAGGAGCGGGTGAAGGTGGTATGCAATTAGCAGAAGTTGGTTTAGGAGCTGAAGAAGATTTTACACCTTCAAGCACTTATGACGAAGCTGGCTTACAAATTGCAGAGGCACCGTTTGGTATTAACCCTGCAACAGGAGAGCCATATCAAACACCAAGAACAATCGCTGATCAAAA
>JGI25127J35165_1000184_pt1 | contig 21321 bp, 28 predicted proteins | sample ETNvirenome_2_30_FD_35165 | JGI IMG/M metagenome (IMG submission 35165) | reverse complement strand
GTTTTTTGTCTACAAGATAATTGATAACAACTACAGGTATTATGCTATTATTGTTGTCTGGTAATCTATAGTTGCCGCTGTGCCGGTGCTGGTAGTGATGAATTTGAAGGCAACTGTTTCGTTTCCAGCCGTGGAATCTTTATTATCAAGAGCCGCTGTTAGTGTAACGCCAACGTCTGCGCCGCTTTCTGTAAATGTGTCATCGAAACCAACGGCATTGGTTGAGCAACTAATTATAAATTCACCTGTCCTATCAAGAGTTCCTCTTGTAATTTTATACTTGATTACTATTCCCTTGCTTGACAGTGCTGGAAATTCATTTATCGTAGTGGCCGACGATGTGTTGTCAGGTAGAGTCTGTGATTTGATTAATTTTGTTGTGACACCTATACCTTGCACTTCAGGTGCCGCGTTTAGTTCTGAACTGCCATCCGATCTTCTTAGATCTGTTCTTTCAAAAAAGTCTTGGACAGATGAGCATTCATCGTTGTCGAACTGTATGATAGGAACTTCTCTGATTGAACCAACACCTTCAAAGTTGTTACCAACAGTTTTCGCATAGAAGTTTGCATGTGAAACTATGTGTCTTGGTCCGGCATCATCTGTCGTGCCTGTCGCCGGAGATACTAGAATAGCCTGCTGTCCTATGTCACTCCAACTTGAACTGGTAAATTGGATGTCTCGTGGTCCATCGTCTAGTCCTGTTGTGCTACCGTCCATCTCTGCACCGATGAGTGCTCCATAGAATGCTGTTTTNAAATCACAGGCATGGAATTTGATATTAGTNCAATTAAAACTTAAATCAATTAGTCTTGCAAATTTTGTNAATTGGCATTGGTTGAATACAATATTTGACGTTGAATGTGTTGCAGTAGAATTTGTGACCGTAACACCTTTGGATGTAGAGNCATCAGTTCCTCCAGAAGCAAATGTTCCTTGAAATTTAACATTGTTAAAATATGCGTTGGTAACCCTGTCTAATGAGACACCTCCGTAGGCTACAGATTGCCTCAAAGTCATGTTTGTTATCTGTATCTGAGTTGGTGTTGTAGCACTAGAGTTTCCTATGTTTGATCCAACGTTGCCTTCGTCATCTTGCATTACCATCACAGCATTGTTTCCTGAATTCTTGATTATCGTTTTGTCTGGACCTTCACCCACTAGGTGAGCGAATGGTGGAATTTTNAGTGCCGAACTAATTTTGTATGTNCCTGCTGGGAAAAATAATACTCTCCTTGCCCTAGTATCGTCTTTGTCTGTGTCAATGTACAGCTCGTCGATTGCATTTTGTATCGCAGTAAGGTCTGCTGTAGAGTCATCACCCTTTGCACCAAAATCTCTGACAGAAACATATTCGTCTAATCTGTCTTGTAAGGTCCTCTGTTGAGATGTTGTAATGGGCGTTGAATCACCNAGGTAGCCTTTGTAGGTGTAACTGAGAGCAGTTGTAAATGCTGAACTTCCTTCTGTTANGATCTCTGTGTTTCCCACAGCNGGTGCACCATCGGAGACGGTTCCATTGCCNATGAACAATCTCTGTTCATCGATTACCCAACCTAGTTCTCCCGCCGCTAATTGTGGCAGATCCGTACGTTTTCCACGTCTGTGCTGTATTCTTGATATCTGTACTATCGGCATATGTTGTTATTTATGTCCAGGAAGGATTGAACGTTTTAACGAAATCTGTGCCTCTTACATCGTCAAGCATTGTGAAATATTGCTTGAACCTTGAGTGTAAATTTTTATCAAATTCATAGTTTTTCAACCAATTATGTACTACTTTAACCTTGGGCGTGTTGATCGTCAATAACCATTTTTTGAATTTATCGACGTCTAGTTTGTCAGCACTGTTCAAGGTAAGATGTCCAGAACCATCAACTGAGCCACCGTAGATCTCTCCTATCTCCAATGCAATGTCATTTTCCACACAGTACTCATACAGAGGTCTAAATGTAAAAAGTGAAGTGTGTTGTAGGACGTAATAGAATAACACTCTAATATTCTTCTCCTTGAGTCTTTTAAGATTGGTTTCAACATCCTCCCATACACTGCCGCTCCTAATGTAATTGTTGTGATGGCCTATACCATCAACACTGATGTTTACAATCAAATTTGGTCTGTTTTCAAGTAAGGACAGAGTGCTATCAGAAAGTGTAGTTCCATTTGTGTTAAAAGATAGTTCAGCATCATGTTTTATCTCTTTCAAAAAATCATTGATAAATGGGTTTATAAAAGGTTCACCACCCCCAAAGTTTGCAGATACACAGTTTCTAAGAATTTCTTTAATAAAAGTTTTGTTTTCTTGATTGTTTATCCAGTCGTGATCCAATTTTAAATATCCAATATTAAACTGCGAAAATTTCTCTTTATTCTTCTTGGCTTCAGCCGACCACTGTGAACTTGCGTACGGTCCACACATGGTACATTTTAAATTGCAAAAATTTCCAAGCCTTACTTCCAAATGTCCAACATCAAGTGTATCTGCCTTAAAAGACTCATACTCCTCTTTGAATAATCTACTATGATAGGCCCTTCTATTGATTCCATTGCTCTCACGTTTGATACAGTATCTGCAACCTCCGTCCACTTCTCCATCAAGCATTTTTTGGCGTAGTGTGGTGTCCGCTCTATACTTTTCAAACTCCCAAATCTTGTATTGTGGTAATGAAGATTCATTTCGTATGAATTCACAACACGGCATCAATGTGCCATCGTTGTCCACCACGAGTCCGCGGAAAGGTGCTTTACAGAAGTTTATTGGTTCTGTCTTCATCAGTACTATTTAATCAAGTACTTTTTTGTAATATTCTTCGAGTTTTGCATACCACTTGCCAACCCAGTGGTCATAGTTGTCTATGTCAAATGTTTGATATTGGTTGTCTTGTGTGCAAATAAAAATGCGGCCAGTCTTGATCTGTGTGTCATACTGTTTGTTATGTGCTTCGGCGTATGCCACCAACTGGAGATAGTAGTCCTCCACCCACTCTTTCTTTTTCAATCTACGTGCTTGTTTGAAATCCATTATGGCAGGTTCGCCTTTGTACAAACCAACCAAATCTGTGGTTCCTGCATACAGTTCAGGATAGTAAAGTGAAACTTCTGATCCCCATACCTCACTGACATTATTCAATCCGTTTTCAATAATGACATTGGCCATGCCATGTGCTTTTTGTTGTATGAGATTTGATCCCGGCGTACGGTCCTCGCCCTTTACGTGTTTCTCCAGGCTACGGTGCATCACTGTTCCTATGTTGGCCGACTCTGTTGTTATCTGTTGTGCCTTTTCCACACCCACTCTCTTACGCCATGCGTGTAGGTGTGTCATGTCCTTGGTTGCACTCAGCACTGTTGTGACACTGGGCACTGCTCTTCCGTCGGGTGTTTCGTAATGTCTTTTTTTATCTTTAGTTACTCTAGATAATTCATCGTAAGGGTACTTCTGTATGTAGTTGATGCCTTTGCTCACAAGAACATCCTTTGGTATTTTCATAGACATATTGTATATTACTTTAACGAATTTGTCAAAGTTTCTTCTAGTTTTGGCAGTAAATTACGCCAAGTGTTACCTTTCCTGTGATTGTCTTGCGTGTCGTTATACCTGATAAATTTTGCTTGTAAATTTTTTCCTGTATCTTCATCGAGCTGATCTATTCTTAAATTATCAATCTGTTTTTCATAGAAGTATGATATGCCCTTGTATGTCTTGAAATACTCAACGCTTTTTTCAAGTTTGTCTGCAACCATCAATCTGTATTCCCTGGGTGCTATGTCGTAGTTACATATCCGAGGGTACCATACCTGTGCCATCCACGATACATTAATAGTGTTGCCCCAGTCGCCGTCTGAAAAGTCAATAAACCATTTCAGCATGTCATCCAATTGATGTATGTTCAATAGTTGTATAGCAGGACTAAAGGTTATTGAACCATTGCCGTGCTTGTCTAATAATCTTTTGTAATAATATAAATTTTCAGTAACCTTTTCAAAGTTGCTAGGATATCTGATGTATTCTGTTGTTGAACCTAGCCCATCCAAACTAGCCCAGATGCGCCACCTTTTCATTTCAGGTAGCCACTGTGTCATTTTAGGATTGGTGTTGGTAAGATTTGTGACTATAGTTATATCTTTGTCTTTGAGTGTATTGTTCTTGTAACAAAAATCCAAAAGTTCATAAAATTCTGGAATCACTGTTGGCTCACCGCCTATTATTGTTAGTTGTGTGATATGTTTACTGACGTACTCGATTAGTCTTTTTTTTGTTTTGCTGTTTTCAAACCAAGTGTACTCCACTGAAAGGTTGTTTGTCCAGTTGTTCACATTACCACTTTGTTCGTATACCCAATCTAAGAAGTCTTTGTCTTTTTCTCCAATCTGTAATATCTCTTTGCCTATTTGATTTGAATAGTCTTGTCCACACATTTTACATTTCAAATTGCAGACATTACCAAAATGTAATTCCATAGAGTGCGGCAGGCTGTCCATTGATCCATCATCCTTTAGTCTAGCCAGATTTTCTTCTTCATTTTTTTTATCCCTCATGGATTTATAGCCACGCTCCTCTTGATCTATACACTTTGTACATGCCTTCAACACTTCTCCGTTCTTCATCTTAAGTCTTGCGTCTTTCATGTAATCACTATTCCAAGCCTTCTGTAATGAGTCATTGTTCATGTGCAACCTGTTACCNTTCTTATCTGTAAGGTTTTCCATTGTGGCACAGCATAACCTTAAAGATCCGGACATATGGATATATTGGTGTTGGAAAGGGTAAGCACAATAAGTTTTAGGCATTGACAACTCCACAAGTATGATAACAAGTCTGCAAACGGTATGCATCTCGCTCACCTTGTATACCTCTTGCTAACTCTTTGAAGAAATATCCATCAAGTATTTCTTCTAGGCTGGTATGATTGATATTAATTGTTTTGTAATCTTTTATAATGTTTTTTGTTTCATGTATCTTTAGATCTCCCAACCAACAGCATGGACTGACATCTCCGTTTGCCGCTAGATATATTTCGCTTTTTGTGTCATGGTATGACCAACAGTTGATCTTTTTAGTTTTGAAAGTGTCATTTACTTTTGATTTTTGTGTAATATCTAGTCCTAAGGCCTTGCATTCTCTTTCGACTTTTTCTAGTGTGTAGTTTCCTATTTGTATTGATGTTCTCTGTATCCAGTTACCATCGCTGTCAAAGTCATCCCATCTTGTGGTATCTTTTTTATTGAAATGTTGAAATCCTAGTTTTTTGGACAGTGCTTCTGCTTCTTCAATTTGATGTACGTTATGTTTGAACACTAGGAAATCCCAATATGCTTTCCCACCTGCACCAATAAAGGCCTGCACATTTTCAATTAGTTTGTCCCATTTNACGTTTCTCCTATACAGATGGTTTGTGTCCTGTAAGCCGTCTATTGCAAATATCACGTCGGTCTTTGTGTCAGCCAATGCTCGCCAAAAGTCTACGTTTCTTGGACCTCCATTTGTGTTTAGAGATGTGTAAGATGTGCCAGAACTTTTGACATAATCATATATTTCCACGCATTCAGGATTCATCGCTCCGTCGCCCAACACTCCACATGAATAAAATGTTTTCAGATTAGTCAATACTTTGCTACCTATTTTTTCCTTTATTATTTCGAGACTGGTGTGTGAATTATTTGTGATATCTTTTATTAGGTTTAGATCAAAATCAAATCGTGGACACATTGGACAAGCGGAGTTGCAGTAATTTGACAACTCGGCATTGATCGTATTTAGATTACGGATGTTGATGAATGGATTCATACTATTAATTATTGCTAATTTTTTTTATTGTGGAGGTTATTTTCTTCTGTTCATTGCAGACTTGGCCATCTTTTTAACCACGTCAGTTGATCCTTGATCATCATAATCCATGGCAGGTTCCTTCTCTGCCTCTTGGTCAGTCTTGACTACAATCTTATCGTTGTCGAAGTCCGCCACAACATTTTTCAAGTCTCCGTCTTGATCATATATCTTTTTGAATACATCGTAGTTGAACGCTGGATATCCTGTGTTGCTCATGATTTGCTTTACTGCATCCATGCTTATGTCTGTGGGTTTGTCTTGTTCGTCTGCATCGCCCTTCATGTTAAGTAGGACATTGATCAATGCCGACTCTAGGTCTGTATCACTTTTGTTGAATTCGGAAAATCTCACAGGAATTACTTCCCTGCTAGTTTGCTTAACACTCTGTTTGATGCTTCAAACACTTCTTTGGATTCTCTTTGCTCTCTGCCTTCTGGTTCTGTTCCACCTGCTTCTGCGTCAGAGGCTCCAAACTCATCTGTCTCCGTATCTGTGTCTGGGTCCAGTGAGTCTAGATCTGTGTCCATGTCCATCGTGTCATCGGCGCCCATGGGTTCTGAAGCAACTTCTTCTCCGGTCAATATTCTTACACCGTTGTCTAGCTCTTGTCTAGTTGTCGTTAAAGTTGATTCCGCCTGTTCAATCGCTGGTTGGATTTTTTGCATGAAAGCATCTGCCTTGTCTGCTCCCATCTCGTCTCTGATTCTGTCTGCTAGTTCTAACATGCCTTCTGTTTTCATTGATGCTAGATCTTCCAAGTAACCTGTGACTTTGTCCATCATGTCCTTGGCCGCTAATATTAATTCTGATTGTTCTTCTACACCCTCTGTCTGTAGCATTTTGCTTACTTGTTTTTTCTCATCAGGTGATAAACTTTGTCCTTTATCTAGTTTAGACTTTGCACTAATGGCCGTTGCACCCGCTTTTACTTGAGGGTCACTAGCCATGCTTCCTCCATACTCAGCAAGTTTTCTTTCTGAGATGGCTTGGTTGATGATGTCCAACATCATTTGATTCTTTTGATATGAATCGTCTTTTAATTCTTGTCCGAAGTGTGTGTTCTGCGTGATCTCGTGTATCTTTGTTCTCACATGATTTGCAGTGTCTTCTAGTTCTTCCTTAGTGAATTTTGAAAGATCCATGGTTTGATTGAATCTTGATTCGAATTCTGCCAATAAAGATTCTGTTGTAACTGGTTTTGTAAGGTCTAAGCTCTTCATACTGTGTTTATTTATTATCTATGCTCCGAACGTGTCATTGAATATTGCCTGTATCTTCTCCTTACATTCGTCCGCTAGGTGGTTTGCGACGTCTAACCTGTCCCAATACACATCTTCAGCCACTTGATCTTTGCTTCGTTGAGCTTCTTTAATCATTCTCTTTGCATTTTGTATATCGAACAACTGTGAAGCAAATTTTGTGTCTAGTTCTAATATATTTGTGGGCAAAGACTTCTCGTCAGCAAGGTGATGAGCTACCATTATTGCAGTTTGTTTTAGGTTAATGTCATCATGTAAAACTTTGGCCTCCAACATATCCGCTATAACATATACGTATCTAGTGCCTGTGGACTTCTTGGGTACGATTGCTATGTTGCCGATTAATATTCCTTTTGAGAACTGCTTGGGTAAATGACGAAAAGGCCGCCTTGCTTCTTCCTTTTTAACAAGGTCAGCAAGTTTGTTCTTGAGACCATAGGCCTCAATCTGTTTTACCAGTTCTGATCTATTTTTTAGCGTCATTTGCCATCCATTCATTAAAAAAATATTCCCATTCTTTTACTCTACCTGAGTATGCAAGTTTGAAAAGTTGTTTTGGATTAGAACTGTACCTACCATAATAATCCATAAAAAATTTTATTTGATAATCTGGAATCTCCCTAGGAAAATTTTCTATGTACTTTTTTTTATAATCTTTTCCTTCCACCCTTTGCAAATCTTCATTATCCGTGTCTGATATGTTGTCTAAATGGATGTCGTTAGGATCAAACATATTTTCACTATTACTTTGAGCTTTTCGAAAGTCTCTTGTTTGGGAAATCTTCACTGCTTCTGGATGGGTTCCGAGCAACTGTATCATATAAGGAAACCATTTTCCCGAGCTATGGAATTTATTTCCAAATTTAGAGTGCCACGTTAGTGTTTGACGATAGGCCGTGTAATATTGACAGTAATATCCTAGTTCTCTGCACCTTAATGACACGGCACCCATTGCCAGACCTACAGTAAGATTAAGTCCAGCGAGGTGCTCGGCGTTCCACATCGCGAATGGGCTTATAAAAAAAGGAGAATCCTTGTAAGTCATCGACTTTTTTTTAACAAGCTCTTCCGTCAATTTAGTTTTCAAAAGTTTTTGAGTGCTATCCCAATCTTTGGCTATGTGTAAATCCATTATCTCGTCGGTGCCTAAATGTGATTGATTAGCGTTAAATTCATAATCAGTTTCAGATATCACTTTGTCCGCTACGTGTTCGGGCTCTTTTAGTATATACACTAACGCTGTAGACACGTTGTTGAATGTTTGGTCCTGGCATTGATTTGAAGCCCATACCGATGCACAGCCAAGTGCGTTTTCAAGTTCTGATTCTCTATGTGGGATCCATAATTCATAAGGCTTATAATTACAGTGTTCTGTTGCGGTAAGCAAGGCACAAGGCATATTGAGAGCACATTCAACAATGTCAGTTAAATGATCTTCGGGTATTGGTTTATTATCTTTTTTCCATCCTATCGGTTGGTATGTGACTTTTGCTAAATTGTTTATGCTCATCGATTATCCTTATCTTCCTATTTAAAGCATACTGCATACCAGCGTCAATTTTTTTGCGAACAAAGACTGCCTTGTCTGCCAACCTTTTTGCTCTGTCGGCTTCGTGTGAGGTAAGGTCACTGCTTTTGAAAGAACCAGTCGAGTGCTGTCTAATGAATTCTACATCTTCGTCTGTGACGTACACACGGGCCTTAGGTGCTATTTGTATGAACATTAATTGGTAAGTTTAGCCTGGCATCTTCATCAGGATAACCACCACCGTTGATAGTAAACCTGCGACCACTGTGCCTGCCGTTGCTATGATTGTCTTTGTCTGTGATTTATGACCTGCTGTCATCTCTTCATTCATTCTGCCTAGACGAACTTCGATAGCACTCAATCTATCGTGTAACCCTTTGTATCTCTCTGAACAAAGGTCCACGTGTGCTTCTAGATTTTGTTTTTCTAAGTCTGTTGTACTCATAAATTTTTCTATTTCTATTTTAAGGAGTTTTACCTCCATCAGTAGAGCCTGTAAATGAGCCTGGGTCATTGCCTGTGTGTGCCTTTGTGTGTATGTTGTAAGCCTAAATGTATTGTTATTTATCCACTTTACCGGCGTATGAAAAGTATGTATTTTTAACGCCTCCCGCCAATGCAGATATGACTTTTTGCTGGTTTGTGCCAGTCAAGTCCTTGGTTACAAACGTGTGTAAAGGAAAATGTGCTGTGTTGCTACATTCGGCAACGATAGGAACAAGATTAAAATCTTCTATTAGGTTATCTGTAGGGTCTGTTTGATCTCCAAACACATCTGGCTGTTCTGTAAAAAATTGAAAGTGCCAAGTAGAGTGGCCACCTTCGTAGTACGATCCAAAATCATGGTTGCCAAGTGATAACAGTTCTACTCGTTGAGGTGGAACTTCCCATGTAATATTTCCACGTAACTGAAGTAATTGTAGTATGGTGTTGAAGTTACTGCTTTGATTCCGTGCGATGGCCAGTGAGTGCTTATCGTCAATCACCATTCCTTGCTTCGTCTTAAAAGGGAATGCCTGTTTAAGATTGCCAGTGTCAGTGATGTCCACTAGGGTATGTAATCTGTACTCGTGCATTGTATGGTAGCCGGAAAAACAATAACTATTTTGCTTTTGCTTCTGCTATCTTTCTCTCTGCTTCTGCCCACTGTTCTTTGGTCATCATGATGTCTGCTGGCTCTTGTTTCCTAACAACATCCGCAGGAATTAATTTTTTGAACCGTACATTACACACGCCTTTCTTCCTGCCGCTTTCTAAGACAAGAACAGGGTGGCCCCACTTATCAATCTCGATTGCTTTTATTTCTTGATTGGCCAAATGAAATCTACCAGTTTCTACTTTGTCTCCAACCTTAATCTCTAACGTGAATTTATCTATCATTAAATTCTCCTTTTGGATATTTAAGCCACAAAAAAAGGGCGGAGCCTAATAAAGAATCCGCCCTTTGGTAATTTAAAAAGTATTATGCGTTTACTCTTGCTGAGTTTACACCGTATACTTCATCAACACCTGTTGATACAACACCATCTGCTGGTAGGAATCTCACGTCAACGTGTACTCCTTCCGCTGAGTCAGAAGATCCTGCTATTCTGTCTAGGATTTCTGCTTCGATGTCTGCTTCTGCGTCTGCGATAACTCCTGGGTCAGAAGTTTCATTTTGACCTGGGTCCAAATTGATGTCTCCTGTAGAGTCCGCTTTGTTGAACTGACCTGGTGTGCCTTCTACTATAAATGTGTAGTAGTCACATAGTTCGTCTTCAACAATAGATGTGGCAAGAGCCGCATCTTTTTCAGTCGCTTTAGCCGCCAGTGTGTATGACTGAGCTAGGATAGTACCGAAAGTACCAACCAATGTGCTCATGTCTTGAAACACTGAACCTTTGGTGTCAGGAGTAGTTGCAGTAGTCGTTACTTCGTCGTCGAACATCATTTCAATGAAAGTTAAACCTTTTCCATTGAAAGACTGTCTTCTACTCATGTTTGCTGTTGCGTTACTTGTTATTGGCATTTATATTCCTCCTCTAACTATTAACTAACAGCATTCGCAGTTAAGATACCAATTTTAGTTTCTGTAACTGTTGCACCTGTTATATCTGCCGCGATTCCAGGGAAAGAAGAACTAGATTGATCTAGTGTTCTTAGGTATGCCTGTAGAGCCGCGATTGTTGTTGTACTTGATAGACTGTCCAATTGGTCAGTTCTTACCACATACGTTTTTTGAGTGTTCGAATCAACTAGCGGACCTTCTGCTAATACTCTTAGTCCGTGATGTTCGAAAGCATGTCTAGCCATTTGTAGACCTGCTGTTGTTGAGCCTGTAGTTAAGTCTCCTGTCTCTGCTGACATATCATTGATGAAGTCAACTGTTAACAAAGTTAAGTCAACACCTTCCGCTTCAAAGTTCTGATTCAGAGAGAAGTTTCCTTTTCCACCTGCTACTTTACTTGAGTCATAAGCCATTTTATTTTCCTCCTAAAATGTTATTATGCTACCTGCGTATCAGACATATCTCTGTCAGCCGCTGTTGCTGAAGAAATGTTTGCTGTTACTTTGTCAGGTGTTAATGCGTTCAATCCTCTAATTGCCGCTTGGATTGCCGCTACTGTTGTTGTTGAACTTATAGTGTCTAAAGCGTCTGCTCTAACCATGTAAGTTTGTTCTGTGTCTGAGTTACCTAAAGCACCATGACCTAAGATGTTAACACCTTGGTTTTGGATTGCTTCCATAGATAATTTCAGAGCCGCAGTGTTTGCCGATGCTGTTGAGTGTGTAACCTCAGCCGACACGTCACTGATGTAGTCCACTGTGATGAAGTCAACTCTACACCCTTCGCCCTCATGAGCTAAGTTTGGTGTTTGAAAGTTGCCTGGTCCACCCGCTGGGATTGTTCCGTCGTATGCCATTTTTAATCCTCCTTTTTATCTGATTTAAATGACTTTGATTCCGCTCAGGAATCAAGTTGCAAGTATTTATTGGTAAAGTTGGTAAATTATGCGATAATATTACGATTTTATCCAGATCTCGTCACTTCTAGTACATTTAAGAAACCTGTAGCCAAGATTCTTTAGTCTTTTCGTTGCCCTTCGTGTAGTAACAGGACGTTTTCTCCTCTTCATCTCTATGTTTATCACCGGAGAATTAAGAGTAAGAGTCTCCTTGGCCCCTTCCAATAAAGGCACTTCGAATCCGTCCACATCTATTTTGACATAATCAACTTCTGTAAACTCGAAACTGTCCAAGGACCTGCATTGAATATCACCATCACGTGGTTCCGTGTTGCCTATCTCATGATTCAGGTGTGTGTCTTTTTTGCCTTGTTGTGCGGTGTGTTCATGACTGCTTAGTGCGTATGGATGTAAGATAACATTAGACTCTGTTATATTTTTATCAAAGCATTCTCGGAAATTAGGATTCGGTTCAAAACAGATTACCGTGTCAAACAACTTTGAAAGAGGACGTGTCCATTGCCCGACATTACTGCCTATGTCTAATGCATTTCTAAATTTTGAAACGTATCGTAAACTTGCTTCTCTCTGTTCACTTTGTCCGCCCGGTGCGTCCTTCAAATACTTTGGCTCATCATGAGAGCCGTAAAGCACCCAATAGTTGTTGTCCATTAAAAGTCCTTGAATTTTTTGTGAATGTCTGTATTAGGTAACTTTGCCTGTAGCATCTGTTTAAGCCTCGCGACCGTCTGGGCTTTGTCTCTCGAATTAAGTTTTGCAAAGTTGGCAACCGCTCTTCGCACATTTCTGTAATTGGCATCACGTATGTTCAGGGCTCTTTCCAACTGTGTTAGATTTGCGTAATGATCTTCGAAACTCCTCAGATATCTTCTTAATGCCATCACAGGCACTGGCTGTCTTTGCCTCATCGCCTGTGCTTGATTTTTGTTTTTTAATTTTTTTGTTATATCAGGATCGCCGGACACGATGGCCAACATGTTTGCAAGATCATTGTTTATCATTCTTACTTGATCAAAGGTGCCTTTCGCCATGGTTTGATCAGCATATGACTTCACAAATGGCAAAGTATCTTTACTTTGACTCATGAGTGCTAATGCTAAAAAACTGAGATATATCCTCTCTGTGACCTCAGGGAAAGTAAACCTCTGCAGGTCACTAAATTTCCTTATCACTTTGCCTTCTGATACATACTTTAAAAAAGGTGTTAACATACAGGTATTTATAGGGTAGATGCAACGAAATTTTATTCTAACAGATCTAATGAAAACTGGTAAACATGTGGAGGTTAATCAGTTCATCAGTTCACACAGCCTACAAGATCAGACTTTTGACTTAGAACCAGAATACTACCGTTTACATAACTATGATCTTGAGAGCTACGACAGGCGATTTGCGATTGTTGATGTCCGCCACGACAACTACAGGCTAAAAGACAATCATGAGTTCCAAATAGAATTTGAAAGGAGATGTAAACTGCTTCATAGCCAAGGCTTTGTGTTTATATCTGCTACGCCATGGGAATCTGAAGAGAATATTGGACAGACCGATCTGTATCCTAGTCTCAAAATTAATCATATTAAATGGACAGGTGGCGTATCATGGTTCTGGTCCCACATGTATCACAAACACAAAGACAAAAAATATGCTTTTGATCATACACAGAAGAAGTATGACTTCCTGTATCTTAATAAAAATCCTAGGAGACACAGGATAAAAATGTTTGAAAAACTTTCAAACACAGGTACGTTACAAAAAAGTTTGTATACATATTGGCCTGATAGAAAACTCCCAAAGGAATACGAATTACCATGGGCTCAAGATTATCCACGGTACGGCATGGATCAAGATATCTATGAGAAGCCTTACAACGACACCGCTTGTAGCATTGTGTCCGAAACTAATGACAACGACACAGAAATTTTCATGACAGAAAAGATTTGGAAACCAATCATAGCACAACACATTTTCATTGTGCATGGCAATTATCTATATCTACAGCGACTACGAGAAATGGGGTTCCGGACTTTCAACAATTATTTTGAAGAAGTATATGATTTAGATAGAGATCCCACTATAAGGATAAACACCATTGCTGACGTGTGCGATAGGTTACGTGATGCTCCATGGCAGGACATATATCTACAAACAAAAGCACTTAGACAATACAACTACGATAATTTTTTTAATAAGGAAAAATTAAGTCTTGAAATCAATAAAACTTTAAGCCTATTTCTTGAATTTGCTGACAGCAGTCAAATTACGTCTTGAGAATCCTAATCTATCTACAAGTTTAACAGCATTACCGGACTTGTCTACAGCAACAAATCCTTCCGGCTCTGTCACTTCCAGTCCACTGTCTGTTTGAGAGAATGAACCTATCGCCATTGCTTGGTTCATTTTCTTCAGCACAAATGCTTTCATTGTCTGAACTGCCTTGTAGAATGTTAGCATGGCCTGTAGTGGTGCTCTTGCACTTGCAAGAAACTGTGGCATCTGCTTCATCTTGTCCTGTCTTAGTTGTAAAGCCTTCTGTGCCTTAAGTCCTGCCATTTGTTGTTGCATTCTTTGTGCATAAAACTTTTTAAATCCTAATAAAAATTGATTAACATTGTTCGGAAGTTCACCCTGCTTAACCATTGCGTTTATGTACATTTGGAACATAGGCACAAAGTCTTGATTCTGTCCTAACACACTCGAAAGGTTACGTGGCACATTGTTTAATAAGTTTTCAAGTTTCTCTATGCCATTGTAGAATTTTTTTGTTTCTTCGTCTGTAAATTTAGCACTACCAGATACATCTTTGTATGTGGCATTGTCAAAGAAAACATCATTGCTTTTTGTAAATGAACTTACATCTGCGCCACCCGATGCTGTCATGTCTGCAAGTGTGTCGCCATTATAGGTTGTATGGAAGATGATTCCCACTTTAGCTCTGTCTATCTGTTTTGATAGATCTGAACCTTCTGGTACCGCATATGTTATTGTGTTAGGAGTGAATGTTATGTGAGGTTTACCCTCTATATTTTTTCTAGTGATATCTTCGTCAGTGAACAATAGGTCTCCCTGCACAACGCCTTGAATGTTTAATTTTTTGATATGCACTAGGCATTTAAGTAACTTTTGTCCTAGTTCATCTGTGCCATGATTATTTGCTATATCTTTCTTGGTATAATTTATCTTTGGAGACTTTGCGAACACAGACTTGGTACCAACAAAGAATCTTCCATTATCAGGATTTGTGCCACACACAACGGCAGGAGCACCATCCCATTTAACAGACACACTCATTGCCTCCGAGCTCGTACCTTTCAATGTTAGTAACAGGCCTCTGAAGTAGTCAAGCACTGCCTTGCCACCTTCATATCCATCTGTGATTATGATGTCTTCGATGTGTTCTAGGTGTGTCCTTTTGAATTCTGTAAGGACATCTTCTATCAACATGATTAGTCCTCTTTGTATTCGCCGTCTTTTATTTTCAGTACGTTATTCTTTATGTCTTTATTTTCTTTGATTCGTGCAACGCCTTTACTGAACTTAGATGCGTCCATGTTTTTAATAGCAGAATTGAATTTTTTCTCTAATTTGAATGCTGTGTCTTGATCAAAGTTCTCTCTGATGTATGTCATTAGTCTGATGGCCGACTCAAGAATGTGTGAGGCACGACTCTCCACAACTTCCTCCTTGTCCCTTTTAAGGGGCATTGAACTTAATTCTTCTAATAAACTTTTGGTGTGCTTTTGCATTGTAGGTATTTACTCTTTATTGTAACACAATTAAAGCAAAAGTCTAGTGGTTATTGCTGATCTAGGTACTTTAAAAGGTATTTTTCTAGCTCGAGATATTGTTCTGGGGCATGGTGGCTGTTAAAATAGAATGTTTCCTTGTTGGGCATGGTGTTGTGCATGTATCTATTACCACAAAATGAGAACAAATTTAAGACACTAGGGTTATTTTCAATTAATTTAACCTTTTCAAATCCATCGTATTTTTCAATGTGTTCTCTGCTGAACTCGTTACACATATCAAAAAACAAATGCTTTATATTTCTACTTTCTAGAAAGGCTGATAGCATGATAATCTCTGTGAATATCTTGCTGTCATAGGTTACACTTATAGGTATACAACCATAGTAAAGGTCCACAAGTTCTGCAATTTTATCTTTGCTCACATCATCCCTTAACTTCTGTTGTGTGGTGAATAAATGTTCTCTGTTCTGCATTGGAAACCATGGGCCAAAATCTTCTTGTTTCTCTGCTATTGCAAGTTCCCACCTATGGCTAAAGGTGATAGGTATCATAACAAAACTAGGGTTGCCGTTAATTGCTATCCACTCGATTGTGGTACGGCATGTTCTCTGAAAACTTGTTGATACTTTTGAAATGTTTTCTACTCGATCACAACCAAGTTCACGGACAAACTTTTTTGATGGATTCCAACGGTGAGTAAAACTGCAACCATTTAATAATAAAGTTTTCATTATCGGTTACAAGGCCAATTTGTGTTTTGAATTTTTATCTGTATTTTCTATAAATTTCCAGGTCTTGTCTGTGGTTCTGCCTGTGAATTGTAAGATGTATCTTGTATCCCAGCCCATGTTGGCCGTACCATGAGGGAAATCCTGCCAGTGCCAACTTATGATATCCCCAGCCTTCCAATGTGTATGTACCGCTGTGCCTTGATGCCATATCTGTCCCATGCTCCAATCATTCAAGAACACAACGAACCGGTGTACTTTCTTTGGATCCACATCATAGTCCAATTCATCGAAACTGTTTTGTCTGTCAAGCCTTGCGGCAAAGTTGTCCATGTGCATGTGTAATAATTGTCCACACACCTGTGAGTGTAGTTTTAATTCATAATCATAAAGCCCAAGCAGTCCTTCTGCCAGTGTAATCGCTTTTGGATCGGTAAACATATTCGCTCGGCCATATATCTTGCCTTCAGGGTCACCTCCTGATCTTACTATGTCATAAACTTCCTGATCTATTGCGTAATTTCCACCAACACTTTTATTCCTTGTTGCCCAATGCACTGCGTTGTCAACTGCTTTGTCACCGTATGTGTTGATAAAGTAATCACAATCCATATCAATGTTGCCATGAAACATTAGAACATCTTCGATGTTGTCTTTCTTGTTCCAGTCGAAATGATATGCACCTCTTTCTTGTGCTCTTTTCTTTTCGAAGTCCCAACGACTCTTGCCATACTCTAACTTCTTACCAGTCTTGATTGCGTTTACTTCTGTGTGTGCCTTGAGGTTTTTAATTGCTTGATCAGAGTCTTGTAGGTCCTCATCAATTTTCTTTAAAACATCTTTTGAGTAGTCCTTGCTGTGTTCCATGTTGATATTTAAGCCGTAAAAAAAGGGCGAACAATTTAATGACCGCCCTTTTAAAATAATTTATTATGCGTATGCTTCCATCAACTTGGCACTTTCTTCAAGTGTGCCAGTTTTAGAAGACGTGATCGCAAATAAGTCTTTTCTGAAATCGTTGATTACTGCATTGATCTCATCTTGAGCTTCTTGTGTGTTACAAAGTTTCTCAAGTTCCATTCTGCCTATTGTGGCATGGAATGTTTCGTCTTTGGCAATTTTGGCATATCTAGAAGATATGAAAGGGTCCTTGATGCACTTTGCCATCATGCCCCAGTTCCTTGCCGCTCTGCCTTCTGCAAGTAATTGATATAAGCCCAACATCAATGGATTGTCATTGCAGTTGTATTTCTTAATCATTGCCGCACCCTTCTGCTCTAATCGTTTTGCATGGCTTTCTACCGCCTTCTGCATATCGATTTCCTTGCCTGAAAGATACTCAACTACTTCTTTGACAAATTGAAAGTGCTTTGCTTCGTCGTGTGCCTGTTTTGAAAGAAGAATTAATTTCTCAGGATCTGTACCGGCTGGAAGTGCCGCAACTTCTCTTGAAATTTCTTCCATATTCATTCTTTCATTGACCATACGACCAGTAAAGTTGTCAATCAACTCGTCTTTGTCGGTTACGTTTTCGTANTAATGCTTNATCTGTAATTCAGAGGCTCTNAANAGAGGCTCGTTTTCCTTTTCAAGTTTTGCTACGAATTCTTTAGATGTTAACATATGTTTGTCCGTCCTTTTAATTGTAGATATTTACCAACAGACCAATTGGACCATTAAATAAAATGGTAATGAAAATACTAATCAGCCAGATCGAATATATAAAGCCACCACGTAATTTTGTATTCGACGCACTAGAACGATCATACTACAAGTTTTTGTCGGCACATGAGCTGATACCTGCACCAAACATAGATAAAGTAGCACATAATGATTACGACTGTTTGATGCTGACAGGTGGACCAGACAGTGTTGCACGAAATAAAACTGAAAACAAACTATACCACGATGCTCTAAGTAAAGGCAAACCGATAATTGGAATATGCCACGGTGCTTTTGCAATCAATGATATCTGTAAAGGTGTTAACGGTCATGTGGCAGGACACATCGATGCTGATATTAAAATACTCATGGAAGGCAGTCAACACACTGTGAAGTGCTATCATTCACAGTCAATAGAAACACTTGCGGATAATTTCAGTGCCATAGCTCATGACGAGCAAGGAACAATAGAAGCATTTCAACATAACACACTACCAATTTATGGAATAATTTGGCATCCAGAAAGAATGGATGAGCCTGTGCTACCTGCTGGCGTTAAAAAATTACTTTATTAGTTTCCTACGATAGAGCCAAACATATCTGTGTGGCCAAAGTCTTTCTGGCAGTGTGCCGCCGTCTGGTCCTGTTGTATTGTATTCTAGCTCACACCACTCAACATCGAAGTCCATCAGTCTAGCAAATTCATGCACCTGTTTCAGCCCCCACTGGAACCATTGTAGGCCTTTATCACTTTTGTATCCTCCTGGTGCACCTCTCATGTAAAGTCTGCCGCCTGGCTTCAGCCATGACTTGACCTTGATCAGCATGTTTGCTATGTCATCATGATCACCCCAGTTGATGGAACCTAATGCAAGTATTACATCTGCACACTCGGGCTTGAAGGGTGCATCAAAGTGTCCACAAATAATATCTGCTTCTTTGAACACAGGATCGTAGCCCACAAGATTAGGAATTTTACCCTTGAAAAAGTTTAAGGCACACCCGGCATCTATTACAAACTTAGGTTTAGTTTTATTGATTTCTTTCACTAGATTCTCACCTGAGTGTTTAAACAAATGTATATTAGACCGCCAAACGTGTCTGTAGAAATAATCTTGTGCTTTTTGATCTATCATATTATTTTTTTATCCATTCAGCATACAATCTATTTTTTGCATCATCCTGTATATCATTAAGTTGAAAGTTGTATTTCTCACAATATATTTTATTCAGTTCTCTACTCCAAGGAAAGAACCTAACATTTCTAGAATCATCGTGCCATAAATGATCATTGCCAAAGGAGTTTTGCCTCCAGTATACTCTATCTCCACTTTTGGTAACGTCTGATAATTTTTGTAATTGTCTTTCTACTTCTTGTGTTGTGCCAAAATTTAAACTGCCTAGACACAAATAGACATTAAACTCTTTATGTGGCTTGTAGTCTTCCCAAGTTATAAGTTGGTCTGCTTGGTCGAATGCTGGGTCAATGCCATAAACTTGATCTCCAAGTTTGTCTTTTAACATATTGGTACCACAACCAATATCCAAAACACTATCTGTTGGCTTAATTTTATCTAGCAGTGCCCAACCAGAATACTTTTTATCTTCCCAATTTGGTTGCCAATGGTCTCTGAAATATTGTGTTTCTTGTTGGTTCATTTGTACAAATAAATTTTTATGTCTCTTGCTATGTAATCATGCACGGGTGTATCTTTTGGATACGTGATATTTAATTGGCTACAGAGTTCAGCATTATTCTTTGGGTTGGTAATTCTTCCAGCGTTAGTTTTTATAAATTCCATTATGTCTTTGTTCTCGTGCTGTATGTGTTTCCACATCATGTCTAAGTTTTCAAAATGTTGATAGTTTGGATATGTTATACTAAACTCTCCACAAAGTTTCCACCATGCGAGACATTCGTAGTCATTCCTGTACACTAGTATCATAGGATATCCTAATTGTTTCAAATTTTCAAGTTGATGTGCGAAGGTATGTGACTTGATGATCCTTTTGCCCAAACCAGAAAATGGCTTGTCCCATTCTTCGATATTACAATTGAACTCCATGCCAGGATCAAAATAAGACCCTGTGTGCATTAATTGTTTTGTGCCGGGTGTTTCAGCATCGTGCCAATAGGTCCTTGCTTCTGTGTAGTCGGTTTGATCCACATCGGGCGACCTATGTATGTTTTTGAAAACACTGCTCCACTTACTGCCCGGGGCACCTGTCATTAGAATATACATTATGCGTAATCTATCCCTCTGTTCTTTTGTGTCACACTTCTGTACACCAAAAACAACACGCCCGAAAGCAACACCAGGAACAAAGGTCTTGTCAACATCTGATCCCAAGTATACATGGTCAACCATTGTTGTCCTAAGTTCTGCCATTTATCTATGATAATGTAAGTTAAAAGTATTGCTGGCCTGCTTATCTTGAATTTAAAACAAACTAATCCTAACACACTGCAACAGGCTAGGGTTACATAGTCCATGTATAGTCCTGTGTAAGATTGACAAGTGTAAATTATGATTGCAAATATTATTAGTGCATACACCGGATATGGAATCTCAAGGATCTTTACAAGTAGTTTTGAGGTGAATATGCATATAAAGAAAGTTAATATTGTTGCCCCCACAAAGCCATAACCTAGTAATGATAAAAACTTTTTATCCTCAAGCATGAAAGGATTACCTACATCCAATCCAAATGTTATACACATTGCCATAAAGATTGCGGCAAATGGAGATGCTGGTATCCCGAACAGCACGGTTGGAATCAAACTGCCGGCCTTCTGTGCGTTGTTGGCACCTTCGCAACCTGCAAGTCCTTTTGGATTTCCCACACCAAATTTATCCTTAGGGTGTGCCTTCACTGTGGCACCATAGGCCAACATGTCTCCCACAGGTCCTACTCCTGGCAATAGTCCTGCAACAAATCCTATGAAGCCTCCACGTAATGAATCTTTCCATAGTTTTAAAGTTGTTCTAAAACCATCAAACAGTTGTGAGAAATAATTTGTAATAGGTGCAGGTCTATTCTTTCCAAAATGAAATCCTGATACAAGTTCGGGTATACCAAACAGTCCTGCGATCATCATTATAATAGGAACTCCATCTTGCAGATATAATGTGCCGAAAGCAAAACGTGGACCTTGTGTCTGTGGATCTATTCCGATAAGTCCTATGAACGCACCAATGCAAATTGCAAGGCAACTGAGCCAAAAGTTCTTAGAAACAATGAATGCCACTGATGCAATTGATAAAGTCATGAACATGAAAAGTTCTGGCACTCCAAATTTATAAATGATAGGAGCGTAGAATGGCAATAGTGCAAAAGCAAGTAGTCCAAACAGTATTCCATTAAAGGTGCTGTCTGCCATTGCTATGCCTATGGCTCGTGCGGCTTCACCGTTCTTGCTCATCTTGTATCCGTCAATTATAGACGCCGCTGTCGTTGAAGCACCTGGTATGCCTGTCAGAAGAGATGTGTATGAGTCTGCTGTGCTTGATGCCGCTATGACACTGATTAAAAATATAAGTCCGTAATATGGATTGGGATCAAAGTATCCTGCGAAAGAGAATACAAGGAGCATCGCCGTT
>JGI25127J35165_1000178_pt1 | contig 21949 bp, 22 predicted proteins | sample ETNvirenome_2_30_FD_35165 | JGI IMG/M metagenome (IMG submission 35165) | reverse complement strand
ACACAAACATTTACTGCTACAGCAGGGCAAACAAGTTTCTCATTCACATACAATGTAAACTTCATAGATGTATTTGTTAATGGATCAAAATTAAAATCAACAGACTTCACTGCAACAAATGGTACATCTGTTGTATTAGGAGTTGGTGCATTTGTAGGTGATACAGTTGAACTCATTTCATATAATACAACTGCTACAGGTGGTGGCGGTGGTACAGGTATAAGTGATATTGTTCAGGATACGACTCCGCAGCTGGGAGGGAACCTTGATTTAAACAATAAGAATATTACTGGAACTGGTAATATTAGTATTACTGGTGATATTACAGCAACAAACTTATCTGGTAATGGTGCAAGTTTAACTGCACTTAATGGTTCAAACATCGCATCAGGAACTATCGCTGCTGCAAGAGTTGCAACTCTAAACCAAGATACAACTGGTAATGCAGGGACATTTACAGTTACTGCAAACAACTCTACAAATGAAACTGTTTATCCAGTGTTTGTTGATGGAGCAACTGGAGCACAGGGAGCAGAATCCGATACTGGATTGACATATAATCCAAGCACAGGAAACCTAACAGCAACTAAATTCACTGGTGATGGTTCATCATTAACTGGAATTGCTGCTGGTGTTACAGTTCAAGATGAGGGATCTGCACTATCAACTGCAGGAACCACACTTAACTTTGTAGGATCTGGAGTGGTTGCTTCTGGAACTGGTGCAACAAAGACCATTACAATCGCTGGTGGAGGAGGTGGTGGTGCCACTGGTATCACGACAAACATAACAGGAAGTTTTACAGCGAGTGCAGGATCAGCATCAAATATTGATACTTACGCATATAATGCAGATGATATTATGATTGAGTATTCAGTCTTTATCAAGAATGGATCTAATTATCAGTCACAAAAAGTCTTTGCAATGAGAGACGGAACTTCAATTGACTCAACTGAATTTGCAATCATGTTTAGTTCAACACAACTTGCTGATTTTGATGTCACAATTTCAGGAAGTAATATGTTACTAAGAGCAACACCTAAGACCGGAGTATCTGGTAATACGACATATCGTATCAAACGTGAGGTTTCCTAGTGAAGAGATACACACTGGCAGTAACGAGTCCTGAATACTGGAGTGAAATACATAATGCACTGACTGTTGACTCAAACCAAGATGGTATTCCAGATCGTAAAATAACATGCACTAACAGTAAGGATTTTAGTCCTACTCGAAGCACTTATGAATTAACTGAAGAGGAGGCAACCGAAATAGGAAAGCATCCTCATGTCAAGTGGATTGAATTATCACCTGAAGATTATCCGGGATATTATCCCAATGCAACTCCTGCAGATAAAAGATTTTCAGATGATGTAAAAATCTATCGTGATTTAGATACTCATGGCCCTGCTGCATCTAACCCTGCTGCAGCAGAATTGGATCGTACAAACTGGGCAATGAAAAGAGTTGGTGTAGATACCAACGGTCAATTTTGGGGAACAAGCACTGGTGAAATAGCACCAGTCTCAGCAAATTTAGATTTCAGTTTGACAGGAAAGAACGTTGATATTATAATACAAGATAATGGTACATTAGCAGCACACCCGGAGTTTTTAGATGGAAGTGGTAAATCAAGAGTACGGGATGTGGTACTTGACGGCCCTTATTATATTGACCAATCTTACTTTGTTACTAATAGTCTTACTTTTACACGACCAGATGGTAGAGTTGGGATCGCTACGACGGCTGCTCATGCATGGTGGGAAGACACATCAAAAAGATCAGGAGCATTCTCATCATACGGAACAATAGCAATAAATTCAAATTATACTGAAGCAAGATCAATCGGTATAGGAACAGGGACTACAAATTCAATTGCACAAGGACATGGCACTGCCTGTGCTTCTTTAGCAGCAGGGAAAAATTTTGGATTAGCATTTGAAGCAGACATATGGAACATGTCATGTATCGGTTCTGATGCAACAGGAACAACTGTGCTGACATCTTATGAATTAATAAATTTATTTCATTTACTAAAACCTATCAATTCAACAACGAATGTTAAGAATCCGACTGTAATCAATGCAAGTTGGGGATATCAAGCAGCATTCAGTTCAAGTAGCACAGTCAATTATAAATTTAGAGGTGCTACTGGATCTTTCACAGGAAATGCATCAGTTACTAATCAAGTTACTGCGATGAAAGATGGTTTAAACAATCAGGTTGCTGGTGCATATCGTTCTTGGTCAACATCATCAAGATCAAATTCAGTTGATACTGCAGCATTTGAAGTATTTTTTGGTGTCGCTGGTATTCATAATGTCGCAGCAGCAGGAAATAATAATCAGAGACTTGGTATCGGTACAGATGATCCTGATCGTTTGAATTATATGACAGATGCTTTCTATGGTTCCACTGATCCAAGATCAGAGTTTCCATCTGGAACAGTCCCCTGTAATCATCGTGATTGGATGATACCACAGGGTGCTGGATTCCTTGCAGCTGCAGATTCGGAGTTTCATCCTACAATATGTGTGGGAGCAATGGATGATACAGTAAATTCAGACTTATCAGAAAGAAAGGCATCTTATTCAAATAATGGGCCCGGTATTGATGTTTGGGCACCTGCCGATGAAACACTTGCAGCAGGGACAAATGGAGCATCTGGTTATACTGACTATCAAAGAAGAGATAATCCTTTATTTTATGATGCTAGATTTAGTGGGACATCTGCTGCAGCACCTGTGGTCGCTGGATTAGTTGCTCTATATCTTGAGGGAAATCCAACTGCGACACAAAAACAGGTACAAGATTTTATTAAATCAAATGGAAGTGTCACCGTTGCAGATGCTTTGTACCAAGATCAGTATACTGGTGCCGGAACAACAACTTACTGGACTGGATCTTATAACTTAAGAGGTGCTGAAAGAAGGATTCTTCGTGATCTCTCTGCGAGTAATGTGAAACCTGCACTCAAGGGTGGAGTAAGTTCAAATGATAATTTAAAGTTCAAAGGTGTCAACTTATCAATCAAACATAAATAACTAAAAAATATCAATGGCAGATAAAAGTTTTGGTGTAGATCAGTTAGATATTTTAGGGACTGGAACCCCTACTATTTCTGCACCTAACCAGTTAAATTTAGATGCACACACTGTTGCGATCAGTACATCTGTGACAGTTGGTGAGGGAATGAGTGCAGTTAATATCAGTGCAACAGGTATCTCTACAATCGCACAACCAGCAGATAGTAATCCAATGGCAAATTGGACAATCACTAATAATAGTGCAAGTGCATATCGTTTTACAGGGCCCGGACAATCAGGATCTGATGATAATCCAGATTTATATTTGGTAAGAGGACATAGATATATTTTCAAACACAATGCAACGAGTAGTCATCCCATTCAAATTCGTGTTGCAAGTGGTGGTGCAGCATATACTGATGGTATAACTTATAGTGATACTGGTAATAATCGCACGACTGATGGTAATAACTTAATTATTAACTTACAACACGATGCTCCAGCACGACTTTTCTATCAATGTACAGCACATGGTGGTATGGTTGGTAACATCTACACTGTGGGTGGCCCACAAGTTATATCTGGTGTTGTTACTGCAACTACATTTGTGGGTGCATTAACTGGAACTGCATCTGGAAATGCAACAATATCAAGCAATTCAAATGATAGAATAATAACAGGTGGTAGTGGAAATGCATTAACTGGTGAAGCAAATTTACAGTTTGATGGCACTAATTTGTTTATGTCTGATGAACTAAGACATCTCGGAGACCCAGATACAAAAATAGGATTTGATACTGATACTATCAAATTTGAAACTGCTGGTGGTGAAAGACTTCGCATCGACTCAAGTGGAAAAGTTGGCCTTGGAACCACTGGATCAGATTATGGTTTATCAATTAGAGAGGCAGATAATAGTAACAAATTCTTAATGCTTCAAAAAAATAGTGGGCAACAATTATTACAGGTAAGAGAGGATGGAGATAATCATGTAATATTTGATGGTTCTCATGCATCAGGAGAACTTCATTTTTACACTGCTGGTAGTGAAAGACTTCGCATCGGATCATCAGGACAAATTGGTATTGCTGGTGCAAATTATGGAACATCAGGTCAGGTATTAACAAGTCAAGGTTCTGGTTCAGCAGTCCAGTGGGCATCACCTGTAGTAGCAGGAAGTATTTTGCAAACGGTATATGGCACTACAACTAATGAAATAGTAGTAACAAGTACATCATTTCAGAATTTTACTGCTTTAAATACTAGTATTACACGCATGAGTTCAAATTCTCATCTTTGGGTTTGGATTAACGCAGTCAGACTACTTGTTCAAGCAGATAGTAATGAGGCAAGAGTAAGGATAACCGATGGGACATCTGCTACTACACCTTACAGACTTGTTAATTATGATAGTGATGGTAACTATCTTTCTTTTAATCCCTGTCTCAACTGGTATTGGACAAAATCACACACTGCAGGAACTACTGTAACTATAACTCCTCAAATAAGAACTATTAATGGAAATAATGTTGTTTGGGGTGACAATGGTGATACTTCTATGATGATTATACAGGAAATCGCACGATAGTGATAAATGTAGATATGCATATAAATAACTAAAAAGATATATGTCAAAGATACGATTAAGTGGTTCTAATAGTGGATACGTTGAGATTGCAGCGGCTGCAGATGCTGGCAATCTAACTTTCACCATGCCAACCACTGGCACAGCACTTTTTGGTAACGGTAATAATGTCATATCAGGTATCACAACATTCAGTGCAGCATTAGATATAAACAGTTCGATAGATGTATCAGGCACATCAGTTTTTAATAATGATGTAACCTTTGATGGTACGACTGCTGGATACGATGCTGTTTGGGATAGATCGGCTAATTCTTTTCAGTTTGCTGATAATGCAAAGGCAACTTTTGGAAATGGTTCGGATCTAGAAATTTATCACAGTGGAATTGAATCATGGATAAAAAATAATACAAGCACTTTAAATTTTTTAAATGATGGTGTTACTCAGATAAAGAATGCAGCAGATAATCAAACTGTTGCTCAATTTACCACAGGTAATACCAGTGGTACATCAGGGTGTCATTTATTTTTTGGTAATAGTGAAAAATTTTATACTACAGATACAGGAACAGTTACAAATGGAATATGTACTGCAACATCATTCAGTGGTGATGGTAGTAGTCTTACTAATTTGGGGCAATTAAGTTATAGAAACCTTTTAATTAATGGAGATTTTTTTGTTTTTCAAAGATATTTACCGGGATCGATGATTACGGTTAATACTGGTAGTAATGTTTATTGTATGGACAGGTGGTATGGTAGAGGAGAAAGTTCAAAGGGTGTTTTTACATTTCATCAACACGATATAACTTCACAGGCACAAGGAACTCATGTTGCTGCGAGAGTTAATATCACAACAACTTCGACTCCATCAACTAATGATGTTTATAAAATAGCACAAAGAATTGAGGGTAGACATATACATCATTTGGCTTTTGGAACATCGGCTGCAAAAACACTTGAACTATCCTTCATTACAAAATCAAGTGTAACTGGAACTCATAGTGGTGCTTTGACTAATAGTGGACAAGGCAGAAGTTTTCCATTCACTTATACAATAAGTAATGCGGATACTTGGGAACAAAAATCAATAACGATTCCCGGTGATACATCAGGAACTTGGGATGTTGGTACTGGTATTGGTATGGAATTGATTTTTGATATGGGTACTGCTGAAAGTAATTATAGACGACCTGCTGGTTCTTGGTATAATGGTAGAGCAGAAGGTGCAGACGGAGCAGTTCAATTAATTACACAAAGTGGTGCTAATTGGTATGTTGCTAAAGTTCAATTAGAAATAGGAAGCACAGCCACTGCCTTTGAAAATGTGCCATTTGTGGATCAGCAGCAGAGATGTAAGCGATATTACCAAAGATTTACTGCTTACGGTGATCATCATCATTTTGGTGTTGCGAGAGCTGAGAGTAATACAGCAAGAACTGGAATTGTTATACCTGTGCCAATGAGAGCAGTGCCAACTGTTGCTTGTAATGGATCTCGTACTTTCCGTGGTGATGGAGGATATAATAGTGAATCAACCAGCACACCATCAGTAGCATACAGTGGAAATGGTTGGATTTCAGACTCAAATATCTACACGGTTGATTTTCCTGGCCACAGTTTAAATCATAATCAGATGTATTGTCTTATGTCAAAAACTACAAGCACTAACGCACTAACCTTAGATTCGGAGCTTTAATTATGGTAAAATACAAAATTAGAAGTCATCATTCTTATGAGGATGATGGAGTTACAATCAAATCAACATATCAAGATATAGAGGATACAGAACTAAATTTAGGTATTCCACCAGATTCGGATAATCGTTATTACCAACAGTATCTTCATGACATAAGAAGAAATGGAATGTCGATTGTTTCGTGTGATGAGTGTGGAGATGGTTCACCCAATAATACAATGTGGCAGTATCTTGATAATGCAGAAGAGTTGTTAGTAAATAAATATGGTAATGATGAAGATAAATTAAACGTTCTTCGTGGTAATAGATATGAGAGAGCGATGAAAGCAGAAGTTCCTTATGTAAGTAAATTAGAAGGATTTAAAATTATCGAATCAACACTACAATCTATAAAAGATAATTATAGACACCTACCAATGAGACGCTAATGTCAACATTAAAGACCCACAATTTACAAAGTCCCGATGCAGGGAGTGTCAATATTGCCTTGGCATCGAATGCTGGTATTGTTGTAACTGGTATCTCAACATTTAATAATGATGTAAACTTTACTGGTGCTAATGGTTATAATGCTATTTGGGATAAATCTGCAGATCATTTACGGTTTGAGGATAATGCTAAAGCGTGTTTTGGTACTAGTACAGATTTGCAGTTATGGCATAATGGATCTCACTCAAATATAAAAAATTCAACTGGTAGATTATATATTTTAGCAGATGATATTTGGATAAAGGATGGAAATGATGGTGATATGCATGCTAGATTTTTGCATGATGACGCATGTGAATTATATTTCGATGGTGGGAAGAAGCTAGAGACGACTAATACGGGTGTGACCGTGACTGGAACTCTATCTGCAACAACATTTTCAGGTTCTGGTGCATCACTCACAAGTTTACCTGCAGCAAACTTAACTGGTACTTTACCCGCAATTGATGGATCAAACTTAACTGGAATATCTGCTGGTCTATTTGCTGGTGGTGCAACTGGTATTCATACTGTAAGTAATGTTGGTATTCAAACAACCAATATCACTCGTGCAAGTTTAGTAGGTGCTGCAAGTTCAATGGTTGGTATGTATATTGGCGATGGATCTATACTCTTTAATAAAACGTTAAATAGAACTGGAGGATATTACATATCTACTGAAGTCAATGCACTTAATGCAGGGCCTGTTAGTCTTGGGTCAACCTTGACACTTGATGGCACTTGGACAATCGTATAGGAGAGTTATGACAATTACATTTCATCCAGACGGAAGAGTTGAAGGCAGTGGTGCTGCTAACTTTGGATCATCTGGAAATATAATTCAAACAGTTATAGGGGCAAATGGAGGGGGATCAGGCAGTAGTATTACTATAACTAGTCAATCTGCATCTTCTCCTACTTATCTTGATAGTAGTTGTATAGTAACAATTACTCCACAACGAGCTAATTCAAAAATATTGATAACTTGGTCAGCACAAATTCGTTTAAATCCGTCCAGTATGGCATATTTTGGTGCTTATTATTCACCAAATAGTAATATGTCTTCTCCGACTATTGTTGAAAAATATAGAGGTAATAATTTTAATGAAACCTATAGGACAGTAAATAGTGGTAATTATAATAACTATATGTTTGAAGCTTGGACTCGCACCGCATGGGATGAAACAATCACCAACACTAATACAAGATACTATAATGTTGGTGCATATAAAACAGCAGGTGATGTCTATTATGGGGATCATGGCACAGCATTACAACTAATGGCTCAAGAGATTGCAGCATAAATAAAAGAAAAATATTATGTCATCAGAATTACGAGTAGATAGAATATTACCTGTTGATGGTGCTCCATCTGATAGTGGGTCAAACCCCCTTTATCTTGGTGCAGGTGGAGTCGTGCAGGTTGTTTATGCACAAACAAGATCTCAGCAACAAAGTACATCACAAACATTTACTGATGCTACAAATTTGTTTGTAGATATCACTCCTAAATTTTCAACGAGTAAAATGTTAATTCAATTTCATACTGTTGGACAGATTACTGGTAGTCGTGCTAGGTTTGACATACATAAAAGCACTACGAATGCACGACTTAGTGCACATCCAAGTAGTAATAATACGGATCACGGTATAACAGCGTTTGAGGGTAGTGGTATAAATCACTCAGTGAACTTTAGTATAATGGATACTGCTGGCACAACAAATAATATAAGGTATAAAGTTCAATTTAATAATACTGGGGGAAACACTACTTTTATACAAGCAACTTATAGTGTCGGTACACTAACAGTTATGGAGCTTTCAGCATAATGTCAGAACTAAGAACCAATCGAATTGTTCCAAGAGATGGACTTCCTTCTGGTAGTGCAGGTGGTATTATACAAGTCAAATCAACCACTATGACTACTGTTGCATCTTATTCAATTAGTGGTATGACTTGGACTGAGGTGACACCATTAACAACAACAATCACTCCAACAAGATCAGATAGCAAAATTCTTGTTATGTTAACTATGGGTGGTATGGCTAGTAATGGTAACGGTCAAAGATATGGTGTAGCATTAAGAAGAAATAGTCAAAATATTGGAGTAAACGCAGGTGGTCAAAGTCATACATCAGCAAGTTGGGCATACACAGGAAGAGATCTTGGAAATGCACTTGAAGGTCATCCTGCTTTCAATCATCTTGATTCTCCCGGAACGACATCAGCCGTGACCTATAGAGTTATGATCACAACAGAGGGATCTTATACTCTTTACGTTAATCGCAGTAATGCTGATGCAAGTTCATCATCTGTTTTCAGAACTGCGAGTTCTTTAACACTCATGGAAATTTCTGGATAAATATAGATATGAGCATACTAAGTGTAGATCAAATATCACCAATCGGAACTGGCACAACAATTACGTTGAATGCCACGGAGGTAAAGACTGGCACTGAGATAACAGTAGGAACTGGTGCGAGTATATTTTCTCCTGCCGGTAATACTTTAACACTTGGAACAAATAATGTAGAGAGAATAAGAATAAAGAATGATGGTAAGGTTGGTATCGGAACTAATAATCCAACAGCAAAATTGGAAATCAAAGGAAGTGATAATCCTCTTGTAAAAATAGTTCAAGACACATCTGGAATTGCTCGTCTAAATCTTGAATCAGCAACAAATGATGGATATCAATATTCAGGTATAGGTTTGGGTGATGGGACAAATGATGCAGAATTGATGTGGACAACTCAAGGTTTTGATATCAATGTCGGAAATGCTGTAAGATTTCGTATCAAATCTGGTGGTGATATTTCTATTGGTGGAATGGATGCAAATACATTCAGTAATTATAGGACATTAACTATTGGTGGAGCAGGAGCAGTTGATGGTGCTGGAATAGATCTCGAAAGAAGTGATGGAAATATTTACGGAAGATTTTTTGCAGATGCTAATGGTGTTCAAATACAATCATCTCAAGCAGGAGACCATATAAGGTTTGAAACAGACGGTTCAAATGAACGTATGCGTATCAATGCTGCTGGTGCTGTCGTAACAGGAATCTGCACTGCAACAACCTTTGAAGCAACTACTTTCTCAAAGACACCAACAAACACACCAGCATTTCACGCTTGGAGTTCTCCTGTTATTAGTCCGGCAATTCCTGATGCTACACTGACTAAAGTTGAGTTTTTGGTTACTGAAACTCTTGATACAGATAATGCATATGACAATTCCAGTTCTGGAACCACTGCGAATAGATTCACAGTTCCAGCTGGAAAAACTGGATTCTATCATGTTTCAGCTGGATTAAATTTTTATGCTAATCTTAATGATATAAGACACTGTAGAATGGTAATAAAACAGAATAATAGTATAAAAATGACTGCATATGGTTTTATAAGCAGTTATGCTGCTGGAACAAGACATTTTCAATGTAATCTGTCAGGTATATTAGAATTAGCAAATGATGGGGATTATCTTGAACTTTTTGCATTTCTAGACACAAATGGTGGGTCACAAGGTTATATCAGTAATGATGCACAAGGATATCGTGGTAACTTCTTCTCTGCTTTTAAATTAATCATCTAAATAATTAAAAAGATATATGGCATTTACTAAAGTAGTTGGTTCTGGTATTAAGGATGACACCAAAGTCACGGTTGGTGTTTTAACTGCGAGTAGTGGTGTTAAAGGTGTTGGTATATTTTCAGGTGGAACTGCTGTACATAGTGGTATCATAACGTCACTTAACTTCATAGGTGCTGGTAATACTTTTGCTGTTGCTGGTGGTAAAGTTGACATCAGCATTGCTGGTGGTGGAGGAGGAGCTGTTGGTACGGGTACAGATAAAGTCTTCTATGAGAATGACATAGGGGTTTCACAGAGTTATACAATAACCACAGGTAAGAATGCCATGAGTGCTGGGCCAATCACTCTTGCAGCGAATGTTGTTGTTACAATACCAAACGGGTCTGTTTGGAGTGTGGTATAAGGAGGAATTATGTCAGTACAAATTAAAGGTGTTGGTACAATCGGTGGCATAGACCAAGGATTAAATGTTGTTGGTGTTACAACTGCCTCAAATTTTAAAACAGGAACAAGTAATGTTCATAGCACGGGTTATGAGTGCACTAATGTAAATGCGACTGGAGTAATTACAGCAACAAGTTTTGTTGGTTCTGGTGCGAACTTGACAGGATTATCTAAACAAATAACGATTGGAGTAAGATCTGGTGCTGCAGTAACATTTGCTGTAACAGGTTCATCATTCAATGTTGTGGGAAGGAGTGGTAACATTCCTATTTCAATTTAATAAATAAACAAAGGTAGTAAACAAAAATGGCTGATAGATTCCCTTTAATAGCAAACTCAAGTGCGAACCAAATACAAGAACTTGCTGCTGCAGATCAACTTAACTTGACAGCAAGTAATTTGATAATGGGCGATTCTACTGGAGCAGCAAATAATAGAATTAAAGTTGGAGCTAGTGGAGATTTATCCTTTTATCATGATGGTTCAAATTCTAGAATTAATAATACACATACAGGAGTTTTTTATTTTGATACAGCAGGGGAATTACAATTAAGAAGCACATCCACTAAAAAATTTATTAGAGCTGTTCAAGATGGAGCCGTGCAACTGTATCATAATAATGGTGAAAAATTAGCTACAACTAGCACGGGTGTCAATGTCACTGGTGCAATAACTGTAAATGGTTCTGCACTACAAACAGGCCCATTGGTTGCTTATAAGGCAAAGGATTTTTCTAGATCTCGATATAGTTATGCTGGATCTTCTTGGCATGAAATTGAAACTAGTAATAGAATCACTCACACTCCTGCTGCGTCAGGTAATACCATAATAATGCACACACAGGTTTGGGGTAGATCTGATAATGGTAATTACGGTGGTTATGCAAACGTTACGGATCAGGGGACTGGATCTGATATAGCGATGATGAGAGAATCAAGTGGATCTGGTGCAGTAGCAAAGTCAAGTATATTAGGTAACACTACTCATAATGAGATGATTAGAAACACTACTGGTGGTAATATGTGGATGGGTTTTCATATGTGGGGATATCATGTTACTGCGAATACAAACGCACATACATTCAAATTATTTGGTAGAATGGGGAATGGAACAAGATACATTGGTGATAATCAAATGGGACAATTTATGCAAATCTGGGAATACTCAGGAAACTTAATGCAGTAGTATGAATTTTGATGATTTGAGGGGTGGCGATAAACCAGATATACATGATGTCTTATCAGATTTAGAAGATAAAAAAATCATAAGTGATTGGGCATATTATGGAGATCATCCAACTTGTGAAAAAGAATTTAATGAACGATTTGTAAAAATTGTTCCAAATAAAGAGGGATGGGGTGAACACGTTAGAGATCCATCAAAATTCGGCATAACATATCAAGAAGTCATGTCTTATTATGATGATATGGTGAAAGAGTTTTATACCATCAAAAAATATCCTAAAGTTGAAGAGCAATTAGATCAGTTGTGGCATGACATAGATGATGGTATACTAGGAGAGGGAGCGAAAAATAGTAAATGGTATCAAACCATATTAAAAGTAAAACATAAATAACTAAAAATATATAATGTCAAGTAATCTAAAAGTCAATACAATATTACCATCTTCTGGAAACACAGTTGCTGTTTCTGGAATTGTCAGTGCCACAAGCAGTGTTTCAATCGGGAGTTCATGTACTGCCACAAATTTTTATGGTAGTGGTGCAAACTTAACTAACTTACCAGCAGCAAACTTAACTGGAACATTACCTGCAATCAGTGGTGCAAACTTAACCAATATACCTGCCGGACAATTGACTGGTACAGTTGCTGATGCAAGATTATCCACAGTATCTTCATCTAAATTGAGTGGTGCTTTACCTGCACTTGATGGTTCTGCACTCACTGGTCTTGCAACAACTGAAGATATAAACAATTTAATTAATAATGTTGCCATGCTTGGATTCAAGGTAGCAGTTAACGGAAGTTTAGCAAGATATAATTTAGTTGATCAAGTAATAGATGAATTTAATGATGCAAGCGGAATTGATGCAGGTGCAAGCACAAATGAAATATTAGGAGGATCTGGAAACGCGAAATATTATAGTGGATCTGCCACTTCAAATAGCAATACNACTCAAACATATGCTTACACTGGAAGTGATGTAACACTAGCACTTAATAATGGTCAAACTGTATCTGGAACCATTAAATTATGGGCAGCTGCTGGTGGAACAGATNACAGTCCCGGAAATTCAAATCACCGTGGAGGTGCTGGTGCTTTTGCATCTGCAGTATTTGATTACACATCAGACGGTACAGATTTAATATTCTCTGTCGGACAAGGTGGTATCTCTGGTACAAAAGCAGGATCTGGTGGTAATGGTGGTGGATACTCTGGAGTATTTTTAGGATCTAAAACTCACGGTAATGCTTTAATAGTCGTCGGTGCTGGTGGCGGTGGTGGTGACTCTGCTGGATATAATGGTGCTGAAGGTGGTGCATTTGGTGGTAATGGTAGTAGTGGATACACTGGAGGAGGTGGTGGACAGCAAGGTGCTGGTGGTGCTGGTGGAGGTAATCCCTTTGGTGGTGCAACAGTTCTACCCACTGCTGGTTCTGCATTAACTGGTGGTCATGGTGGTGGAAACCAAGCTCGATCTCAAGCCGCAGCATATAATGGTGGTGGTATTCAGGGTCAGGAGCCCGGTGGATATCAAGGTGGTGGCGGTGGTGGTGCTGGATACTACGGTGGTGGTGGCGGTGCCGGTGGTAACGGAGGATCCGGTGGAGGCGGTGGATCAAGTTGGTACAATACTGGATCTTACTGGTCAGGTACTCCATCCTCTACTGCAGGAAATGGTGGAACATCTGGTGGTGCATCCGATTCAAATTATCCGGGTGGTGGTGTTGGTTCTGTTACTTCTGGAACTAGAAATAATGGTGGAAACGGAGCGATTTATGTAAATATAAATGTTGGAACATTATCATATAATAATATGACTTTACAATCAGTTGATGCTACTGCCTCATCCGCACCATCAACAGCAGATTTAATTATGATGATCGAAAATTCAGCAGGTACAGCAACATTAAATACTGATATTAAAGCATATATCTCAAGAGATAGTGGAGCAAACTTTACACAAGGCACATTAGTTGATGAGGGTAGTTGGGGAACATCAACAAAGAGAATCTTGGCATTCCATAATCTTGATATTTCTGGACAACCTAGCGGTACTGCTGTGTGTTATAAAATTACAACACATAATCAGAGTGCATCAAAGTCAACAAGAATCCATGCAGTATCTCATGGTTGGAAATAATAAATAACTAAACTATCATAAATATCATGTCAAATAATAGGGAATTATCACAATTAGGTTCATTAGTTAAGGTTAATGATTCTAATAAAAATATTGGTATTGCTTCCGAGTCATCACCGAAGGTCGGTATCGGAACGATAAATCCTGCCTATAAGTTAGACGTACATGGCGACATAAATAGTACAACTGAGGTTCGTGTAAAAACAGTTGGTGTTTCAACTGGTGTCTTTATACAGAACAATGGAACCCCAGCTGGTATCGCTACCACATTAAACTTCAATAGTAATATAACTGCCACAGTCGGTGCGACTGGTATCACAGTTGTCAATGCCTCCGGAGGAGGTGGCGGTGGTGGCGGTGGTGCATCACTTGATGATGTAGTCGCTCTCGCAATAGCATTAGGATAACAAATGGCAAACACCTTTAAACTGAAAACTAAAAAGAATGTAGGTGTTACAACCGCATCTGTTTATGTCGCACCATCTTCAACAACAACGGTGGTGATTGGTATCACAGCATCAAATATTTCAGGTAACAATATAAACGTAGGCATTGGAATTACCAGAGCATCTGCAGACGATGTTCATTTAATGAAGAATGTTCCTATTCCACAAGGATCTTCTTTTGAATTCATGCAGGGAAATAAAATAGTTTTGGAAACTACAGATACATTGACTGCGAAGAGTGATGTAAATAATAGTTTAGATGTCGCTCTAACCATAATGGAAATTACCTAATGGCACTTACAGGTCTTACAAATTTACAACCTCTTCATATTAAAACGGTAGGTATAGGAACCTTTGATAATACTGTTTCGATAGGTGGTACGCTAACATATGAAGATGTAACTAATGTAGATGCGATTGGTATAATAACTGCCAGAGACGATATTAATATCATAACTGATGGTAAGAAATTAAATATTGGTGCTAGTGCTGATTTACAATTACATCATACTTCAAACCATAGTTATATTGATGATGCTGGTGCAGGAAATTTAAGATTAAGATCTGGAACATTAGAGATACAAAATTTAGCAAGTAGTAAAACATCAGCGATATTTTCTTCTGGTGGTGGGCAGACACTTAACTTTAATAATCAAACTAAATTTGTTACAACAAATACAGGAGTTGTTATAACGGGAATCTGTACTGCTACATCATTTAGTGGTGATGGTTCTGGTTTAACTGGACTACCTGCAGGAACAACAATAAACAATAATGCAAATAATAGAGTAATCACTGGCTCAGACACAACAGGTACGTTAGAAGGTGAAGCAAACTTAACTTTTGATGGTGCCGAACTTGATCTTAATAATAGTGGTGGTTCTGCGAGATTATATTTGGTTTCAGGTAATAGTGCTGACTCATCAATTTATTTTGGTCGTCAAAATGACGGTGCTACAGGTGGTATAAGGTATGAACACACTGATAACTCATTACAATTTATGGGTTATAACAATAGTGAAAGACTTCGCATCGACTCAAGTGGCCGAGTATCTATTGGAGATAATAATGGTCAAACATCTTATCCTTTCTATGTCGCAAAAGATTTAGACAGTGGTGGAAATTTACTATCATTTGGTAATGTAGACAGTACATACTCTCAATCTTTAACATTAAACTTTGATAGTAATAAGGATATGAAATGGTCAGGTGGTTCTGGTTCAGGTGGATTATTATGGAATATAGGAACTCGTGGATATAAGTTTCAGATAAACGGAACAGAAAGATTTATGATTGACTCAGTTGGAAGAGTAGTATTAAATAATGCTGCTGTAGGATCTAATGAGTATCTTACAATTGGCCCAAATGGAAGCACTGCCTGTGATATGGCATTTAGATTGAATAGTGATACTGACGCAAGAATAAAGTTTTATGATAATGTTGGAACTTTAAGAGGTCTCTTTGGATATACGACATATGCAAATAATTCTACATATCCAAACTTCCATGATTCTTTCTACCTCCAAACCGATCCCGGTAGTAACGGAAGTCTATCAACAGCGTTGTGGGTATCAAATAGTGGACAATTTATAAAACCTTTAACATATAAATTCCTTGTTGAAACAAATGGAACTTCTGTATCTGGTGGTTGGAATAAACTAACTGGTCTGTCAATTGATAGTAGTTATTCCACTGGTGTTTCAAATGGAACATACTGGAGTAATTCAAATCAGAGATTTACTGCACCTGTATCAGGAACTTACTATTTCTTCATAGGAGGATTCTCATCAACAGCAGAGGGTGGTGGAACAAATCACAGATATATGTATGTTTTCCAAGTAAATGGTTCAGGTCTTAAATATGGATTTGGTGGAAATTATAGTGACGGTAATACACCGATGGAGGGTGGTTCAATGCACATTCCATTAAATGTCAATGATTATGTTGAAGTTCAATATTATACTGCCATATCTGCTACTTGGGGTGCTGGTCATAGATTCTTCTGGGGTGGTTATTTTCTTGGATAAATACTCAAAAGACTTTTAAAATTATGATACATACAAGTTATACAGTTGGTATCACTACAGGTGAATACAGGGCACTTCAAACAGTAATGATCGATCAAAAAGAATGGATTGAAAATGCGATTCATAATCGTGCCTCAGTCGCTGTAAATGAAATTACAACAAAGTATACTCAATATAAAATTGAAAAAGGAGAAGCAATAACTGCGATTGGTAGTACTGCCATAGTAGAAGCAGCAATATCAGAAGGTGTCGTTGGAATCTTAACATAAATAATTAAAAAAGTATATGCCATATATTGGTCGCGATTTAAGTCAAGGAAACTATCTCAAACTAGATGATATCTCTTCACAGTTTGATGGTAGTAAGGTATCGTTTGATCTAAAAGCGGGAGGGACAAATTTTTTCCCCGGATCATCAATGGCACTTATGGTTGTTCTTGGTGGTGTTGTTCAAGAAGCTGAGGCAGCATATACTATAGATCAATCATCAATAGAGTTTGCCTCTGCACCAAATGCAGCACAGGATTGTTTCATAATTGTTCTCGGATCATCGATAGGTGTATCAGTTCCAGCAGATGGATCTGTGACAATGGCAAAATTGGCACAGAGTGGAATCGATAGATTATCAAGTGTTGGAATACAGTCAGGTGGTACAACGATTGGTACTGGTGTTACATTCATAAATTTAGTTCAGTCTGGATTAACTGCGACTGTTTCTTCAGGTATCGCAACAGTCAATCTAGGTGGTAAGACAGACGAAGAGATACAAGATATCATTGGAGCGATGGTCTCTGGTAATACTGAGACAAATATATCCGTAACCTATGATGATGCTTCCGGAAAATTAAATTTTGTTTCAACTGATACCAATACTCAGTTAACCACAGAGCAAGTACAGGACATCGTTGGTGCGATGTTTAGTGGAAATACTGAAACAAATATTACTGCCACTTATGAAGACTCTGATGGAACGATTGACTTAGTTGTTGGTGGTGTTGGTAAATTTACAGAATCAAACTCTGGTATTCATACCAATAGTAATGTTGGTATCAAAACAAGTGGATTCCCAACTGAGATGGTTGGTGCTGGTAATTCATTCCAAGGCATGTATATTAGTAATGGTATGATAGTTGTGGATAATAAGTTGAATGGTAATCATTATATTAGTACAAACTTTAATGGACTCATGGCAGGCCCAGTGACAGTCAATGGAGTTTTGACAGTCGATGGCAACTATGTTGTGGTCTAAATACTAAAAAAGTCTTTGATAAATGGGCATTCAGATAAACGGAAATACAAATAATATAAATGCCGGTATTGGTTCTTTAAGTATTGAAGATTTAAACGAACTTGATATTGTTGGAGTTGCCACAGCATCTAATTTTAAGACAGGGGTATCTAATTTACACTCTGTTGGTCTAACATTATCTGGTGGTCAATTAGATGTAGGAAGTAATATTAAGATAGGTAATGCAGGTGTTGTAACAGCAACAACTTTTAGTGGATCGGGAGCATCTTTAACTAATCTTAATGCATCAAACATAGCATCAGGCACAGTTCCTACTGCAAGATTGGGTTCTGGAACTGCTAGTTCCTCTACATTCCTTGCTGGAGACTCTACTTTTAAAACAGTAACAGGAACAACAATAAACAATAACGCAGATAACAGAATTATAACTGGTTCAGGGACTGCAAATACATTAGAGGGTGAGGCAAACTTTACTTTTAGTGGAAGTAAAGCAATTATGAAACATGGTGCTACTACTACTGTATCTGATAGGGGACTCATGCTTCAGGCATCTTCCAATCTTTCAGCTGGAGATGTTTTACCCGGAATAACTTTAAATCCAAATACAAATGTAGATAGACCTAGGGCTGGAATTGCAGGGGTAAGTAATGGTGGAACTTCTGGTATGGATCTAATCTTTATGACTAGATACGCTGCTGATGGATCTCAGTTAACTTCCTCAGATGAAAGACTTCGCATCACATCAGCTGGTCAAATGGTGATGGGAGCTACTACTTCAAAGGCAAAGTTTGAAATTAAAGATAATGGTTATTCATCATCTACTGTACTACAAAGAATATCAGGAGATGATGCTAACCCTTACGCACTTATTATTGCAAATGATACTTGCAATACTGCTGCTGCGTCAGGTTTGCAATTTTTTGTAAGTGACACTGGTGAACATTATGTAAGGGCAAGAGCAAGTTCAACTGCTGGTAACAATAATTTACGCTTATCTGCTCAAAATAATGTTTTATTATATTCTGGATCAAGTGAAACTGAAAGACTTCGCATCACATCTGGTGGTGAATTGTGGGTGGGTACAACTTCTGGTGTATCTAATGGTGGTTATGGTGGAATCAGTTTAAATGGTAATAGTGGATCATTACTATCTTTAATGCAGAATGGCACAGAATACTTAAGATTATTTGGAGATTCAAACCCTGCCATACAGTTTGCAGGTGTTCTAAGATTATTCTCTGGAGTTTCCGGTGGAAGTGCTATATGGGGTATTAGTCCAAATGGAACTACTACTGGTGCAAACTCTGTTACCTTTAATTTAAAAAGCACTATTCAACACACGGTTGGTGTGATGGCAGTCTCGTCATCATATAATTCTGGAGATTTATATATTAGAATTGATAACATATATAATCTAGCAGGTAATGCTTGGTGGACTTTTGGACTATGGATTATGTCTAATCAAGTAGTTGGAACACTCGCAGGTCATCATAGTTATATGATTCATTGTGTTATGACTGGTTTAGGATCTTGGAGTAGTGTATCCGCAAACAATATTCAAGGTAGTGGTGCAGCATATGTCTCAGTTAGTCAACATGGAACAAATTTTGTTGAATTAAAAGTCGATGTTCATGACAGTTCAAGAGGCCCCTGCACTGTTCTATGTAATGGTGGTACATTTGATCCACCTCGTATTTCTTTCCATTAATAATTATGGCATTCACAACAAGTTGGTCAGTAACTGATCTCGGTAGTAAAATATTTGGAAGTGACACTAATGTAACTTCCATAGGTGTAAAATGCACAGTGACTGAAGGTTCATACAAAGGTGAATGGACTTCAAGATTTTCGATTGGAACTGCTGACACAACTGCAGCAGATTATATCGGATTTTCATCAATCACAGAGGAAAAATGTTTAGAGTGGGTGAAGGTTGCAATGGGTACCACTGCAATGAATGATGCTCAAGCTTGGAGTAAAATGATGATTGAAAAAGAAAAATCAGATAAAGTTGGGGTGGTAACTAGTACTATTCCTTGGTCATAAATAACTATGCCTAAACCAGTTTATTAAGATAATAAAAAGAAATAATGACATCTGAGATCCGAGTAAATAAATTAACAAACCGTATTGGTTTAAGCACTGTGACTTTTGCCGATAGTGGAATTGGTGTGACAGTCACAGGTCGAATAGATCCTGACACCGATAGTGCTCGTGATCTTGGAACTACATCAGTAAGATGGAGAAATGCATATGTCGATACTTACTATGGTGATGGATCTAACTTAACCGGAATCACAGGAACAACAATCAACAGTAATACAAACAATTATCTTATAACTGGAACTGGAACTGCAAATACTTTACAGGGCGAAGCAAACTTAACTTTTGATGGAAATGACTTAACGGTTACTGGTATAGCACCGTGTATAAATCTTGTTGATACCGATTCAGACGATTATAAAATATCTAATACTCAAGGTGTTTTAGCAATAAGAGATACTACAGCTGGTGCAGATAGATTTGTTATAAACGATAATGGAACAGGTTATTTTCAAAGTAATTTTCTAGTAGGGGGAACTACTACTTCACCGGGAGCAACATTTCATGTCAAGAATAGTTACGCTTCAGTTAAAATTGACTCGGATGGTGCTAACAATGATGTCAATTTATACTTTAAGATTGGTGCCANTAAAAAGAATATAATAAATTTTGGTGATAATGATGATACTGATATAGGACAAATATTTTATGATCATAATGGTGATTACATGTCTTTCAAAACTAATACGACTGAAAAACTTCGCATCACAAGTAGTGGTAGAGTTAATATTGGTGATAGAACCACATCTCCTGATGAATTAGTTCATATTCATACTGCAAGTGGAGATGCAAGAGTTCATATTGAAGGTGCCGATGATGCGGAATTAATTTTAAGATCTCATAGTGGTGATAGCACCATCATTTTTTCAGATGCTTCAGCATCTAATGTGGGAAATATAAATTATGATCATGGAACTGATTCATTATCATTTAGAACAAATAGTGCAGAACATGTCCGTATAAACCAACATGGTTTTGTGAAGATGAAGGGAGATATGTCAAGTCATATGAGTGCAGATGGTAACAACTACCACGAAATGCAAGCTGACAATCCCCATATCCAGATTTTAAATATGAAGCATGGTTCTTCAAATGGTTATGGAATCATGATGCAGTTTAATCATGGGAAATCGACTCACTGGGCATTTAGAGTTTATAATTATGCATCTGGTTCAACTAATGCGTTCATTAGAACGGATGGTGACTTAGAAAATATTAATAATTCTTATGGTGGTACATCTGATGTTAAATTAAAAGAGAACATTGTTGATGCTAGTTCTCAATGGGATGATATAAAAGCACTTAGAGTCAGAAACTTTAATTATAAATCTGATGAAAGCAAAACAAAAATGCTTGGACTTGTTGCACAAGAAGCTGAACAAGTTTGCCCTAGTCTTGTCAAGGATCAACCTGACCTTGGAGAAGAAAATGAAGATTTAGGAACTACAACAAAATTTATGAAGTATTCAATTGTTTATATGAAAGCAATTAAAGCACTTCAAGAAGCACAGGAGAGAATTGAAAAATTAGAACAAGATAACATCGAATTAAGAGCAAGAGTAACTAACCTAGAGGGTAACTAAATAGTCAAAAAGATATGTCTGATATTCGTTTCAATACATGGTTACATCAATCCGGAACTGGAGGTATAACTCAGGTTGATGGAGGCCACGTTGGAATTGGAACTACAAATCCTGATATCGCAGTTCATACTGCAAATGCAAAGAAAGTAAATGTAGGAATAGTCACAGCAAATTCAGTTTATGCTGGTAACTTTTATGGAAATGGATCTAACCTATCAGGTTTAGCAGCAGATAAAATATTTGAGGGAGATACAAAGGTTGAGGTAGTTGACTCTGGATCTCAATATATCGTTGCCGAAGTTAATGGTAGTGAAAAAATTCGCATTACATCAGATGGTAAGATTCTTATCGGAACAAGCACCCCACAGGGAAATGCTAATGCAGATGATTTAGTTGTAT
>JGI25127J35165_1000174_pt1 | contig 22347 bp, 8 predicted proteins | sample ETNvirenome_2_30_FD_35165 | JGI IMG/M metagenome (IMG submission 35165) | reverse complement strand
TATGGACAAATTGGTTTGACCGTGGTATACTTAAGAATGTAATTACAACATGTTATGGCAAAAGGATTTACAGTAAAAGCAAATGCCCCCAAAACTAAGAAGGTCGAAGACGACTTTAACTTAGAAGAGGCAAAGGCATTAGCTAAAGGTAAAGCAATAGTTTTCTGTCTGCCAGGTAGAGGAGTATCTTATATCTTTTTAAAGAACTTCGTTCAACTATGCTTCGACCTTGTTCAGAACGGATCTAGTATTCAGATCTCACAAGATTATTCATCAATGGTTAACTTTGCAAGATGCAAGTGCCTTGGTGCAAACGTATTAAGAGGCCCAGACCAGATTCCTTGGGATGGCAAATTAAAGTATGACTATCAACTATGGATTGACTCTGATATTGTATTCGATACAGAGAAGTTCTATCGTTTAGTATGGATGCAAAAGGACATTGCTGGTGGTTGGTACTGCACAGAAGATGGAAAAACCACATCTGTTGCACATTGGTTAGAAGAAGAGGACTTTGCTAAGAATGGTGGAGTGATGAATCACGAAACTATCGAATCAATCTCTCGTAGACGCAAGCCTTTCACTGTTGACTACACTGGATTTGGTTGGTTACTCATTAAAAACGGTGTATTCGAGCATAAAGAGATGAAGTATCCTTGGTTTGCTCCTAAAATGCAAGTCTTTGAGTCTGGAGATGTACAAGATATGTGTGGAGAAGACGTATCTTTCTGTTTAGACGCTAAAGAAGCGGGTATGGAAATCTGGATTGATCCAAAAATCCGTGTTGGTCACGAGAAAACAAGGATTATTTAAGATGGCAGACGGTGAAGTAAGATATAGGGTCGTAGAATTAGGCACATCAGGCTGGTGTGTCAACGATCCTAAGCAAGATGTAGGTCTTGATAAGGAAGCTGCAAGAGCAAGATTGAACTTTTACATGTCAGAGGGTATTTCTCCAGACAGATTAAGAGCTCAAATAGATAAATAAAAAGAAAACGGTTAAGAGATGGCAGATTCAGATCCAAAACTAGCTCCCCATAACGTAGAAAGTGCTGGTTTTAAGAGTGGCGAGGTAAAGGGACAGTATGATGTGAGCGCTCAAGCACGCAAAAAGGCTGCCGCTAACAGTAATTCTGGTCAATCTCCACTTGCTGCTGGATAAAAACCACAAAAAAACATTCAAAGACCTTGAGGTGATTCACCAAAAGGTCTTTTTTTGTGTCTAAATAGATTTGAATTAGTATATTTGCTCATAATGAAGTTAAAAAACACACCATTTGGCGGTTTTAAAGATGGTTTTATCGAAAAACCAGAAGATGATGAGACACTTTTGCGTGAAGTTGTTGGTGATGACGCTAATGATGAGAAAAGAAAACAAAATTTAAGTGAATAATGGCAAAAGTAGATCGTAAACTTGTCAATAAAACTCCTTTCAAAGATATCAGTTTGTCTTTTAGTCGCCATCCTGTGACAGATGACATTGGTGTCTTTGTAAATGAGGATGCAATTAAGCGATCTGTAACTAATTTGGTAAGAACAAGAGTCGGTGAAAGATTTTATCAGAAATTATTAGGTAGTCCTCTTGAAGATTCCCTGTTTGAGCAACAAGATAGCGACACTGCCATGGTGTTGGAAGACGATATACTGCTTTTACTTGAAAACTACGAACCTAGAATCAAAAATGTTGACGTAGTTTGCTCATATGACTTGGATTCAACTGATATGAACGTCAGAATTTCTTACATTATTGCTGGATTGCAGTTTCCTCAACAAAATATAGAATTTATTCTTCAATCAACTAGAGTATAATGTCATTTAACCAGTTTACAAACTTAGATTTCGCTGATCTAAGAAACCAAATTAAAGATTACCTCAGAGTAAACAGTGATTTTGCTGATTTCGACTTTGAAGGATCAAACTTTTCTACTCTAATTGACCTTTTAGCGTATAATAGTTACATTACTGCTTATAATACCAACATGGCAGTCAATGAGTGCTTCCTTGACAGTGCTACATTGCGTGAAAATGTGGTTTCTCTTGCTAGAAACATTGGTTATGTTCCCAGATCAACAAGATCTTCTCAAGCTATTGTTGATTTTAGTGTAGACTTAGGTGATAATGACACAAAAATTGTAACTTTGAAGGCTGGACAGGTTGCCGTTGGTAATCAGACAGGAAGTAACTACATTTTTTCTATTCCAGATGACTTTGTTGCAACAACTGGAGCAAATAATTTTGCAAATTTCAGTAGATTGAAAATTTATGAAGGAATTTATCTTCAAAAGCAATTCCAAATTGATTATTCTCAACCAAATCAAAGATTTATTCTTCCAAATGCGAATGTTGACACAACTTCTATCCGTGTCACAATTTCTTCCACCACAAATGAGACTTATACGCTCTACAATAACATTTTGAAGGTGGATTCGACCTCTAAATTGTTCCTAATTCAAGAAATTGAAGATGAACAATACGAAATTTTGTTTGGTGATGGAATTATTGGTAAAAAACCGCCAGCTGGGGGAGTAATTACTGTAACTTACATTGTAACTAACGGAAAATTGGGAAATGGAGCTAAAAATTTCTCATTTGTTGGTATTTTGAAAGATGATACTGATAGAACAATCACTGACGGCATCTCAATCCTCACAACTCAGCAAAAAGCTGATATGGGCGATAATATTGAAGATGTTAGTTCGATCAAATATCTAGCACCTCGTATATACTCGTCACAATACCGTGCAGTGACCGCCAATGACTACACAGGTATAATTCCATTCGTATATCCTAACGTTGAATCTGTGACCGCCTATGGTGGAGAAGAGTTAGATCCACCTGAGTATGGAAAAGTCTTTATTTCGATAAAACCGAAGAATGGTTCTTTCCTTTCACAAATCACAAAGGACGATATTTCTAGGCAACTCAAACAATATTCAATTGCTGGTATCAAACCAGAAATTATTGACTTAAAATACTTGTATGTAGAATTAGATACTTCTGTTTACTATAATACAAACGCAACATCAGATGCCACTGAATTACTTAGTTCTGTTACTAGAACATTGACAACATACTCTAACTCATCCGATATTAATGCTTTTGGTGGTAGATTTAAGTATAGTAAAATTGTAGGATTGATTGATGACTCTGCTAGAGGTGTTACTTCTAACATAACAAGAGTAAAAATGAGAAGAGATATCACTCCTGAGTTAAATACTTTTGCAACTTATGAACTTTGCTACGGAAATGCCTTTTACGAACAGCCAAATGGATACGGCGTACGATCCAGTGGATTTACAGTCAGTGGCATTGATGGAGTTTTATATTTGGGCGATATTCCTACCTCTGGGACAACTGTTGGAAAATTAGTATTCTTCAAACTTGTAAACAATATCCCACTAATCGTTAAGAATGATGCTGGAACTGTAGATTACCTTCACGGCGAGATTAATTTGGATGTGGTAAATATAACAGGTGCAATGTTGGAAAGTGGACTTATTGAAGTTGAAGCAATACCCGATTCCAACGACATCATCGCTCTGAAAGATTTGTATTTACAATTAGATGTTTCAAACAGCACAGTTAATGCTTTACCTGATGTTGTTTCCTCTGGAGAAAATACATCTGCAACATCATACGTCACAACTTCTAGTTACGCTAGCGAATCAATCTATACAAGATAAATGACCGATATCAAAAGAGTCAAAATCTCTCATGTGATAGAATCACAGATTCCTGAATTTCTCGTTCAGGAATCTCCTTTATTTGTCAAGTTTTTAGATCAGTATTATCAGTCTCAGGAACATCAATCTGGTTTGGCTGACTTGGCTAACAATTTACCTGAGTATAGAAAGATAGGTGCTTTCAATAATGAGAGTTTAGTGCCTTCTACAACTCTTACATTGAATGCCTATGCTGGTGACACCTCAATATCAGTAACATCTACCACTGGTTGGCCAGATACTTACGGTTTATTGAAGATAGACAATGAGATTATCACATATACGTCTAAAACCTCTACAGAGTTTCTTGGATGTGCTAGAGGATTCAGTGGCATCGATCAGATATCAAGAGAAGATGCTGCAGAGTATCTTAACTTTGCAGATACCGAAGCTGAAGTTCATTTAACTGGTGCAACAGTAATAAATTTAAGTAATCTGTTTCTACAGACTTTCTTTACTAAATTTAAAACAGAATTTCTTCCTGGCTTTGAAAATAGAAATTTTGTAAGTGGTACATCTGTTACCAACATACTTACAAGAGCAAAAGACTTCTATATGTCAAAGGGAACTGACTCTTCATATCAGATTCTCTTCAAATTGTTGTATGGTGAGGATATTGAAATTCTCAAACCAATCGAGAATACGATTGTACCTTCAGATAACGTATATTTCAAAACTAAACACGTTCTTGTTGAAAACTTGTTTGGTGGACAACCATTAGAGACTGTAGGTAACTTCTTATATCAAGATATTGCTGGAATTGGAACTGCGAGTGCTTCAATTTACAATGTAGAGTATCGACCAATCAATCAAACTGATTTTTACGAGATATCACTTGACTCAACATCATTTGATGGTTCATTTCAAGTGCCTGGTAAAACTAAAGCTCTAGAAGAGACACCAACAACCGCTGAGACTCTAGTTGTTGACTCTACAGTAGGATTTGGACAAAGTGGTACTCTTTTAGTTAAGCCAAGAGTTGGTGAAAACTTTATAACACTAAGATATACCGATAAAACGATAAATCAGTTCTTAGGAGTCACTGGTATTACGACTTCTCTAGTTTTTGGTGCAGATATACTTGAAAATAAGTTAGCATACGCATATGCTGGATTTGGGCAAACATCTTTACTTCAATTCAGACTTGTAAACGTAATTGATGAAGTAGATACAAGTAAATCTACAAATATGCAAATTGGGGACAATCTCAAGTTGCTTTCTTTCGGTAAAGACTTAGGAGATGATCCAAGATTCAATAATTGGATATACAACATCCCATCAAGTCATGATATTTCAAATGTTAGTCAAGTAAACGTCAATACTTACAGAATTAACATATTTGACTCTTGTGTTTTCTATATTGACGAAATTTTAATTGTAAAAAATGATAATGGCGATTCATCTGAAATAAGGGTCAAAGAAATTGAATATGCGTCAACAAACGTAGAACAAATTTATTCAAATACCATAGTTGTTCAAGCAACTGGTGGTATTCCTGTAAATGCGTCTGTAATTACTAAAACTGTTACTAAAGCGTCTCATAACTCTAATTACTTTACAGAAGTTTCTAATTTTCCTGTTGGTATTCAGAATAGTTACTTAGACAAGAATGAAGAGTTCTTCTATGTCACTTCAGCTGGTCTACCTAACTATCCTATCTTTGCCACAGATAATAAGGTCTTTGTAAAGACAAGCACAGTGGAAGCCACAGGGTCTGACGGCACTCCTCTCTTTGGTGGCGGGTTTACTTACACTATTCAGTCTTTTGACTCCACCAACGTCACTCTGGCGTCGCCACCACCTCTTCCACATAACTATGTAACTGGTGATAAGATTTATTGGGACAATACAACAAATAGTGGAATCAACACTGGTGTCTACTTTGTAACTGCAATCAACCAAACTGAATTTTATCTATCATTCAGTGGTGCTGACGTATTTGCTCAAAAGTATATTGGTGTTAGAGTAGGAACTACTGGTCAATTCATATACAAGTCTGGTTGGGAAAATAGGACTCTCAAGAACCAAAAAATAATTAGGAAGTATCCATTTAATAGAACTTCTAATTTATTTGATGATCCTAATAAGAGAACGATAAACAATAGACCAGTAGGTCTAATGGCTAATGGTGTNGAGTTGTTTCCTCCTACAGTTTTNGATGAACAGATATTCCATGGCAACATTACTGAAATAAAAGTAACTAATCCAGGCACAGATTATGATGTAATATCAGGCCCTCCTGTGGTTATCAATGATGCTCAAGGAACTGGTGCAATTGCTCATGCCAATATAGTAGGATCTTTTAAAGAAATTAAATTAGTAACGCCTGGTATTGGATACCAAGAAAAGCCAAAGATTACTGTAGAAGGTGGTAATGGATCTGGTGCTGTTTTAGAATCTAATCTCGTTAGAGGTGCTATTGTTGCCAACTTTAAAGCAGATGGATCTTCTGTTAATACTACTGCTGAAACTGTCACCTTCCAAGAGAGACATAATTTTGAAGTAGGTGAAGGTATAGTTTACGATGCTAGAGGAAATACTCCTATCGTCAACGTTGTTAGTGGATCTACTTACTATGCCAGTGTCGTAGATGAAAAGACAATAAAATTACACGTTACACCAGAGGATGCAAAAACAGGTATCAATACCGTTAATATTGGAAACATAAGTTTTGGTTTCCATAAGTTTACTTCTTTGGAAGCAAAAAATACAATTACAAAAATCTATGTAAAAGAATCTGGTTCTGGATATTCAAATAGAAAAGTAATTGTACCAGCAAGACCTGTAAATGGAGATGTTCAATCTGGTATAAGCACATCTGATGATTATATTCTTGCATATGATCACCATTTCCAAAATGGTGAAATTGTTGAATACTCTTCAACAGGAACAGTAGCAAGTGGATTATCTACAACAACTCAGTACGCTGTAAAAGTTATTGACACTAACAAATTCAAATTATGTGATGTTGGAGTTTCCTCACAAAGAAATCTTACGAATTATAACAAAAATAAAACCGCTGTAATTCGTGGTCTGGGTAGTGGTAAACATACTATAAAGTATCCACCTATAGTGGTAAAGATTGAAAGTTTATCTGCTATTGGTAGCACAACGGTAATACAACCTGAGATAGACCCACTAGTTCTAGGATCAGTTGACAATGTATATCTTGAGGAAGGTGGTATTGGATATGGCTGTACTAACATCATGGACTTTCATAGAAGACCTAATGTTGGTATATCAACTATTGTATTCCAAGCTTTACTAAAACCAATTATTGTTGGCGGATCTATCGTAGATGTTCAAATTCTTGCTTCTGGTCAAGGTTATAGAGAAGACTCTGACATCANCATATACAGTCCTACAGGAAGCTTTGCTGATATAAGACCAATTATTACCAACAATAGAATAACAGGTGTTCAGATCCTTGATGGCGGTGTTGGATATAAAAGTAGTGATACAACTCTAGATCTAAGAAACAGAGGTAAGTCTGCTAAGTTTATTGCTAACATAAAAGAGTGGAAAATTAACCAAGTTCAGAAAAATGAAAATATCATCAGTGATGAAGATTCTATATTAACTAAACCAAGTACAAACCCAGAATATCAATTACAAACTATAGGGATGTATCCTCCACAAAAGTTGAGATATCAACTTGGAGANAACATNGATTCTGGTAACTTAGAAACACCNAATGCTTTCCACTCTCCAATATTGGGATTTGCTTATGATGGTAATCCAATCTATGGCCCATATGGTTATCAAAATCCAGACGGAGGTGCTATCAGAAGATTGCAGTCNGGGTATATTCTTAATACTGCGATATTATCGGGTCTAAGACCACCTGGCTTTGCATTTGGATACTTTGTTAATGATTACATCTTTGACAACTCTGGCGACCTAGACGAGTTCGGTGGTAGGTATTGTGTGACTCCACAGTTCCCTGATGGAACATATGCTTACTTCTATAGTGTTGATATTGATTCCAGTGGTGTTGCTAAACCAAAATACCCATATCTACTTGGAAGTAAATTTAAAGATACTCCTATAGAAGAAAACTTTGTAACTTTCTTCAACCAAGACATTGATATTATTTCTAGAAATCTTACTAGAAACATATCGCCATACTATCTAACATTTGGTAATTCTAATTATGAACTTATAGATGATGTTAGAGATGCACTGAAACAAGAATTTGAAATTACAAAAACTAGAAGTGCTGGTATTACATCTGTTACTGTATTTGCTAGAGGTGATGGTTATAAGATAGATGATACTCTATCTTTGGATAACACTGGAACTAACGGATCAGGTACAAATATTGTTGTAAATGAAATCTTAGGAAAGCAAGTTGACACTGTAGAAATAGGTATATCAACATTTGTCAATACTACACTTAGATTAAACAAAAAAGAAATCATAGGTGTTACTACAGAGCCACACGATATTATTGACGGTGAAACTGTACTAATAAGTGGTATAAACACATCTCAGTTCACTGAGTTTAATGGTACAAAAAAAGTTTCTGTTGTAAGTAGAGCTGTAGGTTTAACAACATTCTTAGATAACGTAACTAACACAGGTGTAAGCACCTCAATCTTTGTTACTGATACAACTGGGTTTGCTCCTAGTGACACAATAGGTATTGGAACAGAAAAATTCATTGTTACTGGTGTTGATGAACAATTCTCTAGATTATTTGTAAATAGAGAAAACTTTGTTGGTGCTGCCATGACTCATGCAGCTGGAACCAATAATGTCGTATTGAAACCAAATAAATTCTCTTTCCCTGTTGGTAATTCAACTGTAACGAGATACACGTTTGAAAATTACATTACTTACTTCAATCCACAACAAACAGTTGGTGTTGGATCTACAGGAACTCATTATACGTTGCCACTTACAGGTTTAAGTACAATACAAACCATAGAAAACAGGTTTGTACCACAACAAAGAATCTATATCAAAAATCATAAGTTCTTTACTGGTCAAAAACTTGTTTACAACATGGGTATTGGTGGAACATCTCTTGTTTGGGCAAAAGTCGCTGCTGGTGCAACATCTGGTGTTGGAACTGAAGTTTTGCCTGATGGAGATGTCTATGCGATCAATTTTGAACAAGATTATATTGGTATAGCAACTCTAGGATTCCCCACAACTGGTGATGCTGTGTGGTTCTACAATGTTGCATCTAATTCTGGATTTGCACATTCTCTTGCAACTACTTTCGAGAAAGTAAATTCTAAAGTTGAGAAATTCTTTGGAAAAGTAGGAGTTACATCGGATCATGGACTAGAAACTGGAGATATCATAAGAATAGACGCTTTACCTAAAGATACTGAATCCACAATCATCAGATATGACCCAGTTCTTGCTAAAGTAACCACAAAACGAGTAGGATTTACATATACAAGTTTTTCTGCTGATCTAACTGAAATAAACATCAATGATTATGATTTACAGAGCGGCGATAAGGTTGTTTACTATGATAATGGAAATACAATCGATGGATTGATCAATAATGAGACATATTTTGTTCTTAGAGAAAATACTGACTTTATAAAATTGTGTAAGTACAAATCTGATGTATTTGACTCTAATCCAATCTCTATATCGACAGTAACAACATCGAGTGCTAACAATTTAAGTTTCCTTGCTAAGATTAATCCAGCACTTACCTTCACTACTGGTAATACTGTCACATTTGATGTTTCTGATCAAAGTTTACTTGATATGAGATTAGACTTCTTTAGTGACATTAATTTTAACAATAAACTAGATGTTAATGGTACAGAAGCAACAGGATTTAACATTACTAGATCTGGAATCTCTGGAAACGTTGATGCTACGGTTACTATTAAGACAGATACTGATTGGCCAAGTAAAACCTTCTATAATCTTACACCTGTAGTTCCTTCCGATGCCAGAAAGACATTTGGATCTTCCGATACTGATGTAACTGGTAGAAACAACATTACATTCAATAATACTGTAATTAGAAACGAACATGTCATAATTAAGACTGATGATACTAACTTCAGTTTCAACTTAAAGCAAAGACCATTAGAATCTCAAAAATTTGTTTCTAGAACTGGTGTAAGTACGATCACATACAGTACAACTTCTCCAACTGCTAGGGGGCCTATCTTTAATACTAAGATAAACTTCCCAGGCAGAGGATACACCATATTACCAAGAGTTATTGGTTTTCAGAGCTCTCAAGGTAAAGATGCTATTGTAAAAGTATCTTCTCCAGATATTGGCAAGATTGATCTTATTGAAAGGATAAAAGATGGATTTGATTATCCGACTGATCCTACTTTACTTCCATTCCTTAGTGTTCCCGCCATTGTTGAAGTAAGTGGTATTGCTAGGATGGATGAAATCCAAGTAATCGATGGAGGAAAAAGATATAATCAACCACCCACACTTGCAGTTAGAGGAAATAGTAATGTGCAGATTGCAGCACATGTGGTAGGTGGATCTGTTGATAATGTAGAAATAATCAAGAACGCTTTTGAATTTAAAGAACCACTCAGTATCATTACAACTAATAACTCAAATGGTTATGATATAGACAATATCACTCATAGTGGCACTACTGTTACTGCTGAGTTGTTATTAGATGCACAATTTAATATACCAGTAACAACTGGATTTGCATCTACCGAAACTAAGTTACCTTTTGCTATAGGAGACAAGGTATTTGTTGAGGGTTGTAGATTGAAACCTGATTCAGTGCTTAATGGAGATGCAAACTTCAACTCTGCTGATTACGACTTCTCATTCTACACAGTTACAGGTGTTAATACATCAAATGCAACTATTGTGTTTGATATGGCAAATGCACCTGGCATTTCAACAGTAACACTAGGAACATATGACGATGACTTTACATTAGGATCTATCGTAAACTTCAACGATATGGCGAAGTTTAATATGACTATCATTGAAGATGCTAAATTCTTATCTGGAGAAAAAGTAACATCTACAAGATTTGAAGGATTCGTAGCAGAGAATGGTTGGAATGTTAATATTGGTCAACTAAGACTTAGAGATACTTTAGGAACTTTAGTATCTGGTGATGTTTTATTTGGTGAAATATCAAAACTAAACGGAGAGGTAAGAGATGTAAACAAATTTAGCATTGATACCACTCTTGGTGTTACTAGAGACAAGGTTTCTAAGAATGACATGAATATTGGTATTCTTAATGATTTCAGTCAAAGATTATCTGATAACTACTACTTCCAGAAGTTCTCTTATTCAATCAAGAGTAAATTGCCATATGATACTTGGAAAGAGTCTGTAAAATCTATTGTTCACCCATCAGGTTTCTTAGAGTTCTCCGATCTTATTGTAGAGAGTGATCCTATTGTAAATGCTCCTACTGTGGGAATTGCCAAGTCCACCAACATGAAAGTTCAAGCAGTTGACACTAAAGTTGACTTGATATTGAATATTGATAGTGATGTGTATATGGGCAAGAGAGATAACTTTGCTATAGTCACTGAAGATGATCCTTTACCTGATGGATCGGTTCAAAGAATTTTCTTCCCAGAAGGCAGACCAATCAAGAGTTTCATTATGAACAAGACTAATAAGGTCTTGAATTTGGATGATATCTCCTCTGGTTTCAATGGCAAACATGATAGAACAGGAACTCTAGTTGGTAGTAAACAGTTCCAACTTTCTACTGGCGGAAAACCAGTATTCAAAAAATCATTTGCTGCTTCTGGAGTATTCACTGACGTAGATCTTATACTTAACGTTATACAGATACAAAACCATGATTTCCAAACTGGCCAACCAGTTAGATTAAATACTCAGGGTGGTGATAGGATAAGTATTGCAACTACATCTCATACTACAGGGCCAAAGGACATTGTTATGTCTGTTGTGACATCTGGTATTGGTGGAAGTGCAATGTATGAGAATGGATATAATGTTCAAATTCCAGGCCCCGTAACAGGAACTGCCGTAACAGAAAATCCTCCAGGCGCTCTATTCAGAATATATGGATTTGGCAATGCAGACGGAGGTGTTCCTGGCACAGGAGGAAGTGGTAGTGGTTCTATCTTCCAAGTTAAGTTTGACTTTGATCAAACTACTGGTCAGTGTATATCTACTGCTGTCACTCTAATCAACGGTGGTAGAGATTACATTGTGGGTGATAACGTAAGTATTGCTGGTACATATCTTGGTGGTGCCACACCAGCAAATAACTTGACATTCCCTGTAACTAAAACAACAGGATCAAGAGTTGGAATAGAAACAACTTATACTAATATTCCTTCTACTAATGATGGTGGTGGATCAGGAGCAACATTCAACGTAACTAGAGATGGCAACTTAGACATCTCTGGTGTAAGTGTTGTTACTGGTGGAACTGGATATGCAACTACTAATACAATCTCTATTGCAGGGACATATATTGGTGGAGTAACTCCAGGCGATAATATAACATTGTCTCCTGTAGAATGTGGCGCAGACAAGATGCCTGATTTAATGTTTGTTCAGAAGGTAGATGATTTGAAATTCAGACTTGCTGGATTCTCCACATCATTACCATTTGATTTTACTTCATTAGGAACTGGTACACATGTGTTATCAGTCACTGAGCCTAACAAACAGGCTTTAATTATGGTGGATAATATAATTCAAACTCCACTCACAAACAAGAGACTGGAAGTAACAGTATCCGAAACTGTTGGTGTCAATACAGAAACTATAACTATTAGTGCTGGAATTGGATCACTTGCTAAAGGTGATGTTCTTAGATTAGAGGACGAATTTGTTAAGGTTCAACAGATAGGAGATGCTACATTTGTTAACGCAAGAACAGCAGAAATCGAAAATACTGTTGATAATAATTTCTTCTATGACACTAATAGATCAAACTCCACAGTTATCAAAGTTTCCGATACTTCTGTGACTCTTGATGATAACCCTCCATATTAACTATAAATAAAAAGAAAACGTTTTTTAAGTAATGGCTAAACAAGGGATTAGTACTGGTTCTGCTCCGAATGATGGGACGGGCGATACCCTATTGGCAGGGACTATTAAGATTAATGATAATTTTAACGAGATATACGATAAGTTCGGAGACGGTACTAATCTTGTAAGTTTTGTTTCTTTTGCTAGCACTGCTGGGTATTCTACCAACTGTGGCATCGCATCAACATCTGTTCTTGCTGGTCTTGCAGCGAGTGTCACAAACAATATTGATATTAATACAACTGGTGTTGTAACGACAAGTTATGCAGATATTGGTAAAATAACAATTCAACAGCCTGGTGCAATTACAGATGGCCCTGTTGAAGTTGGTTTTGCTGCAACAATGTTCCGTATCAAAGCAGATGGTATGGTGGGCATTGGAACTTCACTTCCAACATCACAGATGGAGGTTGCATCTTTTTCTAATGAAAGACCTTCAATATGGGCGATTGCAAAAGGTAATGGCCATGGATTAAGAGTATCAGATCAAGACGTAACAGATAATAAGTCATTCGTAGTAAGTAAAGAAGCTTATGTGGGTGTAGGTTCTACCGCTCCAACATGTAGATTAGATGTTCAAGGTGACGTTTTGGTAGGTGGTGCGACTACCTTGATGGATCAAGTAAATTTCAATTCTGATATTACTGAAAAGGTTGTAGGAAACTTTAGTGATGTTATGCAAGTAAGTGCAGGCGGCACATTTACTATTGATGTGTCACAAGGATCTGTAATATGTGGTGTTGCAACAACATCCATAACTTCATGGGCATTTACAAACGTAAGTGGAGAGAATAGTAAAGCAACTACAGCAACACTTATCATAAATGCAGGGTTAGGATATACTTATGGTGATCCTGTTACAGTTAACGGTGCTACAATCGCAACAGGAATTAGATGGGTAGGTGGCAACCCTCCACCATCTACTTCAAACGAAGACATTCTAACGTTTAGTGTCATTCGCGATAGCACTGGAGTTACCAGAGTTTATTGTTCAAGTTCTATTAACATTAGTTGAGGGAAACGAGTAAATGCCAAGGACTACGCCTGGATCAGGAGCCCTCCTAAAACCATCTTTCGATTCATTCTATGGAGTTAGTTCCATAGAAGTTTTGAGTGGAGGAACAGGTTATGCAAAAACAGATCCACCTAAAATTGTAATTGAAGGGACATCCGATCCAACAACGGAAGGTGTTTTCTTTCCAGTTATAAGTGGTGTTGGAACTATATCTGAAGTTATTATCTTCAAATCTGGATTGGGTTACTATCCAGTTTTTAGCACATCATCATCTTCTGAAATTGCTGTAGAAAGAGGTGCTTTTGGTACACAGAAGGCTGGTCATGCGGCTGGTATTGCATACTCTGTGTTTGCTGGTGATTATAATATTGTTGAAGATAATATATTCTTTACAGATGCTCCATATGGAAAATCTGGCCCTGTAGGATTAGAAACAGGATCATCATTCTCTGGTAGACTATTTTCAAGAAAATTAGACCCATTTGATGAGAAAGACAAAAACGTAATATTAGATGATATATCATTAGACTTCACAGGCGTTGCTGGAACTCAATTTACGCTTTCTGAAAATACAGGTGTTGTAACTGCACTCTATAACAGTGTAAACACAGGTGTAGATGTAAATAATAATCCGTTTATTCTAATCAATAATATTGTACAAACACCAGGCCTTGATTTTGAGATAGTAGATTCTGACACAAATAAAATTAATTTTCTAAGTGGTGTTCCAAGAGCGGGAAGAATTGTAAAGGTTGGACTACAAACTGGATCTGGATATTACTTACCAACAAAGGCGGCAGTAAGAGTTGGTGTTGGTTCTACTGGTAGTCTAGAACATATTCAGATAGAAGGAAAAGGGCAGGGATATAGATCAATACCCGAAATTTATGTAAGATCATCTCAAGGTTACGGTGCAAGTATAAGTGCAACTCTTGGTATCTCTACGACAGATAGTGTTGCTATATCGACTGCAACTTANAATCATATATCTGGTATTGCTACATTCAATACAGGTGCAGTTTCTCATGGATTCGAGATTGATGATAGAGTTAGAATTACTGGTGCTGGATTTACATTCACTCCTGTATCTGCTGCAAGAAATATCAACACGTTTGGATATAATTACATCTCAGGTATTGCAACTATTGGTGTAACTGGTGGCCACTATATTGGTGTAGGAGAAAATCAAAGTAGAAGTTTATTACTTCAGGGTATTCAGGTAAGTGATGGTATATCCACATATACCCTCAGAGAGGACGCCTATCCAATTACAGAGGTGATTGATAGTCTTAACGTCTTAGTTAACTTAGGCATCGCCACACAACCGTTATCATACGAAGGAGGCGGAACTGTTCGTGCTGGTGTTGACACTGCCATCATGGAAGGTAGAAATGTAATCGGTTTTGATATCGTAGGCATCACAACAAATACATTTGAAGCTTTTATTGGTATATCAACTTTTGAACATCAATATGTCACTGGTGGTGTAATAAACAGAGCNGAAGCGGGTATTATTACAAACTTTAGTATTGTAGAAGGAGGAACAGGTTTCTACAGACCTAGAGAAATATCTTTCCTAGATCAAACTCCTATAAACGGAATTACAACCATCACTGCTTTTGGTAATGAGGTTGGATCAAGCATAAACATATCCGAGTTAGATTATGATTCATTCTCTGGTGTTGCAACTATTCATGCTGCGGCTTCTCATGGATTAACAACTTCAAGTGTAATAAAATTAGATGGTGTTAAATTTAATACTAACGTTGGAGATATAACATTCCCATCAGATTCACAAAAATATTATGGAGTTACTGGCATTTTAAGTGCAAAGAACTTTACTGTGAACATTGGTGCTGCCATGACAACTACTGGCATCCACACTGCACAATCTGGAATTGGATCATTTATAGAATTTGAAGGACATGGATTAGAAACTGATGATTTTGTTCAAACAACAGGAATTGCGGTAACATTTACAAGTGCTCCAGCAGTTCAAGTTGGACATGTTGAGTATGATGAAAGATCTGGTATTGCAACTGTAACAACTAGAAAGAATCATAACCTTACAGAAGACGATTGTGTTGTTCTTTCTGGTATTGCATTTACTTGCGACTACGATCCTGCCCTAGGCGTTTCTAGTGCATTATATGATAACATAACTGGAGTTCTAACTGTCACCACTGCAGCACCTCACGGCTACAAAGTAGGTAAAGATGTCATTCTAACTGGTCTTGCATTTACATGTGCTATAGACGGTGGTGCAAAAGATCATTACTATCCTAGAAGTAGATCAACTGCATATGATACATCTCTACCCATCACAGGTTATGCTGGTACTGCACTTGCTATAGATGTTGGCATATCTCGTGTCAAGAATCAATACGTTCATAGATTTGAAGAGGCAATCACTGGTGCATTGATATATGGTGGTGATTATCCTCATCAATTCCTCCGTGCAGAAGAAGGTTCATTATTAACTGGTGGGCCATATCTACATGAGTTTCATAGTGCAACTGCAACATCTACATTTGCTGGTGGAGATTATCCACACACATATGTTAGTTCTGATGAGAAAACAATAAAAGTTGGTGGTGATTATGCACACCAATTTGTAAGCGCAGATACTAACTCTGTACAAGTGGTTGGCGGATCACAAATCACACCCACAAATGGAGACTACTCACCTAGTACTGGTTCTTTAATATTGACTGTTGCTAATCATGGTCTTACAGGCCCTACACAACATTCAATTACAACTGCAAACTATAATCCCCTTGCTGGTATTTTGACCGTGACTATCCCTAATCATGGATTTTCAAATGGCGACCAAGTTAGAATTGCAGATGAATCTATAGGTTGGAAGTGCTCATTAGACGCATTTACATCAACAAAATATTATCCAAGATCTACAGACCCAATTAGTAATAGTTGGATTCCTATCAGTAACGTTTCTACAAACACTTTTGAGGTCTTTGCTGGTATTACAACTAGAGTAGATTACACTGTCTCTGGCGCAGACTACACACCTTCTGTGGGTGTGATGACAATGAGCATTGGAACTCATGATCTTAGAGTTGGGCAAAGTATCAAGTTTAGAGATAGTTCATTAGGATTTACTTGTGAGGCTGACCAAAATACTGCAATCAAGTATTATCCAAGATCAAAAGATCCAACTTATAACACTGCTGTTCCAATCATAGGTTCTGCTGGAACCACCATTACTGTAAATGCTGGTGTATCAACCATAGTAAAATACAATATTAGATTTGCTGACTATACTCCAGCAACAGGTGTTATGACTGTTTCTGTTGATAGATTACATGGTTTTACGGCTGGTGAGACAATCAAATTTAAAAATGGATCTGTTGCTTTCAAATGTGAGCAAGATGGATTCCAAAGTAATCACTTCTATCCAAGACCAACCGACCCATACTACGATAAACCAGTAACTCTTGTTAGTGCNGCTGGTACTGAATTTGTNGTAAATGTAGGTTCAACAGGTGGAGCAAACACATATGTATTCTTACCTAACCAAGGTGTTGCTGTAGAGGGTGTTATAGCTGGTGGTGACTATCCATATTCATTAGTTGGTGTTGGAACTGATGCTGTTATAACTGGTGGTGGAGACTATACTCCATACTGGTTCCAAAATGCAACTGCAAATGGTGTAGAAAGACCATCTCAACAAGTTCAAATTGCAGTGGGTTCATTGAACTTTAAGTGTGCTAAAGATGATTATGCAACTGTTCACGCATATCCTCGCCCTACAGATCCAGCGTACAACACAAATTTAGGTATTGTATCTGCAACAACAAACACCTTTGAAGTCAGAGTTGGTGTTTCTACAATCGAAGAGCGTTCAATATCAACATCTACATATAACCCTGCAACAGGTGAATTGATAATGAATGTGGGTGCTGGACACTCTTATTATGACAATTCAGCTCATACAATTTCGACGGCAACGTATAATCCTAGTACTGGTGTACTAGAACCAACCATTGCAAATCATGGTTTTGTTGCTGGTGAATATGTGAAGTTTGATTTAGAATCTATATCATTCAAATGTGATCAAGATGGATACACTGCAACTAAAGCGTACCCAAGATACTCTGATCCATTCTTGAATGAGTGGTTGCCAATTTACCATGTTGGTGTAAATACATTCTCTGTAAATGTTGGTGTATCCACTATCATAAATGCACACTGGTTCCAAAGTGCAACAACTGGTGGTCTTAAGAAGGCAAGAGATACTGTTGGTATCAATACTGCATCTATTAACTTTACTTGTTCTAGAGATAACCATGCAACTATACATGCCTATCCTCGTCCCGATGATCCTATCGGTGGAAATGCTTCCGTTGGTATTGGTTCCACATCTGATACAACAGTCACAATCAATGTAGGTGTATCTACAATAGTCAATTATGGTATCACTACTGCAGCTTACACTGCAAGTACAGGTATCATGACTGTGTTCTCAAATGTTCATGGATTCAATGGTGCTTTACCTAGAAGCGTTACATTTGCAACTTATGATGCTGGTTCTGGTATTATGACTTGTACCGTTGCCAATCACGGAATGGTAACTGGTAATAGAGTTCAGTTTGCAAGAGGTTCCATCAGATTCAGATGTATGATGGATCAGAGAAAGACTATCAAAGATTATCCAAGAAGAAAAGATCCAGCAGATCAGAATTGGTTATCTGTAACCACTGTCGATCTTGATAAGTTTAGTGTAAATGTAGGAACATCTCCTCTTGTTTACCATAGTCCTACAAGCGGTTCATTTGATCCTTTCACTGGATTGATGACTGTAGATATTGGGTCACACACATTACAGAAAGGAACATCTGTAAGACTCAAAACAAGAGCATTCAAATTCACTTGCGCTTTAGACAATCATGCGACAAATCACTTCTACCCAAGGGCAAGTGGCATATCTGGCCCAGATCCTGCTTATAATACTGCTGTTAAGATTACTGCTACAACAGATACTACTATTACACTGGATGTAGGTAAATCATCCAATCAAACAGAACATATCTTTGTCTCTGCTTCTGCTAACTCAGTTATTAGTGGTGGTGACTATCTCCATACATTTGAAAATGCAGAACTAAATGGATTATTGATAGCCAGAGATACTGTTGGACTTGCAACTGATTCATATACATGGAGATGTTCTCAGGACAACTATGCTACAGATCACACATATCCAAGAACAACTGATCCTATTCATAATATAGAAGTTGGTATTGTAACTACAACCACAGACACATTTACAATCAACGTAGGTATTACTTCAAGAGTTAAATTCAATGTGACAAATGCCACATACGATGCTAATAGTGGATTGGCAACATTCACTACTGATACAGCTCATGGACAAACAACTTCAACTGCCGTTGGTCTTGCGACAAATGGTTTCATATTCTCTTGCTCTATGGATCAATATGCGTCTGAACATGCGTATCCAAGAACAACTGACCCTGCCCATGACACATCCTTATATCCAACTGCCGTAACATCTAATAACATTACTCTTAATGTTGGTGTTTCTACTAGAGTTGAATATAATGTTAACCATGCAGATTACAATGAATCTATTGGTATTATGACCATGTTCTTGCCATCTGTTCATGGTATTACTACTGCTGCTGGTGTTCCNAGAAATGTTAAGTTGAAAGATGAGTCAATTTTATTCTCATGTTCTCAGGACAACTATGCTACAAAACAGTTCTATCCAAAAGGCGGAGATCCTTATTACAATGGTTCACAGATTACTAGAGTTATCAGTAATACTCAGATTGAAACTCAAGTAGGCCCATCTACCACACCTAGTTTCTATAACTCTGGTGGTAAGATTCAAGGTGTTATTCTTGCTCCTAGACTTAATAACAACTCTCCTAGTGGAACTGACTTTGCTGCTGGTGGTACATTTGTAGATAAGATTATTGATAGTAAGACTTACGTTGTAAATGTTGGTATATCTACAGTTGATCACAACTATGCAAGAGCTGGACTTTCACAACAGGGTAAGAGAATTTCTTCCTCTATTGAGCAAGGATTCTCTGGATTTAATGTCATTGAAAAACTCGACAACGCAAGATTCCGTATTGATGCTGGCATCACAACTCAAATTGCTTTGTATAAGAGGGGAGGTGAAATTACTAAACCAGTGTTTATTGATGTTGCAGAACCAGATCCATACTTCAATAGACCTCTTGAATATACATCAGGCACATCTGGTATCGGAACAAATTCTAAAGTTGATTTCAGAATCAATGTTGATGGAAACATTTCCGAGTTCAGTGTTCTTGAAGAAGGAACCGCATATAAAGTTGGTGATAGACTAACTGTTTCTGGTATNGCCACAGATCCAAGAGTGGGCATAAACACCGAGTTCCAACTCATNATAGANGAACTTGAGAATGATACTTTCTCAGGATTCTATCCTGGCCAGTTTATACTCTTTGATGATATTGCTCCATTCTTCAATGGAAAACGCAAGAAGTTTACTTTATCTGTAACAACTGCTGGAACAACTGAAATTTTAAGTCTTAAGACTCCAGCTGGTAGTGATATGGATATTACAAATAATATCTTTATCTACATCAATGATATTCTACAAACTCCACAATCTTCTTACATATTCAAAGGTAGTAGAGTTATCTTTACTGAAGCTCCAAAAGAAAATTCTAAGTGTTCTGTATTCTACTTTAGAGGATCTAAGAGAGATGTTGAGACTGTAGAACCAGCACAGTCACTGAAACCTGGCGACGTTGTACAAATTAAAGAAAATAGATTTGTCAATGATGATATAGATCAGTTCAAGAGAACTGGTAAGAGAATAGTCGCTTCCGATCTTTTGGAAACATTTACATACAATAGTATCGGAATCAATACTGATCAAAATGCAGATAGACCTCTTGCATGGGAAAAACAAAGACACGATCAGATATTATCTGGTGTATTAATTTCTAAAGCAAGACCTAGTTTGAAGAGTAAAGTTCTTCCTACCACCAGATTAATTAAGAATGTTTCTAAAACTGATGATTCAATATATGTAAGTAATGCTTTCCCAGTATTCAATGCTATTGATAAATTACTTCAATCTGAGAGAAATGTTCAGATCTTTGATGACACAGATGTATTACCAGGCATCATTACTTCTGTCGTTTCTACATCATCCAGTATTTCATCACTATCCATAGGATTTGGTGGCACAGGATATACTAACTTATCAAGTCCAAATGTAGCCATATCAAGTGCATTAATTAAACGCAAAGATCCAATATCTGCATGGGAGTTCGATCCTATCACAGGTATTACATCTGCTATAGAATTTAAGGCACTGACAAAAGAGGAACCAATTATCGCTGTTGGTTCAAGTAGTTTCTACATGAATACCAAGAGTGGAACATTCTGGGAAAGAGGTAGAATTGGATTTGGTGGAACTGTAACATTTAATGGTGTCGGTGTAGGTAACAGTAACACATCTACAGTCTACGCAATGGCTGTTGGTGATTATGGTTCTATGGCAAGAGCAGTTTCAATAGGTAACAGTTTGTCTACATGGACTGCAATAGATCTAAAAGAAGAAAGACAGATTCCAGCTATCAACCAAACCAGCACATTTGATAGTACATATCAGGGCAACTTCCAAGATGTTATTTGGGAAAACACTAGAAATACATGGGTTGCAGTTGGTGCTGGTGGATCTATCTTTACTGCGGTTGGCCTTACAACAGCAGAGGCTTTCAGTCAATTCTCAGGAACACTACAAACTTTAAATGCAGTTTGTTACGGTCAGTCTGAATACATTGCAGTTGGTAATGGTGGTGTAATTCTTGCATCTAATGATGGAACAGGATGGGCAGACAAGACAAGTAATACTGTCAATGACTTGAATGATATCATCTATGACGGTAATAAATTTATCGTTGTTGGTGACAGTGGAACTATTGGTATTTCAACTGACAAAAACTTCTGGCAACCTTGGAGTCAACAGTTACCAGCTGGAACACAACACCCTGCAACATTTGATTTTGCTAAGATCAAGTTTATTGATAATATCTACGTTGGAATCAGTACAGTTGGTGAGTTATATTATTCATTCGATTTGGCAAACTGGAACGAAAGACCAATCAGCCATTCAAAAGAGATTCGTGATATTGTAGATACACCATTTGGTGATTTTGCAAGTCGCAGAGTTATTGCTGTTGGATCTGGAACCACTGTATTCTACGCAGATCCAGTAATTAACAGAGCAACTGCAACTGCATCTGTAACTGCTGGAGTAATTACATCTGTAACTGTAACTGATGGTGGATTTGGTTATGAGGTTGGTAGTAATCCACCAGTAATCGTTGAAACTGATAAGACTACAAAAGAAGATGTATTATCAATTGATGCAGAAGGTGACTTTGGTGATATTGTAGGAATAAATACATGGTTGCCAGGCTCTGGTGATAGACTTCCACAATTGGCGTTTACATTGAAATCCCAATTCAATGATAACACTAATTTGGGTTATGGTTATTCTTCACTTAACTCTCTTGGAGTTAATTTTACAGGATTATCTAAAGGAGATTACTTTACAATCTA
>JGI25127J35165_1000168_pt1 | contig 23046 bp, 25 predicted proteins | sample ETNvirenome_2_30_FD_35165 | JGI IMG/M metagenome (IMG submission 35165) | reverse complement strand
GCAATCTGGGAAATGATGCCAAAGGAGTTCAAGCGCAAGACAAAGAGTATAGACGGCTATATAAACTTTAGTATGCAGAACGGTTTCACCGGAAGTTCTTTTATTTTTCCGGACACTAAGACGAGGGTAGACTTCAAGACTTATACGCAGTACAGCAACAATCAAACAATCCTAGAAGGATTTGAGTTCGGTTTCAAGAAACCAAATGGGTTAAACGTAGGCGCTTGGTTGGACGAGTACCTTGGGGACGCGGCGTTAGTAAACACCTTACGGTTTCGATTAGCAACTAGAGATGCTAAGATGGTGATTGGATTTACGCCGATTGATGGTTATACTCCATTCATCAATGACTACTTAAAGGGAGCTGAGACTAAGCAAACTAGGAAGGCGGAGTTACTCAAGAACAAGGAAGTACCTATAGAGCAGTACAGTCCAGAGAGAGATGCTGGGGTTATCTATTTGCATTCAGACGAGAACCCATTCGGGGGCTATGAACGTATAGCAAAGGACCTTCGTGGCAGACCCGAAGAGGAGATTATGGTACGTGCTTACGGAGTACCGGTGAAATCAATGACAAGTCTCTTACCATTATTTAACACAGAAGTAAATGTATTATCTGAAGTACCCAATAAACACAGAAGAAGATTTCCAGACATCACTGATAAGTCCAAGTATAGTTGTTATCAAGTGGTCGACCCCGCCGGAGCAAGGAACTATGTTGCAATCTGGGCTGGAGTTGATAGAGATAATAACGTCTATATTAGAAAAGAGTTCCCCGACCGTGATACATACGGAGAGTGGGCAATTTTTGGCGATCCAAAGTGGCGATTTGGACCAGCCGCGAAAAAGATGGGGTACAACGTAGAAGGCTACGTAGAGCTCTTCAAGGAAATAGAAGAGGACCTCGGAATAGAAGTAATAGAAAGAATCGGGGACTCTAGATACTTCGCGAGGGAGAATGAGAACAATGATGATCTCTTCACTGCCTTCTATGATTACGGAATGAACTTCATTCCTAGTGATGGTAGAACCGAAGAGATGGGAATCACTGCATTGGACGAGTGGTTTAATTACAACCCCAATGTAGAGATAGATGAAATCAATCAACCCAGATGTTACATCCATAAGGAGTGCGGTAACTTGATTGATAGTTTAATTAATTACAACTCTAACGGAAAGATGGACGAACCCCTAAAGGACTTCTTTGACGTGATCAGATATTTACGAATGGCAAATGGCGGCGAAGGTCCCGACCATATAGATGCTAACGATTATCAAACTATAACAAATACAAAAGGAGGGTACTAATATGCCTAAGAAAAAACTAAAAGAAATAGCAGAAGAATACGGAATACCTTTCGAGGAAGCCCTTGAACTAGTATTCAAAGAACTAGAAGAAGATATGGTAACTGGAAAAGGTAAAGGCACTTGGATTAATGACGATGGTCAAAGAGTCCTAGATGAGTTCATCTCAATGCCGGTTCTTTACAGAGGACCAGTAGTGCAGTTAGCGCCGAACCCTATGTACGTTATGACATACATAAAAGAAATAACTAAAAAAGTACCAGTTAAAATACCTATGCGTATGAAGGGAAAGATTACAGTAGGTAAATTAATTTACGTAGAGGCTGATAATAGTTCAGATAATCCAAAGTACAACTGGGTAAAAACACCTCAAAGAGGTTGATACGTGTGATATTATATTAAATAAACTATGCAAAGTGACTCAATTTCAGAAAGCCTTACTTACGTAGGGACCGAGCCCGATATTAATACATTACGTTATGCGTACGATCAGACTACTGTAGAGCTAGAATCATACTTTGATTTGTGCCGAAGTAGTTATGACGATAGACGTAACTGGTGGGCTGGTAAAAGCCGTGACCACCGAAAGCACGGGGCTGATGCTTTCCCTTGGGAAGGGGCTGCTGATATGGAGGCGCACACTATTGATGAACGCATTACTCGTCTTGTATCTTTGTTTATGTCTTCTCTTAATCGTTCTAATGTAAGAGCGTTTCCGGTAGAAAGCACAGACATACCTAGAAGTAAAGTAGTATCCAGTTTCTTGAAGTGGATGGTATCCAGTGGATACATTCCTCGTTTTAAAAGAGAGATGGAACTCGGAGCTAATTATTTGTTAGAGCGCGGTATTTTAATGACCTACGTAGGTTGGCAAAGAGAAGACCGTAAGTTCTTACAGCGTTTAGACCTAAATCAAATCGGTCAAATAGCTCCAGAGCTTGTGGGATTAATCCAAGAAGGCAAAGATGACGAGGACTTAGTAGCTTTATTGGAAGCAACATTTCCGGGAGTAACTAAAAAAAGAGCTAAGAAAGCTCTCAAGGAGTTACGTAAAAAAGGAGAAGCGGAACTTCCGATTGTACGCAGACAAGTTGATGCCCCCGATGTAAAGACACTTGCACCGGACGGAGACTTTTTCTTCCCTCCTTATGTTACGGATCCACAAAGAGCTCCTTATTGCTTTTGGAGAACTTACTACACACCTCAAGAGTTAGAAAATAAAGTTGTTACCGACGGATGGGATGAAGACTTCGTTGAAACAATGATAGAAAAGTATAGAGGAGTAAGTATAGATTCCATAGAGCGCGAACAAGAAGGAGGTAGAAGTACTTCACTTACTGACAATGCTTACGAAGCAAATGAGTTAATCGAAATAGTTTACGGATACCAACGTTTAATAGATCAAGAAGATGGTTCCGAAGGTATTTACTGCACAGTCTTTCACAAGCAGTACAGTGAAGGCTATGCTAAGTTCGAGTTATTGAACGGTTACGAAGACTACCCAGTAGTAGTTACTAAACTTTCTGAAGATAGTAAGAGGCTCTATGATACTCAAACTATTCCAGACATCCTTCGCGGCATTCAGAATCAAGTCAAGGTAGAAAGGGACTCACGTATTGATAGAAACAGTCTAGCCACTCTACCTCCGATTCTTCACCCAGTTGGTCAAGCACCAACAGATTGGGGTCCCGGAAGGATGATACCTTACCGCAGAAAGGGAGATCTCGACTTTGCTCCTACTCCTCCTTCCCCTACTGGTTCTATTGAAATAGAAAAGACAATGGAAGCACAAGCGGACAGACTTTGTGGTTTGGATGAAACATCTCAGATCTCTCAAGTACGTAAACAATTCTTAGTAGATAAGTTCCTTCAGCACTCAGCAGAGGTTTTACAGATGTGCTATAAATGTTTTCAGCGGTTTGGACCGGACTCAGTTTTCTTTAGAGTTACCGGATCGCCAGACCCCGTAGAGTTCGACAAGGGCAACCCAGACGAGAACTACGACATAATGATTTCATACGATGTCCTCAATTCGGATCCAGAAACTCAAGAACAAAAACTTAACCAAATCGTTGCGCTTACGCAACTTGACCGTAGTGGTCGTATTAACATTGACGCATTGCTTGATGCAGCTGCTAACAGCATTGATCCGGTACTTGCGGATAGGGTGTTACAACCTACAGAAGCAGCTCAAGAACAAGTTGTAAAACAAGTAACAGATGACCTCGCTAAAATCTTTGCTGGTATTGAAATGCCGGCACGTCCTAACGGTGCTCAGATTGCAATGCAAGTTATTGAGCAGTATGTTTCTCAGCCAGATGTTGCTGCTCGCTTGCAGTCAGATGAAGCCTTCCGAGCACGTATCGAGAAGTACATTGGTCAGTACACATTCCAAATGCAGCAATCTCAAAACGCTCAAATCGGAAGAGTCGGAACTGAACCAGCTCAAATGGGTAACATTCAAACACAAGGAGTATAATATGACAGAATTGGAAAGATTAATGCTTGGAGTTGTTACTGAGCCCACTGGGGATTTGACTCCGGATGTAATGCTAGGAGTAGTACCGGAACCATCAAGCCGTATGTTACCATCTGGTTTACCCCAAGGTAAGTTAATTGGATCCCAAGGTATGGATCCATTTGATGCTTCTCAGTATATGAAAACGTTAAAAGCGGACGAAGGGTTTATAGATGTAGCTAGAAAATTACAGAAGGGAACGGACCCAATAACTGGAAAACCAATATTTGAAGAGTTTCCTACTGGTGGATTCGGCGAATACGGACCTCAAGTAAAAGTAGGACAAGTCTATACAGAAGAAGAGGACTTACCTAGATTCCAACAAAGAGTTGAAGATAGGATGGGATATATGAAAGAAACTTTTCCGGACTTTGCAAACCTTCCATTTGATGTAAGGGACAGTATGATAAGTTCAAACTACCGAGGAAGTTTACCCGATAGTCCAGACACTATTGATTTTATAAATGCTGGTCAATTCTTAGAAGCTGGAGATGAGTTCTTAGATAATGACGAGTACAGAGATGCAGAAGGAAATCCATCTAAAAGAGGAATAAGAAAAAGGATGGAAAGACTATCTAATGCACTAAAAGGTATCGCGGAATAATTTATGAGTCTAGAAACAGATCTATCAATACTAAGTAACCACGAGTCCTTTGCTCGATTTCTACAAGTAATCTCGGATTTACGAGAAGAAACAATAGAGGAGTTACACAACGCAAACAGCGAACAACTACAACAAATCTCTGGTCGTATTCTAACATATGACCAGATATTACAGATGTGTGATTGGCGCACTCTAAGAACAAAATTCTCAGAAAGAATTTAACTTGATATATAAGTTATAATATAACCATCGTGATCGCTCACGTAAAAAAGCGTAAACATTATGTCAAACGAAATCACAGAGGGAGTCGCTGAACCCTCAACCGAAACAACAGCGGAACAGTCAAATATGTCAGTGAACGATTTTATAAATCGTCGCTTGGGGCAACTAAATCCAATCAAGGAAGAGGAAGCTCCTATTGTTGAAGCAACAGATGAAGTAGTTGAAGAAGAATCAGTCGAGAGTACTGAAACAGAAGTTAACGAAGAAGTCGTTGCTGAACAAACTGAAGAGACCGAGGAGTTATCCGAGGAATCAACAGATGTTCTTTCACAGTTAGATCTAGATGAGATGTCCGAAGATGACCTTCGGGAACTATCAGAAAAGTTAGGAAGTCGAGCCGTTGCTAGATTTGGAGAACTTACAGCAAAGCGTAAAGCAGCTGAAGCCAAAATAGAGCAGTTAGAGGCGAAGCTTAATAGTTCTGACCCATTACAAAAAGATAAACCCCTTGCCAATAATCCCTACGAAAAAGTAAATACTATCGATGGATTACAAGATAAAGCTGAAGAGGTTAATCAAGTNATTGAATGGGCGGAAGATATTTTATTTAACTCGGATGAATACGGACCAGAAGACATCGTAACGGAAGTAGAAGGTAAAGAACTTACCAAAAAAGATATTCGATCAAGCTTGCTACAAGCTCGGAAATCAAGGGATAAATTCTTACCGGCTCAACTAAAGGTTCTTCAAGCCAAAGAAAACGGCAAACAATTAAAGGAAGCTTTTGATGTAAAAGCTTCGGAAGAACTCAAGTGGTTAAAAGGAGAAGATAACGATACTCGTAAGAACTACGAAGCTATGGTTTCAGATCCTAGATTTAAAAAACTAACAGAAACCGCGGACCCAGAAATAGGAGCACAGCTCAATTATATTATGGCGCACGCTGCGAACAGTATCTACGGACGCAAGTTAGTTCCTCAAAGTAGCAAATCAGCTTCTTTAACACCACCGAAAACGGCAGCATCAGCCGCATCTACATCTGAGAAAACTGTGGGAAAGTCCGCTAAGGCACTTAAAAACCTTAACCAACAATTTAGACAATCTGGCAACAAGAGTGATTTCATTACTCTCAGAACTCTACAACTCAAAAACAGATAATCCTAATAATAATATAAAATGTCATTCTCAAATACATTCGATACTACTAATCAAGGATCAGCCGTTTCCAACAGAGAAGACTTGACTGATGTTTTGTCAATTCTTGCTCCCGAAGAAACACCGATCCTTTCCTCTGCTCAAAAGCAGAAAGCTAGTGCTACGTTCGTTGAATGGACAGTAGATAAGTTATCCGCTCCATCTATCGCTGGTATCAGCGAAGGTGCAGACGTAACTGCATTTACTGACAAATTCGCTGGACGTGCAAAACTTGGTAACCGCGTACAAAAGTTCCGTAGGGACTATATGGTTTCTGATATGCAAGAAGCTGTCGACTCAGTCGGACCAGCTAAAATTGCACAAGCAGAAGCTAAAGCAATCCGTGAACTCAAAAGAGACATCGAAGGTGCCATTTCTGGTCGCCAAGATTCTTCTACTGAAAACGGTGCCGGTACTCCTAACGCCCTTCGTGGATTAGGTAGATGGACTGCATCTGGTGCATCTGGATTAATTCCAGCAGCTCCTTCTGATGTTCCAACTGATTACCAAACACAAGCATCTAATAACTCAATAATCGGTAGCGCTTATACTGAAACAGAACTTAACAGCCAGATTGCTTCAATCTTCCGCGAAACTGGTTCTGTTGACAACTTAATGCTAGTTGCAGATACAGATCTTCGTCAGCAAATTTCTGACTTTGCTCGTTTCTCAACTGGTGGTGTTGTTACATCTCGTTCAACTAACTATGATGGCGAAAGTGGTTCAATCAAATTATCGGTTGAGCTTTATCAGTCAGACCACGGTGTTGTTTCTGTTGTCAATATGAACCCAGCTTGTTCACCTTCAGCAGTTGCTGGTGACACTGGAAACAATGATGACGGTTTCTTAGTTAACCCAGAGTACTACGGTATTCACGAGTTAATCCCAATGGGCTCTACACGTCTTCCAAATCTTGGTGGCGGTGAGCGTGGTTTTGTTGATTGTGCTCTTACACTAGGTGTTTACCACCCACGTGCACACGGTCAAATCGTTACTTAATAATTAACAAAGGAAATATTATACTATGTCAAAATTAACAATTAACGAATCAAGCGGAGATTTTACTCACGTTTTAGTACTCACAGCACAAGACATTGTCAACTCTGGCGGATCTCAAACAGTATGGGGACAAATCCCAGCTGGTGGTGCCGTTGACGTTGCTTTCGCTGTTGAATCAGTAGCTCTTGTTGGAGCTAGTGACATCTCATTAGAGGTTGGAATGGGAACTGACGATGATTTACTTATCGACTCTTTCGATATTGACGCTAATGCTGGTGCAACTGTGTACAACACTGGTGAAAGCTTTGTTCAAAGTGCTGGAACTACAACAGTCGAAGCTGGAGCTGCTCCAGTTGCTGGCTCTGGTGGTGCTGCCGCTACAAACCTTATTTATAAATTTGGTGGAACAGTAGCAGACTTAACAGCTGGTGAAGTTATTATTGGTGTTCGTGTATTCGACCCAATTCGCTTCTCACAAGCTTAACAATTAAAATTTGGTACGGGGGCGAAAGCCCCCTACCTCTTTTTTTAACTCAAAACTACTTAAATATTTATGGACATTATTACGGACTTACCAAAGGGTTTCACAGATGGTGAACTCGATCAAGCATTTATGAATGAAATCAAGAGTGGTTTTGAATTAGAAAGAAAAACAGAACACCTTAGAGTTGCTCAAGCTGTAAAGGAAGCACAAGACACTAAAGGTAAAACTATACCGGGACTAGGTAAGTGCGTAGCAACTATGCCAGCTCGTGAGTTTTTTAGATTAACAAACAAGTACGGACACAAAGAGGTACACTCCAANGAATTTTTAAAGTACTACCANAAACAATTTTCAGAACTTTCACCTAATAAAATATAATGCAAGAAAAAAGCTACACGGACTTATTGGCACTGATACAATCCTTAATTGGAGCCGGAGAACTTACTACGGACGAACAAGCTAAGATACTTAATTTTGTAAACAGAAGAGCATTTGAGGCTTACAACACAAGTCCTAGTTGGTCAAGATACATAGTTTCTTCTGAAGCTCGTGACTTAAACTCTTATACTTTAACTGGAGCTACTGCAAGTACAAGCACATCAGTAAACCAAAACTATGTTTTGCTCGGAACAAACGATGGAAACGTAGGTGAATCCGGAACTAACATTTACCAAGGTGTAACCACATCAAGCGTAATAATATATAAGAACGCAAGCAGTCAATGGATAGTTGCTACTGGTGCTACAGTTGCTATTCAAAGCGACGGAAGATATAGAGTTACGGTTGCTGGTACTACACAGTTTACTGAAGCTGACACACTTAAAAAGAGTTTGCTTGAGGACGTTGAAGTATTTACACCACGAGGTGGATCCGATGTATTAAATGTAGATCCAAAGAATCTAATACCTTACGCTGAAACTGGATTGAATACAATCGGTGAGTTCATAAGACTTCACAGAAAAAGAGCTTTCTTAAATAACTCTTCAATCGAGTACGATTTCTTCGTTGATAGCACCGGTGCAAATATACTTAATATTACTTCAAACTCAGATAATAAAGCATTTGTAACTTACAAAAAACAAATGACTGAATTTACTGAAACATCTGTGGATATACCACTAGAGTTTTTCTATTTCTTAGCTCACGCTGCTTTCGCCGATTTCCTTAGACTTGAGTCAAAGTACCAAGATGCTAGAACAGAAGAAGCTATTGCGCAAACTTACTTAGCTCAAGAGCTAGAGAAGATTGATTTAAGAAGTAATAACAATTCACTCAATCACAAATTTTCAACTTACGTCAATCGCCAAAGTCGATAACGGCGTTGACACTTAATGTAAAATACTCATATGGCAAACTCATACGTAACCAACTTATATCCAAAGCCGACTCCCGGCGTAACGGACAGACAAGTAACAACATCATCAACGGCTGGAGATTTATTCGGAACCGGCGGAACTACAGTTGCAGCTGGTAATTCAGCAGCCTTTAATAAACTGACTAGATACATAGTTATGGATGTTCAAGGTGCAGATGTACGAGTAACATTTGATGGATCTACAGCTCCTTTAGCAACAAAAGGTCATATTCTTTTTGCTGGTCGCTCTTATACTTTTAGTAAAATTGCTGCTGAAAATTTGAATATTATCAATGATGGATCTTCAAACGCTACTATACACGCTTCAGAATTTACTGATTAATTATGTCTTCCGAACTTTTAGGTGCCGCCCAAAATGTACTCAAGGGCAACCTTGGTGGTGCTTGGGACATTAACAAGGGATATGCTGATGCATATACTGATCTAGGAGTAGCTCGTAGATTCGGAGGCTCTGCAGTTGCGTACTCATTGCGAGACATTGGTTCAATGAATGGTAGAGTTGTAAAAGCTCGTAGAGATGTAGGAGAAACATCAGACCCAGAAGAAGACTTCTCAGCTAATCAAGTTTCTAGTGGTGCATTAGAAGATTATATAAATGGTAAACTAGAGAGTACACTACCAGCAGATGTAGCAACAGCCGCAGCTGCTTATAGTCTTCGTAAAGTAAAAGCTGATTACACTGGAAATGCAGTTCAAATACGAAGAAGCTCAGACCAAGCCGAAGTAGATGTAGCTTTTGATTCAGAAGGTAAAGTAAGTAATAGTTCTTTAGTTACAGATGTTACAGAAGAATCAGAATCTGGGGGAACTCAAGTAGCATCTTCTGGGGCTACTACGCTAGGAGATTTTATCAGTGGAACAGATGCTTTTGTTGTCACTTGGTATGACCAAGCTGGGTCAAACGATGCGGTTCAATTAACTTCTGCTAACCAACCAAAGATTGCATCAAGTGGAGCATTGCTTGCTGATGGATTAGACTTTGATGGTAGTAATGACTTCTTGGGATTTGGTGCTGATATATGTGATAATATAAATAACTTTAGTGCATTTACTATTGCAAAATCCGATGGTGGGAATGGAGATTTACAAGTACTTTTTTCAGTAGGATTTAGTGGAGATGGAACTATTTTCGCTCAAGCTAGAGACGACAGTAATATTGAAGCTCATTTTGGAAATGGAAGCAGTTCAGCTAATGTAGTAAATTTATCTCAAAATGTATCGCAATTTGAAAGTGATATGTTGTTTACAACAATAGGTGGTTCATCTACCTCTAAAGGATTTGCTGATGCAGTAGAAGGAGGTTCTGTATCTTCGGCTAGTGCTAACCCAACCAATACAACTGGAGGAATTGGTGCACACGCTATAAGCTCAAGCCCATTTGATGGTTCTGTTAAAGAAGCAATATTTTATAATTCAGACCAATCAGCCAATCGCTTCAAGATTGAGTCCAACATCAATAACTATTATGGTTTGTACAATGATGCGAATGAAACCAATGGAGACTTTGATAAAACATTTAGTCCTACAGCAGATGGAACATTTACCCCAAACGGTAAAGATGGATTCACATTAGCTGTAGTGTCTAGTACAGTATATGCTGGTATTAAATTAAATGCAGATGTTACGAGTGGGGATTCTATATATGTATCATTTAATTGTTCCTTTGATGCTGGTAGCCCATCGCCAAAAATTGTACTAAGAGATACTGATTCTGATTTCTTTGGAGGTGGAACTTTAATGTCAAATGAAGAAAGTGTAGTAAATGGATTTAATTCATTTACATTAACATCTACTAATAGTAGTGCTAGTGGTGTTGTATTTTCTGAAGCTGACAATAATTTAACTTATTCTATATCTGACTTCAAAGTATCTCGCATAGCTCGTAATGGTTTCGTAGAAACTTGGTACGACCAAAGCGGTAATGGTAATAATGCTACTCAATCTGGAGCAAGCAATCAACCAAGAATTATTCAAAATGGAGGTCAAATTAAATTAAATAACGGAACTCCTTCTTTAGGTTTTGCTAGAGATAATTCAATTCGTCATTTAGATATGGCTTCAGCTGTAGGAGCTAGTGAGCCTTATACATTTTTTACTACAACTGTATTTCACGGAGCTTTTATTTTTACTATTTTTGCAGAAGATGGAAATGATAATAAACCAAAAGCAACAATAAGTGCAACTGCGGCAAGATATTTCCCAAGTGATAGCGATGACTCTGGTAGTATATCAGCAGATGGAGATGCAGATAACATTGTTTCTGGATTTAGTGGAGTAAATGGAGGTGCTGATGGGATACTTAGATTTAATGGGGCTAATTTAAAAACAGATATTAGTAGAACTCAAGATGGAGATTCTATTCAAGTACTAGGAAGATTCCCAAATACATCCACAACCCTTGCACATATAGAATCATTTGTATTATTTGAATCAGATAAGACATCTGATTTTTCAGATATAGAAAAAGAATTAGCACAACCAATTAATATTTTATAATTATGAGCGAAGAAACAATAAACTACTTAGTATACGAAACACTAGACGATGCTATTGCTAGAGCAGACACAGAGGGTGCTAGACGAGGCTATGCTTACCACAGAGTAGGTTCTGGCACTCGTTATAGGACTTACCCTCAAGAGACTGCTGATGCAAAGTATGCACTAGTTGTGGACGGATACGAACTAACAGAAGATGAAGAGTCAGCTATCACAAATAGCGTCACCTTCCCGGCACCGGAGGAAATCTAGTATGGAGGAGACACTACAAAGATTATCCGTTGGTATCTTCGGCTGGATAGCCACGGATACAATACAGAACGTAGACCTAATGCTCGGTGTAGTGTCCAAAGCGGTTCTAATTACTTTAACAGTTTTATCAATCTATAAACTATGGAAGGAACTTAAATGAGTACAGAATTATTAGCAATGTTAGGCGGAGGAGCCAGTGGATTCCTCTTTAAATTAATTGGTACATTAGTACAAAATCAAGCAGCAGTTACAGAGGGCTTGATTAAAAAACAAAAAGCATCGGACGATAGTGCAGATGCAGCAGCAGCTAGGGTGGATTCATTCGGTGCTTGGACACGTAGAATAATTGTTTTTACAGTTTTATTCGGGGTAATTATTGCACCGTTTATTTTAGCTCACAGTGAAGAAGGAGTTACAGTCGCTACTGATTACAGTAAATGGTTTGGCTTCTCCAAAGGTACAACCTATGAAACTTTACACGGATATATAATCCTACCAGAAATCAAAACAGCCATCATTAGTATCATTTCCTTCTACTTTGGAAGTGCTGCTGTAAGTAAATAATTATGATTTGTAAACTTTGTAAATGGATAAGCAAACTGCAAAACAAAAACTCAAAGAACTGCGAGATTCTTTGTCCCAAGTACTGGAAGGCAAAGATTATCAAAGTGCTGAAGAAGTTAAAGAGCAGTCTGCCGAAGCTATCAATCAAGCTAGGTCAGCTAGTAAGCAACTTAAAAAATCTTTTATCGAAAAAATAAAAGACCTTCCGGTTGTACAGAAGGTAAGTGAACTAGGAACCGCTGGGAGTGTTGCTGTAAGCACAGCCGCAGTTGCTCAGACAACGGTTGCTGTAGATCAAACAGAAGTCTTCGTGGCTAGTGTTGCTAATGACGTAGTCGAGGAACGTATCGAAGTTCCATTCTTTGTTGATACCTTTGTTGATTTCCATTATTTGAATGATTGGGGTCAAGAAGCTATGTCAGAGAAAATGGAAGAGGCTCAAGAGTTCGTAAACAAAGTTGAGGCTATCGCTTCACCCTCTCCTTCACAATCCGAAACTCCCTCTGGAGGGGATCCCAAACCTTCATCTTCCGCATCTTCACCCTCCGAATCCCAGAAGTCTGACGGTCCTTCCGAGCAGAAGCAAACTGAAAGCAAATCAAAAGAGCAATCAGAAAAGGGAGCCAAAGCAGAAGAAAAAAATCCATCGGAAAAATCTAANGAAGAATCTGAAAAATCAGATAAATCAGATAAGCAAGAACAATCCCNAGAACAAAAAACTGAAGATAAACAAGAGNCTCAAGAAAAAGAATCATCCTCTGAAACTAGCACAGAACCAAACAATGTCAAGGATTTACCTATAGTAAATACACCCTTTGATCCAATGGATGATGAATTAAGACCACATAGGCAAGTATCACCAATATAATAATGGAATTTTTTAAATACATCTTCGATAACTACAAGGATAATATGCTCGGAATGGCATTTGCATACATTGGTATAATATCAATAGTGATGATGTTTTTACCTAAGGACAACTTCATTAATAAACTCTTCAAGGAGTTTGCCTCAATCTTTACATCTTTATTCAAAAAGTGAAAACACTTATTCCATTATTATTCGTAAGTACAGCATTGATAGCTAATGTGTTTCTTAATAGCGTAAGCTATGATGTAACTGTAGATATAGGTGAATCAAACTATGTAGAAGGTTTTGTATTTGATGATAATTCAGAAGAAGGAAATATAAAAACTTATTACGAATATATAGAGTTCCAACCAACTGCTACTGGATTTTATGGTTTTAATAATTACTCAAGTGCATTGAGTAGTGGCACTAATGATACATCTGTACTATTATATGAGGGATTTGCATTAGATAATAATTTAATCTATGATATGCCTTGGGCATTCAATGATGATGAGTATACATTCTTTGGTGGAGAACAAGGAGATTCCTTTGATCATAACTTTGAAGAAACATCTCTACCCTTTGATGGTTCAATATCTTTAACTAGTGGTCAAGATTACACAGCGGTGTTCACTTCTTTTGACCCTAACACAACTGGAAGAATACAATTTACAATACAAGGTCCCGGAGAACTTCAAACAAATATACCAGAGTCTATGCACATTGGTTTACTTATGGGGCTGTGTCTACTAACATTAACACTAATCAAGAGGAAATAACTATGCCACAAGGAAAAGGAACATACGGAAGTAAAGTAGGAAGACCATCAAAAGCTGCAAAAGCAAAGGGTGGATCAATGATGATGAAGAAAAAGAAAAAGAAGTAATGCACGGTAGAATGATGTCAGTCGTAGTCCTTGGAAAAAAGGACAAGAAAGGAGCGTGTTGCCCAGCTTGTGCCGCCGAAATGGAAGCAGAGCAAAGCAGACGTAAATTACCAAATTACAATAGGAGAAAAGTATAATGCCATTCGAGAAATACAGTCCAAAGCAAAAGGCACTAGCTAAGATAGCGATTCCTTTTGATAAGATAACAGCAGAAGACTTGGAGAAAATTAGAGGTGAAAAGAAAAATACTAAACGTAGCTAGAAAATTAGAACAAGCTAGTAAGGCTCACGCCGGACAAGCAAAGGTTCTTAGATCAATCATTAAAGATGCCAGCAAAAAGAAAAAGTAACAAAATCTGTCCATCTGGAATTGCTTGGGCACGTAGGACTTTTGATAAGTACCCTAGTGCTTATGCTAATATGGCGGCTAGTAAGTACTGTAAAGATCCTAACTACGCTAAGAAATCTAAAAAGAAGAAGTAATGGGTGAGCTCAAAAAGTGGAGAGAACAAAACTGGGTACGAATCGGAATCGATGGATCCATCAAAGGACCTTGTGGAACCTCAAAAGATAAGAAAAGACCAGACCGTTGCCTTCCAATGGCAAAAGCGAAGAGCCTCAGTAAGTCTGAAAGAGCGGCTACAGCTCGCAAGAAAAAAGCTGGAGGAGCAAAGGGAAAACAATTCGTAGCTAATACACCAAAAGCAAAAGTAAAATCTAAAAAGTAATGGCAATCGATAAAGATAAAATGAAGTGCAACGTACCTCGCCGAGAAGTTCAAGGCGGTAAGAAGTTCGTTGTAAAAGCTTGCCAAGGTGGTAAAGAAAAGATTGTACGCTTTGGAGATGCCAATATGACAATCAAGAAAAATAGACCAGCTCGTAAAAAAAGCTACTGCGCTCGTAGTGCTGGCATCAAGGGTGGCAAAGGAAAACTATCTGCTAACTACTGGTCCAGAAAAGCTTGGGACTGCTAAACAATTTAAACTATGGCTTCAATAACAGTAAATTATAATTTAAAGGATGCTGGTTATCAAAATTATGCTAATCAAAAACTTCGCTTTACTCTACTCGGAGCTGGTGCAAAAGCATCAACCGACTTTGTGGTAGCAAGGGGGTTTGTAACATCTACATCAGATGCAAACGGAGATGGATCCGTTACCCTATATCGTTCTGCTGAATCCGGTGTAGCCAACAATATATACGAAATACTACTTCCCGGAAACGAGAGAGTTAATGTAATAACTCCGGACTCATCAAGTATTGAATTGGCTGACTTGATTGTAAATCACAGAGTTCAAACATCTACCCCAGAAATTACTGGGATTAATGTAGCTTCCGTAACGGCTACTACTTGTGACTTGAACGGTGGAACCATTGACGGCACCGTGATAGGAGGAAGCACTGCCGCCGCTGGTACATTTACATCGATAGATGTAAGTGACGGAAATATAACAAACGCTGGAGACATTAACTGTGATTCGATTTCAGTAGATGCCGCAGCAAATGGATTAGATATTAATTTCGGCGGAAACACTGGAACTAATAAAATAACACTAGCGGACAATTTAGCTGATTCCTTAAATGTTACAGAGGGGTCAAACTCTTATCTTAAATTTATAACTACTAATAGTTCAGAGCAGATAGTATTCGGTAAGAACTCTACCTTTGCATCTACGACTATAGCCGACTTAGGAACAGTAACCACCGCCAATATAGATGGTGGAACTATTGATGCTACAGTAATCGGCGCTTCTACTAAAGCTGCTGTAACTGGTACCAACGTATTAGCTAGTACTAGCATAGGGTACACTACCGGAAACGGAGGAACTGTTTCTCAATCAACGAGTAAATCAACTTCGGTTACACTAGATAAAACCAGTGGTAAAATAACTATGAATAGCGCTTCATTGGCGCACGATACAAATGTTCAATTTACTCTTAGTAACGATCAGATTGCTTCTACGGACGTAGTAATAGTAAATGTTAAAAACTGTATAGGAGCATCATCGGAGTACTTAGTTGGAGTNACAACTGTATCCGCTGGTAGTTGTGAAATTATGCTTAGAAACATTTCTAATGACAACGGTGCAAAGTCAGATGCTGTTCAATTAAGCTTTGCGGTAATTAAATCAGTTGAAAGCTAATGGCAACTTATAGTCAAACACTAAGACTTCACGACAATATTGTTTCAGTCAAGGCTTTGCCGCCTAGTCAATTTTCTGCGGTAAGGGCTTATGAGTACATAAGTAAAGGAGTTCCTCCTAATAAATTAAATGACAGAGATAGGTTGCAAACCCCAGACGGTACGGACTTAATTGATGAAGCAATATTCCTAGAGGCTGAAGTTGATAACACAACAAATCCTCCAGTATTTAGGCAACAAGTTTTAAATGGTGTATTTACAGATAACTCGATTAAGATACAAGAGTATCAAACACTTGTTCCATTTACTTACCCCGGAACAGTAGATCTAACGATAAAGGAATTTACCGGAAGTTACTCCGACGCAAATGTTTCAGTAAAACTAAATGCACCAGTTCAGAGCGAGGTGAAAGCAACAGTGTTTGAGTTTATGCAACTTAGCTCAAGTACTTCAGATTCTGATTTTACATTTAATGGATCCTCTGGATTATGGAGCCCTAATCAATGGGCTTCAATACAAGCGATAGGTGGAGTAGTATCAACAAGTTCTGCTGGTACTAACCCGATAACTTTTACTGGAACTCAAGACTTCAGAGGGTACAGACTCGTTGATGGATTTGGATTCTCTATGAGTGGCAGAGATAGAGCATCATTCAATGGTCGTAGGGTCACCGGTCAAGCTCAATTTAACAATACATTCTTAGAAGTAACCTCAGTAAATGATGGTCCTCCTACTCCNGTAGGATCAAAGTGGGTCCTAGATATTGACATTCAGCCAGCGTTTTTACTAGAGGACGGCACAACTTACTATAAAAAGACTATCNTTGTTTCGGACACTGTACCNACTCAAATAAATAATCAAGTACCTTATAATAGTTAATGGCAACACCAGACGAATTAGATATACAAAANAAGTACTCTATATTAAGAGAAAGAGAAAATAGGGAAGCTATACAAAGAGGAGAAGATGCTCTCGGTGGGCGTACTTTGTCCGAAGCGTTAAGAACAAGAGCTGCGCAAAGAAGCACAAAAGTACGTAGACAAATAAAGTCCGCTTACAATAAAGCTAAGAATGAAGGCAACTTAACTGGAACAAATGATAGCTTTACGGATGAAGGAGTTGACAGCTCCGTCTCTGAAGGTGCTAGTGACGTAAATTCATCCAGCGGAAGAACTGAGCAGTTTACGGTTATAATAAACGGTCAAGCCGAACAAAGAGACTTCTTAATGGGTTAATATGACTATACCATCAGCAGAGCCCTTTTCGGCAGTAGGATTTTTTAATGGGTTTCCACTTGTTGATACCCAATGGGACACAAGAAAGGTAGATGTTAGTACTTACGATAGATACGAGGCTTTAACTCTAGAGCAAGCTGTAAACATTTATTTCAATTTAGTGGGAGTGGACGTAAGTACAAGGGTGACTTCAAATGATGGATCATTATTTTTACCGGGATTAAATCTAGAGGAAACTGATTTAGCTTTTCAGCCCAAGGATAGGTTGCTTAATTACACAATAAGCAACACTGGTTCGGTTAAAAGAGAGTTTCAAACATTAGGTGATGACGGCATAGAGGTTGAACTTAACTCTAATTTTTACATCAATAAACTTTACTTAGGAACACCAGAAGATGATGATAGTAACTTAGAGGGTTATGGCTTCGAGTTCTTAGCTGATGCTAGAGCTACCTTTAACGGTACAGCTGATACCGGTACTGGTACCGTTAATTCAAGGCACTACGTTTCAAAAGGAATAACATCTTATGTGAATGAAAGTGATGACGTAGGTAGTATAACTAGGAACTATAGGACAGTTTCCGTAAGCGGAAATCCTTTCGTTGAGGTTACAGCAACTACATTAGATGACCCTCCACCAGATGATGGTAGTGCGTCAGTAGGGGACTTTAGTTTTACGTTCTTCGGTTACTAATACAACTTGAACCTTATGATATAATAGCAATTATGGCAAACGGATTTATGAACCCTTTTGGGACACAAGCAAGCATACCATTTTTATTTGGTGAAGACCAAGCATCACAAGAAGCTTTAATGGCTCAACAAGAAGCTGGTAACGTAGCACAACAATTAGTTGGATTACAAGACCCTAGGTCGGAGGAAACGATAGCGTCCGCAGACCCTATGTTCGGTAGTGCTGGTCCGTTGGCAACCTTTCTTCCCGGAAATGTAGGATCATTAAAAACGGTTCAAGGACTTTCTAGATTTTTACCTAGTCTTACTAGGGCACCTAAGCAGCTACCGGCTACAACAAGTCAATTACCAGTTCCTAGAATACCTAGAGCTGGTGGACCCAAGAGAGTTGAGGGAACTGTAATCAATCCATTAACAATTCCTCAAAAAAGTGGTTCAAATGTTTTACCATCATTGGCTACACTAGGATTGGGAACTGCTCTAGTAACGGATCAGTTAATGCAAGATCCTAATGCTGTAGAAGAAGGTACTGCACCTATAGCACCTATAGCTACAACTCCACAGAGAGCCAAGTCTCCTATAGAGATACATACCGAGTACTTAAAGAATTTAAAAGAGCAAGGCGTGTCAGCTGATGAAAGAACTCAGATAGCCGCACAGATGATTGCACCATTCTTGAGGGATCCAGCTATACAAGCTGAGTCCGATGCGGCGTTCAAAGCGGCTTCCGCACAAAGAATGAAAGACCTTAGAGATGAAGCAGCCGCTGAAAAAGAATATCTTAAAGCTGCTAGAGGAGGAGAATCTTCAGAGATGTCATTATCTGATTACAGAAAACTAGCTAGACAAGCTGGAATGAAGGGATCCGCAGTAAACGCAATGGCTAAACAAATGCAACAAGAAGCTGAAACAAAAGCTAAGAAGGCTGAAACAGAAATTGCTGCTACCGAAGCATTGATTGCTTCACGTGGTGCGCCAAAGGCTACTACTGTAGAGAAGGATTTAGCAGACATTGAATCACGATTTGGACTAGTTGGTGTACCATTTAGAAATCCGGACGGAACATTAACTCAAGCGGCAGAAGAAGCTATACTTGCCAAAGGTCGTATAGGTGAAGCTAGTACACTAGGAAGCGGCTTAACTCTTACTGATGAACTNGCTAGACAATTCTTAGATCAAGCTAATGGCGATAAAGAAGAAGCGCGTAGATTAGCTAAAGAACAAGGATATACTGTTAGTTAAATATAATGGCTGATATTTTTGACAGATTAGGTTCTGAAAAATCCGGCGATGTATTTGATCGTTTAGATACAGTTAAATCAAAGCCAAAAGATATATTCGACAGAGTATCTCAACCTCAAGAAGTAAAAGAAGAACCTTCTCTCGGTACTGTAGGTAAAGGTCTTCTCGCCGAAGTTGCACTAGGTGAAGGATTGAAATACAGTCTTACTACAGCCGGTGCTTTAGTCGGAGGTCTTCCGGGAGCAGCAATCGGTTACGGAATCGGAGCGTTGGTCGGTGGTATCACTGGTTCATTAGCAGCTCAAAGAATCGAAGGTAGAGATGAATACAGTTGGGGTCGTGTAGCCGGCGATACTTTATTAAACACATTACCTCCATTTGGTAAAGCCGCAAAGGGAGCAAAGCTTTTACCTAAGTTAGCTATTAGAGGTGGCGCTGGTGCCGCAGTTGGTGCTACAGCTTCAGCTACTCAGCAGTTAATCGATGAAGGCGAAATAGATATGGACAGATTGTTAGTTGCTTCCGCAACTGGTGGAGTTCTGAACATAGGACTAGGTGCCGCCGGTGATGCTTTATCTAGTAGCTACTCTAAAAAACTTTCTGGTAAAACCCAAGATGAAGTAAACGCCAATTATAAAAAGGGAGATGTAGATACAGTAAATGTAGTAGATGGTGTCACTGGTGGAGACCCAAGAACAATAGGTAAACGATTAATAGATACCGTAAACTCATACGTACTCCCAACTAAGTTACTTGGTAGAGGAACATCGGAGGCAATAAGAGAAGCTCAATCAAAGTTTGAGGCAGCCGCGGATTCAGCTATGACAGCTGGTAAGATTGTTGACAACGCTTATAATAAAGCATCTAAGGATGGACAAGATTCTATTGATAAATTTATACGAGGTGAAACAGATGAACTAGTAGATGAAGTGTCCGGTCTTAAACAAACATTAACAGATGCTAGAGCTTTACAAGAGAAAGCACAAAGAGATTTACTAGACTTAGACTCAGCTGGAGATATTAACTTAGATCCATTGCTTCGAAAATCCATCGAGGATAGTATAAAGAGCGGAGGGTACAAAAGAACAACGTATAAATTCTTTGAGGACGCGGATTACAAACCATCCGAAAAAGCTAGAAATGATTTAATTAATTCCTTCAAGAAAGATGGAAAAACATTAGAAGAGATTGAAGAGTTCTTAGTAAACCTAGATGGAATAAAATTCGGAAGATCAAATAAAAGTATATTTCAACAACTTTCAGCGGATGGATTTAAATTTTTAAGTGCTAATAAAAACTTCTTGAAAAAGAAAGAAGAATTACCAAAAGAGCTACAAGAGTACTTAGGCGTATATACTAGACCCGGCGAAAAGATAGAGGCTACTCTCAAGGGATTGGGAAGATACGCTGCCAGAGAAACTGGGGATGCTAACGTAAAAAATAATTTACTTAGATCAAATGTAGCCACAACACAAAGACTTAGTGATGATTACGTTCCACTTCGATTAGGAGGAAAGACAGATGCTCAAAGAAATTCTCAAGGTCAAATACTGTACGTAACAAAAAATATACAGAGAGCGCTCAACGTAGCTACTTCACAAGATTACGGAATCAAGGGGGCTAACTTAATTGATAATACATTCGGTAAGTTACTTGGAACAACAACTGGTTTGACTAAATTTTCTGCGGTTGTACTCAGTCCTTTAAATTATCCTTCGCAGTTCATAAGTAATACTATGGATATGTTGGCACTAGGAATTAATCCACTTAAATCATTTAATAAGAGTAGATACGAGTTCGCTCTCAATGATTTTAATAGTACATCAAACGGAAATAAATTTGTATCAAATATGCTTGGTTTTACGAAATCTGGAAAACCAAATATAGCTAGAATTAACAGACTGAAAGAACTTCAGTTAATGGATAAAGGTGTTTTTGCTGGTGATGTTGCCGAAGCTATTAAGAATGGTTTCGACATAAAGTCCGTGCAAAAGTTTCAAGCTAGATTCGGTAAAGCTTATAATGTATTCGATACCACTCAGAGGCTAATTGTATTTGATCACTACAAAAACTTCATACGTAGACAAGCATCAAAGGAATCAGTACTTAGAATGGGTAGGGACCCAGAGGCTCTTCGTTTTGCTAGATCCAAGCTAGGAAAGAAAGCATCCGATGAAGCAATCAGAGAGGAAGCCGCCGAATATATGGTGGAGAAACTTGCTGCCGAAATAGCCAACTCGCAGTTTTCTAATTACGGTAGGGTATCACCATTATTTAAAACACTATCTAGGTACGGTGCAGTCAATGAGTTCGGATCATATATATCTGAGCAATTAAGAACTAAGTACAATCAATTCGCTATGGCAAAAAACCTTATGGATGGAAACTTTGCTAAACAAATCGAAGATAGGTACGGACTAGAATTTAATCAAGCCGCATTAGCAAGGGAGGGCGCTAAGAAGTACGGACATCTTGCGATGTATTTAGGTGCGCTCGGAACTGGATTTACGACAGCCTCTAATGCAATCAATGGTATGAATAACGATGAGCAAGATGCTTACAGAAGATCTATTTCAGCTGAATGGAATGAGTTCAATCCTTTATTAATAAGGGACCTTGGAGACGGTAAGTACTCCGAGATCAATACATCCTATCAGATACCAGCTACTGATTTGATGGAAGTTGCTAACGCCGCTATGAGAGGCGAGAACGCCGAAGAGGTTGTAACCAATGCTATGAAGGCTATATTCAGTAAACTTCAAGGTGAAGGATTGGGTCAAACAATTAATCTTAGGTTAATAACAGAAGCGTTCACTAATAGGGATTTAAGAACTGGTGATCAAATATCTGCGGCGGATGGGTTTGAACACGTGCAGAATATGGCTAAGAGATATTCTTACGAAGCATTTACTCCAAGTGTAGGTAAGCAATTGATAGAGGGTAAATTCTTACAAGATAAAACACCAACAACTAAAGCTGTAGAAACAGTTCTTGGATTAAGAAGAAATATAACTGAACTAGAGAAGGGTGCTTTCTTTAAAATGAAAGCAATCGCTGATGATTTAGATACAATAAGTACAGATTACGTAAGGGAAACATCTAGGGCAACTAAAGGTGAAAGGGTAGATTTATTAAACCAATACAATAGCGCTAATAGATTGTACAAGGATAAATTAAATAAAGCATTGGTTCACATAAATGATTACCGAACCTTGGGTGCTAGTGATGATTTAATAAGAAGCAAAATAATAACAAGACTAGGGTTAAGTAAACCAGAACTAGATATGCTTATGATGGGGCAAGTTCCGGACTTGAGTATATCATCTGGTCTAAGCGGAAGAAAAAGAGCTGAGAAAATTGAAAGATATATCGACATCGGTTCAGAGATGCCTTCAAGTATGGTACTTGAGATGCTTCAACAAGACTTTGAAAAAGGTAAGATTAACCGCTCTGGCATAAGAGCCGTTCAGAACGGAATAAACCTAAAGAGTTTATACGAATAAAAAAACCCCCACCGGAAAACAAACAAACGGTGAGGGCTTTTATGGGTAGATAATAGTAGCAATAACTTAACTAAACCTAACTGAACTAACTGAACCTAAGACATATCTGAAAGTAATTCTTTGAGGTGTTTCTTCTGCTCTTGTAACTCCTTGCGGCGATCTTCAAGAGCTTCTATTCTGTACGATACAGTTCTGGATTCTTCTCTGACGAGGTTGATCCTAGTTTGCAATCTCTCTAAGTTCTCCTTCATTATTTTTTAGTTATCTGTAAGCTTAGGGTAAAGTTAAATAAACCCACTGATAGCCAAATGATTCTATCCCCTTTGAGTCCATCAACTTCTAAGAAGATAGATGGAAGGATGTAGATTTCCGGAACTTTGAATATATGTAATCTCATAAATGTAAAATAGTTGCGTCCTTTGCCGAGAGGTATCCTATTGGTTTCTCCGACTTGCCTTGTTTGGTGAACTCTGTGGAG
>JGI25127J35165_1000164_pt1 | contig 24084 bp, 25 predicted proteins | sample ETNvirenome_2_30_FD_35165 | JGI IMG/M metagenome (IMG submission 35165) | reverse complement strand
TACAGGTAAAAAATACATCACTGATAATAGTTAATTATGTCAGATAAAAAAGAAACTGTTGAAGTTGAGTTAACACCTCAACAGCAAAATATTCAAGCTCATATAACAAGCTTGACTAATAAAATTAACAAATATCAATTTGAGATTGATGAACTTATGCCTAGTTTAAACATGTATACACAAGCTCTGGCAGAAAGCATGAAAGAACAAGTTAAAGAGGAAGAAAAAAAAGATGACAACAGTTAAAGAAGCTATGAGTCATATACAAGGACATGAAAGAGAATGTGCTATAAGATATGAGTACATAGAAAAAAGACTTGATGAAGGCTCTGCAAAGTTTAAAAAATTAGAAATGTTAATATGGGGCATTTATCCTTTTATAGTTGGTTCAGTATTTATAGCTAATTTACTTAATTAATATGTACGAGTATGGCTGTAAAATTACAAGAATAGTAGATGGAGATACAGTTGATGCTGATATTGATTTAGGATTTAGTATTAAATTTCAATCTAGGATTCGTTTATATGGAATAGATACTCCAGAAAGTAGAACTAGAAATTTAGATGAAAAAGCTAGAGGTAAATTAGCATCTAAGTTTTTAGAAGATTGTATAAAAAAAGCTTCGTCTGTAAAAGTTAAAACTAAACTAGATAAAAAAGGCAAATTTGGTAGAGTTCTTGGTTCTATAATTGCTGATGATGTTGACTTAAATCAAGCCATGATTGATAAGCATTTGGCTGTAAAATATTTTGGTCAATCAAAAGATGATATAGAAGCAGAACATTTAGTAAATAGGCAAAAGCTAATAGATTTAGGATTATTTAATCCAGATGAGTGAAGCTGTAGTATTAATTCAAGAGGTAGGATTTCCAATAGCAGCAGCACTTGGTCTTGGTTGGTTTATTTATAAATTAATTATGCGTATCGTTGATGGTATGGAAACCAAATTAGACACTGTTGATGAAAAAGTAGAAGGACAAATATCAGCGTTAGAAGAACGATTAGGTACAAAACTTGATTCACAACATGGCATCTTAGTAGCATTAATAGATAGAGTTCGCAGTTTAGATAATGAAATTATTAGACAAGACACTTTAATTAAAACTATTCTTGGTGTACCACAACTTATAGATAGTAATAAAATAGCAAAGGCAGATAGAGATGACCAAAGAAAAGATTGACCCACACGCATTAGAAAAATATAGAATTGCAGTAGGTGCTGTATTTATAGGATTAATTTTATTTTTTGGACTTTTAGCTATAAATTTAAATGCAGATGAAATGGTCTTTAAATTTAAAAATCCTAGTTTCAGTGGCATAGGTACATCAGCACATTACTTAACTATAGAAAATCAAGAGTTTAATCGTAAAGAAGCTCTCAAAGCAGAAATAAAAGCTTTACAAGATGAAATAGAAAGAGATAAAGAAAATACAACATTAGCTAGATTTATAAGAAATTTAGAATCAAGAATTTACGCACAACTATCAAGACAACTTGTAGAAAATTTATTTGGTGAAACTCCAAGTACAGAAGGAACTCTAACACTAGAGGGAAACACGATTACATATAAAGTTGTTGATGGAATAATAACATTAACTATAACGGACTCAGATGGAAACATTACAACGATTTCTTTACCTGTCGGTAATTTTACTTTCTAGCTGTGCTGTATTAAATGAAAACAAAGACTTATCATTAACACAAAGTATTAAGTCAAGTTCAATATTAGATTTACAATCTAAAGAACTTAAAGAATTACCTGCTGCAAAAATTAAACCTTCAATAGCTGTATACCCTAATAGCTTTAAAGATTTAACAGGACAAAGAAAAAGTAATAGTTCTTTTGCTTTATTTAGCACTGCTATAACACAAGCTCCAGAAGCTTTTTTAATTAGAGCATTAAAACACGCAGCTAATGGTAATTTTTTTACAGTTGTTGAAAGAGTTGGTTTAGACAATTTAACTAAAGAAAGACAGTTAATAAGAAGCACAAGACAAGAGTTTAAAGAAGATAATAAGATGAAACCCTTATTATTTGCTGGACTAATCATAGAAGGTGGAGTTATTAGTTATGAAGCTAATATTAAATCTGGAGGATTAGGTGCTAGATATTTAGGAATAGGTACTAGCAAACAGTACAGAGAAGATGCAGTAACAATATCATTAAGATTAGTTTCGGTATCAACTGGAGAGGTATTAATAGAAACTTTAGTATCTAAAAATATTATCTCTACAAGTGTTTCACAAGACATTTTTCGTTTTATAGAAGCTGGAACTGAGCTAGTAGAAGTGGAAGGTGGTATTGCAGAAAATGAAAGCGTTTCTATAGCTTTACAAAAAGCAGTTGAAACAGGTATTTTAAATATAATTTATACAGGAATTGAAAGAGGTTACTGGAAATATGATGAAAATAAAATTAATGAGCTTGATTGCGATGCTGAGTGTATTGCAAATATACGGGGCTGATAATGAAATATATGTTGACCAATCTGGTGCAACAGCAAATATAGACCTAGAACAGTTAGGTAACTCTAATATTATTGGAGGTCTAAATTCTGTAGCAGGTACATTAACAGCATTAGACTTGGATGGATTAAACCTTACTTTGGACATAAATCAAATAGGTAATAGTAATAAATTTCTTGGAGATATTTACGGAGATACTGTTACAGGATTTTTTGAATTTGATGGAGATAGTAATACATTTACTATACAAGGAGACCCTACAGATACTTATGGTATAGATAGCTCTAATTATAATGTAGATGTTACAGGTGGTTCTAATACCTTTACATTAGACCACGGTACGAGTGCTTTAGCAGCAACTCTTGATTTAGATTGGATTATTAATGGAGACAGCAACACGTTTGATTTTGATATAAATTATGATGGTGCAACCAACTATGTAGATGTAGATGGAGATAGCAACACAGTAAACTTTACAGGAAGTGGATATGCAGGTGGATATTTCTATCTTGACCAAACAGGAAATAGCAGAACATTCAATGTTACACAAAGCTCAACATTGGTTTCAGATTGGCTTAAAATTACATCTGTGGGCAATAGTGGTACTGTTTGCGTTGTTCAAAACGACCAAGGTACAAGCACAAGTTGTTGATATTGGAGATATATCTGAACTAAATGGTTCAGCACAAATAGTAAGAGATAAGCCTTACAAAGCTAATTTACAGTTCGGAATACAAAGTAATGATGAAGCTATTACTACTAATGGCAGAATGGCAATTACTTTTTTAGATGATTCAACTGTAAAACTTACAGAACATTCTCAATTATTAATTGATGAATATATATATGACCCAGACCCATCAAAATCAAAGATGGCTTTAACTTTTGGGTTAGGCACCGCTAGATTTATAACAGGAAATTTAAATCGCATAGATAAACAAAATATTAGTCTAAAGACACCAACAGCTAATATAGCGATTCGTGGTACAGATTTTACAGCCACAGTTGATGAGTTAGGACGCAGTCTTATAATTTTGTTACCTGATGCTTTTGGTTTATCTAGTGGTGAAATTGAGGTTGTTACAGCTATGGGCACTGTCATACTTAACAAACCTTATGAGGCTACAACAGTAAGCGTATTTGAATCGGCTCCAACAAAACCTGTTATATTAGATTTATCTTTAGACATAATTGACAATATGTTGATTGTTACACCTCCTAAAGAAGAAAATATAGTAGAGGAAGAAAGCACATCTTCACAAACAAATAGTGTATTAGATTTTAATGATTTAGACATTGATTATCTTGCAGAAGATTATTTACAAGACGATAGTTTAGAGTTTACAGAATTAGATATTAATTATCTGGATGTAAACTTTTTAGAAGATTTACTAGATGTGCTTGATGAATTAGATGTGCAAGAAGATGAGGACCAATTAGTTGAGGCAACAAGTACACAAATTGTTGGAACCTTACTAGGCAAAGACCCTGATACACAAATAATTACTTTAATACAAGGTGATGTAATTACATTACAAAGAAATGTAAGTGAAAGTGTAAAGTTAGATATAAATACAAGTGGTTCATATACAGTAATTTTTATACAAGATGGTATATCAAATGTTGTAAAAATAAATGGTGGTGGAGATTCTGTAATAACTATAAGGCAGAGTAATTAAATGAACAAACTAATATTACCAATACTTATATTACTTAGCCTGCCTTTATTATTTAAATCTACACCTACTGAAATTATAAAGCTAAAAACATTTGATGCTTTTATAAAAACACCAGAGCCTTCAGGTAATTTTGTAATACTAAACATAACAGAAGAAGATGTAGAAAAAGAAGGTGGCTATCCTCTACCAAGAGAAAGATTAGCAGAAATACAAATAGACTTATTAAACAGAGGTGCCGTAGGTGTAGGTTGGGTTATAAGTTTTCCACAACCAGATAGAATGGGTGGGGATGAAATGTTTGCAACAGCATTAGAGTATGCACCCTCTGTTATAGCTATGTTTGAAGATGGTAAAGGTAATTATCCAAAAGCTACAGGAACAGTTGTAAAAGGTAAAGATAATGGTGGTATAATAAGTTTGGGAGTGAAGGAAAACCTACCTCTCTTATCCAAACACGCATTACAAGGTTTAGCCGTTGCTCCCACCGATATAGACCAGCTTGTTCGTAGAATACCTTTATTAGTTAAAACACCAGGCAACGATTGGATTCCTAGTTTTGGAACACAAATTTATAAATCTTTGTTAGGTGTAAAAACTTATATTATAAAAACTAATAATAATGGTATTGAAGAAATATCAATACAGGGAATACCACCTGTTAAGACAGATAGCTTAGGGCGTAAATGGATAAGTTGGGTTGATACAGAGCAGACAACATTAGAAGAAATGTATGTAGCAGGCAAGTTTGTATTTGTAGGAGTTACTGCTAATGGAGTTATGCCACAAATAGCAACACCAGTTGGATTACTAGAACCACATAAAATACAAGCAGCTTTGGCAGAAAGTATATTAATACAAGATAGTCCTTACATACCTGACTGGAGTTTAGCTGTTGAATTATTAATTCTAGTGATAATGGTAGTTTTAGTTTGGTACTCAATAAATATTTTTGGAGTATGGTTAGGATTAGTATTCACTGGTGTATATTTTTTATCTACTGGTTTTATAGGTTATAAATTTATAACCAATGGATTATTAATAGATGTCACTTGGTCTTTAATATCTCAGTTTATAACAGGATTCGTAGGATTTTATTTAAGATTTAAACAACAGTATCAACTAAGACAACAAATTAAAAAACAGTTTGAGCATTATCTTGACCCTAGACAAGTAAAACAATTACAAGATAATCCAGAACTATTAAAACTTGGTGGTGAACGTAAATACTGTACTTTTTTATTTACAGATGTAAGGGGTTTTACTAACCTATCTGAAAAACTAGAGCCTGAAGAAGTAACAAAAATAATGAACAAGGCTTTAACTATACAGGCTGAAGCAGTTAAAAAATATGGTGGTATGGTAGATAAATATATAGGAGATGCCATGATGGCTATTTTTAATGCTCCTATAGATTTAGATATGCACGAGGATAGAGCAATACTTACTGCCATAGAAATAAAAAAAGAAATGCAAAAAGCAGATTTAGGTATTGCTATAGGCATAGGAATTAACAGTGGCAATGCAGTTATAGGAAATATGGGTAGTGATACTAGATTTGATTTTACTGCAATAGGAAGTGATGTAAATTTAGCTGCTAGATGCGAAAGTAGTTGTAAAGAAGTAGGCAAAGATATAGTTATTGCAAGTAACACCGCTACACAAACAGATATAAAATTAATGAAATTAAAACCTATAGCAATGAAAGGCATTGCTAAACCAGTTGAAATTTATACAGTACAGGAGTCAACATGAAAGGTATGTTAAAAAATATTGTAGGAGCAGTAGCTCCAACGCTGGGAACTGCATTGGGTGGTCCATTTGGTAAAATGGCAGGAGATGTAATTTCTAATGTTTTAGGTGTAGAGAACAAACCTAAATCAATAGAACAGGCTTTGGCTAATGCTACACCTGAACAGTTAATAGAAATTAAAAAAGCAGAAAAAGAATTTGAAGCTAAAATGAAAGAAGCTGATATTGATTTGTTTGCTTTAGAGACTCAAGAAAAACAACACGCTAGGAGTATGTTTAGTAAAGACTGGACTGCTCGTATTATAGGTTTGTTTACCATAGGTGGATTTTTAGGTTACATATTTTTAGTAACCTTACAGCCACCCGAACAAAATTCTGAAGCATTAATAAATTTAGTTCTTGGATATTTAGGAGGGTTAGCGAGTGCAATTATTTCGTTCTATTTTGGGGCATCTCACACAAGCGACAAAGGAGAGTAAAATGGAAATATCACAAGAAGGCGTAACGCTTATAAAACATTATGAAGGTTGTCCTAAAGATACAGATGGAAATGCTGTTTCTTACAGATGTCCTGCTAATAAGCTTACAATAGGATATGGGAGCTTAAAACTTATAGATGGCAGTCCTGTAAAGGATGATATGTCAATTACTATGCAAGAGGCTGAAGATTTATTAACACATGAATTAAAACAATATCAAGAATATATAAATGATATGGTTAAGGTGCCACTAAAACAAAATGAATTTGATGCTTTAGTATCTTGGGTTTTTAACTTAGGTCCAACAAATTTAAAGTCATCAACTTTATTAAAAGTTCTTAATTCTGGTGATTATGAAAACGTACCAGAACAAATAAAACGTTGGAACAAAGTAAATAAAGTAGTCAATGAAGGTTTAGTAAAAAGAAGAAAAAGCGAAGCTTTGCTGTTTGAAGGCAAGGATTGGACTGAGATATAAATATGCCATTTGCTAAATTTGTATTTAAACCAGGCATAAATAAAGAAGGCACTAATTATTCAAATGAGAATGGTTGGTTTGATGCGGATAAAATAAGATTTAGAAAAGGCAGACCAGAAAAGATAGGTGGTTGGCAAAAACATTCATCTAGTTCTTTTTTAGGAACTTGTAGAAAAATACACGTTTACAGTGATATAGAATCCACTAAATATAAAATACTAGGAACACATAAAAAGTTGTACGGAGTAGAGGGAACAACTTTTAATGATATAACCCCAATTAGAGCAACTACTTCTGCAGGTGATGTGACTTTTGCAGCTACAAACGGTAGCTCTACTATAACAGCTACAGATACTTCTCATGGTGCAATAATAGGAGATTTTGTTACATTCAGTGGTGCATCTAGTTTAGGTGGTAACATTACAGCAGCAGTATTAAATCAAGAGTACGAAATAGTATCAGTTCCTAATGATAATAGTTTTACTTTTACTGCTAAAGATACCAGTGGAACTGAAGTAACAGCAAATAGCAGTGATAGTGGTAATGGTGGCTCATCAGTTGTAGGTACATATCAAATAAATGTTGGACTAGATACTTATGTTTCTTCTACAGGTTGGGGTGTAGGTTCTTGGGGTGCTGGAGGATTTGGTTCTACAACACCTTTATCTTTAACTAATCAATTGAGATTATGGACAATAGATAATTTTGGAGATGACACTATAGCAGCACCTAGAGGTGGACCTATATATTACTGGGATGAATCTAGTGGTTTATCTACTAGAGCGGTATTAGCAAGTAGTAGAGCAGGAGCAAGTAACACACCAGTCGCTGTATTACAATTATTAATGTCAGATGTAGATAGACACGTAATAGCTTTAGGTTCTAACCCAATAGGTTCTAGCACTATAGACCCATTATTAGTAAGATTTTCTGATAAAGAAAATGCAGTAGATTGGACACCAACTGCAACAAATTCAGCAGGAGGTGTTAGACTTTCTACAGGTAGCACAATCATAGGTGGTTTACAAACAAGACAAGAAATACTTATTTGGACAGATGTAGGTATAGTCTCTATGCGTTTTGTTGGTGCTCCATTTGTGTTTAGTTTTAATGAAGTAGCAACTGGTATGTCACTTATATCTCCTAACGGAGCAGCTACTGCAGGTGGTGTAGTTTACTTTATGGACGATGGTGCTTTTTATCAGTACTCAGGTTCTGTNCAAAGATTGCCTTGCACTGTGTTAGACCACATATTTAGCGATTTTAATAAAAGTCAAGCATACAAAGTTTTTGCAGCAGCTAATCCTAAATACAATGAGGTAATGTGGTTTTATCCTAGTGAAAGTAGTGAAGAAATAAATAGATATGTAATCTATAATTATTTAGAACAAAGTTGGAGTATAGGAACTACTAGTGACAACTTTGTTAGAACAGCATGGAATCCTGCATACACATTAGATTATCCATTGGCTGCAAGTAAAGATGATGACTCTGGCTCTAATTATTTGTATGACCAAGAGTTTGGATATTTAGCAGACGGTAATGGATTTACTGCTTTTATAGAATCTTCTGACTTTGANTTAGACCCAGATGGAGAAAACTTTATGTTTATATCTAAACTAATACCAGACATACAATTTAGAAAATCCACTGATACAGGAGATACTGTTAATGTAGTAATAAAAGGTAGAGAATATCCGCTTCAAGATTTATCTACATTATCTACTGTAGCTGTAACACCTAATTCTACTTTTACAAATACTAGAAGTAGAAGTAGGCAAAGTGCTATCAGAGTAGAAAACTCTTCTGGAAATTTTGGATGGAGATTGGGTGATTTAAGATTAGAACTTAGAAGGGACGGTAAAAGATAATGGCAGATAAATCAGCAGTACCACTTCCTATAGCAACCACAGAATACGATGAAATAAATGAAACTATTACAAGAAGAACAATAGAGCAAACATTTCAAGATATAAACTCTGACATAGGAAATGCTAAAAGAAAACAAGATACTATAAGCAGTAAAGCTATACGTAGACATCAATTTTTATTAATGGGAGTATCAGGTGGCTGATAGTTTAAAAGTTTTAGGACAACTTGACCCAGCAGCAACGACCACAACTGTTTTATATACAGTGCCAGATAAAACTCAAACAACAGTGAGTTCTATAGTTGCTGCTAACAGGACAGGTTCAGCAATAACTTTTAGATTAAGTGTTCATGTAGCAGGTGCTACTGCAGATGATAAACAGTTTTTATTTTACGATAAATCTGTAGCAGCAAATGATTCTTTTTCTATAGTCATAGGAATTACTTTAAATCAAGAAGATGTTATAAAAGTAAGAACAAGTGCAGTAGACATGAGCTTTAATATATTTGGTTGTGAAACAACCGAGGAAAGATAATATGGATTTAAAACAACAAGCAAAAAACGTAGCAGCACAAGGTCGTTTTGGCGATTCTATGTTGCTTCATGTAAATCCTGCAGAAATGAAAGGTATTGCATCATCAATGCCTATAACTATAAATCCTGAAACAGGACAACCAGAAGCTTTCTTACCATTTTTGGCACCTATTTTAGGTAGTTTAGGATTTAGTGCTTTAGCAGGAACAGGTGCTTTAGGTGCAACATTGGCTGCTAAACCACTGCTTGCATCAGCGATAGGTTCTGGTCTTGCACAAACTGCAGTCACAGGAGACCTTAAAAAAGGTATATTAGCTGGTATAACTGGTTATGGTGTTGGTTCTGCATTACAATCAGGTGCTGCAGCAGCAGGTGCTAATGTCGGAGAAACAATAGCAACAGATGTAGTTACAGATGCTGGACTTATGGGAACACAAGCAGGTGCAGATGCAATAAGTCAAGCTGCATCACAAGCAGGTGCAGAAGCAGCAAAAACAGCAGCCATTTCTACACCAGCACAAAATTTAAGAAATATATTTGGTAATCCAACTGTGGGACAAAACGTGGTTAATCCATTAGCAGAAAACATAGGAGGAATACCTACACTAAGTGAAACAGGTTTTGCAGGAGCTCAACAAGGTTTTGGTCAAGGTTTAAGTAATTTAGCTACAGGTTTTACTGACCCAAGTGCTTACATACCAATAGGTATTGGTGCTGGTACAACAGGAGTAATGATGTCTCAAGAAGCTTTTGAAGAACAATTAAAACAAATGGGTATAGATGCAGAAGAAAGAAAAAGAAGAATAAGAGAAATGTACCCAGAAAACATACCAGTTGCTTCTGGAGGTGTTTTAAAATTTCAAGAAGGTAAATCTACATCATTAGATATGAAAGACAATTATATAAATTATTTACAAGAAATAGAAAAAGAAGCTTTTAGATTAAGTAGACAAGCACCAGGAGAAAATCCAACTGGATTACCAATGTTAGGAGCTAGAAATAGAATACGAGCAGGACAAAATTATATACAAGCTCGTAAAGATGTAAGAAATGCTTTAAGAAATTTAACGGATGAAAATTTAGAAGCTTATAACAGAGGTGATTTTAAAAATTTAAGTACAGGTATTGCAAAAAAAGAAATAGAAAAATACTTAAATTTTGCTGAAGCTAACAAAGTTGTTGATAAAGTTAAAAATATTAATAGATTTTCTGGAGGTGCTTTGAGCTTTCAAGATGGTGGTATTACATTTGATGAAAGATTTGTACCACCTGTAGCAAATCCTTTTAGAATGAATACACAGGCAATACAAAGAGTGCCCAATCCTATAGACCCTAATTTTATGCCAGGATTCCAACCTGAATTTACTTATTTCCAAAATTTAAATCCTAGTGCAACTGCTATAGAAAGTGGAGCTCAAGGTATTATGGGAGTAAATCAACCTAGTGTAGGTCCTTTTAATCCTACAGCAACACCTGGATATAATCAATTTTACGGTGCTGCATTAGGTGCTGCTCCACAAGTGTTAAATCCTTTTGCCCCCATAACACCATTTACACCAATACCTCCATCAATACCAACAACACCTCCAGATGATGGCAGAGGTGACAGAGATGATACACCTCCTCCACCACCACCAGATGATATGCCACCACCAAAACCTCCAATAGATATACCCATAGATGGACCATTAATACCACCTATAGGCAAAGGTGGTCCTGGAACAAAACCACCATCCATAGATAGAATAGATGATTTTGTAGATTTACCTACACCTCTTGTTCCACCAATGGATGGTCCAGTAATACCTAATATACCTGTTATACCAACTGGAGGAGATTTTTCAATTCAAAGAGATGATATAGGTATGAGACCTCTATCAATAGGTGGTGTAGGTGGAACAGATATGGAAGATAGGTTATTAGTAAATGAAGGCACTATGCTTCCAACACCTATTGCTCCACCAATAGATAATACAAATATAAGACCATTAGGAAGTTTTGAAAATCCTTTGTTTACTCAGATAGGTATAGGATTAACAGGCACGCCAGTAGAAGAAAGAAGTGAACGTTTATTAAAACCTTTAGAAATACCTAGACGTGATGAAATGTCTATAGATAGAGGACCAATGCTACCAAGACCATTAGGAAGTTTTGAAAATCCTTTGTTTACACAAATAGGATTAGGTTTGACTGGGACACCAGTAGAAGAGAGAAATGCACGTTTATTGAATCCTATAGTTCCACCTCCACAACCTAATATACCTTTAATAAATCCAGCAATTTTAAATACACCAGTGAATACTATTCCACAAATTCCAATTATGTCACCTCCAATGCTTATGGCAGAAGGAGAAAGCACAGAAGTACAAGTTGATAAATTACCTGAAGGATTAAAAGCTATGTATGACTCTGGACCAAAAGGTCGTGAAGGTGTAGAAAAGATAGCAGCTAAAACAGATAAATTTCAAGAAGGTCGTTCTACTTCTATAATGCAAGATGAAGTCACTATGGAACTCGTAAAGTTTTTAAGAGGTGAAACAGACGATGATAGTATTATTGCTAAGTTTTTAGAAAAATATGGAAACGAAGCGTTTATGCAAGTCAGGCAAGCCGTGCTACAAAATATTATTCCAGGGGCACAAACTCAAGGAATGATTCAAGGTAACAATCAAGGCGGTATGGATGATGATATAAACGGACTAATAGGTGCTACTCAACCTGTAGCAGTATCGCAAGATGAATACATAATTCCTGCAGATGTAGTGTCAGATTTAGGAGATGGTTCTTCCGATGCTGGTGCTAAAAAGCTAGACCAATTACTTGATAGAGTTCGTATGGCAAAAACAGGAACTACAAAGCAAGCATCACCTATAAAAGATAAAGAGGTTATGCCAGCATGACGGAAGTAGCAGTGCAAATATCTGAAGAATATAAAATATCTTTAATACCATCAGAAGAATTAATTAAGATATGGGACCAATGTGAACCAATATTATTTAAATCTTGTAAACGTTCAGATGGTAGAGATAGACCTGTAGATATTTTTTATCGTTGCACTAGAAATCAATCAAGTTTGTGGATTATTTTTGATGATTCAGATTTAAATATAATAGGTTGTGTTGTTACAAATTTACATGATTATCCATCAGGCAAAAGAATGTTGCATATAGAACACGTTGCAGGCAAACAAATGGATAAGTGGGCAGACCTAGGATTAGAGTGTATGTATAAATGGGCAGCAGAAAATAAATGTGAAGGCATTGAAGCTGTGGGTCGTACAGGATTTGTGCATTGGATAAAAGATAGAGAAGAATGGCGAGAAACATCTCGTTTTTATGAAATGAAACTAAAAGGAGAATAGTATGGGTGGAAGAAGTGGCGGTAGCAGTTCAGCACCAACAGAACAAACCGTATACAGCACCGATTTACCAGAATACGTAGAACCGTATTTTACCCGTCTCTTAAGTAGAGGCGAGGGAGAATCGTTACAACAGTATACGCCATACGGTGGACAAAGATTAGCTTATTTTTCGCCAGACGAATTAACTAGTCAATCCATGACTAGAGGTTTTGCTATGCAAGGTACTCCTATGCAGTATCAACAAGCACAAAACATTTTAGGACAAATGGGTGGTTATGGTTCTACCTATCAAGCAACTCCTTTTACATCTAGTTATGAGGCTGGTCAATTTACACCGCAAGCACAAAGTATGACTTTTGAACAGGGCATTGATAGATTTATGTCTCCTTATCAACAAGCAGTTACTGATATTGCCAAGAGAGAAGCAACAAGAGGTTCTGAGATACAAGCTGATAAAATATCAGATGCTGCAGCTATGGCAGGTGGATTAGGAGGTTATCGTGAGGCAATATTACAAGCAGAACGAGAAAGAAATCTTGGACAAAGATTAGATGATTTGCAAACACGTGGCAGTCAAGCAGCTTTTGATAGAGCAGCAGCACAGTTTGGCAGAGAAAGAGCAGCAGATTTACAAGAACAAAGACTAGGACTGCAAGCTTTTCAACAAGGAGAGTTAGCAAGACAGCAAGCAGCTAGATTAGGTCTTACTGCACAACAAGCAGAAGATAGAGCAAGACAAGCACAAGAACAATTTGCACAAAGAGCTTTTGATATTTCTAGTCAGCTAGGTTTACGTACTGCTCAAGGATTAACTGGTTTAGGAGATACTATACAAAGAGATGCTTTAGCAAGAATAGGTGCTTTGTCAGATATAGGCGGACAACAAAGAGCTTTGCGACAAGCTAGTCTTGATTTAGGTTACGAGGATTTCTTGCGTCAGCAGGGCGAAACACAAAGACAACTTGGTGTATTAAGTAATATACTAAGAGGTGTACCAGTGCAACCGCAAAGAACAGTAAGCACATTCCAACAACAACCTGGATTATTTCAACAAGCAGTAGGTCTTGGTTTGCAAGGTCTAGGTTTATATAGAGGATTATCGTAATGTCTTTAATTAAACAAGCAGAAGAATTAGAGTTTGTACCAAAGCAACAACTAATACAAATGGCACAAAATCCAAGAGGGGATTATCCTCCTTTCTTGGTAATTAGCGAAATAGAAAGAAGAAACAGAAATGAAAAATCATTTAAGGCTCAACAAGCAAAAGCTAATATGCCTACAACTACTGTTGCAGAAGAGTCAGTTATGGAGTTTGCAGGTAGAGGCATAGCTCCAAGCGAGCCAATGCTCATGGCTGGTGGCGGTATAACACAAATGCAGGCTGGTGGTGCTTTAGGTACAGGTGGTGATAGTCTTGCTGCATCCTTTAATCCTTTTGGTCAACAACCAGAAGAAGATGAAGATGGTATTTTTAGAAAAGCTATAGATTTTGCCAAAGAAAATCCAGCACAAGCCTTATCGTATGCTTCTAATGCTTTGCTGTTTGTACCTGGATTAGGAGTGCTAGGAGCAGGTGCTTTAAAAGTCGGAGCAAAATTATTACCTAGAGTAGTTCAAGCTGCAAAATCTGCAGGTCAAAAAGCTTTTACAAAACCAAATCCTGCATTTATGAGAGGTCCACAAGGAAAAGGTAGTTTTACTATGGGTGGTCCAGAAAGAACATTTAGTTTAGCAAGAACCGCAACCGTAGGTTTACCAGCAATAGGAGCTACTAAATTAGGAGTAGAAGCATTGGCTGGAAATGAAACAGAAACAAACACTGGTGAAGTTAGAACTGGTGGAGGTGGTACTGGTGGAGGTGGTACTGGTGGAGGTGGTACTGGTGGAGGTATTATAATAAATACTACAGATACAGATGATAAAGATAGATTCTTAACACTAGCTCAACTAGGTGGAGTTATAGGTGCAGCTAGAAACCCGTCTGAATTATCTGCAGGTCTTGGTCAATTAGCAAGCAATATACAACAACAAAGACGTGGCGAAGATATGAGACAAGCAGAGCTACAACTTAAACAAGCACAAATAGCACAAGTACAAAGTGCTATAGAAAACTTACCTATTGAGCAACTAAATGAAACTTACAACGCTATTATAGAGGGTATAAATGCTGGTCAGTTAGATGCTGAAGAGTATGGACCTACATTAAACTCAATAGTACAAAGATTGATGGCGTTGCAAAGTATAGATATAGAACAAGGAGATACCTATAAACAGTTTGTATCTAATGCCTAATGGAAACAATAAGATTAAATGAAAGTCAGGTTTTAAATTTACCAGAAAATTTAGACCCGCAAACTAGAGCAAAGATAGCTGCAGAAGTAAAAAGAGATTTTGGTATAGACATAAACCAAACAACATTACTTGGTAGAGCAGCAGAGATACCAAAAGGTATTGCAAGAGGTGCTACTTTATTAGCTACAGATGTGCCATTAGGTATATCTGCTTTGTTTGATGTTGGTGATGATGGTGCAATAACTAAAGGATTACAAGATTTTCAGAAAAGAGTTAGAGAAACTTCTCCTTTAGCAGCAAAACCAGGCTATGAAGATTTGTGGACAACTAAACTAGCAGAAGGTGTTGGTTCTTTTGTACCATTTTTAGGTGCTGCAAAGGTTGGTCAAGTTCTTACCAAAACACCACAAAAATTATTTACTAAAGAATACTTTAAAAGTCCTGCATTTACAGTTCCTGGTGCTTTAGGTGTAACTTCTGGTATGGCACAACAAGCCGATAGAATAGAAATGGCTAGACAGTTAGGCGAAGATGTAGGTCCTGTAGCAGAAACACTAGCAACAGTAACAGGCGGTACTATTGGAGTATCAGAAGTATTACCTGTAGCAGCGATATTAAATAAGTTATCCAAAGGTGCATTACTTGATGAAGTAATGGGTAACAAAATAAAAAGAGCATTAGTATCTGGAACACAAGAGGGTGCTCAAGAGGTGTTTGCTAGTATTGCACAAGATGCTACAGCTAGAGGTTTTTACAGTGATGAGTTACCTATAGGTGAAAGCATATTAGATGAGTTTACTATAGGAGCAACTATAGGTGCTGGTGCAGATTTAATCTTAAATAGTTTTGCTGGTAGAAGAGGTTTAGCAAATCAAAGATTTAAAGACGAAGAGCAAGCTGCTAGAGAAAATAATAGAATTGCACAAGAAAATAAAAAAGCAGAATTTGAACTAGCACAACAACAAGGAGACCTAGAGGTATTACAACCTAGAGTATCTAAAGAAACACCAGATGTTCCAGTCCCACCAATTACTACAACAGTTCCAACTTTATCTGTAATACAAACACCAGATGGTAAATACTCTTTAATTGACCCTACTAATACTACCCAACCCGTGATTAGAGTTTTTGATACAGAGGCAAAAGCTTTAACATCTAAAAAAAGAGAACAAAACAAATTATTCAGAGAAAAAAATCTTAGCGAACTTACAAATGACTTATACAATTTAGGTCTTATAAACAGTTCTTCTGGTCTTGCTATGGGTAACACCATAAAAGATACAAACAACCAGTTTGTAAATGCCAAATCTATTATAGACTTTGATTCCAAAGTAGACCCCAAAAAACTAAAATCAAAAGACGATTACTTTAAAAACAAAAACGTAGATGTAAAAGATGCGTATACGTTTGCAGAAGTACGTAAAATTTTAAATGCTAAAGACCTTAATTTATTATTAAGAGACAAGGCATCACAAGTGTTTGCTGCTTCAGAAAAAGCAGGAGAGCCATCTATACGTGATGATAAGAAACTAGTTAATGTTAATAACAAAGCTATAAAAGATTTAGCTGCATCTAAAAACATAGAACTAGATTTTACAGACCCTGCTGTTAGATATTTTAGCAGACAGCTAACAGGCTTTGATGATATAGCTAAAGTTAAAAACCGTGGTGCAAAAGAACTATTTGTGGCACGTTTACACTCTCTTCCTAAGTTTAATGTCAAAACTAAATTCCCAGACTTCAGACCAAGAAACTATACAGCACAAGATATGGCTGATTTTNTAGCTAATTACAAAACAGACAACATAAAGTTTGATGTAGGTTCTTTATTAAAAGCTGGTCCAGACCCAATAAGAAAAAATAAAGTTGCTACAGAGCAATTTGTACGAGACCTTGTTAATAGTGGTAGAGCAGAAAAAATAGAGGGTACAAACAACTATCAGATACGAGATAATTTTGAGTTTGATATTGCAAGAAGAGCAGAAGGATTTAACGAAACACCTGAAGAGTTTGGTGCAAGACTTAAATCAGAGGGTGTATTGCCAGATGAAACTATTACACAGCTACAAGAAGCTGAACAAGTAAGACAAGAAAGATTCTTGCCACCAGAAGAAGTAGCACCAAAGATGATTAACTTTGCAGAGGCAGTTGAAGAAGGTAAAGTAAACAAGTTTGCAAAAGAGGCACAAAAAGTATTAGATGGTGTAGGTTTAGGTGAAGTTGGTTTAGTAATTAGCGATGATATATTATCAACTACAGCTTTACGTAGAAGAGATGATACATTTGCTTTTGACCCAGAGGGTGTCACTCCAGGCACAGAAAGAGTTAGAGGTGCAAAAGCAGAATATGATAGAAACACCGACATTATATTTATATCTTTGAGTGCCATAAATCCAGATGGGACACTATCAGAGGTAGAAATACAACAAAGAATAAATAGAGTAATAAACCATGAACTTATCCATGCTTTACGTGCCAAAGATTTAATTACAGAAAAAGAATACACCTATTTAGCTAAAGAAGTAAAACGTAGAAAAGTGCCTGCATCTGTAGACCCTAGTGCTGCAGAAAGAGGTATTACATATTACACCAGAGCAGCAGAGGTTTACGCAAACTCTCCTAGTTTATTAAATAGACAACAAGAAACAGTAGAAGATTTATTTGTAGAAGAAGCTATAGCAGAGTTATACAAAAACAAAGATAGTAAACCAGATATACCACCAAAAGCTAAAACTATTTTAGGTAAAATTACACAGTTCTTTGAGTCTCTAGGTCAAGCATTTAAACGTTCAGGTTTTAATAGAGCATCAGAGATACTACAAGAAATAGAAGCGGGTAAAGTTGGTGCTAGAGAAAGAGGTGTATTACGTTCTGTTAAAGATGTGTTTAGACCAGAACGTGCAGGCATACCTACTTTTGCTAGGGGACCAAGAGATGAATCATCTGGTCACTTAGCTGATTTTGTACCTGCACAATATGGTCCACCTGCACATGATTTAAATGCAGAATCTATTGAAGAGTTTACTCCTGAAGGTTATTCTACTTTTAGTGCTGACGTAGATTACAATAATTTAAGAGTATTTAGTACCGCTAGAACGCCTAAAGAAATAGCAGAAGAACAACAATTTTTTAATAAGTTAAAAGAAATACAAGGCAATCCAAACGCAGAAATAACCATGTATCAATCTGCACCACAAAGAGATTTGCGAGAGGGAGATTTGATAACTCCATTTTTAAGTGAAGCTGAGTCTCTTGTAGAAGATTCTAAAGTTACTCAACAAGATATTAGAGATGCAGAAAAAACAAGAAGGAGACAAGAAGGAGTTGTAGATTTACAAAGAGAAAAAAATATTGAAACTATGGATAGTCTTATGGATATATTTGGTATGCCAGAAGCAACTCCATCAAAGGTACATACTTTTAAATTAAGAGCAGGGGATGTTCGTTGGGATGGTAACAATGGTTGGGCAAGATGGGGATATTTCCCAAGAATAAAAGCTGTAGAGGATATACCTACATTTAGTAGAGATGCAGACGATGCTTATTTTGCTAATGAAAGAAAAAAAAGAAGATTAAGTAATTTAAAAGAACAGTTAGTATTCCGTGAAGCTGAGTTAAATGAAGTTGGCAGTCAAATGACTGACAATACTAGAACTAACTTAGAAAAACAAATATCTAATATTAAAGATAGAATAACAGAAATAGAATCAGATATACCTACGTTTAGTAAAGGTGCTAGATATGAACCAGATAATAAAGGTTTAACAGATGCTACAGAGAAAGCAGAGGAGTATGCAAAGTCTACAAGAAAGTTTCAGGTTCCTACTTACAATACAAACGCATCTGATGTTGCATTAAAAGCAGCGATAGAATTTAACGAAGATGCTACTCCAAAAGAACCAGACATACCAACCTTTAGTGTTGGAGAAATGCCACAAGAATTACAAGCATCAGCTAGAAGAGTCATGGGTGCTTACGATGCACCAACAGAGCCATACGGTGTAAGACTCATTGACTTAGTTTCAGACCCAATAACTAATGTAAGAAAACTATTTAAAAATGCAAGACAACTATACATAGACAAGTACGATAAGATTGCTAGAAAGTCTATACAGTTATCAGAAGATAACGATGCCATAAGATTATTAAATAATACTGCAGATACCAGTGCAATAGCTGCAATACGTATGTCAGACAGAGCAAGAGGTATATTCCAAGGCTTATTAACTACTGGTTATGCAACAGATTTAGTTGACGGTGAGACAGGACTAATAAATGTTTTACCGTTAGAGCTATCAGCAGAATACAATACTTTCTTACAACCAGAAACACAAGACACACAAGATGTAAGTGGTAGAGTCGTCAAAGAAGCTGGCAAATATTACGGAGGTCTCACACAAATACTTGCACCAGTGTATACAAATTCTAGTGTAGACGGAGAACAGATATTCAAACTGTATGGAATACTAAAAAGAGCTAAGAAAATAGATGAAACTACTGGTAAAGAAACTCCTGTAACTGCAGATGATTTAGCTAAAATACCTTATATAGAATCAAACTTTCCAGAGATAGTAGAAGCTTATAACAATTATCAAAGATGGAACAATCAACTTATAGAACTTGCTAAAAATAAAGGCTTATTGAGTGAGGCACAAGCAACTCAGTGGCAAGACTATTCTGCGTATTATCCTTTCTATAGAAATATGGTTGAAGATGGTAGTATTCTTGGACCCTCGATTGGTGGTGGTGCTTTACCAACTAATCCGCTTGGGGTAAAAATGAAAGGCTCAGTAGAAGCTATAGACACAAACCCTGTAGAAGCTATAGCAAGAAACTCTTTATCTATTTTAAATGCAGCCATGAAAAACGATGGTATGCAAAAGCTAATGAGAGATTTACAACTTAACGGAGAAGCAGAGTTAGTAGATGTAACACAAGCTAGTAGACCAGATGTTGTACCAGTTTTTGTAGATGGAGAAAAAGTTTATTACAGAGTAGATGACTTAGAGCTAGTAGAAAGTATGCAAGGCATGGGAGTTACAAGTCTAAGTGGATTGTCTAAATTCTTAGCTATGCCAGCATCTTTCTTAAGAGATGTTGTAACAAGAGACCCAGGCTTTGTGGTTGTCAACTTATTAAGAGATACATTATCTGCATCAGTAACATCAGGCGTGCCAATAAATAGTGAAGAGGGTGGATTTAAACCAGTTATTACTACTGTTAGAAATATGTTTAGAGACATGACTGACTTAGAAAGATTTGGTGTGTTAGGTGGTTACGACTTCCAAAATGATGAAGGCTCAGTAAAACAATTTGTTGATAGAGCTATAAGAAAAGAAGGCATAAACCCAGACAATAGTATGAGTATGTCAAACTTATTCTATAAAGCTTGGGATGGTTTAGGTGCATTAACAACTAAATCAGATGGTGCTACTAGATTAGGTGTCTTTGATGCAGTATACAAAGACATAAAAGAAAGAGGCGGTACAGANGCACAAGCACAATCAGAAGCTGCTTATCAAGGATTAGAAATAATTAACTTNGGAAGAAGAGGCTCAGACCCANTGTTTAGAACAATCACAGCAGCTATTCCTTTTTTAAATGCCAGAATACAAGGTTTAGATGTNCTTTACAGAAGCTTTGGTACTGGAGAATATTCAGCAATACAAAAATTAGAAGCAGCGTCTCCAGAAGCTGCGGCAAAGCTCAAACAAGATATTTTTTATACTGCAATGTCCAGGGGTATGTTTATTACATTCCTAACTTTATTATATTATTTAATGGTTTCTGATGATGAGGAATATCAAAACATAAGAAGAGAGGTCAGAGACGATAACTGGATAATACCTTTAGGTAACGACATACCTGCAGTAAAAATACCCATACCTTTTGAGGTTGGTATGGTGTTTAAAGCAATACCAGAAAGAACTTTTGATTTAGCTATGGGAGAAACATCTCTAAGCGAATACTCTAAATCACTACGAAGGCAGTTAGGCACATCTGCAAACATACCTTTCTTTGATGGTAGTGTTGCATTTCAGGTTATCAAACCTATAGCTGATGTAGTTGCAAATAGAAATAGTTTTACAGGCACGGATATTGTTCCTTACTATCAAACTAAATTAGAACCAGCATATCAACAAAGAGCAACAACAAATGAGTTAGCACGTGTCATTGGAGAAACGTTTAACGTATCGCCAATCAAACTAGAATACATAGTNAGAGGTTATACAGGAACTCTTGGTGGNTATTTATTAGATGCTGCAGATTCTGTAACAAGACTAGGAACAGGTACACCATACATACCACCTAACATAAACTCAGTGCCAGTAGTAAAAAGGTTTTTATTAGACTTAGACAAAGGCGGTGGCTTGCAACAACAGTTTTACGACCTAAGAAACGAGGTTGATAGAGCAGTGCAGACTATGAATAAACTTAAAAAAGCACAAAGGTTTGATGAACTACAAGCATATAGAACTAATATGCAAGGCGTATTAAATGTCAAAGGTCAAATAAGAGCAATAGAAAGATACATGGATAACTGGAGAAAGCGTAGAGACGTTTTACTTGCAAGGACTGACATCAATCCATTAGTAAAAGCTGAATTACTAGAACAATTAGAGATGGAAAGAGATAAAAGGTTGTCGATAATTACAGAACTTAAAAAGAAAGCAAACGTTCCTGCTTACCAGATGGGATTATAAATAATATTCACTAGTGATTATAAACGCCTGGATATAAATTCGGTACGTTGTAACCAGACTTTTCTATTTCTGCAATAGCCTTTTCTTCTTTTAAAGGTTTAATACTAAAGAATCCTTTGTATTGAGGATGACGTGCGTGAAACAAACGTGCGTAAAAACAAATGTAATCATTACTAATTTTAAAATCCCCACCCTTAGTTTCTATCTCTTCATTCCAACGAATCCTATTTATGATTGCCCATTGAGAATACTTTTTTCTACCACTTTGTATAGCTTGAAAAGTATACTCTTCAAACTTTTCCCACACTTTAGGGTTTGCTTTATGCCATGCCCACCATTTTTCTTTACGTTTTTTCAATTTATTTTCGTAGTGTTCTATCATTCTGCACCTACCATTTCATTTACTTGTTTTAATAATTCTTCTTCCGTGCCATAAGCATCTTCAAATCTTTTTTTATATGGATGTCTGCTTATAGGTCTAAATCTATTGCCTTTGCGATGATGCTCAAAGCAAAGAGGTAATACAGAAAAATGTGCATTTGGTTTTGTTTTGCCAATAACATGATGAATTTCTGCAGGCACTTTGACACCTGTTGTATTTAAACAAACTATACATCCAAGTTCGCTAACAGCTTCCATGTGTTCAGCTTCTTTTTTAGTTGGATTTCTACCTTTAAGCATAACGTCTACGCGGAGTTAAATTTACTACTCTTCTTTGGGGTCTTATCTTATGAGTTTTATTGTATTTTGGTATATAACTTTCTATTAGTTTTTTTTCCCAATGTCTTTTTCTGCTTTCTTTACAGTATAAAATTCTAAACGAATCAAATTTTTTTTCAGATTTAATGTGAGTACATACTCTAGCATAAGGATTTATACTTTCTCCTACATAAACAACAACATTCTTCATAAATAAAATATACACTCCATGTCTAAATATTTCGTTGACTTTAAACTTTCTTCTATGTGATGATGTCGTAGAGTATTCAGCTTTTATTTCCTTTTCTGAAAGATAGTGGTGTTCTAACATTCCGCTTGCACCTACGACCGTAGTAGTGGCACCACAAGAACCTATCACAATAGGACTACCTGATAATGCTCCTGTTGCTACTGTTAATTTTCCTGTTGACATTATTTGATTAACATTTATGCCCATTTTTTATTTTCTTTTTTTTTTTTTATTTCCAAATATTTTCTCAAAGTTTTTGTCAAACTTATCTTTATCAAAGGGTCTTTGTCTACTACCTTTAGTCATACATGGACATATAAATACATAAAGCACATAAAACTATCGCAGATAACATATTAATATCAATCAAACTATGCTCCGTATTTCTTACGTTCTTCTCGTTCATTGACTACTCTAGTTCTCCATTCATCAAATCCTATCTCTCTACCTTTAACTTCTAATTTTACAGACTCTACAATACCTGAACACTTAGCATAGTTTAAACGTGCCTCATAAAGTTCAGGTTGATTCTCTGCATAATTGTCTTGTGCAACTGCGGTCTTATATCCTTGTTGCACAGCTAAAGTCATAAGCTTTGCTTTGATACGTTTTACATCAGCATCAGCAATCATCTTTTCAACTATTGCTCTCTCTAATACAGGAGCCATACTACGTATATGCTCCATCCAATTTTCTACTTGTTCGTCCATCATCTTGCTCTAAACAAATAATACAAAGCTTTGATTTTCCACTCTTCTAAATTTAATTCAGCTANGTGTTTTGGTAACTGATTCATACGTTTAACCTACTCTGCAACTCTTCATCNCTATCTGTAATTATGGAATTAGTTAAGTAATCCATCAATATTGCATGACTAGTAGTTGCAGTAAATTTTTCTAAAGGTTTAAGTTGTTGTAATAGTTCTAAGTAGTTTTTNTTAAACTCCCAAAAAACTTGTTCATCNACTTCTTCATCTATAAGTTGTAGTAAGTCTTTACCATACATAATTTTAGAATGGTGGTTCAATGCCTTCATCTTCTTCTCCCACGTTTGTATTAAAATCTTCTTCAATATCTTCTTTAGGTTTTGGAACATAACACTCTATTTTAGTATAGAGATATTTATTACCCGCCTTAGATACTCTCTCCCATTGTGCTATACCAACTTGTACTTCTTCATTTGGTGACTCTTTAATCTGAGTTACAAATTCTTTAAGTAGTTCTTTGGTCATAGGTATTTTCCCAGTCCAATCAGGCTGTTGACTTCCAACCTTTTTGAAACCATTAATACCTACTGGTCCTTCAATTACTGCCTTATCATCCATCGTTTTTCTCCTCAAGTGTTGCGATATACTCTTTGCAATAGTTATCAATATCTGCAAGCATATCAGGGTTAATAGATTCAAGTCTTTTTATAGACTTGCCATTGCTCTTATAATAGTTTTGCACTGACTCCCTAGTCTTATGTGTCTTTACTAAATTTTTAAATCCTTTAACAAAAGTATTTGCCCATCCAATATCT
>JGI25127J35165_1000163_pt1 | contig 24161 bp, 35 predicted proteins | sample ETNvirenome_2_30_FD_35165 | JGI IMG/M metagenome (IMG submission 35165) | reverse complement strand
GGCTCGCCAAAGTCGCCTGTCATAAACTCTTGTTGAGTAACGCCACCGTAGCTTCCAGCAACACTACCATCGTCGTTAATTTGCCAGTAGTCTTGTCCAGTCTCTGTAACGTTTACTATCTCATAAGTATTTTCTATTATTTCTTGCTCTACACTTCCGGCAACAAAATCGTTTAAGTCTTGCTGAAATCCAGTTATTGTTAAAGCGCCTCCATCTACATTAGTTCCAAAACCAAATTGATCTAGTCCACCGTACTCAGGATTCATAGCGTTCCAATATGGATTTGGATTTGGATTAGCTACGTCATAACCACCTAATGGAGGGTTAGCTTCTAATATACTTAAAGACACGTCAGCTCCACCAGCAACATTGTGAGGAGACGCATCAAAAGTTGGGGCTGTGCCATTTTGCCAAGTTCCATCAAGCACGTCTTGATTACCACTACTAATAGCAGCTAAAGCATGTGGGATAAATTGTGTTCTTTGGTTACCTAGTGTTGTTACTCCACCTTCAACTTTTTCTCTTGGATAAAGAAACGCATTAAAACTTCCAGTGTGATTATTGTAGTTTGCTTTATACTCTTCATAGTCTTGTTTCCAAACACTAGTTGGTTGGTCAAAAGCGTTATTATTATTTATAAAGCTTAAATGGTTTTGATTTGTATGAGAAAAAGAAACATTAGTGTTTGCGCCGCTGCTACCTTCTCCGTGGTAAGCTGGGTGCGATTCGTCTGCAAAAATTATTACTAACACATTGTCGTTAGAAGCTGCCTGTGGAGGAGCTCCTTTTAGTGTAACATTACCTAAACCAGAGGCAGCAATAATAGCTCCAACTTCTACACCTATACCACTACCAAGTGGGTTAGCAACATCGTAAAATTGATTACCGCCTGTTAGATTTCCAGCTTGAGCAGACCAATAACTAATTGACATGGCAAGACTACCACTACCTATAGTGTTCTGTTGATTAGCATGGTCAGGGTGGCCAGCTGTTACTAATGGATATGCGTACAAAGGATCGTTAGCTACTTGATCAGTAAAACTATTGTTAGTGTTGTTAGTTTTAATTTGTCTATTGTTAAACTGACCTGTCATTGGAACTGAAGCCCAGTCTAACCATCTTTCACCAGCGACAGAAACGTGATATACGTTGTGACCAGGTTGTGCGCTATCTTCTTGTCTGGTAAATCCAGATATTCCATCAAGCCACTGTGTAACAGCTTGGTAAGATGTTTCAACTTGCTCTAAACCCATTGAAGTTCCATCGTAAAATATATAAACCTTAGTATCTGAGGGTATTTCGTTTTCTATTATTTCTGTTTCTGTTATTGTTTCAGTTGTAACAGTTTGCTCAAATGGCTCGTCAGTTACTGTTGGTCTAAAAGGATTTTGAGTATGTCTAGTAGGATATAAAGGTCTTTTTACACCACCAGGACTACTCCAATAAACATTTGTATATCCTACAAAGTTATGAGGAAAAACTGTTTTTGCACTATTAGGCACATCAAACTCCCAAGTTTCTTTTGATCTAAGAGTATCGTAGCTTAATTCTTGAGCAGCTCTTCTAGCAAAAAATGCTATATCTTCTTTATTAGCTTTAGGTATTATTTTATTTTCACCAACATAGTAAGCTATAAATGTATTTATTAATTCATCTAGCTCTTGATATTGATAACCTCCGTGAGTGCTTCCGTTGTAATAATCAGCCTCGCTATTTACATCCCAATAACCTGTACTCATTATGATTTACGTTTATTTTCAGCTTCTACCTTTTCACCTTTACCGTAACTAGATAGACCTGGCTTATTAATAATTATACCAGCTAATTCTAATATTTTATAAACTAAAGATGTTTCTTCAGCTGGATGCAGTTCAAAGTTTGATGCACCGTTAGCGTTATATAAAGCTTTTTCATTAACAACTACATAATCCCACTCTACTCTGTTTGGCTTTCTGATGTAGTCACATCTTATATTGTTAAAAATATTAGCAAAACCACCCGCTGCGTTTAAGTGAAACACTTGTATAGCGTTGTTTTGTCTAATGTAAGCTGGGTGCTCTAGCAGAGGTTGACCACCAAAAACACTTTTTTTCATTAAGTGTAATTTTTTAGGAGTAACTTGTGAGCATATATTTTCGTTATGTCGTACTTCTTCAAGTCTAAACATATCACTAGTACCAGCTGGATAACCAACTGTAGAATCTATAGGTAATAAAACATCATTACCACTAGTCACTGTTAAAGGAAAGTTGTAAACTTGAAATATACTGATCTTGTCTTCAATGTCATCTACTGAATCTCCAGCAGCTGAATCGTTGCCAGGGTTTCTATGAAATTGATTTAGATCATAAAAGTATTGCTCAAAAATTTGAATTTGAGCTTGATTAGCTAGTAAGTTAAACTCTTGCGGAGTTATGTAGCCTCTTTGTTCTTTATTTGCTAATGCTAGTACACGTTGATATACCGTATCTATACTTACCATTTAATTATCTTTTATAGTTAAGTAACCACCCCGAAGAGTGGTTACTCTTCTATAAAGTAATTACACGTTTAGTCTCTTTTCTATATTGTTATAGACTTCTAGACCTTCGTCTGTTTTGAACCATTGAGCTAACGCTGAATATGGATGCTCGTCAAAAGGAACTGTCATAAGTTTTCTACCAGTAGAACCCCAAGTAAACGTTCTTTGATCAGAGCTTAACTGTATAAGCCCATCTTCAACAGCTACTATACCAAAGTTTCTAAGCTCTACATTTTCGTCATTAACTAAATCTAAGAACAAAATAGGATTTTTTCTTGCGAATATCAAGCAATCTCTTTTTAACTCCTTAGAGCTCATCGTAGATACCTTAGAGCCTAATTCTACTCGCATGATAGCTTCCATCTTTGTAATATCTAACGTTCTAGCTAATACTAAAGCGTCAGCTTCTAATTCTAAAAAGTCTAACTCTGTAGCCGCTTGCTCAACAGGTTTCCACTCCTCGTATATGTGGTTTACCATAGGGTGATATAACGACAAAAGCTTTTGAAGTGTAGTTTTATTTTTAGGAACTGTTAAAGCCCCGTTTCTAAACACTATATGTTCTAATCTTTGATCTCCTTTCATTTCATCTACAAATGGAGTGCTTTGATTTGAACAGTATTTTAACTCTCTTTCGTACCCTTTTTCTTCGTCAAAGTAATATATACCTGAAGATCTTATAGAATAACTTATAGGACTTTTGTTTCCTTTTAAGTAATAAGTTCTATCTTTTATTTCCCAGTGTGTTTTTTTATCAACTGGTTTAGTAGTTGGTTTTTCAATAACCACTTCTACCATTTCATTTGTAGCTTCTATTTTTGGTTCAGCTACTTTTTTAGTTGTTTGTTTTTTTGCCATGATATAATATAATAAAAAATTAAAAAAGATCGGGGCCGAAGCCCCGACCTAATATGATTACTTCAATAACATGAAGTTGTTAGCACCTTGAGTAACTAAACATCTTTCAGATAAGAAGTGAACTTGCATTGCATCAATTGAGTCAGTGATGTTTCCACCTACAGAACCAGTGATAAATGATTTCATTTTTCTATCTTCCATTTGTGAAGCACGGTAACGTACATGTAAGAATGGACGCTTAAGGTTTTTACCTAAAGACTGATCATAAACAGTTGATACACCAGCAGGAATAATAACTCCACGGATAGCACCAGCTACGTCTCTGTCGTTAATGCTACCACGAGTAGCTTTGTCGTTTAAGTAACGGAAGTCAGACTTATAGAAGTCGTAAGATCCTCTACGGAAACCAGAGAAGCCTAAGTTTAACGCCATATCTTCAGAGTTGTTGAATACACCAAAAGATGTACCACCAGCTCCGTAAGAGTTCATAGAAGCTAACATATCATCAAAAGCAAGAGCAGTAGCTCTGTTTACAAATAACATGTTTTCTTCAATAGCACCCTGACGATCAAACTCAGATAAGATTAAGTCAAATTCAGCTAAATCAACTGGACCACTAATACCAGTTACACCAGTAGTAATGTTACCTCTAGTTTCAATAGCATCAAATAAACCTTGCGTACCAGTTAATCTTTCAGCAGCAACGCCAATTGCACCGATACCTAAACCAGACTCAACTTGGTCAACCGCTTGGTTACCTTGAATAGACTCTAACATAGACATTTCTAAGTAATCAGCAAAACGTGAACGTGTGTCACCTTCAGCTTTCAAATACCAGTAGTAGCCATTTTGTCCGTCTTCACCAGTAACTTCTACCCAACCAATTTGAGACGCATCAGATCCAGAGATCTCGTAGTAGTCTTTTAAAATAATTGGCTTGTTAGTGAAAGTTTGGAAAGATGGAGCGTTAGCAGATCCACGACCAGAAGATCCTTTTGAAAATTCAGATCCATATACTAATACTGTCATCGCAACACCATCAGCACCTAAGCTAGATAAATCAGCTAAACCAAAAGCAGAAACTTCAACAGTGTTTGCTCCAGCGTCTACAGCGTGAACAAAACATCTTGCAGTTCCAGCAGCAGTAGAAACTAACAATAAATCGTTAACTCTAATACCGTGAGTACCTGCAGCAACAGCAGTTCCGTCAATATCGTTAGCGATAGTGATTTCTGCAGGAGCAGCATTAGTACCACCGTGACCAGTAACATCAGATATAGTACCAGTGTAAGATAAGTGTAAGCGTCCCATCTCTGACCAAATAACTTGATCAGAAGACATAGCTTCTTCTGCACCAACTTGAGAAAGGAAACCAGAGATTGTTCTTGAACCGAACACTTCAGCTTCACCTTCCATTAAGTCCGGCAGGTATTGTTGTGCCCAACCAGCAGTGTTGGCACTTGTAAAATCGATGTAGTTTGTAACTAGTGTTTGTTGCGTTGCAGCAGCCACAGAGTTTAAACTACCTCCAGGAATTAAAGGCATAATTCTAAAATTTAAAGGTTAATTATTTTTTTATTTTAAACTTAAAATCTGATTTAGAGTCACCACTTAAAATTCTAAACTTTGTTCCGCCAACTTCAACATCTTTGTTTGTTTGTCTAGTGCCCATTGAAATGTTTTTAGACTTTTCAATAGATTCTTTTAAACCGTCAGCTTTACCTTGCTCGTAGAAATGTTTTGCTACAGCGTCAGCATTCATAGCGGTGTACAAGCCTTTGTGGTAACCAGCAGCGTCTTCCATTACACCATCTTTATTCAAAAACTTTTTGACAAAGTTGTTAATGTCACTTTGATTACTTTTAACTGAGTCAGCGTCTTTAACTCCAAACCTAAATCTTTTTTCACCTAAATTAAATTCAAAACCCTTGAACTCTTGCGAAAATAAACTTTCAGTTTTGTTATCAAACGCTTCCTTAGCTTGATTAAACTTGTTTTGTCTTTCCTCAGACTCTTTGTTATATCGATTAAAGAAGTCTACAGCTTTTTGCTGTTCTGCAGTTAGCTTTGAGCCTGCTTTAATCTCTTCGTAATATTTAGACTTTTGCCCGTCTAAGTAGGCTTTAGCCTCTGCAACTTGCTCTTTTAAGGCTATTTTCTTTTTTCTAATATCTTTTTCTTCGTCAACCTCTTCGTCATACTTGAAGCTTTCATCCATTAAGAATTGTCTTTCTTCAGCATCTAAATGAGGCTTTGTTTGTTTATAATACTCGTTAAGAGCTGTTAGATTATCCATCTTACTAAAGTCTTGGTTTAATCTAACGTAGTCNTTAATATCACCACCTGTTTCTTCAATAAACTTAACTAGCTTATCTACGTTTTCTGGCATTGATACTTTTTCAACTTCAGCTACTTTCTTTTCAGCGGGTGTCTCATCTTGAACGTTGTCGGTACTTTCTCCGGTAATTTCTTCAATTGTTGTTTCGACGTTTTCTTGCTGAACTTCTTCGCTAACTTCGGGTTCGTCGCGTACAGGAACCTCATCTGTGCTTTGCTCTGAAACGGCATCTTCTTCTTTTTTACTTAAATCTATTTTGACAACATCTTCTGTAGTTTTGTTAAGTTTTTTCATTTTAACTTTTAAACCTTCGACCTTGTCGTCTACTATAGGCTCTTCTTTTTGAACAACCTCTTCAACTAAGTTTTCTTTTTTTTCTTCTTCCATAATATAAAATATAATAATTAAAACTCATTCATATTCAAACCAGTCCCTAATTCATCATTACCTGCTGACTCGAATTTTTTACTCGCTGTCTCTTGTCTTTTATCTTCTATTAAGTTTTTAGACTCAGACTCTAAAGCTTTGATCTTCATGTTATACTGAAACTCTAACTCCATAAGCTCTTTTTTAATTTTAGCTTCTTGCTCTAGGTTTTTAGCTTTAAATTCTGCTTTTGCTTGCTCTAGCTGTATGTTGCTTTGTGTTAAAGCTTGTTGCTTTTGTGTTTCAGCTTGCGCTTGAGCTTGAGCGGTTTGTTGTTGCGCTTGTTGCTGCGCTTGTATGTTTTGTTGCTGCTTAGCTTGATCGTCTGCTACTTTTTTCTTTTCTTTTATTTTAAGCATTTGGTTAGCAAGCTTAATATTGTTTATGCTTCTTAAATCTATAGCATCAGACAAGTTTATTAACTTTTGTTGTAAAGCCATCTGAATATTATTTTCAAGCATTTGCTTTTCTTCTTCATCTGGAGCTAGCTCTATAAATATACCAAAATCATATAAATGTAGCTCTGACATTTCTTCTAGCGTAGCTACATTGTGTGTGCCTATTTGCTGTAAAAAAGCATCTCTTGTTGGCGAATACTCTATAACNTCAGATATACGTAGCGATATTTGCTCNGCTGCATCTGCAGTTAAATACAAACCAGCTTGAAGTATATGTCTTGTTGCTGTATTNCTATTAGCAGCGGCTAGTTTTTGTACTCCAACCAAAGCGTGTCTGTCAGGTGTACTACCATCACTAGCTTCATTGAGACCGGTCACGTCACGTATCATTTGCAAATAGTAATTGTAATTACCAATTAACGTTTGTATTTTACCGCCACCATTACCGCTAGCTATTTCTTGTATAGGTATTTTACCAGGATTTGGATCACCGTCCATTGTGTATGATCTACCAATAATACTACCAGTTTGGAAAAACATGTTTAAAGCTTCTTGCGGATTATAATTTGTACCGTTACCAAGATCAACTTCAGCTAAACCATCAGCGTCTAAATAAACACCATCAGGCACCATACGAGCTAACACTTGTTGTATTTTTAAATGTGTCAACTGTATCATATCTGCAAAACCAGTAATACGACTTACTAAGCTTTCTATTCTACCTTGATACATACGTGGAGCAACAATAGAATAATTTGTTTTAACTTTAGTCATATCGCTTTTTGGTCGCATCATATTTTCTGCTAGCTGCCAGTTTAAAAGCTTTTCAGATCCTAACACTTTAGCTCCTTCAAATAAAACCTCTACTTGTCTAGAAACTCTAGCGTACCCACCTTGCATATCAGCTGGAGGATTAAACGTATCGTCTTTTTCTATAAGTCTTTCACCGCCTGTTGCAGTTTCTTTTAACTTGTAAACCTCGTTCATATATGTTTTATAATTAAAATATAAAACATCTATTTGGTTTAAGTCTTTAGATTTTCTAGCTCTATTGTATTCAAACTTTGAAGAGTTAGCAGCTTCTTGTATTTCTTTTAAATCTGCTTCTGATAAATGAGGAAACTCTCTTACAAGTTCGTTTATTGGTATTGTTTTTACTTCACCTACATAATATACGTCGTCAAAATAAGGTGATTCACTATAAGAATAAACAAGCATATCAGGATCAACATACTGTACTTTGACACCTGATGATTCATCAAAAGTAGTTTTTACAGCTGCTATACCTAAAACAGCTAGATCATAGTATACTCTTTTTCTTATTAAGTCATAGTTGCTACCTTTTAACAAAACGTTTATAGCCTGCTCTTCAGCTAGTTCAGTTGCTTGCTTATATGTAAGCTGCATGTGAAGTTCTAGTTCTTCCTCTGTTTCAGGTAAAGTATCAGGATCGTTTTCTCTCATGTCCATGTTAAAGTTCTTTTGAACCTCAGCGTCAAACTCTTTTGCCTTCATGTCTCTAAGCATACTTTCCATATACTCAGTTCTTTTAGCAACTCCAAAAGGATCTTGAGAATAAACTTTAATATCGTAGTTTCTTTCAGACATACCGTTAACTACAATATCTACAAACTTAGGTATAATTGGAACTGGCTTCCAGTCTAAGTTTAAGTAGCTCAAGTCACCATTTATTGATAACTCGTCTTTATATTTTTGAACAGACTGTTCGCCTCTAGCGTAAAGTCTTAATCTGTGAAAATCATTTCTGTTAGCGTAAAATCTAGAGCCAGCCCTGTGGTGCTCTCCTCTTTCGCTTCTGTCAAACCATTCGTGTTCTATGGCTTTTGCTATTTCTAAACCGTAATCATAGCTTAACTTTTCTGCATCAGGTACTACCTGACTTGGAAAACTAGTGTTAGATGAATAACTCATATTTAATTTTTAATTATTCTTGATGTTGTTCCGTGGTTAGAATACTTTGCAAAATTAACATTCAAAGCAGTTCTTTGTCTTTCTTTATTTGGTCTATATAAGTGCCTGTTGCAAGCCATTATAGCTAATCCAGAACTAATAGCCGCATCAAACTTAGTACGTCTATTTATATCAAACTTAGCCCAATCATTTAAAGTTTCTGTAAAATACATTGACCCGTAGCTACCGTCTTGAAGTAATCCAACGTGATCGTTAATATACATTTCAATAGCAGCAGCATGAGCTTGTTTAATATCTTCACTAGAGTTTGGTATACCTCCAACTTCTTTTTCAGTTACAGATAATTTATTCCAAATCTTGTCTGGTCTGTTCATACTAAAACCTCTGTAGCCTCTACGCCTTAAATAGTATAGTAATCTTGGTTTGTTGTTTTCTGCAAGTAGTGGCATACCGTAAAATACAAGAGCCATCAATACATCTTCAAAAAACATTTCTGCGGTTTGTGGTCTAGCTATATATTCTAAAAAGAACGTATTAGCTGGAGCATCTTCCATTGAAAACTTTGTTAGTCCATGAAGAGATCCGTTGGATCCTCTACCATCAACAGTACCGCTAATATCATAGCTGTCGCAGCCAAAAGCGCCCATGTGTTCGTTTCCAGGATATTTAACTCCATTTTTAGTTATTACATTATTTTGTAAATTTGCACCTGGAAACCAACTTATTTTAAATCTACCGTTAGGATCTGGGTTAAAACTTACTATTGTGTCTTTTACTCCATTAAGCCATTGAAAGTTTCCAGTATTTAAAACACCTTGTCTACCTAAACCTTCATTGTAATCTATTTGTTCGTATAATTTAACTAAGTTAAATATACTATTTTTTGTTTCATCTCTAAAAGCGTGCTCTTCGGTTCTTGGAAACTGTCGATAAAATTCGTTTAAAGCGTCTTGATCAGACTTTAAACCTTCAGCCTCGTTTTCCCAATGTGATACAACACCTATATCTATTAGTTCTCCGTGAGGTCCATAACAGTCTTGTCTTGGAGTATCAAACACGGGTCGTCCATACTCGTCAATAAATCCTTCATAGTTCCATTCCATTGGGATAAACAGAGAATATAAACCAGAGCGTGTTTGACCATTTCTATTTCTTTGTGTTACATCACTATTGTAATACAACTTTTTAAAGTTATCACCACCTTTATCTAATGAGTTGCTAGTTGAACCCATCATNCACTTACCTATAATTCTACTACCTAAACGTAAACAAGTTTTTGTTACACGCCAGTTATTTAGAATATTATCAGGNCTTTCCCATTTACCACTTTCATCATGCACTAACAGGTTAAGTTTTTCACCGTCATAACTGTTATCGCCTGTATTTTTCCAATCAATAGTAGTGTCAAGTCCAACCAGCTCTTCTTGCTTTTCGTTCGCAGTAATTTTTCTACGCGTAAACTTACTTGCAGGAACCCTATAAGCAAGCTCACTCTTAGGTCTGTCCATACCGTCTTGAATGGGTTTGAAGAAGAAAGGATAGTTAATAGATATTGGTACAACCTTATCGGTAAACATTTTCTTTGCATCAGCTCCACTTTTTGATAGTATTCCATATCTAGCATCACTCGATATTGTAGCTAAGTTAACAGTCTCAGCTGAGCTCATAAACGAAAAACCACTACGTCTATTTTTTAAGTAGCACATGCCATAGCATCTATCGTCTGCTTTGCAAGCCTCCCAGAATATAAAGAATAATCTATTTGCTTCACGAAAGTCTGGTGCACCTACATCAATTTTACTCCATTGAAGATACATATAATGACTACCTGTTATGTAAGTAGGTTCGTCGTTGTTACTAAACCAAAANCCTTGNTCTCTTCTATCAAACTCTACGTCAATAAAATCGTACCATTGATCTTTTGCTTCTTCAGGATAATCTCTCCAGTCAAAAACATTTTTTAACTTGTCAAGTTCTTTTGGGTAATCTAGCTTTTCCCATTTGTTGCTTTTGCTTTTATATATATTGCTAGGCTCTTTAGGTAACGCTATACGTAATCCTTGTATCTCTATAATTTTACCTATAGTTCCATTTTTAGAAATAACAACAATATCATGTTCTTTGTTATGGCCATAAGCCCACTTCTTAGACCTGTTAAGTCTTTTTATAGTGTTGATTTTTACTGGCTCAACAACTTTATATAATGTTTGTTCGTAATTCATTTCGATCTGCCTTCCGCGAAACCTTTAAATACTCTTTCTTTTTTCTCTTCAGATGTCTTTCCTTCCAAAATATTTTCTTCTTCTTGTATACGGTTGAGTATCTCGAACGCATCGAATATAGCTAGCTTTTTTGTAGCTGCAGCATTTTTCAGTCTGTCAGCAGAAATATCATCATCGCTATCAACAATAGCTTCTTTAGCAACTTTGATTAACTCTTCAACTGCTTTGTGCCCAGCTTGGATTATACGTTTTTTCGTTTCCTTTATATTCATATTTAATTGTAATAAATTTAGAATATACTCTGTATAATCTTTCACCATCAACAACAAACTCATACTCTGAGCTTGGCATAAAGCCAACTAAGTCACCTATGTTAAAAGATCCATCTGTATATTTTATTATTCCTTTTAGCTTTTGCTCTTTGTCTACAGTCATATCTTTGTTTTCAACAGGACTAACCCAACAAAAGCCAGGCATAGATTGCCAAGGTTTATTTATTTTTCTATATAAAAATATTTGATCTTCACCTACTATATAAGTGTTTTCATCAAAAAAGCTTTTACTGTTTTTTTCTTCACCTCTTATGTTATGCCATCTTCTAAATATATTGTGATGAACTATAACCTCGTCTTGTGGAGAAATATTAGTAGAACCTACTATAGGTGTAGATATAACACTAGCTTTACGATTAACATATTCGTGATTGTAAACCTCAGTATTCAATATTAACTCTTTGTCTTCTACGCTAGAAGTATTGTTGTATCTTTTACCTTTTGGCGATATAACAAAACAATAAGGACTTTTCATTAATATTCTAGGTTATACTCTACTGATATAGCCATATTTTTATTGAAGTCTTTCCAAGGTATTACGTCTTTATTTTTTCTAATGTATATAGAGTATTTTTCTTCTTCTTCAATAATATCGCAGATAGTATGCCCTCCGTAAACCTCTTGGCCTACGGAGTAATGCATAGCATCTATTTTGTAATCTTTACCTATCGTTATCTTTCTTATCAGCTTCGTCTGTATCATTATATACAATTTTACCATCGGTAATACTGACGTTATCAGTACCGTAGTCGTTATTAAATTCTTTTTGAAGTTCTGTGATTAGCGCCTGCATTTGAGTTACTGCATGCATCGCTTCATGTTTTCTAAGCTCTAAAGCACCAATATCGCTTTGAGCCATATTAATTCCTTTAACAGCTTTTTGTAGTCTTTCTAATTGTTCTTTAGAAATAGTTTCAGGTCTAAGGTCTTTCACCTTAGGAGTTTTTCTCTTTGCCATAATTTAAAATTTAATATTATACAATTTTTATTGCCGCTACCTTCATAGATGTTGGCGTTGCGCTATATGTTATGTTGCAATGACCATCTCCATCGTTATATGCTTTTACTGGAAATGGACCAACAACAGTTCTGCTACCNGCTGCGCAAGCTTTAGCAGCAAAACTTTTAGTTAGTGTACCNTACTGAGGATCTTCTACAGAAGTGTCTTGTACAGTTATTGTTATATTGTAGNTATTACTACCGTGATCATTAACGAACAACAAGAACTCGTTTCCGCTATTATCAAACTCATCNCCACCACCGGCGCAAGTAGACATTGTAAGTGTAGTTCCTGCTTCTGTTAAATCTTGTACTGTTAGTTCTGCCATTGTTATTTAATTTAGAGTGCTACAAAGCTAATATCACCTGATAAATCAGCACTGTTTCTCATGTAATCAGCTGTGTTGTGATTTAATGGATAATATAATACAGGCCCAGCGTTAAGATCAGTGCTGCTAAAAGCACTTGATGCTGACAACGTTCTAACGTCAACAAAGTTTCCACTATTATATAAAGTAGTAGCATCTTTTTGAGATAACTCACCTTTAAATATAGCAAAATCTCTTATACGCATAGACACTAATCCAAGATTATAATCTACTGTGCCGCTCTGATAGTTTGATGTTCTAAGCCTATAAGTTCCTATACCAAGAAAGTTAACAGCGTCAGCCACTACTTCGGGCTCATCGTCTCCTTGACCAAGATCTATATTCATGCCTAAGTCCTGCGCGTTCCAATAAACATCCCAAGCAGCGCCACCTGTTTGCTCACCTCTAGTGAAAACTAGATGAACATAGCCTTCGCTGTTAGTATTACCAGGATTTGCTTCGTCCCAAAGACTGCTAACATTATTACTACTAGACCCTGTCCCTGTTATACTGTTAACGTCATGCATAGCTCTTTGAGATGCCGCTCTATCATCGCCATCATCTACAATAACTGACATTCTATTTCTAAAGCTACTACCACTTCTAAAATTTAAGTAAGCAATAATAGCTCTTTCTTGTCCACCTGTACCGTCTGCATTACCAGGTGCGTTAAACTGAAAAAAAGGTAATACTCGATCTCCGTTTGACCAATTGCCGTTTGTCGTGCCTCCTGTATGGCTCCACGTAGGCTTAATCCACATTGAAAAACCTATTTTATCACCAAAATCGCTCCCTTGTGTAGTTAGTAAATCTTGAATTGAAACACCACTAGCTAGATGACCTAATTCTTGAAGATTTCCATCAGCGGCTAGCTGTAATCCTTTTTCAAAGTTATAACCAGTTGCACTAGCGTGATCTGAGTACGATCCGTCAAAAGTATGGCCGTTTGTCTGGCAAGCATGAGTAGCCGCCCATTTGTACCTTTTAAAGTCAGGCTTTTTATTTAAAGAAGATAAGCCTAATCCCATTATTTACCAAAATAACAGATTACACCTCCATCAGCGTCTGCAGCTGGAGTAACTTTTGTCCATCTTCCATATATTGTTATACCTCCAGGAAAAGTAACTCCTGTGGTAGTTGTTCCGCCTACACCGTGATATTCGTCTAAAAAATATAGAGTGTTACTACCGTCTAAACTACTAGCATCAAATACAGACCCATCGAGATTTTCTATAGTCAAACTTGCGCCATCAATATCTTTAACAACTAATCCTTTTCTATTTGGACCTCTGTAAACAGGATCTACATTGCCAGCGCCTGTGTCTATTGTCATACCTGCATTTATAGTATCACCATCTGCACCTATAATAATAAATTGACCTTTTTTAATTAAAGAGTTTGCAGCTGTCAAAACAACTACACCAGCTGTAGAGCCAGCAGCGTTGCACGCNGCTTCAGTTACACCTAAGTAATTAGCGGCTGTAGCTTCAGTAGCGTCTGTTCCTGGAAACTGAGGGCCAAATGAGTTTAAAGTTTCTGTGATCATTTCTGTTGGCGAGTTGTCAGCTAAAAACTGAATAGCAACTATAACATGGCCTTTTGGAGGATATACCGGTTTAGCAAAATTAGTGAACACGCTACCAAGCTGTCCAAAGTCATAACCAACACCTGTTGAATTTTGTCCCATTTTATTTTTCTTTTATTTGTTCGTTTTTCTTTGAACTTCCACCGAAGAAGAAGTCTATTATTGTATTTACTTTAGCGCTCATAGCGCCAAAAATTGTTGATATAAAGCTTATTTCAAATTCACCTAAGTCTAACGACTTTGTAACAAAATAATTAAACATTACAAATGTAATGCCAAAATAAGCTATAGTAAATAACGTTGCTAATATTTTTTGAATAATAGCATCGTCTTTATACATTTCTCTAGCAGACTTGCGATCTTCAACCTCTTTTGCAAACGCTTCACGCTCTGCATCAAGAAGTAATTTTTTAAGAGCAAGCTTAGCTTCATCGCGTTCCTTGTCTGTAGTAATAACTTTGTCAAGTATGCCTTCTGCATTATCTACTATTTTACCGAATAAACCTCCAACTAAGTTATTTATCATTTCTTCTTGATTTAAGATCTGCAAGTTTACCTTTAAGAAGTTTAACAGCGTTTTTTTCTTCAGCAGTTAAAGGTCTATCATAATTAGAATATTTTTCATTTATATTTTCTATTCTAATTTCTAAATCGTTAATTCTTTCTACTAAAGTTTCTCCTTGATATACCTCTGAATCTTTAAGTTCTCCTGGTTGAACAGGTGGTTGTTTATCGTTTTTATTTTTCTTATCATCTTCTATTTTAGGTAGCCCAGCTTTAGAGCCAAACCCTTGCATTTTATAAGCCATAACTTAATCTTTAAATTCCCACGGTAGGTCAACATCACCTTCTTCATACCACTTACCTTCGTAAAGTATGTAGCCGTCTTTTCTAGGATATGTTGCTCCGTCCCATGTTATTGTTTCATCGTCATAGTCAACTCTACCAAGCTTGAAGTGTGTCATGTGTTTCATTTCATGAGCTAAAACTCTTCTATACTCTTCAGAATCTTTTTCTATGTTTTCATTTATATATATTACACCTTCTTTGTGACATTCACCCATTGTGCCTTCAGGTAATGGAGCAAATTCTACTTTAACACCAGCAACCATATTATGGTTACCTCCAATGTTTAGTTTTCCTTCACTGTTACCTCTTTTGCTACCTAGTTTAAACGCCATTATCTTGTAGGGTCTTTTATCATATCGTCAATAGCTTTGTTAAAAACTTTATCTGTATATGAGCTGTTTTTGTAAAATACACTTCGATCTGATACTGGTAAGTCTTCTTCTCCGAGTAAGATCCTATAGATTCTACTTATCAATTGGCTGCATTTAAAGGAAGTCTTAAATACGCTATACTTTATCGTTGTACGATTTCTATGTCGCCAGACTTCAATCCAGCCTTCCTTTCTTAGACGATCCCATCTTTGCTTGTCCCAAGAATAAGTATATGTACCGTCTATAAATTCTTGTCTTGTAAAACGCTTCTTGCAATCTAAATAGATTAGTAGTTCAAGGTCAGCGTCTTTTAACCCGTAAGTCTTACAAGCCCACTTTCTAGTGAGCCTGTAATACTTAAGGATTTGTAATTCACGTAAATCGTGAGAGGTTATACGCACTACGCTATAGCAATAACACAGTTTGTTATACCTAATTGCTCTGCGTCATGACCAGCAACAATGTCAGGATCACTGAATAAATCAATAACCTTTATCATACCAGCTTTGTAAGGATTTGACTCTGCACAAGCTTTCAACAAGTTAGCAACGCCTTCAAATTTTCCAGCAGCATGAGTTACTGTAATAGTATCATCAAGCTCTTTTCCTAACATAGAGTTAAAGTGTAATACTGTTGTAGTATCGTTTGAAAAACTTGCTCCAATGTACATGTCAGCTGGATATACTACAGCTTCACCTTCTTTTAAAGCTCTTTCAACTCTAACTTCATCACCAGCAGCTAATGTATAACCGTTAGCTGTATCACCAGCAGATCCAGTAGCTTTTTTTACTCTCAGTTTTTCTGAGCCAGCACTACCAGCTAAAGCAGCAGGATAAGCCGCGTCAAGTAAAATCGTTATTTGCCCAGCAACTGTGTCAGCAGCTGTCGTAGCAACTTTACCACCTGGTACACCAGGCTCAGCCGCATAGTTAGAACCTCTGTTACCAGTGTTGTCGCCAGCTGATTTAACACTTACTCTAGTAATAGAATCTTGTGTCCCTTTGTTAGCTCTGTCAAATATATCGTCAATAGGTACATCTTGAACAGTATCTCCGTTCCAAGTTGTTCCTACTTCAGTAGTAGTAACTACGTGTCCTCCACTAGCTGTAGGGTGATCGTGTCCATGAGGGTTGTCAAAGTTTGATCCTTTTCCTTTATGTGAAAAGTATAAAAATATTTCTCTTTTTTTCATTGCATTGTTTTTTATTCAGCGGAAGTTATAGCCACTGTGGTTACTTCTTGTATTCCTGTCATAGCTGGAGTGTTAGCATCTCCACCTAGCGGTACACCATTTGCATCAAGTGTACCCTCTATCATATCTGCAACTACAGTGAAAGGTCCAATAGCATTTATTCTTTCAACAACTAGCTCGCACATTTCATCAAATGGCATTGTAATTGGATAGGTTAACACTACTTTGTCATTATGTGCGTTTGCGCCATCAGCGAAAACAACGTCACAGTCTCTTGGTTCTAAGAAAATATCAAACTCAGCCCCAGTGTTGTCACCTGGCTGTAAAGCCATAACAGATGCACCTGGAAACATAGCAGCGTCGCTAGCGTTTGTTTGATCATCTCCGTCTCTAAAAAATATATAGTTTTCCATTGTTTTAAATTTTAAAGGGTTATATCAGTTACAGCATCATCAATGCTTAGTCCAGCACCGTGTAAATACTTTTCATTAACATCATCTGCAACAGTAACAGTTCTTCCTGGTTGTAGAGAGTGTCCAGCTAGTGCGCCAGCAAAAGCTCTACAGAAGTTTTTAAATTCTGCTAAGCAAGTTGTAGAAAGATGTAGTTTTATTAAAGCAGCATCACCAGTACCATCAGTAGACTTAAAATTAGCTGTGAGCTCGTCTGCGTCAGTGATAACAACTCCTTTAAATCGATCTGCAGCGTAAACAGCTGCTTTTGCTATTGTATCGTCAGTATCTGCTTTAACGAACAATAAGTGATTTCTTTTGTAAGCCATCGTTTAAAATTGTTTGATTAATAATTATTTTGTTTAAGATTTTAGGTTTTAGGATTACGGTTTATGATTTATGTTTAATCTACTAATACAATATCACTTGCCTTGATAACAAAATAAAGTTTACCTTCAAACTCAATACTATGACCGGCTATTTTATCATACCACACAACATCATTTTCTTTTAAAAAATCTACCTTATCTCCGTAAGAAATAACCTTGCCTTTATAGTAACGCATATCTTCGTTAGTTCGATCAGTCATTATAAACCCACCTACTTTAACTTCTTCTTCTTTCGTGCGTTCTACTACTATATAATAATTAACTGCTTTCATTTACGCGTATATTTGAAATTACACAATCAGCAGATATAATAGTTGATACTACACTTACTGCGTTTTTTAAAGCAGACTTAGTTACAAGCACAGGGTCTATGATACCAGCTTCAACCATATTTACAGGCTCGCCAGTTATAACGTCTATACCGCAACCTTCTTCTAAGTCGATGTCAAATTGTATACCTGCGTTATCTAATATAGTATCGTATGGAGCTGCTATAGCATCGAGAAGCAGGCTTTCACCGACCGTGTCGGTCGAAATTTTTTCTGAAGCATTAAGGAGTGCTACGCCGCCCCCTGGAACTATACCTTCTTTTAATGCTGCCTTTGTAGCGTATATAGCATCTTCAACACGATCTTTCTTTTCTTTTAGCTCTACTTTAGATCCAGCACCTACGTTTATGATGCCAACACTACCTGATAACATAGCTAATCTATCTTCTAGTTTCTTTTTAATAAAACCGTTTTTCTCTTCAGCTATACGTTTAACAACTTCATCTATACGTTCTTCAATATTATCAGACATGCCTAACGTAGTTATAACAGTGTTTTTATCATCTGTCTCTGCATATTCAGCTTCACCTAGATCTTCTGGCTGCATAGCATCAAGATCATCGCCAAGCTCTTCGTTAAATAACTTAGCACCTGTTAATATAGCTAAGTCTTCGCAAGTTTCTAGCTTAGTTGGACCAAAACCTGGAGGATCAATAACATTTACTTTAATGTTACCTTTTATCTTATTCATTAGTAACGCTGATTTAACTTGTTGGCTAACTTGAGCTACAATAAGTAAAGACTTGTTATTTTTTATAACATACTCTAATATGTTTTGTATTTTACGCACATTAGGTATTTCAGACATACATATAAGAATTAAAGGAGCATCTAGCTCTGCTTTTTGTTTGTCTGCATTAGTAATAAAGTGTGGTGATGTTAAGCCACAGTCAAACTGTACGCCGTCTACAGTGTCTACGTATGTTTCTTCTGTGTCAGATGTTTCCATAAGCACAACACCGTCTTTACCTACAGCACTATAAGCCTCTGCTATAGTCAAGCCTAGATCTTTATCGTTGTTACAGCTAATAGTAGCTACGTTAGTTAGCATATCAGAATCAACGTCTATTTTTATTGAGTCTAAATAATNTAATACTTTATCTAGACCAGACTGTAATCCTTGNTTTATTTCTCTAATTGTTGCTTTGTCCATAGAATTATAGACATGTGCTAGTATAGACTCAGCTAAAACAGTTGCAGTAGTAGTGCCATCACCCGCTTGTTTCACCGTATTGCTTGCTGCTTCTTTGATAAGAGTAGCTCCAATATTCTCGACAGGGTCGAATAACACTACGGACTGCGCTACAGTAACGCCGTCTTTAGTAATTACTGGGTTACCTCGGCTATCTTCGTAAATTACGCACTTACCAGACGCGCCGAGTGTAGATTTTACTGCTTTTGCTAGTTTGTTCACGCCAGATATGACGCGATTTTTTGCATCATCGCCAAAATTTAAGTCTTTGACGATCTCGCTAGGGAGATTGTATTCCATTATAGTAAATTAAATTAAAATATTGCTTATTTATTGAAGGTTTTTATAACTTTAGGCCCCTTCGTAGCCTCTAATTTCTTAGCAAAGTGCTCAATTGATCCGTCAATTGCTTTTTCTGCACCTTCTAGTGTTTCTCTACGCGTAACGTCAGACCATTTATCTGCGCTATCGGGGTGATTTACCTCCGTTTGGTAGTAACCGTTGGGTAATTGGGTAATTCTCCAGTTTTTTTTGTCTGCAAGGTGTTCCCATTGGCCCTTGGTTTTGTCATTAATTTGTGGATTTCCGGTCCACGTGCTTGTTTTGTAATACAAATACGTCATTTTGGTTTATGTATTGGTTAATAATTAGTTTACGGTAGTATAGTCACCTATTAAAAACAATGTTTATCTATAGGTGAGTCGTACTTTTTAGCCATAGTCTTGCCAGGTTTGCACTGTGGGCACATAGTTGGGCATGTTGGACAAGGCTTATCACCTAGTTTCATTGTAGGAGGTGGCGTCATTGGATTAAAACCAGTTGGAGCTGGCACAGCAGCGTTCATTTGTGGCCTAGCTGTAGGTACTCCACCCATGTTAGTTATCATTTGTAACGCGCTAGACCCAGGTCTAAAATCAATTTTTGTGCTTTTAGTGTCTCTATCTACACCTGGAAGCATTCTACATCTTCTATTTCCCATTATTTTCTTTTCATTTTAAAGCCTGGGGCTTGATTCATATTGTTTTTTCTAAATGCCATTGTTCTACCTTTTAACATTTTAGTTACAGGTCTTTTCATTTGAGGTCCACTTGATTTGCCGCCTTCTACTTCAGCTTTGTCGTACCAATTTGGTTGATCTGGCCTGTTTCTATTTCCTCCTGTATCACCAGATCCAGATCTAATTATAGCATCTTCTCCATCTGGTCTTTTATAGTGAGAGCCGTCATCATGCATTGGGTTATCATCTTGCCATTGTCTTGCTTGTCCTAAAATAGTGCTGCCTGATCCACCTGGTCTGTAAGTTGAAGTTACCCATCTTTCAAACGGCATGTTCTGTTTTGAGTAGCCTTTAACATTTTTAAATTTTTTATTATACTCTTTACGAGCTTTCTTCATAAACTTGTCGTCTTTTAAAGCGTCAAACGCAGGATTGTCAACGCTAAACTCCATGTCAAAAAACTCTTTAGCGTGGCCTGACATACCTCCAGCTCTGTCTGGATTAAGGTTGAATATAGAAGCTAAAGATTTATCAGGCATTTCAGCTGAAACATATTCTGGATCTCTTTCAGTTGATGGCTTTATAGGCTCAAATGGTTGTACTTCTCTTTTTTCTATTTGATCTGGAACCGCTTCTAAAAATCTTACTCTTTCTTCAGCAACCTCTTGTGGACTATGTTTTTCAGTGTAAGCTATTCCATCTGGAGTTTGTAACCACTCATTCCACACGTCATCAGGAGCATAACCACCTTCTCCAGAGTAATCATCTTTTTCACCAGGTATTGTACCCTGTCTTCCTTCAGTGATTTTAGTTCTACCGTCATCGAGCTGTTCTCTTTTAGTTTCCATCCAGTCACTCCACTCGGCATCATGTTCGCTTTTAAGAGCTGTCATACGTTCGTCAACGGCAGCATCTATCATTTTCTGTAGAGGTCCATTTGTTTTGAACGCTCTATTTTTTAGTCTTTTATTGTACATACTACTATAGTTACACACTCGCTAAAAAATAAAAACATATTAAGTATAGAAGTAAAGCGTAGCCCCCCACCTGGGCCCCCTCTCGCCGTATACAAAAGCGAAATCGTTTACCCGGCCCCGCCCTTACGTTTTCCATTATACATTTTTACAATAATAATACGGCCCTTTTCAGATAATATATACGTAACTAATAAAACTAAACTACTATATTATGAAAACATTTTTCCAACATTTATTTACCAACGTACAAACAATCGGAACTGCATTTGCAAAAGAAATGAGACGATAGTACAAATAAAATACATGTCAATGNAGATAATATATACAACTAAATTATTAAACTATTAAATTAAATTATTATGTCACAAGAGACTTTAACTAAAAAAAGATTTGTAATAAGCAAATCACTAATCGGAAAGAATGTACTAATTACATTTACTAACAAGAAAAATGAAACTTATACTTATGACCACGATGCGGTTTACAGTGCAAATCAAGAAAAGTTTGAATCAATGGAATGTTTCCAGAAATATGGTAACTACACAAATAGTAACAATGTTCCAACTTTCGGTCGCGAGTACACAGTGTAAAAACTGTGACACTTGCCACCTACTATACTTTACTTAACAACCTAATGTCACACTATTATGATACATGATTTACTAATACTAATAATACTCGGAATTATTTTACAATATATTGAAAAGTTAATTGTAGAAAAACAGAGTGAGGGGAACAACTCGTAACTAAATTTATTAACTAAATAAAATACCTACTTTTATGAATGTACAAAATACTAAATATAATATCAATGTAACTACTTATGTACTTGGTTTACTTCAAGGTTATATTACTCAAGATGAATTTGAATTACTATGTTTAATTCCACAAAGTCAATCAAAAGTTAACAAAATAAATACAATTACTAACGGATAATATAATAAACTAAGATATGAAAACAATTAAAAAATCTCCTTCAACTAATATAATTAAATTAAATAACCAAACTTATATTCCATTTCAACTTCATCAATTACCTGATTATTATCAAGAAATAAAATTAGTTGACCAATTCAAATTAAAAGGTTATATTTATATAAATGAATCTTCTTTAAAATCTTATAACAAAGATATTCATACTTTAAATAGAGACTTAAATTATAAATTAAGTCGATAAACAAAATAAATACGGACAAGTATGGATAATATAAATGAATCTAATAAATAAAAATAATATGTCAGAGAAATTAAAAAATAAAATAATAGGAGAAACAGTAGATACCATAATAGATAATATAGATGAAGTACTAGTAGATTATATGTTTGAATATGGTAAGTATGAAGAGACAAATGATGAGTTCTTTAATGATAAAGAAGAGATGTTTGTACAGGTAATAAAAGAATTAAATAATAGAATTAAAAGTAAATAATGTTATACTGATGAGACCAAAGAGGTCGAAACATTAAAGTAAAACTATATCCAGATAGTAAAACGACGGAAACTTTAATGTCTATAACTAAATAAAATAATAAATTATGTCAAAAGTAGTAGAAAAAAAGAGATTTGTAGTCTCAAAAGGTATGGTTGGTAAAGAACTAGTAGTTCAGTTTACTAACAAAAAAGGTGATGTCATTAAATATGACCACGATGGTGTCTATGCTCTCAATCAAGAGAAACTAGAAACTATGGAGTGTTTCCAAAAGTATGGTAATTATACTTCTTCAAACAACATTCCAACTTGGGCGAAAGACGCTCAGGTAGACTAAATGTAAATGGTTGAGCGTAAAACGGTGTGACCAGATTGGTACGTAGCTCGGTGGTTCGATTCCACCTACATTACTAAAATTACAATTATGACTAAAATAGAATTACAACAATTATTACAAAGTATGGACCACTATACTCAGTACTCAGATGACCATAGTGTATTCACAAAAGGTAGAAAACAAGAAGAGTTTGTGTTAAAACAACTCGATAAACTGTTCAACAAGAAGTCTGAAGCACTTGAGTTTTACAATGAGAATACACCTGATGGTGTAGGTTATACTAAAAGTTATATTGATGAACTAAAGTCAGAAGGTAACTAACAAATAAAATACGATTACTAACAGATAATATAATAAAATATAGATATGAAATTTACATGGCAACAATATGGTATAAGTATAAGCATTGATAGCGATAACAATGTAACATACGAGCACGACAAGTTTGCAGAGTTTGACGCTTGGCTTAATAATATAACAAGTAAAAACGGCGCAACTGAGTATGTTGTCAGTGAACTTCCTGATGAAGCTTATGACGAGCAAATCAAAGAGTATGAAGAAAATGAATTAAATAAATACTACTAATATGAAGAAAGTAAAAATAACTGTAGCAGTTTTACTTATTTCAAGTGTAGGTTATTCGCAAAGAGTACTAAACGACTCTATAACTAAGCAAATAGCGTACATAGAATCAGTAAATTCTGTTGAAGATATGATAGATTGGATGCGCTGGGATATTAAAACTGGTGCAGTACAAGCAGAAGTCGGTCAATCTTATGTTGAAAGTCTTTTGTCTTTACTGTCAAGACTAGAAGACATTAACGCAGGCTATATTAGCAAACCATTTGCTAGAAACTGTGAAAACTGTGATGAAATAGACTAATGACACCTATAGATCTAGCAGTGTATTTACTAATTTACTATTATTTAGTAGCACTAAAACGACACATTTATGAAGAAAATTAAAATATCTGTCGCTGCACTACTATGTAGCGTCGCTGTTAAAGCACAAATACCAGAAGTAATTGAAGTTAGAACACTAGAACCGTTCGGCAGAAGTGAAATGGTATTGTATTGTGAAGACTTAAATTTTAACGACTTACAGTATTTTTATCTTGGAAGGTTTAATAAAAAATACCATTACGTAAAATATACTGGAGCTAAAAACGTTACAGTTTTACTAAATGACAAACCAGGTGACACAAGAGAGTTGTGTACTAAGCAAGGTGATAAGCCATCTAGTTGTAAAATTGTAGATTCTTTTGCAGCAAGTTATGATTTAGTAGCAACAGAAAAAATATTTCAAGTATGGATTTCAAAACCTTTAAAATAAAAATTATGAACAGAAAATTTGAGCATACCGATTTTATAATGATTGGTGGATTAGTAACAATTATAAGTTTAATTGTATTTAGTGTAGCAACTTATGGCATTAACGATAGCTATGTATTTATGTTTTAACAAAACAAATACGATACTTATCAGATAATATATATGACAAAAGCTTATTAAATAAAATTAAATATTATGAATTACTGTAAATGTGGTGAGCCCGTTCACCCTGTAAGACAAAAATACGGGTACAAAACATGTGTTAAATGTAGTAATGTAGAGCGTGTCGCATCGGCACCTATTACTAATCATAAAACAGGTAACACAATACAAAT